>Ga0070735_10002259_pt1 | contig 17662 bp, 19 predicted proteins | sample Coa_R1_FD_66443 | JGI IMG/M metagenome (GOLD analysis project Ga0070735, IMG submission 66443) | Surface soil microbial communities from Centralia Pennsylvania, which are recovering from an underground coalmine fire - Coalmine... | ecosystem: Environmental > Terrestrial > Soil > Unclassified ... | reverse complement strand
GGCGGCTTCAAGTCGGACATGAAGGGCACCAAGGCGGAGGCGCTGGATATGTGGGCGGCCGAGCACGGCAGAGCCTGCGTGCGGTTCGATTATTCCGGTCACGGTGAATCCGGCGGCGATTTTACCGCCGGCACCATCGGGCGCTGGCTGCAAGAGAGCGTTGCGGTATTCGAGCGTTTTTGCGAGGGACCGCAGGTGGTGATCGGCTCCTCGATGGGCGGATGGATGGCGCTGCTTTTGGCGCGCGAACTTAGCCGACGACCACCATCGCGCGCCTCGCTCGCTGGCCTCGTGCTGATCGCGCCGGCGCCCGATTTTACCGAGGAATTGATGTGGAAGGGATTTTCGCCGGAAATCCGCCGCCAGATCGAGACTACGGGCGTGTGGCTGCGCCCATCCGAATATGGCGATCCCTATCCGATCACGCGAAACCTGATCGACGAGGGCCGCAAACATCTTGTGCTCGGGAGCGCGATCGAGGTCGGCTGCCCGGTGCGCATTCTGCAAGGCGCGCGAGATCCGGACGTGCCGTGGAAACATGCGTTTGCGCTGGCGCATCGTTTGCCGGCCGACGATGTGGTGCTGACCATGATCCAGGATGGCGATCATCGTTTGTCGCGGCCGCAGGACATCGCACGGATCATCGCGGCGGTCGCGGAAATCGGATGAGTAGCCCCGTCATTTTCGGGGCGCGCGGTGAAATTACCCGCCCCGCCACTCCGCCCTGACCGTCTCGTCGCTTTCGCTGTCGAGCGCGCAAGCCGCCTGCGCCGCAAACGCCTCGCGCGCCAAAAGTTGCGACAACGCCCACACCGCCGCGCCCCGCACCAGTGGGCTTGTATCGCTCAAAAGACGTTTGGCCTCCATCGCCAATCCGGAATCGTTGGAGTTGCCGATCGCGATCAGCACATTGCGGATGAAGCGGTCGCGGCCGACCCGCTTGACCGGCGATTTGGCGAACAGCGCGCGAAACGCCGCGTCGTCGAGCCGCGCGAGCGTGGCGAGATCGGGCGCACGCAATTCATCGCGGGGCGATAATTTCGCCTCATGGCCGGCTTTAGCGAATTTGTTCCAAGGGCAGACCGCCAGACAATCGTCGCAGCCATAGATGCGGTTGCCGATGGCTTGGCGGAACTCGCGCGGGATAACGCCCTTGTTTTCGATCGTGAGATAGGAAATGCAACGCCTTGCGTCGAGCTTGTAGGGGGCGGGAAAGGCCGCTGTCGGGCAAATGTCGAGACAGGCCCGGCATGAGCCGCAATGGTCGGTTTCGCTTTTATCGCGCGGCAGCGCGGCGTCGGTAAAGATCACGCCGAGAAACAGCCAGGAGCCGAATTTGCGCGAAACGAGATTGGTGTGCTTGCCCTGCCAGCCGAGGCCGGCGGCCTGCGCCAACGGCTTTTCCATGATGGCGGCGGTATCGACGAATATCTTGACCTCACATTCTCCTGTCGCGGCGAGCCAGCGCGCCAACGCTTTCAGCCTTTTCTTGATTACGTCGTGATAATCGTCGCCTTGCGCATAGACCGAAATCGCGCCGCACGCGCGCTGTTGCAAGATCGCGAGCGGATCTTCATCAGGTCCGTAATTGACGCCCAGCATGATCACGGAGCGGACGGCGGGCCACAACACTACCGGATTGCTGCGGCGCGCCGGATTGGCGGCGAGCCATGCCATGTCGCCATGGGCGCCTGATGCCAGAAATTCGCGAAAATATTGGCCGGCTTGCGCGATCGCGCCTGGATCGGTGATGCCGATGCAATCGAAACCGAGCGCGCGGGCCTGATGTGTCAGTGCGGCCTTTAGAGACGAACTCACGGATCACCCGTTCGAGTACGAATGCTTTTGTCGTGTCCCGGACGTGGCGCGGCGTCCTTCACGCTGCTCCGCAGAGCCGGGATCAAAACGCCAACGCACGATATCGCCGATAATCAGAAATCGAGGTCCACATAGGTGTGCGAGGCCGGCACGCCGGCCAGCCATTCGCTCAACAGCGGACGGAAGGAGGGGCGCGATTTCACCCGCGCATACCAGGCCTTTGCCGCATCGTCTTCGGTCCATGGCACATCGCCCAGATAATCGATCGCCGAAAGATGCGCGGCGGCGGCGAGGTCGGCGTAAGTGAGCCGGTCTCCGGCCAGATAGTTCCGCGTGCGCGCCAGCCAGCCGATATAAGCCAGATGATAGCGCACATTTGCCTTGGCCGCGCGGATCACATCTGCCGAAGGAGGGCCGCCGCCATCATCTGCGCTCATGAAGCGTTTATAGATTCGCTCGGTGACCAGCGGGTTGGAGGCTTCCTCGAAGAATTTTTCGTTGAACCACGCCATCAGCCGTCGCACTTCGATCCGCTCATTCACGGTTGACGGCAGCAATCTTCGATCCTTCGCTTCCGCGCCATAAGTCTCATCGACATATTCGGCGATGATGCCCGCGCCTGGGATCGCTCGCTCGTCCTCGGCGATCAACACCGGCGTCGTGGCGGCGGGATTGAGGGCGAGAAAGGGTTCGCGCCGCTCCCAGGCCCGCTCTTCCACCAGCCGCAGATCAAGGCCGAATTCGCCAAGCACGAGACGAACGAAGCGCGAGTGCGGGCAGAAGGGGTGGTGATAAAGCGTGAACATGAAGCCTTGAAGAATTATCGATTGGATCGCCAAACTACCGAAGCTTTCGAGCGAGGCAACCCTGTGTTTTGACGTTTTTTGCCGTTGCGGCAAGGATACGAATAAGCGAGAAGGACCGGGCTGTTTTTTGGCGGATTAATCGCGATGGCTCTGGTGAGAATCGGCAATTTTCGAAGGCGAGGTGCGAAACATGCTGTCTGATTCGTTGCGGGCGATCATTCTCGGCATTGTCGAGGGCATCACGGAGTTTTTGCCGGTTTCCTCGACCGGCCACATGCTGCTCGTGAAGCGTTTCTTCGGTCTCGGCGATGGCGCATTCTGGGACAGTTTCGTGGTGCTGATTCAGCTCGGCGCTATTCTCGCCATTGTCGTGATTTATTTCGCCAAATTGTGGCGGATTGCGCTGGGCATGTTTTCCAATCCCGACGACCGCCGCTTTGTGATCGGCATCCTGGTGGCGTTTCTGCCCGCGGTGGTGATCGGCTTGATCGCCGGCAAATACATCAAGGAAGTGCTGTTCAATCCATGGGTGGTGTGTTTCTCGCTGATCGTCGGCGGGGCGATCTTGCTCTGGGTCGATCAACTCGATCACCATCCCCATGAGCACGACGCCACGAAATTTCCGTTGTTCACTTATTTGTGGATCGGCTTTGCGCAGTGCCTTGCGATGATTCCCGGCGTGTCGCGCTCGGGCGCCAGTATTGTCGCGGCGATGTTGTTAGGGGCCGATAAGCGCGCGGCGGCGGAATTCTCGTTCTTTCTGGCGATTCCGACCATGGTCGGTGCCTTCGCCTATGATTTTTACAAAAACCGCGCCGAAATGACCGCCGATCACCTGGGCATTGTCGCGATCGGCTTCGTTGTGTCGTTCATCACCGCTCTGGTCGTGGTGAAGACTTTCCTCAATTATGTCAGCCGCCACGGCTTTGTCGTGTTTGCATGGTGGCGTGTTGTTGTCGGCACGCTCGGTTTGATCGCGCTCGCGCTGGGGCGGTAGTCGTTCCTCATGGTGAGGAGGCGCTCCAATTGATAAAACTCTACGCGCCATTGTGGGAAAACTGGCCAGCCTTACGGAAGCGCCAGAGATATTGCGGCAGGATCGCCGCAAGCGAATCCGGTACAATGCCGAGGCCTTCGAGCGTGAGCCCAGCTTCCTTTGCGGATGGGGACACGACATTGTCGCCGCGCAGAAGTTCGACCTGATCGGGAGTGAGTTTGAAGGCGCCAGGTGCAAATTGCAGGAGCTGCGCCTGCCATTTCGCCAGGCCGAGTGGCAACGATACCAGCAAGCGATCGCGCGCGATGGTCGAAAGAATGATTTCCATGATTTCGCGCAAGGAAAGCACTTCGGGGCCGCCGAGCTCGTAAGTGGAGCCCGCTTTGGTCTTGCCGTCGGCGGCGCCCGCGACCGCGGTTGCGACATCGCCGACATAGACCGGCTGCATCTTGGTCGCCCCACCGCCGATCAGCGGCAAAGCCGGCGATATCCGCGCCAACGCGGCGAAGCGGTTGGTGAAATCATCCTCCGGCCCGAACACCACCGAAGGCCTTAAGATCGTGGCGGAGGGAACGGCCGCGCGCACCGCCTGCTCGCCGAGAGCCTTGGTGCGGGCATAGCGCGAAGCCGAATGCGCATCGGCCCCGATCGCCGAAACATGGATCATTCGCGCGCCACACGCGGCGGCGGCCTGTGCCACGGTTTCGGCGCCCGCCGCATGTACGGCGTCAAACGTTTGCGCGCCCTGGGGCGTAAGAATGCCGACGAGATTGATCGCGATCTCGGCGCCGCGCATCGCGGCCGCAACGGATGAGGGATAGCGCAGATTGGCCTGCACGGCGTGAATTTGGCCGACCCGGCCAAGCGGCTGCAAATGGCCTGCGAGCTCCGGCCGCCGCACCGCGACGCGAATGCGATAGTCGCGCTTGCACAAGGCGCGCACCACACTTCGCCCGAGAAAGCCCGACCCGCCGAAAACCGTAACCAAGGTGTTGGTATTCGATGCCATGGCGCTCAATCCTAAGGGGGGTCAGATTCGGTCGATCAGGCGGATACGCCATCACCCGTTTTCTGTACAGCCCATTTGCGTCCTGCTTGCTCAATTTGACAAGCACGCGAGCGGTCCTTAACAAGCGGCCCCAATGCCCAGGTGGCGGAATTGGTAGACGCGCTGGCTTCAGGTGCCAGTGGCTTCACGGCCGTGAAGGTTCGAGTCCTTTCCTGGGCACCAACGAAGTTGTTCGGTGGCGTCCGCCATATCCGCAAGACGCCGGCTCTCATTGCCCTCGCATTCCGCCGATAGGAAGCGTGCTTTTCGAAAGCCGCCGCCCGCATCAAATGCGGGGCCGGCTTTTTTTCGGATGATGTTCGAACAAAAGCGCGATGAGATTTGGTTGAATCATCATCGCGCTTTAATTCTTTGATTGAGCATGATCTTTTCGGAAAACCGCTTCACACCCCGCGCTTCCCAAGTGCGGGGCAGGCTTTTTCCGGATCATGCTCTAATCGCCCGCGTCGGGTTCAGGTTTGGCTTGCTCGCCTTGCCGGTGGCTGTCCGGGCCGCGGTTGAAAATGCCGTAATTGCTGGATTTCATGCGGATACTGGCGTCGGGCGCGGCCACCGTCAGTCCCAGTTTCAAAAGCTCGCGCACCGCGGCCGCCCGCGTCGGCATCCGATGCCTGAAACGAAAATCATCCACCGCGGAAAGCTCCTCTGGAGAGAGCATTACTTGCAGACGTTCGCCACGGCTACCGATCATAGATGCCACCAAATCGAGATGATTTGAGCAATTTACTCAATTCGCCAATTCGGCTCAAGTTCCCGTAATGGCTTATGTTCCGACAAGTAGGATTTTTGAGTAAAATAATACAACAAAAACAATAACTTACTATTGATTTCGGGGTTGAAGAGGCTCATGATCGGCAACCAGGAGACGCCCCATGACCGATTACCCCAAGCTGCCCCGCACGCCTTCAGAGGAGCGAAACGCTCCAAAACCGTTACGTCCAAGTCATCAGAAAATTATCGAAAATCTCGAGCGGTGGGTTAACAGCAGCGAACTTCAGCCGCCGAAATTGCCGGATGCCAAGACCACCTGATCTCGCGCCGGGTCCCGCTCCAAAGCGCGCTTCCCTGGTGGAGGGTCCGAAAAAAAGACACCCCTCCCCTCACCTCGGATCATCTCACCTGGTTGTTTAAGCATGATCGCCGCTCAAGCCCGCGTGTCATGCTTTTCGGAAAGCCGGTTTTCACTTTTCCAGATCATGCTCTAGGTTGGTTCGCAATCGAATCGACCAAAGGCCCGTTTGATGACCATACGCCTCCACCGCGGCGACCTGCCGGATCTCACGCGCTATACCGATTCGGTTGCGATTGATACCGAGACGATGGGGCTTCATCCGCATCGGGACCGGCTCTGTGTGGTGCAGCTTTCGAATGGCGATGGCAGCGCCGACGTGGTGCAAATTCCCAAAGATCATGGGCAAGCGCCGAACGACGCGCCGCATTTGAAGGCGCTTTTGGCGGATTCCAAAATCACCAAAATTTTTCATTTCGCGCGCTTTGATCTCGCCGCGCTCTACAACGCCTTCGGCGTGATGCCGCAACCGGTCTATTGCACCAAGATCGCCTCGCGCCTGACCCGCACCTACACCGATCGTCACGGCTTAAAGGATCTGGTGCGCGAGGTGCTCAACATCGATCTATCGAAGCAACAGCAATCGAGCGATTGGGGCGCGCAGATTCTCAGCGAAGCTCAGTTGGCCTATGCGGCCTCCGACGTGCTACACCTGCATGCCCTTCGCGAACGGCTCGATGTGATGTTGGCGCGCGAGGGCCGCCTGGGCTTGGCCCGGGCCTGTTTCGAATTTCTGCCGACGCGAGCCAAGCTCGACCTTCAGGGCTGGGAGAGCGAGGACATTTTCGCCCATTCGTGAGGCGCCCTTTTCGGACCGGAAGCTGTTTCGCCCCGTTTCGGACACACTCCTGACGGGGTTTGGCCGGGCGATCGGCCCATGTCCATGTCACCCATGTCCATGTAAAATGACTCAATGAGTTCCGTTCAGAATCCAGTCTTTCAAGCCGGCATAGAGGCGCGCTTTGCGATCGCGGCGCGCCACAGCCGGATGGTGCGCGCGCTGCGGGTCGCGGTGCCCGCCGCGGTGATTCTGTCGCTGGCCACCATCATCCTGGTCTCGATCTTCAATCCGTTCCGGATGTTGCTGCCGAAATTGCCGCTGGAAATGGGAAATCTTGTCGTTTCGGGGACCAAGATCACGATGGAATCGCCGCATTTGTCGGGTTATTCGGCCGATCAGCGCCCCTATGAAGTCTGGGCTAAAACCGCGACTCAAGACGTCACCGATCCGGATCATGTCGAATTGAAAACGCTGCGGGGCAAGGTGTTGATGGAAGACCAGTCCACGGTCACGCTGGAGGCGGTCAACGGGCTGATGGACACCAAACAGCAACTGCTCGACCTGCATAAGGATATCTATTTGCAGACCACCACGGGCTATGAGGCGTGGCTGAGCCAGGCCTTTGTCGATATGGGCAAGGGCACCGTGACGTCGGACGAACATGTCGATGTGAAATGGGCGGACGGAAAATTGTCGGCCGATAAGATGAAGATTTTAGGCGGCGGTGACGTGGTCCAGTTCAACGGCAATGTGGTCATGAATATCGACAAGCTCTCCCCCGCGGAAGCCGCGCCGGAGCCGCCTGCGCCCCCTCGGTCTGCGAAATCGCGTCCGGGGATCAAATCCTCCAACGCCAAATAATCAGATGAAACGGTTTTGCCGGAAAGTCCTGAACGTGCGGATCGCCATTGGCGCTGTTTGGCTCGCTTTTTTCCTCGCGACCGCGATTATGGGCGAGGCGCTGGCCCAGAGTTCAGCGACCGGCGTTCCCAATGCGATGCAGGGTTTTTCGCAAAATCGCGATCAGCCGATTCAGATCGAGGCGGCCTCGCTGGAGATGCGCGACAAGAAAAAGGAAGCGACCTTTTCCGGCAATGTGAAGGTGATTCAGGGCGACACCACCATGACCTCCAAGGTTCTGGTGGTTTTCTACGAATCGAAAGATCAAAACGCGCCTCCACCGGCCAACGCCAAGGTCGCGGCAAAATCGGGGCCCATCCAATCCGCAACGCCGGGTCCCGGCGGGTCGTCGTCGATCAAACGGCTTGAGGCCAAGGGCAATGTGATCGTGACCCAGAAAGATCAGGTTGTGACCGGCGAGACCGCCGTGTTCGACACCAAGACCAACCTGATCACCATGTCGGGCAATGTTGTACTCACCCAATGCAAAAACGTGCTGAAGGGCGATCGGCTGATTGTGGACATGACGACGGGAGTGTCGCGCGTGGAATCCGATAGCGGCAAGGTCAATGGCTTGTTCATCAATCAATCGTCGACCCCGGGATGCGCCGGCCAGGGGCAGGGCCCCTTGCCGGCTTCTCCGGGAGGCGGGCCTGTCCACTCGGACAAATCAAAATAAGGTCAGGCGGACGGTCGTCTTTTTCGCCCCGGCCAGGTTGAAGCCCCAAGAGCAAGCCTGTATCTAATCCTCACCGTGCTTTAATTGTTTGACGACGCATGAATTTCCCCGGCAAACGCTTTCGCGTTTGCCGCCAGGAAAACCGCACCATAGCTTTGGTTCTGTTTCAATCGGCCGGGTGAAGCTGGAATGGTGGATTTACTCGGCATGTTCCGGCGACGCCCCGCAAAACGGGGCCCGGTCGGCTTTGCGCGCTCGCGCGAGGACATCACCGCGCTCGGCGACAGCATGGGTGGGATATTGAAGAGCCCGGTGCGCGACGCGCCGCCGCTGGCGCGCGTGGCGGCATCGCCGGTTCTCGATTTGCCCGCCGCCGGTCAACCGCGTTCGCTTCCGCCAAAATCCGCAAGCAGGCCGGTCGCCAGAGCCAAAACCAATGGCGCGCCCGCGCCGCGATTGGCGCCGCGGGCCGGATATCTGGCGGTTCATGGGGTGGAGAAAAGTTTCGGTACGCGCCAAGTGGTGCGCGGCGTCTCCATCTATGTCCGGCGGGGCGAGGCCGTCGGTCTGTTGGGGCCCAACGGCGCCGGCAAAACCACGGTCTTCTACATGATCACGGGGCTGATCAAAGCCGATCGCGGCGCCATCGAACTCGACGGCCACGACGTGACCAAACTGCCGATGTATCAGCGCGCGCGGCTCGGCATCGGCTATCTGCCGCAGGAGGCCTCGATCTTTCGAGGTCTCACCGTGGAACAGAATATCCGCGCGGTGTTGGAGGTCGTCGAGCCCTCGCGAAAAAAACGCGAGGCGGAATTGGATTCCCTGCTCGACGAATTCAATATTACGCGGCTGCGAAAAACGCCCTCGATCGCGCTATCCGGCGGCGAGCGGCGCCGCGTCGAGATCGCCCGCGCGCTGGCGACCCGTCCGAGCTACATGCTGCTCGACGAGCCGTTTGCCGGCATCGATCCGATCGCGGTCGGCGACATTCAGGATCTGGTGCGCCATCTCACCAACCGCGGCATCGGCGTTTTGATCACCGACCACAATGTCCGGGAAACCCTCGGGCTGACCGATCGCGCCTATATCGTCTATGCCGGAGAGATCCTGACCGAAGGCAGCCCGGAGGAGATCGTCAGCGATCCCGATGTGCGCAGGCTTTATCTCGGCGAGGAATTCCGCCTCTAAATCTCGCGCCAACAGGTGCTTGGCGGCCTTTTGGACGGATATAACCCCGTCCTGGTCCTTTTCCCCAAAGTCAAGCCGTGTACATCGACGGACGACTAGTTTAAGCAAGAATCGGACCAACTTTTTTAGAATCGGTTCCTGCCGCCATGGCGCTGACGCAGAGATTAGAATTCCGCCAGTCACAATCGCTGGTGATGACGCCGCAATTGATGCAGGCGATCAAGCTGCTTCAACTGTCGAATCTCGACCTGTCGGCCTTTGTCGAGGAGGAATTGGAGCGAAATCCGCTGCTCGAACGCGAAAGCGAAACCCCGGAAGTACCCGTCGCTGGCGAGCCGATGGGCGAGGGCGGCGAATTCTCCGAAGGGCATGATGGCGAGGGAAGCGCCGGTGAATCGCCCGATTTGAGCGAGGGATTCGAGCCGGCGCAGGAAGAGTGGATGAGCGGCGATCTCGGCAGCCGCGCCGAGCTCGAGCGGACGCTCGATGCGCCGCTCGACAATGTATTTTCGGAGGAACCGGCGGAAGCCGCCGCGCGCACCGCGCAAGATGCCGCGCCTACCACCTATACCGAATGGGGGGGCGGGGCCTCCAATGACGATACGTATAATCTGGAAGCCTTTGTGGCCGCCGAGGTCACGCTGGCAAGCCATCTCGCCGAACAGATGGCGGTGGCTTTCGCGTCACCCGCTCAGCGCATGATCGGCCAATATTTGATCGATCTGGTCGATGAGGCGGGCTATTTGCCGGCCGACCTTGGCGAGGCCTCCGAGCGGCTCGGCACATCGCCGCGACAAGTCGAAGAAGTGCTCGGCGTGTTGCAGACCTTCGATCCCTCCGGAATCTGCGCGCGCTCGTTGAGCGAGTGTCTTGCGATCCAATTGCGCGAACTCAATCGCTACGACCCCGCGATGCGGGCGCTGGTCGAGAATCTGGAGCTCTTGGCCAAACGCGATATTGCGGGTTTGCGTAAATTATGCGGCGTCGAGGATGACGACATCACCGACATGATCGACGAAATTCGACGGCTCGATCCCAAGCCGGGATTGAAATTCGCCGCCACCCGAACGCAGACCGTGGTGCCCGACGTTTATGTCCGGCCGGGGCCGGACGGCGGCTGGCACGTCGAACTCAACAGCGACACCCTGCCGCGCGTGTTGATCAATCAGAGTTATTACACCGAATTGTCGAAGGCTTTTCGGAAAGAGGGCGATAAATCCTATTTCAGCGATTGCCTGCAAAATGCGACCTGGCTGGTCCGCGCGCTCGATCAGCGCGCCCGCACCATTTTGAAAGTCGCCAGCGAAATCGTCCGCCAACAAGACGGTTTCTTCACCCATGGGGTCGCGCATTTGCGGCCGCTCAATCTGAAGGCGGTGGCGGATGCGATTCAGATGCACGAATCGACGGTGTCGCGGGTGACCGCCAACAAATATATGGCGACCAATCGCGGCATTTTCGAATTGAAATATTTTTTCACCGCTTCCATCGCCTCCGCCGATGGCGGCGAGGCGCATTCGGCCGAAGCCGTGCGCCACCACATCAAGCGATTGATCGATGCCGAAGAACCCGTGGCGATCCTTTCCGACGACACCATCGTGGAACGGTTGCGCGCCAGTGGCATTGATATTGCCCGCCGAACCGTCGCCAAATATCGCGAGGCGATGCGAATCCCGTCTTCGGTGCAGCGGCGGCGCGACAAGCAAAGCATGCTTGGCCACGCGCGATCTCCTGCCGTCGTACCCTCCGATCGGTCGCGGGATACGCAACCGGCTTGATCTGATTGCGTCCCGCCGAAATCGCGATAGTGTTGTTGGTACGCTCACCCATAGAGGCACCACCATGACGCTCCGCATCTCTGGAAAAAGCATCAATATCGGGGAGGCGTTGCGCGCTCGGGTTTCGGAACGCACCGAGGAAATGCTGCGGAAATATTTCGACGGCAATTATTCCGGCCATATCACGCTCGGCAAGGACGGCTCCGGTTTTCGCACCGATTGCGCGCTGCATCTGGATTCCGGCATTACCTTGGAGGCGGATTCCAGCGCCACCGACGCCTATGCCAGCGCGGATCAGGCGCTTTCGATGATCGAAAAACGATTGCGCCGCTACAAGAGCCGGTTGAAGGATCGTTCCGCCCGCAAGGCCCATGCGGCTTCCCAAGCCCTGGCGGGGATGGAGACGCCCTTGCTCGATGCGCCGAGCTATGTGATCGAGGCGCCTGCCGAAAGCGACGAGGAGATGATCGGCTATAATCCGGTCATCATCGCGGAGGCCACCACCTCGCTGAAGCGGCTTTCGGTCTCCGAAGCGGTGATGGAATTGGATCTCACCGGCGCCGCCTGCCTGGTGTTCCAACATGGCTCCAGCGGGCGGATCAACGTCATCTATCGCCGCCCGGACGGCCATGTCGGCTGGATCGACCCTCCGGCGGTGAAGGTGGAAGGGTAGAGCCCTCGACAGAACCGATTATGCCCGCGTGAGAAGGTGTTACCGCGATTTTGTCCGAATGGACGCGGTTTTGGGGTAAAAATAGGTTCTCGGGTCCCGCGCTCTTAATGATATGGCTTGGCGGGATCGCAACGGGTGTTGGCACCGCTCTTGCGTTGGAGTAGAAGCCCTCCCACCTAGGGTCCGGGCGGCCACCAATCCCGCCCCTTCGCACGCTGATTTTGTTCGTAACCTGACGATCGATTGACGTCGTAATTTACCTCGGAACGCCCCATGACGATTACCGATCTGGTCGCACCCGAGGCGGTTATCCCGGCATTGAAGGTCAACAACAAAAAGCAGGCGCTCCAGGAATTGGCGGCGCGGGCGGCAAGTCTTACCGGGCAAAACGAACGCTCGGTTTTCGAAGTGTTGTTGCAGCGGGAAAAACTCGGGACCACCGCGGTCGGATATGGTGTCGCCATCCCGCACGGCAAATTGCCGAAACTCGAAAAAATCTTCGGTCTGTTCGCCCGGCTGGAACGCCCGATCGATTTCGAGGCGATGGACGGCCAACCGGTCGATCTCGTGTTTTTGTTATTGGCGCCGGAAGGCGCGGGCGCCGACCATTTGAAGGCGCTGGCGCGGATTGCGCGGTTGTTGCGCGACCAGGATGTTGCGAAGAAATTGCGGGCCTCGCGCGAGGCGCAGGCGATCTATTCGGTGTTGGCGCTGCCGCCGGCGAGCGCGGCTTAAATTCGCAAGACTTGAAATCGCAAGACTTGAAATCGCAAAGATTGAGGCTTTCCCCACAGGCGCGACGCGCGAGGCTTAATCGCGCGCCATGTCGTTGCCTTCAGTGCACGCTGACGGCCTGCAATTCGTTGCTCCAGGCATTCGCGATCGCGGCTTCGCGGCTGTCGGTCAGCATGATAGGGGTGCCGTCGGCGGAATGAAGGGCAAACAGTTTCAGGCCCGGCGCGATTTTCGGCGCTTCGGGGAACAGGCTTGGAACGTCTTCCGAGCGGATCTGCTTCACATAGGCGATATGGCCCTCGCCCAGGCTGGCCAACGCCTCCAAGGAGACGCGGTGCTCTAACGCAACATTAACCTCAGCCATGGTCTCGACTCCTTCTCAAGTCCAAGCGGTCGAGTCCGCTACTCGTTCCATTATTCGTGTTCATTGATAGCGATTGTCTTAACGACCCGCTCCGGCTCCGGCCGGGCCAGATCGACCGACAACAGCCCGTTTTTCAAATCCGCGCCCAGCACGAGCATTCCCTCCGCCAGCACGAAGGTGCGCTGGAAATGGCGCGCCGCGATCCCGCGATGGATATATTGCCGGGTCTTGTCATCCTGCTGGCGCCCGCGGATGACGAGTTGATTTTCCTCAATCGTTACATCGAGTTGATCACGGGTAAAACCAGCGACCGCGAGCGTGATTCGTAAGCGGTCCGGTTGCCCATGGGCACGATCGCAGCGTTCGATGTTGTAGGGAGGATAGCCGTCGGCGCCTTTGACGACGCGATCGAGCGCCCGCTCGATTTCGTCAAATCCCAGCAGAAACGGGCTGGATAAAGAAGGAACACGCGACATTTTTTTGCAAAGCCCTCGCGGTAAGCGACTTTGAAGTTTCAGGGCCCTTGCGGCGCCCCACCTAAACCGGAAAAGCCATCATCGGCTAACCGGTCCATCCCAATATGGGCATAACATTGGGGGTGTTCAAGCACCCCTTTTTCCGTGGGTGAACGCGTCGTTACGGTGCCTCGAAAGCGGCTCGCCCAAAGCTCAGCGCCGCCTGCGATCGCTGACGACCCCTTCCGCCATCAAGCCCTCGACCTCGCGCGCCGAATAGCCGAATTCGCCGAGCACCTCAGTGGTGTGTTGGCCGAATTTGGGCGGCACGCGGCGCAAGGAAGGCCGGCTGCGTTCAAGCCGGATCGGCGAAGTCACGCCTTTGTACCAATCCTTCTCGACGATATCGCCGCGATGGGCGGCATGCGCGCTGGTCAGCGCCTGATCGATCGATTGCACGGGTCCCGCGGGCAGGCCGGCGGCGAGCAAGCGGTCGCATAAGGGGGCGGCGTCATATTGGCTGAAGACAGCGGCGAGTTCATCGCGCAACGCGTCGCGGTTGGCGACGCGGTCCTTGTTGCGGGCAAAGCGCGGATCGCTGCCGAGCTCAGGCTTGCCGATTTCCTTGGCGAGTTTGCGAAAGGTGCTGTCATTGCCGACGCCGATGAAAATGTTGTCGGTGCGCGTCGGGAAGATCGCGTAAGGAACCAGGTTCGGGTGCTCATTTCCGGTGAGCGAAGGCGGCTTGCCGTGCATGAAATAATTCGCGGCATGCGGATGCATGATGGCAAGGCCGGTCTCATACAGCGTGGTTTCGAGAAACTGGCCGAGCCCCGATTTCTGCCGCTCCGCGAGCGCCATCAAGATGCCGATCGCGGCATAAAGCCCGGTCGAGACATCGACCAGGGGAACGCCGATGCGCATCGGGCCCGATTGCGGAGAGCCGGTCGCCATGATCATTCCGGTCATGGCTTGAATAATCGCATCATAGCCGGGATTGCCGCCGCGTGGACCGTCGGCGCCAAAGCCGGAAATGCGGCAGTGAATAAGGCGCGGAAATTTCGCGCGCAGCACGTCGTTGCCGATATCCCATTTGTCGAGCGTGCCCGGCTTGAAGTTCTCGATCAGCACGTCGGCCTGCTCAAGCATTTTCATCAGCACCTCGCGCCCGCTCTTGGCGGCAAGATCGAGGCCGATCGAGCGCTTGTTGCGGTTGATGCCGACGAAATAGGCCGCATCCTCGCCATGGAATGGCGGTCCCCAATCGCGCACCTCATCGCCCGCGGGTGGCTCGACCTTGATCACATCGGCGCCGTGATCGGCGAGGATTTGCGTGCAATAAGGCCCGCCGAGGACCCGCGTGAGATCAATCACGCGCAGGCCGGTCATGGCGCCCGGGCTTGTCGGGCCTTTGGCTTCATTTGTCATGAATGTTTTTTATGAAGGTTTGTGGATGGCTCTTGGGCTTTAAGCACCAGCGCCACGCCTTCGTAAATAGGGGAAGGCTCTGCGTGGTCGGGACGCTCACCAAGCGGGCGGGTTCAATATCGGTGTTTACAGCCCGTCTTCGCCCTTCGGGCTACGACGCGGCAGCCTTCGCTACGAAAGGGCTCGCCGAGCCGAAGCTGGCGAAGCCAGCGAAGAAGGCTGGTGGAGCCAGGCGGGATCGAACCGCCGACCTCTTGCATGCCATGCAAGCGCTCTCCCAGCTGAGCTATGGCCCCTTAACCGCTAACCTCGTCGCATCATCCTTTTCGGATCATACCATCCGCGCGCTTTGGGCGGTGCGCGGGCCGAAACCCTGATCACAGATCAGGGCGGATCTCAAGTCTCCTCGTCACCGCCGACATCGCCAATGATATCGGTGACGTCTTCATCGCCTTCTTCCTCATCGGCGATGAAGGTCGAATCATCGTCATCATCGTCTTCGATCGTCTCGTCGATCTCGATATCGTCCTCCGATTCGGGAACGACCGCCTTTACCTTGCCGGTGTTCTCTTCGGCGTCGGCTTCTTCGAGCGGCACCAACTCTTCGGCCTCCACCGGCTCGGGCGCCGCCTCCGCGGCCGCGGCCGCACTGGCGCGGGCGGCATCGCCACGGGCGGCCCGCGGCGGGGCGACCGGAGCGATCGGCACGACCTCCCCGGTATAGGGCGATATCACCGGATTCTTGTTGAGGTCGTAAAACTTCTTACCCGTGGTCGGGCAAATACGTTTGGTTCCGAGATCGGATTTGGCCACGTGTGAATCCTGGGAAATTTTCGAAAAGTGGTGCTTCACTTGGCTAGTTGGCGCGCCGCTGTCAATAGTGCTTTCTCGAAGGGGCCGGCGCGCGTGACGCGGCGCGCCAGCCGGTGTTAGAACCGCCCCGAGCCGCGAGGACACAATCTTGACCCATTCGGATCGCGTTGCCGATCATAAAATCCCCTTGGAATCCCGAGCCAGCGGGCCCCTGTCCGGGACCGTCCGCGTTCCCGGCGATAAATCCATTTCGCATCGAGCCTTGATTCTCGGCGCTTTAGCGGTCGGGGAAACCCGCATTTCCGGCCTGTTAGAGGGTGAAGACGTTCTTAACACCGCCAAATCCATGCGGGCATTGGGTGCAAAAGTGGAACGGACCGGCGATTTCGCCTGGAAGGTCGCCGGAGTCGGGGTGACGGGCTTTGCCGAGCCGGAATCCCCACTTGATTTCGGCAATTCCGGCACCGGCTGCCGGCTGGTGATGGGGGCGGTCGCCGGTTGTCCGATCACGGCCGTGTTCGATGGCGACGCCTCGCTGCGGTCGCGACCGATGCGGCGGGTGCTCGACCCGCTCGAATTGATGGGCGCGCGGGTCGGCCATAGCGGGCAGGGCGGCCGGCTGCCATTGAGCCTGATGGGCGCGCGCGATCCCTTGCCGATTCGTTACCATACGCCGGTCGCCTCGGCGCAGATCAAATCGGCGGTGCTGCTGGCGGGGTTGGCCGCGCCGGGTATCACCACTGTGATCGAAAGCGAGGCGAGCCGCGACCATACCGAACGCATGCTGCGGCATTTCGGAGCGGAGATCGTCTCAACGGTGGAGGGAAAGCATGGCCGCAAAATCGCGCTCACGGGGCAGCCCGAATTGCATGGCGAAAAGGTGATCGTCCCGGCCGATCCCTCCTCGGCCGCGTTTCCGCTCGTCGCGGCGCTGATTGTCGAAGGCTCGGATCTGATTTTGTCCGACGTCATGACCAATCCGCTGCGCACCGGCTTGTTCACGACCTTGCGCGAAATGGGGGCGTCGATCGAGGAACGTAACGTCCGTACCGATGCGGGCGAGCCGATGGCCGAACTTCACGTGCGCGCTTCGAAATTGCGCGGCGTCGAGGTGCCGGCTGAGCGCGCGCCTTCGATGATCGACGAATATCTGGTGCTGGCGGTGGCGGCGGGTTTTGCCGAAGGCACCACCATCATGCGCGGCCTTGGGGAGTTGCGGGTGAAGGAATCCGATCGGCTTGCCGCTACCGCCGACATGCTGCGCGTCAACGGCGTCACCTGCGAGATAGCGGGCGACGATCTGATCGTGGAGGGCCAAGGCCAGGTGCTTGGCGGTGGCCTTGTCGCAACCCATATGGATCACCGGATCGCGATGTCGGCGTTGGTGATGGGGCTTGCCTCGAAAAGGCCGGTCAAGGTGGACGATACCGCCTTCATCGCCACGAGCTTTCCGGATTTCATCCCGATGATGCGCGCCCTCGGAGCTGAGTTTTCATGATCGAAGCGCTTAACCGCGATGCGCTGCTCGATGCATTCGATCAAATCGGCCGGGCGGCGGCACAAGCGGGAACGAAGCTGCAAATCGCGGTCTATGGCGGCTCCGCGTTAATGCTGGCGAGCAATTTCCGGTTTGCCACCGAAGATGTAGATATTTCCGAGCTTCGGCGGCCATGGCCGGAATGGCTGGCGGCGGTTGTAGATGAGATCGCCGCGAAAAATGGCTGGCAGAGCGACTGGTTTAACGATGGCGTCGCATTTCACCTGAGTTCGCTGGCCGATCATGCGCTTGATCATTTGGAGTTTGGGACATTTCCGCGGGACGATACCTCGCCCGGTCTTGTGGTTTTGGTCCCGTCGGCGGAGTATTTGCTCGCGCTTAAGCTGAAGGCAGCGAGGATAACTGACCCTATTCGCGGTGAAACCGAGCGGCTCGATATTCTAAATCTTATGAAAGTCTTGGGCATCTCGACCGTGGAGGATGCGATTGCCTTGCTCGGGCGATATTTTCCAGTGAGTGCGGCTTCGGCCGAAAAGCAGCGGTTTCTGTTGAAGAATATGAGCCGTGATGGAGGTCTCGATGCGCCCAAATACCCTCGCTGAAGCGGT
>Ga0070735_10002258_pt1 | contig 17664 bp, 4 predicted proteins | sample Coa_R1_FD_66443 | JGI IMG/M metagenome (GOLD analysis project Ga0070735, IMG submission 66443) | Surface soil microbial communities from Centralia Pennsylvania, which are recovering from an underground coalmine fire - Coalmine... | ecosystem: Environmental > Terrestrial > Soil > Unclassified ... | reverse complement strand
GACGACCGGGCCCTTCTTAGCTCGACCGTCGTTCAATAGCTTGTCAATGACTTCCACCGCCAAGTATTGAGTTAGTTTTTCAACGTTCGGATAGTCGAAGGTGAGTGTGGGTGGCAGCTTGCACCTCAATCCCGCCTGCAGCCGGTTCTTTAACTCGATCGAAAGCAATGAATCCATGCCCAGTTCGAAAAACCCGACATGCAGATCCGTGAGCTCTCCGCGTCCCATGCCAAGAACCGCCTCCGTCGTCTCGCCGACAAAGCGCTGCACCAGATTCCGCCGTTGTTGGGGGGATGCGGATGCCAGTTGCTCCACGAAAACAGCCACACTGGGGGCCGCGGCCGGTGTGGCTAAACTCGTCCGCTGCTCCCCATGGGTCGGACAGAAGAACGATCGCACGCCTTCGGCCATGGGGCGGCTGTCGAACTTCCCCCAGTCCACGGGAACCACGCCGACCTGGATGGCGCCCGACCGGATAATCGTCTCGAGCGCCCGAATTCCGTTGCTGGGGCTGATTGTGCCCAGCCCCTTTTTCTCAAGATGTTCTTCGAGTTGCCGCGTGGCGGCCGCACCGACGCTCGACCAGGCACCCCAATTAATGCTTTGCGCGGCCAGACCGCGCGCTCGCCGGTAGTGCGCCAGCGCGTCGAGAAATGCGTTGGCGGCGGCATGATTGGTTTGACCGGCGTTTCCGAGCAACGACGTGGCCGAGGAGAAGAGGATAAAGAAATCCAGCGGCATCTCTTCCGTCAAGCGATGCAAATTCCAGGCCCCCCACATCTTGGGACCAAGCACGGTTTCAAACCGGTCCCAGGTCTGGCGCTGAAGGGAACCGTCGTCCAGAACGCCAGCCGCGTGGACCACGCCCTTCAGCGGCAACCGGGAGTCGAGGCAGGAAATCATCCGCGCCAGCGCCGCGCAATCCGCCACATCGACTTGCGCCACTTGAACGTCGGCTCCGGCATGCCTAAGCTGTTCCAGGGACGCCAACGCCGCATCCCGCGCCGGAGAACGGCCGTTTAACAGCAGATGCCGGGCGCCTCGTTCCACCATCCAATGCGCAATAAGGAGACCCAGGCCGCCCAGGCCCCCGGTAATAAGGTACGTACAGTCCTGCTGAAGCGACAGCGGTCTGGAGTTGGATGGCGGGAGAAAGCGGGTCAGCCGTGCTACGTGGCGGCCGTCGGTTCTGAGCGCAACCTCGGCCTCAGGGTCGGAGGACTGTAATTCGGCGGCGATACGCTTGGCTATGCTCGCCGGGTCATTCTCGGGCAGGTCTATGTCGATCCGAATGAGTGGGAGATCAACGTGCTCCTCATTCACAGCCCTGGCCATGCCCCAGATCAGCGACTGCGCCAATCCGGACGAGCTCTTCGATTGGGCGTCGCGAGTAACGAACCAGATCGGAGTTGTGGACGAGGCCTTGAGTCTGGCCTGGATGAGATACAGGAGGCTCTCGCAGCTCTGGCGAGAAGCCATCTTGAGAGCCTCTAGAGGTAGCGGGCAGGCCGGAGCGTCCAGGCTCCACAAATGGACGATCCCATGGACGATTCCAACTTCGGCCATAAGACGGTCCACGTCCTGCGGAGTGTTCGCAACTATGAAAGTCGAGTGATCGACGCGTTCGAACCTTTCGCCTAACCGGGCAATCTTAACGGCGGCGATATGGTGGCGCAATTCTTCAGCCAATGCCCGGCCAACTCCGATTTCGTCGGTCAGCAACAGCCATGAACGTTTTGCCTGTGCGAATCCGTCAACTCTGGCGATAAAGGTGGTGTATTGGCATGACGCGCCATTTTGTTGAAAATCGGCCGTCAGCGGCAACACCGAACTGAAGCCGGAAGAGTGTAGCCAGTGCATCCAGCGCTGCACATTCACCAGCGGGTAACCCGCCCTTCCCGGGTCGGCATCGACGAACCGCCACCAGCCATCCAGCAAACCGAAAGTGAGATCGGCCCAGCGCTGGGCTTCGGTCACCTCGAGGAGAATTAACAAGCCGCCTGGCGCGAGTAGTTCCTTGACATGGGCGAGCGTGGTATCCAGGTTCTGCGTAGCATGCAGAACGTTCGCCGCAATCGCAATGTCGAAACCATTGGCCTTGAACCCTTGTGCCTCCGGCGCGTTTTCGATGTCCAGTATTCTATAACGAACCCACGGGTAAGCCTGGAACTTGGCGGCCGCCCGGCGATTGAAATGCTGGGACACGTCCGTGAACGTGTACGTAGTTCTATCGGGCGGCAGCAGAGGCAGGACATAACTCGTAGTTGCGCCTGTCCCGGCACCGATTTCGATCACACGGATCGAACGGTCGGCTGGAATCCGCTCCAATGCGGATGCAACTATCCGGCCAATGCGGCGGTTGATTTCGCGCTGCAAGGGGGAGTGCTGATAGATCTCGTTCGTGAGACTCAGGTCGCCTTCCGGGAAAAGCAGATTCAGCGGGTCGCAGCGGCCCTGCATGACCTCGGCCAACTTGGGACCGCACCGGCACAGCAGCCTGAATTCGCCGTGGAGAGCGCCAGCGCGACGGGCCGGGAGAGTCTCTTCTATTGCCGGCGGAGATGCCGCCGGCGGCTCTCGCAGAACGGTCCAATATTCCCCATCTTCTACGAGAATTCCAGCTTCCGTCAAAATGCCCAGCAAGCGTTCCAACAAAGGCCGATGTCGCGGGATGACCCTTAATTCGTTCGCCAGGCCGCTCTTGAGCCACCGCTCTCCCGGCTTGAAACTCAGCCCCATGGCCTGCATGTTGGAAGTGATGTAGGTAACGCCTAACTCCTCGAGCTGGGCGAAGGCCGTGGCGTATTCGGCCAAATCCGGGTGGGCTGCCAATTGCGCCCAATCCGGAAGCACCAGTTCGCCGATTTCCTCTGGCGAACGCAGGGAGGCGCTTACCGGGTCTGCAATTTCCCGCGGTTGCCATGCGATCTCATACAGCCACTTTTGCCACTCCTTCTCGTCAAAATGAAGTTCGTGGCTGGCGAGTTTGACGGAAAATCCCGTCAGAATGGCGGCTGGTTCGCCGCTTTCGCGAAAAATCTCCAAATCGAAAACCAGTATTTCGCCCGCGCCCCTTTCCTCCCTCAATTGGGCGTGACACCATAGCGCGGAGCCAGGCGGAACTGACCCGATTTCAGATCGCTCGATGTCGACCGGGACGTAGACGCCGCGCGGACTCTGCCCCAGCCAAACGGCCGCGGATACCTGCAGACACGCGTCGAGCAGCGCGGGATGCCAGCGATACCCACTGGCTTCGGCAGCCGACTCCAGAGCCACTTCGCCCAGTGCCGCACCCTCCTTGCACCACAGCCGGCGCACACCGCGAAAGACCGTGCCGAACTCGATTCCCAAATCGGCCAGCTCTGCATAAAAGCGGTCCGCCGCAAACGTCTCGCTAAAACCCGAGCGGCATTGCTCCAGGCCCTGAGCGCTGAGCGGCCCCACCGAGCGCGCATGCAGAAGGCCGGAGGCGTGGATGGTCCATCCCGGGTCCTCCTGATCTTCCGTGCTGGCGACGCGAAAAGCATAGGCATCGGGGCCCTGCGGAGTCATCAGAAACTGCAAGATCCGGCCGGAACCGGCGGCAAGGGTCAGCCCCCTTTCTATAGAGAGGTGCTCGATCGCCACACAGGTTGAAGTTCGATTCCACTGTGCGGCCTCGATTGCCATTTCCAGATAAGCAGCGGCCGGCAGGAGCACTTGGCCATAAACGCAGTGGTCGCTCAGATAAGGCAGCCCGGACTGACTGATCTGCGACTCGAAAAGCATTTCGCCTTTCGCCTGAGTGAACGAGACCACACGACGGCCGAGTAACGAATGGGGGACTGCGGCGCCCTCCGCAATTCGGGGCGAGGTCTGCTCCGGCAACCAGTGGCGTTGCCGCTGAAATGGATACGTAGGTAGCGCCACCTTGCGCCGGACGTAGTCGCGATCGAAGCCCGCCCAATCGATGACCGCCCCGTGCACGTACAGCTCGGCCAAGCTCCCCAGAATGTGTTCCCAATCGCTGCGCCCACGGCGCAAACTGGACAACCACAGCCCGGACTCCTCGCCCAGACATTGCCGGCCCATCTCCATCAGTGTGGTTCCCGGCCCAATCTCCAGAAAGGCCGCGGCTCCTTGCTCCCGCAGCGTTTGCATTCCATCGGCGAATCGAACCGCTTCCCGCACGTGCCGTACCCAGTAGTCAGCAGTGGCCACCTCTGCCCGGGCCAGTTCTCCGGTTACGTTTAGCACGAGCTTCAAGCGCGGCTCGTGGTAGCTCACTTCCCCGGCCACGCGCGCGAAATCGGCCAACATCGGCTCCATCAATGGTGAGTGGAACGCATGCGAGACAGTGAGTCTCCGTGCCGCAATACCCTGCCCCTCCAGCTCCCCTAGGATGGTGCGCACAGCGGAGGATTCCCCGGACAGGACCACGCTGCGCGGCCCGTTGACCGCTGCAATCGACACCCGCTGCTGGAAGCCTTGCAAAGCTCTCCGGGCTTCCGCCTCGCTGGCCAGGACGGTCACCATTTCACCGCCCGGCGGCAGCGCCTGCATCAAACGGCTCCGCGCGACGATGAGCTTCAGACCGTCCTCCAGACTGAACACTCCTGCCACGCACGCGGCCACGTATTCGCCCAGGCTATGCCCCAATACCCAACGTGGCTGCACGCCCCAGGATTTCCAGAGCTCGGCAAGCGCGTACTCGACAGCAAATAGTGTCGGTTGCGTGTGGATGGTCTGGTCCAGTTCGCCGCACTCGATCAGCGACTGCCCCAAGATAGGCCGCAGGATCTCGTCGCAGCCGCTCAACGCCCGGCGGAAGGCAGACTGGGTCTGGTACAGCTCGCGACCCATGTCCGGATATTGCGAGCCTTGACCGGCGAAGAGAAAGGCGAGATTCGTCGATGGCGGCTGCTCCAGCGCGCGACCCGTGGCCACATCGGACTCGGACCGTCGTGCCGCAACACTCGCCAGGCGGGCGGCCATCTCTGCTCCCGACGAAGCCACCACCCCAAGCCGGTGAGCAAAGTGCGTACGGCCGGCGTTCGCGGAATAACACACATCGGCTAACGAACCGGAGACTGTCTGCAAGTAGCCCTGATAGGCCCGGGTCAAATCCCGTAATGCCGGCGCGTCCCTGGCGCTGATCGCCAGGATTTGGCACGGCCGCTCCACGGGGTTGTAATACGGCGGCTGAACTGGAGCGGCTTCCAGAATCACGTGGGCATTCGTACCGCTGAAGCCAAACGCGCTCACGCCGGCGATTCGCCGGGCTTCTGGCCAGGGCACCAGCGTTACCGGCACCCGTACGGGTGACCCGTTCCAAGCGATGTATGGATTCGGAGTCCGAAAATGCAGGCTGGGCGGAATTTGGCCGTTTTGCATAGCGAGCACGACCTTCATCAGCCCGGCAATTCCCGCGGCGCCTTCCACATGACCGATGTTCGTCTTTACGGAACCTACGTACAGGGGATCGCCGCGCCCGCCGAAAACAGCGTCTAAGGCGCCGATCTCGATGGGGTCGCCTAACGCCGTGCCTGTACCATGCGCTTCCACGTAGAAGACTTCGCCGGGTTCAACATGCGCATCCGCCAGCGCTGCACGGATCACGGCTTGTTGGGAGGGGCCGCTGGGCGCCGTCAAGCCGCTGCTGCGCCCGTCATGATTGATCATGGAGCCGCGGATCACCGCCAGGATCGTGTCGCCGGCGGCGAGCGCATCGGATAAGCGCTTCAGCGTCACCACGCCGCAACCGTCGCCGCGAACATAGCCGTTCGCGGATGCATCGAAAGTCCGGCAGCGTCCATCGGGTGAGAGCATGCCAGCCTTGCACAAAGTCACGGTCAGGTCGGGCGTGAGAATCAGATTGACGCCCCCCGCCAGCGCCAGGTCGCACTCCCGGTTCCGAAGGCTCCGGACGGCTTGATGTACCGCCACGAGAGAGGAGGAACACGCGGTGTCTAAGGCGAGCGAAGGCCCCCGCAACCCTAATGTGTATGAAAGCCTCCCGGCCGCCACGCTCAGCGCATTCCCGGTCGCGGAATACAGTTCATTACGCAAGTGCGGCGCACGATGGGCCAGCAACGATTCAAAATCGTTGCCGTCGATTCCAAAGAAGACTCCGGTCGCGCTGTTCAGCAAATCGCCAGGGACGATCCCGGCATACTCCAGCGCCTCCCAGCTCACTTCCAGCAAGAGTCTCTGCTGCGGATCCAAAGTAATCGCCTCGCGCGGCGATATCCCGAAGAACCCGGCATCGAATGTCTCGATATCGTCGTCGAGGAAGGTCCCGAACTGGGTATTCATCTTACCGGGCGAACCAGGGTCTGGGTCATACACCGAGTCAATGTCCCAGCGAGCCTTGGGAACCTCCCGGACTGTATCTACGCCGTCCCGCAGCAATTGCCAAAAACGCTCCGGAGTGTTTGCGCCGCCCGGAAAACGGCACCCCATTCCGATAATCGCTACCGGCTCCCGGCGGGAATATTCCGCTGCTTCCAGTTGCTTCTGCAGCTTCTCGATTGCCACCAACGCCCGTTTGACAGGCGATGGAGACGAATTCTGCTCGGGACTGCGTATTCTTTCCGAATCTCGTGTCATGAGCCGATCTGCTCCAGTTTCTCCGCCAGCAGTTGACCGGCTTCTTCATCGGACAACGCGGCTAAATCGTTTCCGGAATCTTCCCGGGGTAGCCCCTGGAGTGGCGATTCGGAAGCGGGATTCGGGTTTGAACTCCCGGCTCCAAACACGTCCTCGGCCAGGTAGCGCGCCAGCGAACTGAGCGTCGGATAATCGAAGAGCAGCGTAGCGGGCAACTGGCGCTCCAGGAGATTCACCAAATGGTTGCGGAACTCAATCGCCATAAGCGAGTCCAGGCCAAGTTCCATGAATCCGCGCTGTTGATCGAGCGTATCGAGAGTTCGCGTTCCGAGAACTTTTGCCGTCACTGAGCGCAACAGTTGTATGAGCATGTCGGAGCGCTCTTCCGGCGGCGTCCGCTCCAATCGTTGCGAGAATCTCACGTGCTGTTCTGGTTCCGGCGTAGCTGCGGGTGCGGCGGGTCCGATCAGTTCCGAGAAAAAAGGCGGAATCTCTTTAGCGCTTTCAAAGTTCTTTGACCAGTCGACCGGTAGAACGCCAGCCTGCACCGCAGTTCCCGCCAACAGGTGAGCGAAGATCTCGAGCCCTTGGGCCGGCGAGACAGACTGCCTGCCTTGCTTATCCATTTCTAGCCGGTCGCGGCGCACCATCTCCGCGGCCGCGCCGATCCCCGACCACGGCCCCCAATCGATACTCAGTGCCGGAACGCGCCGCGCCTGCAGGTAATGCGCGAAGGTGTCGAGAAAGGCGTTTGCGGCGGCGTGATTGGCCTGACCCCGGCTTCCAGTCAATCCAGCTATCGACGAGAAAAACACGAAAAAATCGAGCGGCATTTCGCGCGTTAGAGCGTGCAGATTCCACGCTCCGAGAACTTTGGGACCCAAAACCCGGCTGAACCGGATCCAGTTCTGCTGCACCAGGGTGCCATCGTCAAGCGTGCCGGCACCGTGTATGATCCCACGCAACGGAGCTTGGCGATCGATCCGTTCCAGACAAGCGGCCAGGCGATCGATATCTGTTACATCGACCTGGGCGGCCATCACTTCGGCTCCGGCCTTTTGCAGTTCGTCTATCCGGCGTTGAGCGTCGGGTCCGGCACCATGGCGGCCAACCAGCAGGAGATGCCGGGCACCCCGCTGCACCAGCCACTCGGCCATCAGTAAGCCCAAGGCTCCCAGACCACCGGTAATGAGATAGGTTGCGTGCGGGCGGATGCTGGCTTGGCGTTCGACCGGGTGCATGATCACGATCTTTCCAACATGCCTGGCCTGTTGCATATAGCGGAAGGCATTGGCCGCTTGATAAATGGAAAATGTAGTTCGCGGCAGCGGCGCCAATCGGCCGTCCCCAAACTGTGGCAGCAAGGCGCTCAACAAGCCTGCCGCCGTAGCGGGATCGCGATTGATCATTTGACGCAAATCGATCAGATGGAAAGCGACATCCGGCCTGACGGCGCACACTTGGTCGGATGTCCAAACGTCACGCTTTCCGGCCTCGAGAAACCGCCCACCGGTTCCTAGCACCGACAGGCTTTTTTCGATGAAGCCCGGGCCACTCAGCGAATTGAGGACCGCGTTTACGCCGCGCCCGTTCGTGTCCCCCATGATTGCGCCGGCAAAGTCGAGCGTCCGGGAGTCATAGATGTGTTCGACTCCAAGCGATTGGAGCGATTTCCACTTGGCTGGACTCGCCGTGGCGAAAACTTCAGCCCCGGACTGCCGGGCGATTTGCACTGCTGCCATCCCCAGACCGCCGGCGGCAGCGTGAATCAGAACCCGGTCTCCCGCCGCGATCCCTCCGATGTCGTGCAAAGCGTATCGCGCCGTCGAGAAGCTTATCGGAACGGTTGCGGCTTGCTCGAATGTCAGCGAATCTGGAATGGCAACGGCCAATTCAGAGGCCACCGTTACGTAGGAGCCGAGGCAGCCCCATGCGAAGGCTGCTACCTTCTCGCCGATTCGACGAACGGTTACGCCGGGTCCCGCCGCCACGATTTCGCCGGCGCACTCGCCGCCCAATTCATTGTCGCGGTCGAACGGCAGCATGCCTAAGACGTCCAGAACATCGATGAAGTTCAGACCAGTGGCCCATACCCGAATTTCAACCTCACCCGGCCCGGGCATCCTGCGTTCCAATGGTCGTAACTGGAGACCATCTAAGCCTCCTCGTTCGGTGATTTCAAGGCGGAGCGGCTCGGACGAACGCTTTTCGACAGACTCGCGGTACGGCGCCAGCCGCGCTACCAGTCTTGCGCCATTACGAAACGCAACCTGGTCCTCGCGGGGCCAGTCTGCTCCTGTCAACTCGGAGCACAGCTCCGCCGCCTGGTCCTGGCGCGATGAACTCGCATCCAGGTCGATTAGAGAGCAGCGGAATTCGGGATGTTCCAGCGCGATAACTCTGCCCAGACCCCACAGCGGCCCCTGGGCAAACCCGGCTCCAGATTCTCCCCGGCCGACGACCTGCGCGTCACAAGTCACCAGCCAGAGCCTAGGCGCGCTTCGCCGTTCGCGAAGGAAGACTTGCATGATTTCGAGCACGCTGCGGCATGCGCGTTCGCAAGCCCGCTCCAGCTCTGCCGCCGACGTTATCCCGTTGTCGTTCAGACTCCACAAATGAACCACAGCATGAACATGGGGCAACGAGTCGACCAGGCCAGCATAGTCGTCGGCCGGATAGATCAATATCGGGCGCTCACCCCGTTGCTGCAACAAATCCACCAAGGCGGGTCCCACACCGCCCCCGTCGGCGAAGATCAGCCAGGGCCGGCCTTGAGCCTCTAATTCGGGCTCCACCTGCTTCGGTGAGCGAGCCACCATGACCACTTGTCCCTGCTGAGCGGCACCCACCAACTCGTCCGGCCCCACCACCGTGGCTTCGAAGCCGCCTTCGCCCAAAAGTCGGTGCCACTGTTTCAGGGACAACAGCGGGTGGCCCTGCCGCTCGTCGGAAAATTGCCACCAGCCGTCCGTGAGCCCGAAAACCAGGTCTACCCAACGGCTACGGTGGGTTGCTTCGGAGAGCACCAGGATTCCGCCTGGAGCCAGCAACTCCCGCACATTGGCGACGGTTTGACCCATGTCCTTCGTTGCGTGCAGAACGTTCACTGCAATAACGATGTCGTATTGATGCGGCTCGAAGCCCTGAACGCAAGGCTCGCGCTCAATATCCAGAGTCTTTCCACGAAGAAATTCAAATTGGCGGAACTGCTCTCTCGCCTTGGCAACGAAGGTTTCGCCGATATCCGTAAACACATAATCGGTCTGGCGTGCCGGCAGTCTCCCCAGCAGAGCGGCCGTTGTACCTCCCGTACCGGCCCCTACTTCCAGGATTCGAACTCCCCGATCGGGAGGCAGTTGCCCGATGGCAGCGGTGACGGCATTTGCCACCAGCGTATTCATAGCCCGGTACCGCGGCGAGTCCCGATATAGTTTCGCCGCCGTGCTGGTATCGCCTCCGGGAAAGAGTAATTCCAGTGGATGCTGGGCGCCACGCAGCACCTCGCTCAGTTTTTCGCCGCAGCGGGAAAGCAGAGTCAATTCGGCCTCTGCCACCTGACCATATTGCTCCATCAGGGACTGGATCCGGCGTCCCGGATGGCGCGTTCCAGGCTCCCGGACGACGCGCCACGTATCGTCCTCCTGACGGGAGAGAATCCCCTCTTCTTCCAGCATTCCCAGGAGCCGTTCAAACAAGCGGCGGTGCTGCGAGACCACGCCAAACTGGCGGGCCATCTGTTCGGTGCGCCATCGAGCACCGGCCCCAAGAGTAAAGCCGGCCCGGGCGAATGCGGCCACGACAAAATCGAGGCTAACGGCCTCCAGCGCAGCCAGAGCCTCTTCATGGCGCGCCAATTCAGCCGTGTCATACCACCGGCCCCCGCCGCTTTCGAGACGGCGGCTCAAATCCGCAGTCTCCGGAAAATGGCGGCTCGCACGACCGAAGGCCGGTCGAGCCTGCCATGACACCACGTGAAGCCAGTCCTGCCAGGAACGCGTGGGAGCTGTGGCGAACGGCCCCGCGGCGCGCATTTCAAAGCCATCGGCTTCCGCGATAACCTCACCCGCCGGATCGAAGAATCGGATGTCCTGTTTGTGGCCGCCGTCTGAGCGAACGTGACACCACCATTCGACGCCGACAGCTGCCCGGCGGAGCCGCAGCTCCTTTGCACCAAATGGCAGCATAGTCGTGTCATTGTCAACCTGGAGCGCAATACTGGCCACTTGAAAGCCAGCGTCAAGGAGACCTGGATGCAGAACGAAGCCGTTCACGTCACCCAGTGACCGCGGCAGACGCAGTTTGGCCAAAGCCTCGCCATTACCCTTCCAGACACTTTCCAGCCAACGAAAGCTAAGGCCCAAAACGATATTCCGCCGGGCAAAGGACTCGTAAAGCGCCGCAATGTCGATTTCGTCCGGGCAGCGGGCCCGCAGCGCGCTCAGCGAAATCTTGTCCGCGGTTCCCGGACCCTTTTGGGATTCGATGACACCAATCGCGTGAGTGGATGGCTTAATTGTGTCATCTTTCGCCTGGAAGCTAATCAGCTTGAACGCGACGGATCGAGACGTCCGGTCATCCTCTTGCGGTGTCAAAAGCAATTGGACCGTGAGATCCCCCGTTTCCGGCACAATCATGGGTTGCGGAAAAATGATATCCGTCAGCCTGTGAGACTGCTCACCGAACGCAAGGTCGGCACAGCTCAGGACCATGGATACCTGGCATGCGCCTGGTGAGACCACTGCGTCGTAGACTCGATGATCGGCCAAAAAAGGCAATACCGCCACGCCGAACGCCGTCTCAAAAAGAGTTTCTTTCAACAATGGGGACCGGAACATCCGGTGGACCAGCGGCCGCAGGTTGGCGGCGGTGTTCCGCCGAGGGGCATCGAGCCAGTGGCGTTGCCGCTGAAATGGATACGTAGGTAGCGCCACCTTGCGCCGGACGTAGTCGCGATCGAAGCCCGCCCAATCGATGACCGCCCCGCGCACGTACAGCTCGGCCAGGCTCCCCAGAATGTGTTCCCAATCGCTGCGCCCACGGCGCAAACTGGACAACCACAGCCCGGACTCCTCGCCCAGGCATTGCCGGCCCATCTCCATCAGGGTGGTTCCCGGTCCGATCTCCAGAAACGCCACGGCTCCTTGCTCCCGCAGGGTTTGCACTCCATCGGCGAATCGAACCGCTTCCCGCACGTGCCGTACCCAGTAGTCGGCGGTGGCCACTTCTGCCCGGGCCAGTTCTCCGGTCACGTTTGAGACGAGCTTCAAGCGCGGCTCGTGGTAACTCACTTCCCCGGCCACGCGCGCGAACTCGGCCAACATCGGCTCCATCAATGGTGAGTGGAACGCATGCGAGACGGCCAGGCTCCGCGTCTGAATGCTCCGCCCTGCCAGTACTTGAACAACGGCGTTCACGGCTTGAAATTCGCCCGAAATGACCACATTATGAGGACCGTTAATGGCTGCAATGGTCACGCGGCCAACAAAGTCTTCCAACGCTCTCCGGACTTCTCCCTCGCCGGCCAGGACAGCCACCATTTGGCCGCCCGGTGCCAGAGCCTGCATTAAACCGCCCCGCGCGGCGATGAGCTTCAGACCGTCTTCCAGACTGAATACGCCAGCCACGCACGCGGCCACGTATTCGCCGGCACTGTGCCCCAGCACCCATTGCGGATGCACGCCCCAGGATTTCCAGGTCTCCGCCAGCGCGTATTCGAGCGCGAACAGGGCGGGCTGAGTGAAGGCCGTCGAGTTCAGCTTGACCTCTTCCCATGAGAATTCGGAGTACACGACCGGCAGAAGCGAGGTACCTAGAAGAGGCCGTAAAATCTGATCGCAATGGTTCCATGCTTGCCGGAACGTGGGCTGCGTGTCATAGAGTTCCCGCCCCATGTTGACGTATTGCGCACCTTGACCGCTGAACAGAAATCCGATGGGAAGCCGTGAATTCCGCGCAAGCGGTATTGGCTCGGCATCGCCGGCTTCACCCAAGGCTTCGGCCAGCCGCCCGATCGCGTCATTCACGGACGAGATTCCCAGCGCGGCCCTGTACCCGAAATGCGCGCGGCCCGTGTTAGCCGTGTAGCAGAAATCCGCCAGCGACAGTGCGGGGTTCTCGCTCAAATGCCGGCGGTACCGTTCCAACAGCGCCTTCCTCGCGACACTGGATTTCGCCGAGACAGTCAACAGATGAACCGGCCTATCCACGTGCGGACCGGCCCTCGGTAGATCAGGCGCCTCCTCGAGAATTACGTGTGCGTTCGTGCCTCCGACTCCAAGACTGTTTACCGCAGCCCGGCGTGGATGCGCGGCGGAATCCCAGTCTCGCAGCACGCTGTTCACGTAGAATGGGCTGTCGTCAAAATCGATGCGCGGATTGGCGGCGTGGAAATGCAGGCTTGGAAAGATCCGCTTGTGCTGAAGTGAAAGCACCGCTTTGATCAGACCGGCAATACCGGCCGCGGCGTCCAGATGTCCAATGTTGGTCTTCACCGAACCGATCGCGCAGTACCGCCTGAGTTTAGTGTCGAACGCTTTCTTGAGGGACAGGGTTTCCATCAAGTCCCCCAGCATGGTGGCGGTGCCGTGGGCCTCGACATAACCGATGGTTTCCGGCGGCACATCCGCTGTCTTCAGCGCCTTGGAGATAGCATCGGTCTGGCCCTCCCTGCTGGTGGCCCAATAGCTGAACTTGTCGCTGCCATCGTTATTGATGGCGGATCCCCGGATCACCGCGTGAATGTGATCGCCATCGGAAACAGCCTGGCGAAGCGGCTTCAGCACCACCACGCCGGCCCCGCTGCCGAACAGCGTGCCCGCGGCCCGCGCGTCAAAAGTCCGGCAATGTCCGTCGGGCGAAAAGATCTCCCCGGCCTTGAACAGGTAACCAGCGTTCTGCGGAACCCGGACCGTCACACCGCCCGCGAGCGCCATTCCACATTCGCCGTTGAGCAGGCTCTGACACGCCAGGTGGACGGCCACCAGCGATGTCGAACAGGCCGTCTGGACCGTTACGCTGGGGCCGCACAGATTCAATTTGTGAGAGACGCGCGTACACAGATGGTCCTTGTCGTTGCCAACGTGCTCGCGGCTGGCAATCGACGCGACCAGCCGTTCATTGATGCGCGGTTCCGGGATCAGGTAGCTCCCCATCACGCAACCCGCTCCTCCAAACACCCCGATCGATCGGTTTCCTCCCATTCCGCCATAGCCTGCATTCTCGAGCGCCTCCCAGGCGCACTCGAGAAAAATGCGATGCTGAGGATCTATGATCTCAGCGTCCCGCGCTGAATAGTCGAAGAACGGCGCATCGAAGAGGTCCACGCCGTTTAACACCGGCGCGGCCTTCACGTAGTTGGGGTCGGCGATCAGTTTTGGATCTACGCCGGCTGCCAGCAATTCCTCCTCGGTGAAGAACCTGATGGACTCGATGCCATTCTCCAGATTGCTGCGGAACTCATCGATATCGCGCGCGCCGGGAAAACGGCCCGCCATGCCCACGATGGCAATCGCTCGGGAATGTTCCAGTAAATCGCGCACCGGCTTCAACGTCCGCGTTCTCCATGGGCTTTAGAGGGTCTCGTGAAATGGATGCCATGCTCTTCCAGAACAAGCCGGGTTAGCGGATAACTCAAAATCTCCAGCGTTTGTTCTTCTGTGAAGGTTACGTTGAACTTCTCCTCAAGCGCCAACACGAACAGCAGGTGCCTGGAAGAATCCCAGCGCTCAACTGTATCCCTGGTAGTTTCGTCGCCGACGGTGTTCGGATCCAGCCCAAACAAGTCCGCGAACACCTCCTTGAGTTGGCCCTCAGATACTCGCGCCACGGCCCCTCTCACTCTTTCCTGGTTCGATCCTGATCCAAGGCGGTGGCTTCACTAAACCGGTTTGAATCGCGAGTTCCCAGGTGGTTCCCGGCTCCTCGCCGGCTATGGCGGTAAACCCGTGGCTGGGGTAGAAATTGGCGTTCTGCGCATTCCTGGAGCTCCTCACGTAACGTCCGAGAACACGGCAACACCCGTTCTCCCCGGCAATTCTGACCACCTCGGACAGGAGCGCATCCTCAGCGCCCCTGCTGAGCGCCCTGCAACTCAAGAGGAAGGTGTCGATCTCGGCCGTCGGGCCGTCATAAATCACAATCGCCGCTCCCACCTGGCCCAAATCCGAAATCCGGTCGCGTAGCCTGAGACTGAACACGCGTGAATTCGGATCTTTCAGAAACGCCCGGACCTCGCTTTCGGTATACCGGCGGCACGTCAGGTTGAACTGATTTGTTCTTTGCGTGAGCTGCGAGGTTCGGGTGATGCTCAGGTCGTCTGCCAGGCCGATTTCGGCCACCATCTCCAAACTGGCCAGAAACTCGTCTAGCGAGCCGTGGGACTGGGCGTACGCCTGCTTTCGCTCGCGATCCGCCTGGTACATCTGATTGCGCCGGCGATCCTCGGCCGAAGTGGACAGCGTATCGAAGAAGCCGACAGCGCTTAAAGCGTGCTTAAAAGTGGACGGATCAGTGCGAAGGTGCAGTACCGCAACTTCCGGCAATTGCCGCCGTACGGCGGAGCATTCGAACCCGCTATCATCCAGGAAGACCATACTGCCGAGATCGATACTGAGATCCTCGGCCAGACGCCGCAGGTTTTCCGCCTTGTTGTCCCAGTTGATCCGCCAAGCCGCGAAGTGCTCCTCCCGCAACAGCATATCGGGGTGATTTCTCAGAACATTCAGCACATCGCTCTCATTGTTCTTGCTGCACAAGGCCAGGATTACGCCACGGTCGTGCAGATTGAGAATCTCGCGCTGAAAAGCCTGGTAGGAGGAACCCGGGTAACTGACCCCCAACCTGAGGCCGCCCATGCCATCCTCGCCGACCACGCCGCCCCATAGAGTGTTGTCACAATCCAGCACGAGGCACTTCCGGTTCCGGCCGCGCAATGCCTTGAAATACCTCCCATATAATTGGCCGAGCGGCATCAGCGCCCCCCGTCCGAGGGGCGCACGGCCTATCTGCCAGAAACGCTCGTCAATCGCCTGCGCGCCGCCAATGCGGGCGAACAAGCTCATGTAATCCACCAGGTAGACATCCGGGAACCGCCGTACGCGGCGCACGAGTTCCTGATTCAGGGCCAGAATCAGTTGAGTTTGAGAGTTTTCCGATTGAGCATCCAGTATTCCTTGGACCGGATAGAGCGTCAGCGGAAAGTTATTAATGAGAATCGGGGCTTCGGTATGAAAGCGCAAGGCGCTGACTATCTCGTCCAGCAGATTGAGCACCCGTTCCAGTTCGCTTCGCGCCTCGTCTTCTGAGAGAGCCATGAAGCGGGAGGTCAAGGCGGGCGTCAACCCCTCCAGCCACAAGGCGACCACCACCACCTCGGGCCGCGAACGGTATACTCCGCTCTCCCGCTCGAGCGATTCTTGCAGGATTGTGTCGGGGGCAGCCACATGTACTGCCGGATGAAAGCCCGCCAGCGCAATTTCCCCTTTCATCACGGGAACTAATGCATCGACGGTGAAGTTAGTCAAGAGAGACACGTGCAACGGTGGCATCGTGCCGGCAGCGGCGCCATCCAGCATGTCGGAAACCGCCACGTATGCACCATAAGTTGGTTGATCGCGGAGCCTGCTTAAGGCGCCGCCGATCTCGGGTTCGATCGGCCTGGAAGCGGCTTCTATCATCATCGGCAGCCTTATGACATTACGGTACCGCCACTTACGCGAAGGGTCTCACCAGTGACATGGCGCGCTCGGGAACTTAGTAGGAAACTGGCGACACCAGCTATGTCAGCGGGCTCGGCCAGCCGTCGCAGCGGCGTTTGCATTCGCGCCACCATCTTCGCTTTCTCCGGCAGATGATCGCTAATCCCACCCAGGGTCATTCCGGGCGCGACGACATTCACCCGAATGCCCTTGGGTCCATACTCCACGGCGAGGCACCGCGCCAGAGCCGTCAAAGCCGTTTTCGCCACCACATAGGCGCATTGCAACGCCGGCGGCTGCCCATCGGAAACCGTAGAACCGACAAAAAGCAACGAGCCCGCGCTGGCTTCCACCATGCGTGGCAAAACCGCTTGCGCGCAGTGAAACGCTCCTTTGACCTGTACGTCCAATTGACTTTGCAGAGCCGCCCAATCCAGGTCCGCAAACGGACCAAAACTGGGGCTTGGGGCCGCGCAATGCACCACCGCTTCAACAGGTCCCAGCATTTCTTCCATACGCGAAACGGCGGCCTCGACGGCCGCTTGTTCCCTGATGTCTACCTGCAGAGAGATAGCCCGGCCGCCCAACGCAACAATCTCGGCGGCGACCTCTTCGGCGGATTGACTATTTTTGTAGGAAGTTAGCGCCACCGCGTGTCCATCCGCAGCGAGCTGACGTGCGATCGCCGAACCGATCACTCCCCCCCCGCCGGTGATTAGAACGACCTGGCTTCCATTCGGCTCCTGGGACTCGGCCTGCTTCATCCCGGTCATTTTCACAGAGGCTTCCCCGGAAATCAATTTTTGATTTTGTTGGTTCGTTATTTCCACCGTCAACACCAACATGCGTAAGGCCGGCGATCGTTGCTTCACCCGAGCCCAGACTCGCAATGTGTCACCAATATATGCGGGTTGCAGGAACTGGATCGTCTGGCTCGTCCACAGCGCCCCTTTGCCAGGTAATAGCATTCCGATCAGCGTGGAAACGAACACAGCCGACAACATCCCATGCACTGGGGCTTTGGGGAAATGCATGCTGCGAGCGAACACTGGATCAAAATGCAGCGGATTAAAATCGCCGGTTAGTTCGGCGAATGCCTGCAGATCCTGTTCCGTGAGAAGGTGGGTCAGTTCCGCTGTCCGGCCCACCTGGATTTCGTCAAATTCAAAAAAAACGCTCTCGCTTCCCATCTCTCCAGGGTAAGGTTGCATTTAGCGGTTCCGAATCGATCCGCCGGCCCAAGACTCTCAGGGGATCCACGGGCCCAAAACCGATATCACTCAATTGGCCACGTTTCACCGGCGACATTCATCCTTGAGTTTCTCCCATTACGGTATCACGAAATTCCAATGGATATGGATATCACGAAACTCTGATGAAT
>Ga0070735_10002257_pt1 | contig 17668 bp, 16 predicted proteins | sample Coa_R1_FD_66443 | JGI IMG/M metagenome (GOLD analysis project Ga0070735, IMG submission 66443) | Surface soil microbial communities from Centralia Pennsylvania, which are recovering from an underground coalmine fire - Coalmine... | ecosystem: Environmental > Terrestrial > Soil > Unclassified ... | reverse complement strand
CCGGTTGCCTTTGGCGCGTTGGGAACGCCGATCCAGGGACTGGCCAGCGTCATGGCGAGCTCGCCCGATCAGGTCGGCCCCTTGGCCTATCAACTCGGCGCGATGGTCGGCCGTCAATTGCCGATCTTCTCGCTGATCGTGCCGTTCTGGGTGGTGTGGGCCTTTGCCGGTTGGAAGGGCATGAAGGATGTTTGGCCCGCTATCCTGGTCACGGGCCTGTCTTTCGCCATCCCGCAATTCGTGATTTCCAACTACATCAATCCCTGGATCGTCGATATCGGCGCATCGCTGATTTCGATGGGCGCGCTCATTCTGTTCCTCAAGGTTTGGCAGCCCAAGCAGCTTTGGCTTTCGCCCGCGCTGCGCGGCAATGACGAATCGATGGCGACGATGACACCGGCAAAGCCGCTGGATAAGACGCCGTTGTCGCCGGGAGAGATCTGGAGCGCGCTGCTGCCATGGATCATCGTCTGCATCGTGATGCTGATCTGGGGCAATGGCGACTTCAAGACCTGGGCGAACAAGATCTTCGTTTGGAATTACGAAGTCGCCGACCTCGACAAGATGATCAACAAGGTGCCGCCGGTGGCGGCCAAGGCGACCGCTGAACGGGCCATCTTCGGCTTTACCTATCTGTCGTTCACGGGCACCGGCATGTTGATCGCGGCGATCATTTCGGGCTTCCTGATGGGCTTTTCGCCGCTCAAGCTGATCTCCGAATATGGCCGCACCATCAAACTCTGCGCGATCTCGCTGATCACGATCTCGGCGATGCTTGCGATCGGAACGTTGACGCGGCTTTCCGGTGTAGACGCGACGCTCGGCCTTGCTTTCGCGGCGACCGGCATATTGTATCCGTTCTTCGGCACCTTGCTCGGTTGGCTGGGCGTGGCGCTGACGGGATCGGATACCGCCTCGAACATCCTGTTCGGCAATCTGCAAAGGATCACCTCCGAGCAGCTCGGTCTGTCGTCGATCTTGATGGGCGCCGCCAACTCCTCCGGCGGTGTGATGGGCAAGATGATCGACGCGCAATCGATCGTCGTCGCCTCGACCGCGACCAATTGGTACGGCCACGAAGGCTCGATCCTGCGTTTCGTGTTCAAGCACTCGATCGCGCTGGCTTGCCTCGTCGGCCTGTTTGTGATGCTCCAGGCCTATGTCTATCCGTTTACGGCGATGATCGTGAAGTAGATCGGCAATCGAAGCGACGAATGAAATCCCCGCGTCTTGATGACGCGGGGATTTTTTTGGTGAGGCTGAGGTTTCGGGATCGCCCAATCTGGTCAATGCCGCGCGCGCCGATTACAAGGGCTGCGGTGCGAAGCGGCCGGGATATTCGAGGAGCTGCATGTTCTCAAGGACAAATTTTCTTCGGTCGGCCGCCGTGACACTGGCGGCGGCTATTTTCACGGCCTATCCGGCGAATGCCCAGGACGAGTTTCCATTTGGATTTGAGATGAAGCTCGAGGCCGCGCCTCAAGCGGGATCGAAGCGAATTCCGACGATCGAGATCGGCGACAATGGCGAGGTCAAATTGGATTTGTGGTGCAAGACCGGCACCGGCCAGTTCTCGGTCGCGGGAAACACCGTGATTTTCGTTCCCGGCCGGTTTCAGGATCGTGACTGTTCGCCGGCTCGCGCGCAGGCGGATGACGAGCTCGTCGCGGGGCTCGGCGAAGCTGCGACCTGGAAGCGGCGGGGCGATCTGGTGTCGTTTGCCGGGCCGAAGGTGATACGGTTTCGAATCAACACCAATTGACAGTAGGGGTGTGGCAGCCGCCTTCGTTCGATACGGCTATTTCCAGGTCGATTTGTCGGAATCCCAACGCTGCGCTTTGAATTCTTTCGCCAGCGCATCCACCGCGCTATTGTCATCCTTTTGATTGCCCTCCTCCTCGCCGCCGGAATCATTGGCGAGATTGAGCGCGGGGCCGGACGTCTCGTCAGCGACCGAGGTCATGGGATTGCTGATCCACAAGATCAACCGGTCCGATCCCGAGGGCTTTTCCGGGGCGACCAAGGCGGTCACCTCGATCGTATCGGTGAGGTCAAGCGCGGGATATAGTTCGCTCGCTCGCTTGAAGGTTAATTTCAGTTTGCCGTTGCTGGAATTCCAAGTGGTGGCCACGGGCTTTGCCGAAAGTACGCCTGCGAGCGCATTGGCGATCGCAGCCGCAAGCTTTTCCTTGTTGAGCCGCTCGCCCTCGCGCCAGCCGGCCGCCGCAAAACGGATGGTTCGATCCATTTCCAGGATTCCGCTGGTCCAGCCGGCCGCGACCACGCCCGGCGCGGATTTGAATTTCGCCATCAATCCGGTGGCGCGGTCCGGATCGACGCTCAGCATGATGGTTTGCTCACCGGCGCGCAGCGCATCGCAGGTGACGGCAAGACTGCTCAGCGAAATCTCGACGTCTTGCCCCTTCAAGCTTTTGAGAAAGTCCGTGACCGCGTCGAGCTTGATGCGAACGCCGATCGCTTCAGGCGATATTTCGGTAAAATCCTTCGGAGCGGACATGATGCCGTCGTCGCTGGTTTGGCTTTCTTCAAATTCCCTTTCGCTAAGATCGGAATTGTCGGTCGAGTTGACCTCGATGACGGTCTGGCCAATGCCGATCTGTCCCTTGAATTCGAAACTATCGCCGGTGGGCCTGCGCACGAGTTTCACCGTGACCGGCAGTTTTGCGCCGGCGCTTTGGGTCGCTCCGGTGAGCGTTTGGCCGCTGATCGCCAGATTGGCGACGAAGCGATCCTTGCGGTCGGAGCCCTTGGCCGTGGGATAGCAGACGTCAAGGGTGGCCGCGGTGACGGTCTTGCCCTGCCGCGTCTCTTTCAGGATCACATCGGCGTTGCCATCCATCAATCCGTCGAGGGCCGTGAAATATCTGGTTTCATTGGCGGCGGGCGCTGCTTTCGGCGAAAGCTTCATTTGGCCGTAAGCCAATCCGGTGCTGGCCACGATCAGTCCGGCGAAGATGAAAGGCGCGCGCATGGAAATTTCCCGGGCAAGGTCGGCTGAGTCGGGGCGATCTTTCCTACCAAGCTTCGGACAAATCGCCAAAAAAAGAAGGCCGCACGTGGCGGCCTTCTTCATGGGGTGACGATATCGGATTAGTTTAGAAGCCCATGCCGCCATGGCCGTGGCCATGTCCGCCGCCAGCCGCTGGCGCAGGCTCCTTCGGCAATTCGGCGACCATCGCTTCCGTCGTCACCAACAAGGCGGCGACGGAAGCTGCATCTTGCAGCGCGGTGCGAACCACCTTGGCCGGGTCGATGATGCCCTTGGCGACCATATCGACATACTCTTCGGTCTGGGCGTCAAAGCCGAACGTCTCGGATTTGTCTTCGAGAATCTTGCCGACCACGATCGAACCCTCGACGCCGGCATTCTCCGCGATCTGGCGGATCGGTGCTTCCAGCGCCTTGAGCACGATATTGATGCCGGCTTGCACGTCGGCATTGTCGTTATGGATACGGCCGACCGCCTTGCGGGCGCGAAGCAACGCCACCCCGCCGCCCGGCACGATGCCTTCCTGCACCGCCGCGCGCGTGGCGTTGAGCGCATCCTCGACGCGATCCTTCTTCTCCTTGACCTCGACTTCGGTGGCACCGCCGACGCGGATCACCGCCACTCCGCCTGCGAGCTTGGCCAGCCGCTCCTGCAGCTTTTCGCGGTCATAGTCGGACGTGGTTTCCTCGATCTGCGCCTTGATCTGATTGACGCGTCCCTCGATGTCCTTCTTTTTGCCGGCGCCTTTGACGATCGTGGTGTTTTCCTTATCGATCACGACCTTGCCGGCGCGTCCGAGCATGTTGACCGTGACGCTCTCAAGCTTCATGCCGAGTTCGTCCGAAATCAACTGACCACCGGTCAGGATCGCGATGTCTTCCAGCATCGCCTTGCGGCGATCGCCGAAGCCGGGTGCCTTGACGGCGGCAACCTTCAGGCCGCCGCGCAGGCGGTTGACGACCAGCGTCGCCAAAGCCTCGCCCTCGACGTCCTCGGCGATGATCAGAAGCGGTTTGCCGGACTGCACCACGGCTTCCAGCACCGGCAGCATGGCCTGAAGGCCGGAGAGCTTTTTTTCATGCAGCAGCACATAGACGTCTTCGAGTTCGGCGGTCATTTTTTCGCCATTGGTGACGAAATAAGGCGACAGATAACCGCGATCGAACTTCATACCCTCGACGATATCGACCTCGGTTTCGAGCGATTTGTTTTCCTCGACCGTGATGACGCCTTCATTGCCGACCTTCTGCATCGCCTGTGCGATCATCTTGCCGATCGCCGCATCGCCATTCGCCGAGATCGTGCCGACCTGGGCGACTTCGGAGGAGGAGGCGACCGGCTTGGCGCGCTTCTCGATATCCTTCACGACGGCTGTGACCGCGAATTCGATGCCGCGCTTCAAGTCCATCGGGTTCATGCCGGCGGCAACCGCCTTGGCGCCCTCGCGCACGATCGCTTGCGCGAGCACGGTGGCCGTGGTGGTGCCGTCGCCGGCGGTGTCGTTGGTCTTGGAAGCGACCTCGCGCAGCATTTGCGCACCCATATTCTCGAACTTGTCGTCAAGCTCGATTTCCTTGGCGACGGTCACGCCGTCCTTGGTGATGCGGGGAGCGCCGAAGCTCTTTTCGATGACGACGTTGCGACCCTTGGGTCCGAGCGTCACCTTGACCGCATTGGCGAGAACATCGACGCCGCGCAGCATGCGATCGCGCGCGTCTCCGGAAAATTTAACGTCTTTGGCTGCCATTTTGAATTTACTCCGTAGTATCTGGATATTCGGCGGACGCCGGCGGCGAAGCTGCGTCTTGTGGAGACAGAGCGAACCGTGCGGCGCTTAAGCGAGCACGCCCATGATGTCGCTCTCCTTCATGATCAGGAGTTCCTCGCCGTCGAGCTTGACTTCGGTGCCCGACCATTTCCCGAACAGGACGCGGTCGCCGACCTTGAGGTCGATCGGGATCAGCTTGCCCGATTCGTCCCGGCCGCCGGGTCCCACGGCCGTGATTTCGCCTTGCGAGGGCTTTTCCTTGGCGGTGTCGGGAATGATGATGCCGCCCTTGGTCTTCTGTTCGGCGTCGATACGTTTGACCACGACGCGGTCATGCAGCGGACGAAATTTGGTTTTAGCCATGACGGTTCCTTTGGAAGCCTTGGTTCGCTGATGGATTTGCCGTCGAAAGTGGCCGGGAATACGGGCGTATTCGGCACCGCTGAGGACAGCACAGCCTGGATTCTTGGCAATCTCATGCTTGGAGTGCCAATTGCGGCCCTGGGGATAGGGTGTCGGGTCGGTCCTGTCAAGCAAAGGGCGGGTTAAGGCGTTGGTGAGGCGCATATAGGATGCTTCTGGAAACCAAATCCGGACCTTGGCGTAGTTGGTGGACGTCATTGCCCCGGCGGGGTTTTTGCGGTTGGCTTGCGCGATGGTGCGGCCCGTGGATGTGCTTGGGGGAGAACATGGTCAGTTCATGTGGCGTGCGGACGTCTGCCAATTTGGGGATCGCGGCCTTGCTTGCGATCTTCCTTGGGGCGTGCAGCAGCATCAGTCTGCCTTCCTTCTCCTCGTCGCCTTCGGCGGCGCCGGAGGCCGCGCCAGTACCGGACGTGCCGGCGACGATCCGTCCCGATGAGATCGTCGGTAAATGGGGGCTGGCGTCGTTCCAAAATCCCAACGACCGTGCCCGCACCGAGGCGGCGGCGCGGGCGCAATGCAAACAGCCTTATGTGATTGGAGCTGGCGCCAATGGCGGCGTCATCATGCATCTGGCCGATCAGGCAACGCCCCAGGAGTTGCGCCTCAAGGGCAGCCCGAGCGGCAAGAATTATATCGGCCCGTCGGGTCCGCCCGGCGGCGAGCAGGACCGCGAGATCGTCTCGTTCGATGGCAGGGTTTTGATCACCCGCTTCATCGACAAGGACGCGGCGACCCGTTACGGCAACATGGTTTATGTCCGTTGCGCGCCCCGCGCCTGAATGACAGATAAACAAAAACGCCGGCGTGACGCCGGCGTTTTTGGTTCCCGAAAGATAAATCCGAGCGTCAATCGAACAGCGCGTCGATATCGTCCTGCGACGCGTGGCCGACATCGCCTTCGGACTTCGGTCCGTTCAAGAGCTTGGCGTCGCCCTCACGGGTATCGGCGATTGCGGGCGCGAGGGATTTGATGGCGTCGACCCCGCCCCAAATGTCCATCATGATGGTGATGTGATTCTCGATGAACTTCATCGTCGTCATCACTTTCTTGATGCGCTGGCCGGTGAGGTCCTGGAAATTGCAGGCCTCGAAGATGGCGACGACACGTTCCTGGATTTCCTCGCTGAGCAGCTTTTGCTGATCGGGCGAAGTCACGCTGCTGAGCGCGGTGGCCGCGTTGTCGATCGCTTCGGTGGCTTCCAGAATTTGCTGGGTGGCTTCTTCGGTGCCGCCGACCACGGCTCCGAGTTCGCCATTGACCTTGGCCATTTCCTCGCCGTTGAAGCTCTTGCCGTGCAACACGGCGATTTCGCGCTTGGTGCGGGTGATGGCATCATAGATCAGGTCGAGTTCGACCTTGAGCTTTTCGCATTGCGAGATTTGCGCGCGATAGGTGTCGAGCAGCGCCTGAGCCTCGGCCACGTCCTGTGCCACGGAGCCTGCCGCCGTATTGCCTGCAGCGTTGCCGGCGCGCCCCGCCATCTGTGTACGAATGGCGCGCAGCTCATTCATAATCTCGACATGCATGGGGCCAACTTCGGTATCGGTCTCCGGCGGCAACTGAATGTCTCCGGAAATGGCCTCTTCGATTCGAAAACGTCTGCGATGAACCGGCATGAGATGTGTCCCTGACCCCTTCACTCCGCCGCTTATAAAGCAGACTGGATTTAACACGAGGTTCACGCCGGAACTCGTAGACGCGACAAATTTTGGTACCGCACACCAACGATTAACCATGAGCTTTCGCCGTTCACCGAAAATAAACGCTGCCGCACAAAACCGCCCGAAAATGACGGCGTGGTGAATCGAAATCTCGATTCCGTTTACCAAACCGATGCGGTTCTCCCTTTAGCTGGCACATATAAGTTTCTTGTGGAGTTTCGGATTTGACATTCGCTAGGTCGAATCGCGGCCACGGGGAGCGAATGTCAAATCCACTCCACAAGTGGCGCCGTTCCGGCGCTCCCCACGACGAAACAGTATGAGTACGTCGATGAAGAGAATTTATTTCGCGCTGCTTGCCGGCGCTTCTTTCCTCGCTTTCGGATTCCCGCGGGCCGCTGCAAACGAGGCCCAGTTCAACACGGCACCGGTCATCCTTCACCCCGATCAAACGGTGGCGCCGCCGGCGCAACCGATACGCACGGCATCCGCCGAACGTTCAAATATGGGAGGCGGCTTCATCGAGTTCTTGTTCGGGGATGGGCAAGGCCAGGACCATCGTTATCAGCCGCAAGGCGGCTATCCGCAGCAATCCTATCCGCCTTCGCAGCAGCCGCCGCCGATGGGAGCGCAGCAAGCCATGCCGCAGCCGGCGATGAGCGAGCCGGCGCGTCCCGCCTTCGATCCGAAATACGAGAAGCAGATCGTTAACTACGACGGCAGGGAAAGCGCTGGCACGATCGTCGTCGATACGCCCAACAAATTCCTTTATCTGGTGCAGGGCGAGGGCAAGGCGCTGCGCTATGGAATTGGCGTCGGCCGCCCCGGCTTCACTTGGTCCGGCATCAAACAGATTTCCGCCAAGAAGGAATGGCCGGATTGGACGCCGCCCGCGGAGATGCTGGTGCGGCGGCCCGATCTGCCGCGGCACATGGAAGGCGGACCGCAGAATCCGCTCGGCGCGCGCGCGATGTATCTCGGCTCCTCACTCTATCGTATTCACGGCTCCAACGAGCCTTGGACGATCGGCACCAACGTGTCCTCAGGCTGCATCCGTATGCGCAATGAGGACGTGATCGACCTTTATGGCCGCGTCAATGTCGGCACCAAGGTCATTGTTATCTGAACCTTTTGCGCGGCTGCCAAAGCGCGATGAGATTTGGATGAATCATCATCGCGCTTTAATTCTTTGATTGAGCATGATCTTTTCGGAAAACCGCTTCACACTTTTCTGGATCATGCTCAAAAAGAAACTGGCCTCCCATTTCGGATCGGCCATGTTGGGTCGATTAAGTCAGGCGGAGTCGCTGTCGCCGCCGCCGAAATCGTCCGAATCCATATCCATATCGTCGCGGTCGTCGCCATTTGAGGCGGAATCGAACAATCCGTCGTGCGAATAGGTGCCGGTTCCGTCCTGGGATGAGCCGATATCGTCGATGCCGGCGTCATGCGCGAGGCCGCTGGCGGACTGATCGGCCCAAGGATTTTGCGGGTTTTGGCTGGTGCTGTGGTCGGTGGTCGCGCCGGTATCGCCGAAGCCGTAATGGCTCCCTCCCATCATCGAACGGATGCCGTTGAGCAAGAGCGATCCGCCGACCATGCCGGCCGCGGCTGCCGCGGCGGTCCCCAGAAATGAGCCGCCGATGCCGCCGCCGACAGGTCCCTGTGGTCCGCCATAGGCTTGACTGTAGGCGCTTCCAGATTGTCCCGAAAACAACGGCTGCATGACCTGTCCGCTATTCCAGACCGGGCGGTTGCCGACATCAGGAGGCCGCACATTGGGAACAGAACTTTGCGGCTGATTTTGCCCGAGCAGCGCGCCCCGCATCGTATCGAGAAACCCTCCGCCACTGGCCTGGGGCGTGCTTTGGCTCTCCAGTTCCTGGATGCGGTGATTGGCGCGGCGCAGCGCCTCGTCCTGGACCAGTACCGTTTGCACCAGCGGATAAATCGCGTTTGGCGCCATGCGCAGGCCTTGGGCGATTGCGGCGGCGGCTTCCGGATCACGGGGTGTATTTTCCATCTTAGAAAGCCGGCCGAAAAGCTCATCGACCAATTGGCGTTCTTGCGGCGTCATCGGGCTTTTCTCCTTCGCTTTTTCAAAGCGTCCGACCAATGTAGGCGCCGTTCGTGCCGGCAGTAGTGTGGCTGGGCATTAAATTTGCGTCAGCGAAATACCGACTGCGCTGTCCTCAAGCGCAAATCCCTCAAATTCCATTCGGAAACTCCGGCGGCTCAGCCGAGAGTGACCGCGTTTGCCGCAAGTTGCGACAAAAATTGTTCGCTGCCGAGAAAGGCGTATTCGCGTTCGCGCTGCACCGTGAACGGATCGAGGTTGACGAGCACATCATCGACAATTCCTGGGTGGCACATCACGACGCCGCCCTCGGGCAATCCCTCAAGGAACTGCGACATCAACGCGCCGAAATCGGGCTCTTTCATGAAATCATAGGCGCCGGCAAAGGCGGGGTTGAATGCTAGTCCGGCGCGCGCGGCGCGGTGGCGGAATTGCGCGCTCAACAGGTCGAGGACAACGGCTTTAGGAGAATTCAGGCGTTGCACCCATGCTCCGCCGCGGCCGCATTGACGAATCCAGGCGTTCGGCGCGGCCTCTTTCACCGCCATCAGAAAGGCCTCGCGCACGCGCGGAAAAAGCTGCACATGCTGATGGCCGTCGACAAAATCAGGCGGGCGGCCGAAGAGATCGGCGAAGGCCGCCAGTTGCACCGTCACTTCGGTGTGGATGAGTTCCACGTCCAGCCGTCCGATCATGCCCCAGCGCAGCAGCTTTGGATGCGGCAAGAACAAGCCGCCTTCGATCGGCTCGAAATGCATGGTGAGGGGACGAAACGGCGCGCTAAGGGTGACGTGGAGGCCAAGGGCGCAGCGCGGATTGGGTTTTACGGCCGTCGTGAGCGCGTTCGCTTCGCCGCGGCCGATGGCGTGGCCGATCACCATGACCGACGTCGCGTTGAGGCGGCCGCGTTCGATCAGATCGCGAATGGCGCGGTTGACGCCCGGGCTGATGCCGTAATCGTCGGCGCACAACCAGATGCGCCGGTTCATTCCGCCGCGGTCCTTTCGGCGCGCTCGCGCGCGGGGGCGCGTTTCTCGTTGTGTTCGGCCACGAAATAGATCGGCCGCGCCTTCAGCTCGGAAAGAATCTTCCCGATATATTCGCCGACGATACCGATCATGATGAGCTGCACGCCGCCGATCGTCATCAACCCGATCACGATCGAGGGATAGCCGGGGACCGATTGGCCATCCACCAGCGTTTCCCACAAAATCGAGAGGCCGAACAGAAAGGCGCCGGTCGCCAGCAAAACCCCGAGCAGGCTCGCAAAGCGAAGCGGCGCCACCGAAAATGAGGTTAGCCCCTCGATCGAAAGTCCGACCAGCCGGCCGGCGCTGAACGTCGTCACGCCGTGGGCGCGCGCGGCCGGCTCATAATCGACGCGAATCTGACGAAAGCCGATCCAACTGGCGAGGCCCTTGAAGAAGCGGTTGCGCTCGGGAAGTTGCCGTAGAGCCGCCGCGGCGCGCGGCGACAACAGGCGAAAGTCGCCGGCATCTTCCGGAATTTTTTGTCGCGCGCCCCAATTGATCAAAGCATAGAAGCCGTGCACGGCGAGCCGCCGCAACAGCGGTTCATTGTCGCGATGGGCCTTGGCCGTATAGACCACGTCATAGCCGTCATCGATCCAATGGCCGACCAGTTTCTCGACAAGGTCCGGCGGATGTTGGCCGTCGCCATCCATGAACAGAATCGCGCCGCGTTTGGCGTAATCGAGGCCTGCCATCAGGGCTGCTTCCTTGCCGAAATTCCGCGACAGCGAAATCACCTGGACATCGAGGGCATCGGCGACGAGTCCACGCGCGATCGCAAGCGTGGCATCGGTGCTGCCGTCATCGACATAGACGACCTCGCAAGCCAGTCCATGGCGGGCATGGAGCGTTTGGGCCAGATCGCAAAGCCGCTGGTGGAGAAGGGCAAGGCCGATGGCCTCATTATAGGCGGGCACGACAATCGACAGGCCTTGCGCCGCGGCGTCCGCCGCGGTCATCGAGAGCTTCGAAACATCCGTACCCAGCATCATCGGTCCAGTTCCAGCCATTCCCAACATATGGCAATCGCGCCGAATTGTCGCCACGGGGGGCCTTTGCGGCCCTTGGTGTTATCTTGCCAAAAATGCCTCGAGCCGGGCAAACAGCGGGTTCTCGCGGTCGAGCACATAATCGAGCGAGGCCACTGAAACCGTGTCCGCGCCGTGGTCGCGCAGGAAGCTGCCGAGCGCGTAAAGCTGGGCCGGCGGGCAATGCAGGGTCAGCATTCCCGACGATGTCGGTCCGCCGAATGGCGAGACCACGCCGAAACGATGATGGGCTTCAGTGAGCAGCGCGGCATTGCAACCGGCAAAGCGGGTGCGGACTTCGCGATATTGGCTGGCGCGGGCGCGCGCGGCGATATGGTCGAGAATGACCCGCGCGCTTTCACGGGCCTCCTTGGACCAGTCGGCGTCACGGGAGGCGACGAGATTGGCTTGGCTGCGCAGGATGACGCCGTCGTCGAGCACCTTCAGGCCATTGGCGGCAAGGGTGGCGCCGGTCGTGGTGATGTCCACGATCATTTCAGCGGTACCGACCGCGGGCGCGCCTTCGGTGGCGCCGGCGCTTTCGACGATCCGGTAATCCACGATGCCGTGCGCGGCGAAGAAGGCGCGGGTGAGGTTGATATATTTGGTCGCCACCCGCATGCGCCGGTTGTGCTGCTCGCGAAAGCCCGAGGTCACGTCGTCGAGGTCGGCCATGGTTCGCACATCGATCCAGGCTTGCGGCACGGCCACCACGACATTGGCGCTGCCGAAGCCGAGGCTGTCGATCAGGAGCACGCGCTTGTCGGCATCGACGATGCTTTCGCGCACCAAGTCTTCGCCGGTGACGCCCAGATGCACCGCGCCGCGCGCCAATTGCGAGGCGATTTCGCCCGCCGAAAGATAGGCGATCTCGACATGATCGAGGCCGGTGATGGTGCCGCGATAGTCGCGCGCCCCGCGCGGCTTGGCCAGAGCGAGCCCGGCCCGCGTGAAGAAGGCTTCCGCATTCTCTTGCAGGCGGCCCTTGGAGGGAACGGCGAGAACGAAAGGCGTGGTCACGACGCGGCTCCCTTCGGTGTGGGCTTGCCCAATTGCGCCAGGGCCTCGACCCAAACCGAGAAGCCGACCGCGGGGATCGGCGTGGGCGAACCAAGCCGCTGCAACAATCCGTCATACCGGCCGCCCGCAACCAGCGGTTCGGCGCCATTGCCCTTGGCGTGAAGCTCGAACTCGAAGCCGGTGTAGTAATCGAGACCGCGTCCGAAGGAAGTTGAAAATCGAACTTTCGCGATGTCGATGCCCGCTTTGGCCATGAAACCGGTCCGCCTTTCCAGCGCATCGATCGCGGCGGCAATATCGAGCCTGGTTTCGTTTGCCAAGCTACGCAATTGCGCGATCGCCTCGCGGCAATCGCCTGAGATCGCCAGGAAGCGTTTGATGGTGGCGAGCGCATCCTGCGGCAGCGCGCCGGCCTTCAAGGTCGATTGCTCGAGAAACCGGTCGGCGATTTCGGCAATCGTGCGCCCGCCGACATTGGCGATCCCGGCGATCGACATCAGATCGGTGACAAGCGCCAGCGCCGCCTTGCGGTCGGAGCCGGCGAGCGCGGCCAGCACACCTTCATATTCGTTGCGTGCGGTGGTACTTGCGAGCGTGAGCCGTTCGATATCCTGCTCCAGGCTGATTTTGCGGTTGAAGTCCTTGATCAGCCGCCGCCGCCAGACCGGATAAAGGCCCAGGGCGTCGAGGAGGGCGGTAAAGAGCGCGACGTCGCCGGTTCGAATCTCGACCTCAGCCACGCCAAAGGCGCTTGTCGCCTGCAAGGCCAGTGCGAGAATTTCCGCATCCGCCGCCGGGCGGTCGAGCCGGCCGAAGGATTCGATTCCCGCCTGTACGAATTCGCTCCCGCGGCCGCCGCGATAACGAAACACCGGACCGAGGTAACTAAATCCGGCTGCCTGCCCGGCCTGGCCGGAAGCGAGATAGTCGCGGGCGACTGGAATCGTCAAATCGGGGCGAAGGCACAGTTCTTCGCCGGCCGCATCCGTCGTCAGATACAGGCTCTTGCGGATATCTTCGCCGGACAAATCGAGAAATGGCTCGGCGGGCTGCAGGACGGCGGGTTCCGCCAAGACGTAGCCGGCCTTGGCAAATGACCGTAGCAGCGTGTCCGCCCATGCGGCGGAACCGATCGCGCGAGATGCGGCGGGTGAGGTCATCGTCCAGTCCAAATGCCCCAAAACCGGGGTGGTGTTGCGGTATAACTATAAGCCGTTGATTTAATATGTATTTCTATGGAATTGGGTAATTTCTGAGCGTGTCGGCTCGAATGTTACCCGTTAGGCATTGGCGCAGCCTTTAGCATGGCCCGCGCCGGGTTTCGACCGCGATCCGCCAAGTCGCTTAACGTAAAGGCCCAAAGCGCGATGCGATCGGGCTTAGGCGCGCCCGGTCCAATCGCCGAACGAGGCCTGCACCAAAGCGAGGGCTGCGACGCCCGCGGTATCGGCGCGCAGGATTCTTGGCCCCAATGACAGGCGCAACGTCTTGGGCTGGCGCAGCAGCAGCGCGCGCTCCTCGTCGGCAAACCCGCCTTCCGGTCCGATCAGCACGTCGATTCCGTCGGCGGCCTTTTCGCTCCGCAAGGCCTGGAGTGGATCGGCGAGCTCAGCGGCTTCATCGCAGAAGACGAGAAGACGTTGGGCCTTGCGGCCGGCCAGAAAGCGCTCGAATGGCATGGGCTCGGTGACCCCGGCAATGCCCAGAATGCCGCATTGCTCGGCGGCTTCGATGACATTGGCGCGCATGCGCTCGCTGTTGACGCGTGAAACTTGCGTGAAACGCGTCAACACCGGCTGCAAGGATGAAGCCCCCATCTCGACGGCTTTCTGGACCATGTAGTCGAGGCGGGCATGTTTGAGGGGCGCGAATATATAAGCGAGATCGAGCGGCCGGTCCTGCGGCCGCGTCCGCGTGCGAATCTCAAGACCGTCAGGACGTTTCCGGCCGGTGATCGCGGCCTCCCACTCGCCGTCGCGGCCATTGAAGACGAGAAGGACCTCGCCCGCCGAAAGCCGCAAGACGTTGCCGAGATAATGGCTCTGGTCGCGGTCGAGCGCGACATGCGCGCCGCCTTGGAGGTCGGCAGTGACGAAAAGCCGGGGTTTTCGGAAATCGTACAGAGGCATTTTTGTAATTGGGTCCAATTTCGCGGGCTTTTAGCCCAAAGGATGAGAAATTGCGCGCTTTTTAGCGGCGGAGCGCGGCGCAACGCCGCGCTCTTGCCCAATTCCATAGGTTGTTAACCGTTGGCGGTAATCGTAAAATATCGGCAACGCGTGTGAAATTGCTTGCGGTCCGCCATTGCGTATCCGCTTTTTCGAAGCTCGCACCTCTCGGCAACCTCTTTCATATTTCGGCAAGTCATGGACACCAGCAGGTTAATGATCCGAGCACCCCTTATCGATCTGAAATCCAGCAAAGGATTCCGCCGGTCGCGGGGGAGCCTCGGCTTGGCAATCCTCGGCCTCGCCATTGGCGCCTTCCACGCCGGACAGGTTATGGCGCAAGGCGCCTTTCCGGCGCCGCTTCCGGGCAAGACCGGAACGCTCAATGACCCGGCCTTTCCGCCCGTGAATGGAGCCGCGCCCGCCCCGTCCTTCGGTGGTGCGCCGGCGCCCGCGTCATTTCCGGCCGCAGGAGCGCCCGCGGCCGGTTCGCCCTTTGCCCCGCAGGCCGGTCCTCCCGAGGAGTGCATGAGGCAGTTTCTGCCCCTGCGTCAGGAAGCCGAAAGGCGCGGCAAGCTGCTGAAGGCGGCGAGCGAAAAGCATTCCGGCCCGGACGTCGCTTGCAAGCTGATCGGTAGCTTCGTCGAGGCCGAAGTGAAGATGATCAAATATATCGAGGCCAATGGGGTAAGGTGCGGGATTCCGCCTCAAATCTCCGAGCAGCTCAAGACCGGCCATAAGAATACTGAAGTGACGCGGGCGAAAATTTGCGCGGCGGCGGAACAGGTACAAAAGCAGGGGCCGACGGGCCCAAGCCTGAGCGATGTCTTGGGTTCGGCGGCGACGCTGCCCGAAGCGACGGCCGCAAAGAAAAGCGGCGGCACCACTTTTGATACGTTAAGCGGCAACGCGCTCACGCGGTGAGGCGGGTTGCTATGGGAAGCCGTGGCAACATTGAAGCGAAAGCCCCATCCATCGCCCGCGCGCCTGTTGCGGACTCGACCGGAAATTGGGTCGATACGCGCGCGCCATTAGGGTTGCGGCCCTATTTGCGGCTCGCCCGGCTGGACCGGCCGATCGGCTCTTGGCTGTTGCTGCTGCCGTGCTGGTGGTCGGCCGCGCTGGCCGCCGCCCCTGCTCATGGTCTCAGCCGATTGCCGGCGCTCATGATGCTGTTTTTCATCGGCGCCTTTGCCATGCGCGGCGCCGGCTGCACCTGGAACGACATCACCGATCGCGATCTCGACGCCAAGGTCGAACGCACGCGCTCGCGGCCGATCCCCTCCGGACAGATCAGCGTGCCGCAAGCCTTGGCCTTTTTGGCCGTGCAGGCCCTGGTCGGGCTTGGGGTCTTGCTCCAGTTCAATCGCTTCGCCATTGCGACCGGCCTTGCCTCGCTGGCGGTCGTGGCGGCCTATCCCTTCATGAAGCGCGTGACGTGGTGGCCGCAAAGCGTGCTCGGTCTTGCCTTCTCATGGGGCGCGCTGATGGGGTTTGCGGTCCTGCTGGGGAAGATCAATGCGCCGGCGCTTTTTCTTTATGCCGGTTCGATCGCCTGGGTGATCGGTTACGACACGATCTATGCGCATCAGGACACCGAGGACGATGCTTTGATCGGCGTCAAATCGACCGCGCGGCTGTTTGGCGCGCGCACCCATCGGGCGCTGGTGATATTTTACGGCCTGGCGGTGATTCTCATCGGCCTGGCGATGGGCCTTTCCGACGCCGGCTTGCCCGGCTGGATCGGTTTGGCGGCGTTTGCGGCGCATCTTTGCTGGCAAATCACGCGGCTGAAGATCGACGATCCCGCGCTGTGTCTGCGCCTCTTCAAATCCAACCGCGATGCGGGACTGTTGTTATTCGCCGGGCTGCTTGCCGATGCGCTGATGCGGGCGGCTTAATGGCGCGCGATGATCTCACGCTCGCCGCGATGGACGTTGGCGAGATCGAGCGGACCGCCGCCGCGACGGCGCACCAGGAATTTCGGACGTCGCGAGCGGATCACATTGCGCCGCCGACGCCGCGGCGCCGGTTCGCAAGTCTGGTCTTGCGGCAATTGCGGCAGGGCGAACAGATCGCTCCATTGCCGCCAGGCCGCGGCGATCTCTTCACCGTCGGAACTCACGCAGAGCGGAATGGTCAGTGAGGGGTCGCGATGGGCCAGTACCAGCATCTTGGCATCGTCGGTATCGCGCAGCGCGACGCCTTGAAAGTCGCTGACACGAAGATTGATGGCCATCCGCATGCCGTGGACGGCACGTCGCAGCACGACGCGCTCGCGGTGAAGTTCGACGCGGCGCACGCCATTGTCGGCGCGCCCATCATGCGCTTCGAAGCTCACGGGCAGAGAGAGAGGGTCGAGCCGCAAAGCGCGGCTCGACCCGGAGGGATTGACCCCGCTTATTGCTGCTTGACGCCTCACGGCTTTCGTCTCCCGCCGAGATTATGTTCCCGGTCGTTGTGGGAAAGCATGCCAGAGCGATGTCCGGATTGGCTTAAAAAGGCTGGTTAATCGGACCTCACCGCGATTTCATTCGTCGGCATGATTGATAACAGCTTGGCTGATATCATTGACGAGTCGTTGCGCGGGTGATGAAAATTGTCTGGCTATGACCGCGTGAAAATGGTTGAAATCCCGGTGAATCAGGCACATCTGGTGAAACGGGCGCTTTGCCTTCGAAGGCCCTCCCAAGTCTCGCCATGAAATCCGGGGATTTTGTTCGTGATCTCTTCACCATCGAATGCATCCTCCGTTTCGTCCGACGCAAGCCCCTCCAAGCTGTTCGATCAATCCGCCCTCAGCACGCTGGCGCAGCGTCTTGTCGAGGCGGCCAAGCGCGCCGGCGCGGACGCGGCCGATGCGATCGCGGTGCGCGGCATTTCGCAAGGGGTTGAAGTGCGCGACGGCCGTGTCGAAGAATCCGAACGTTCGGAAGGCGATGACGTTGGTTTGCGGGTGCTGGTCGGCAAGCGCCAGGCCGTGGTTTCGACCAATGATGTTGGCGGCGACGGCGTGGCGCGTCTTGCGGAACGCGCCGTGGCGATGGCCCGCGTGGCGCCCGATGACGAATATGTCGGCCTTGCGGACCCTTCACTGTTGGCGCGCGAGATTCCCGAGCTGGATTTGCTCGACCCTCATGTTCCAACCACCGCTGAGCTGGAGCGGCGGGCCTGTGAAGCCGAGGCGGCCGCGCTTGCCGTCAAGGGCGTCGCCAAATCGGGCGGTGCATCGGCATCGACCGGAATTGGCGGCATGGTGCTCGTGACCAGCAGCGGCTTCCACGGCGCTTATTTGCGCTCCAGTCATGGCATCTCGGTGACGGCGATCTCGGGCGAAGGCACCGCCATGGAACGCGACTACGATTTTACGACCGCGCCGCACGCCGCCGATCTTGCCACGCCCGAAAGCGTCGGCCGCACCGCCGGCGAGCGCACGGTCGCGCGCGCCAATCCGCGCAAGGTCGAAACCTGCAAGGTG
>Ga0070735_10002256_pt1 | contig 17668 bp, 17 predicted proteins | sample Coa_R1_FD_66443 | JGI IMG/M metagenome (GOLD analysis project Ga0070735, IMG submission 66443) | Surface soil microbial communities from Centralia Pennsylvania, which are recovering from an underground coalmine fire - Coalmine... | ecosystem: Environmental > Terrestrial > Soil > Unclassified ... | reverse complement strand
GCACGCCACCTACACGCTCACCATCACCCCGCCCGGCGCTACCCGCCAAACCACCACTGACCAGCCCGGACAGCCCGAACACCAGGCAAATCAGCCACCTTAACTTCCTGCCATTGCGTCCTGACGACATGGTTGCCACAACCATGTCGTTACCGCGACGCCGCCATGCCGCTCCCGCCGGACCTGTACCACCCCTAGCCCGCCCGTACCCGACCTTGACACCCACTTGCCGATTCTTGACAATTGTTGACACGTATCCAATCAGACGATCTGACGTTCTCGCCAGCGTGGGCGGAGGGACTGCTGTGGTTTCCGTCAGCGAATCGCACGAGCCGGTAGGCCTGAAGGCAAACGCCGTGAACCTGTGGGGCGACTTCGTCGTCTCGATCGCCAACGTCGCCCCGTCGAGCAGCGTGGCCTTCACCCTCGCCCTGCTGGTCGGCTTCACCGGCTCGGCCTCGCCGCTGGCCGTCCTGATCGTCGGGTTCGCGATGTTCCTGGCCTCCATGGGCTACGCGAGCCTGAACCGGTGGAAGGCCAGCGCCGGAGCGCCGTACGTCTGGGTCGGCGAGGCCATCAACCCCGCGGTCGGCTACGGCACGGGCTTCCTCAACGCCCTGACCTCCACCCTGGCCAACGTCGGCAACATCACCCTGGCGGGCGGCTACCTGCTGTTCGTCATCTCCCCGACCAACACATTCGGCAAGCCGGTCACCTGGATCGTGGCCACCGTGATCATGGGCGTCCTGCTCTGGCTGGCCATCAGCGGGATCCGGCCGACCGTCTGGCTGCAGCTCACGTTCATCTTCGTCGAGTACGCCTCGATCATCTCGTTCGTGATCCTGGCCCTGATCCACGAGTCCACGCACGCCGGCGGGGCGACCCTCCCGTCCTGGTCGAACTTCAGCCTGTCCGGCGTGGTCGGCGGCGTGGGCGGTTTCAAGGGCCTGGCCGAGGCGGCCGTGGTCTGCGGGTTCCTCTACCTCGGCTGGGAAGCGACGGCCAACCTGGGGGAGGAGTCCACCAAGGCAAACGTCAACCCGGGCCGGGCCATGATGATGGGCACCGCGTTCCTGACCCTGTGGTACACGTTCCTGATCCTGGTGTTCCAGGGCGTGTCGAGCCAGAAGGACGTGCTGGCCCACGGCACCGACGTCCTGGCGTACGCCGGCCAGCTGCTGGTACCCGGGTTCCTCGGCCGCGCCCTGCCGCTCGCGGTGCTGATCGCCGTGCTCGGCACCAGCCAGATCCAGATGGTCGAGCCGAGCCGGGTGCTGTACGCCATGGCCCGGGACTGCCTGATCCCGCGGTTCTTCGGGTTCCTCAGCCGCAAGCACCAGACGCCCTGGGCGGGATTGGCCCTGCTGGCCGCGATCCCGCCGCTGCTGCTCATCCCGTACCTGGCCAGCAGCTCAGCCACCAAGGCCATCGGCTACGTGATCAGCGCATCGGGCATGCTCGGCCTGTTCATGTACTTCGTCATCGCGCTGAGCAGTGTCTGGTTCTACCGCGCCGAACTGCGCCGCAGCCTCGGGGTCGCGGTGGTCCGTGGCGTGCTGCCGCTGATCGGCGGCCTGTTCATGGGCGTGATCTTCTTCTACGGGCTGACCACCCAGGCTCCGGCCGTGGCCTGGGTCTCGGTGGCCGGCGTCGCGCTGGTCTACATCCTGGGCTTCGTGGTCCGCGCCGTGGCGCCCCGGCCGGGCAAGGGCGCGCACCAAGCCACGGACACCGTGGCGGAGTCCAGGTAGGCCGGGGCAGACGCGATGAACCGGTTCAGCGGCAAGGTCGTCGTGGTCACGGGCGGCGGACACGGGATCGGCCGGGCCAGCGCGCTGCGGTTCGCGTCCGAAGGCGCCCGCGTCGCCGTGGTCGACCTACGCGGCGACCATGCCGAGCAGGTCGCCGCGGAGTGCCGGGCGGCCGCCGGCGGCGTCGGCCCGGACGGCGACGGCGACGGCGACGGCGACAGCCGGGCCTACCCGGCTGATGTGACCGACCCGGACCAGGTCGCGGCCGCCGTCGAGCAGATCGCCGGTGACCTGGGCGGCGTCGACGTGGCCCACCTCAACGCGGGCCGGCTCAGCGCGGGCAGCGTGCTCGAGGTGCCGCTGGCCGAGTGGCAGCGCATCTTCGCGGTCAACGTCACCGGGATGTTCCTGGTCGCCCGGGCGGTGATCCCGCTCATGCGGGCGAACTCCGGCGGCGCGATCGTGACGACCGGTTCGATCAGCGGAATGTTCGGCGAGCCGGCGCTGGCCGCGTACACCGCCTCCAAGGCCGCCGTGGTCAACCTGACCAGGCAGATGGCCATCGACTTCGCCCGCGACGGCATCCGGGTCAACTGCGTGTGCCCGGGCTGGGTCGACACCGGCTTCAACGACCCGCAGTTCGAGCACGACGGGCTGTCCGAGCAGGACATCAACGAGCTCATCGACCGGACCGTGCCGATGGGCCGGCAGGGCCTGCCCGAGGAGATGGCCGCCGCGGTCGCGTTCCTGGCATCGGCCGACGCCTCGTACATCACCGGCCAGACGCTGCTCGTCGACGGCGGCCTGCTATGCCATGTGTAACCAGGGCCGGCGACCGGCGCCCAGCGGGCTCACATAACGGGCGCCCAGCGGGCTCAGGTAGCCGGCACCGAGCCGGCGAGCCGCTGCACGGAGTCGCTCATGTGCCGTTCGAGCAGCCGGGTGGCGGTCGCGGCGTCGCCCTGCTGGATCGCCTCGACGATCTCCGCGTGCTCGGTGACCATGTCGGTCCGCCGCGGGTAGAAGGACTCGAGCGCGACCATGCACAGCCGGGTCTCGGCCGCCAGTGTGCCGAACATCCGGGCCAGCCGCTTGCTGCCGGTGCTGCGCACCAGCACCTCGTGCAGCCGCAGGTCCAGGCGGGCCAGCTCGTCCCAGTCGTCAGCCGGCGCGGCCCGGAGCTCGTCGAGCGCCGCGGACAGGGCGGCCAGGGCTTCGGGCGTTCCGGAGGTGGCCAGCAGCTGGGCGGCGGCTATCTCCACCGCCCCCCGGGCCAGGTACAGGTCGGCGATGTCGTCCGCGGCCAGCTGCGGGACGAAGACACCGCGGGCCGGGTGCGCCTCGAGCAGGCCTTCCTGGATCAGCCGCTGGAACGCCTCCCGGACCGGACCCCGGCTGACCCCGAGCTGGCGGGCGATCTCGACCTCTCGCAGGGCCTGACCCGGTGCCAGCCGGCCGGTGACGATCCCCGAGCGCAGCTGTTCGGCGATCCGCTCCGGCGTGGAGTCCCGGCGCAGCGGCTCAAGCACATCGCCCATGCTCATCTGCCGATCGTACTCATGTCACCACCGCCGGACCGCGGAAGCGACCCCGGAAGCGACCCCGGAAGCGACCCCGGAAGCCGCGCGGCCGCCGGATCCGGCGGCCAGATCAGAGTCCAGCCCGCGATGCCTACCTCAATTGTCAGACTGTTGACATTCTGACGACCAGCGGAATAGCCTGTCAAGCGGGGCCGCCCGCACGTACCAACACGCTCACGATCCGCCAGCCGGAGTTGAAGGTGCTCAGCAAACTGCAGATCAGCGCGATACGAGCCCGCGAGGTCCTGGACTGCCGGGGCCTGCCCACGGTTCAGGTCGACGTCGTGGTCGACGATACGTTCCTGGGCCGGGCCGACGTTCCGGCGGGCCGGTCGCGGGGCCGCCACGAACCGGTCGAGCTGCGCGACGGCGGCCGCCGCTTCGGCGGTTACGGCGTCCGGCAGGCGGTCAGCAACGTCCGGGACGTGCTGGGCCCGGAGCTGGTCGGCTTCCCGGTCGTGCCGCAGCGCCAGCTCGACCTGCGCCTGGTGGAACTGGACGGCACCTCAGACCGCAGCCGCCTGGGGGCCAACGCGCTGCTCGGGGTGTCCCTGGCCGCCGCCCGGGCCGCGGCCGCCGCCGCTGGTCAGCCGCTGTACCGGCACCTGAACGCCGACGCGCATGTCCTGCCGGTCCCGCAGGTCAACCTCATCAACGGCGGCAAGCACGCCTCGAACGACCTGGACATCCAGGAGATCATCATGATGCCGGTCGGCGCGCCCACCTTCACGGACGCCATGGCCATGGCCACCGAGGTCAACCTGGTCCTCGCCGAGATCCTGGCCAGCCGGTATGGCAAGGCGGCGGTCAACACCGGCGACGAGGGCGGCTACGCACCGCCGATCAGCGAGCCAGCCGAGGCGCTGGAGCAGCTCCACCTCGCGGTCGCCCGGGCCGGTTACGCAGACCAGGTGGTGTACGGCCTGGACTGCGCCGCGACCCACTTCTACGACCCGGACCAGGGTGTCTACGTCCTGGCCGGGAAGCCGCGCACCCAGGAGGAGATGCTGGCCCTGTACGACGGCTTCGCCCGGGACTGGGGCGTGGTGTCGTTCGAGGACCCGTTCCACGAGGACGACTTCGCGGCCTTCGCCGAACTGACCAGGCGCCTCGACGTCCAGGTGGTCGGCGACGACCTGCTGGTGACCAACTCCGAACGGGTCGAGCGGGCCCAGCGGCTCGGCGCGGCGAACGCCCTGCTGTTCAAGGTCAACCAGGCCGGGACGCTGTCCGACGCGCTGGACGCGGCTCGTCAGGCCACCGGCGGGGGGTGGAGCGTCGTCGTCTCCGAGCGGTCCGGTGAGACCGAGGACCCGCTGATCGCCGATCTGGTCGTGGCGCTGAACGCCGGGCAGATCAAGACCGGTGCCCCGGTGCGCGGTGAGCGCACCGCCAAGTACAACCGGCTGCTCCAGATCGAGGAGGAACTTGGTCCCACGGCGGTCTACGCCGGGCGGTCGTACCGGCATCCGCGCTGATCACACCAGAGCGGTGGCTCGCATCGGCAATCGTGCGCGCCTGACCGACCACGGCGATCGTGAGCTGCGCGCCACCGTCCTGGATCTGGCCGAGGTGGCCCTGACCGCACTGAACCCGTCGGCGGGCCTTCGCCGCTCGGTGGCGCTGAACGGCACGGACCTGATCGCGGGCGGCCGGAGCTACGATCTGTCCGCCGTGCAGCGCCTGGTCCTGCTGGGCGCCGGCAAGGCCAGCGCGGAGCTGGCCATGGCCCTGGAGCAGTTGCTCGGGCCCCGGCTTGACGGCGGGGTCGTGGTGGTACCGCGCGCCGAGAAAACACCCATCGGCCGCCTGACGGTCCTGCCCGGCGAGCACCCGATCCCCGGCCCGGGCAGCGTGGCCGGCGCGGAGGCCCTGCTCGAGCAGGCCGCCCGCCTCGGCGAGCGGGACCTGGCCATCTGCGTCTTCACCGGGGGCAGCTCAGCGCTGGCCAGCCTCCCTCCGCGCGGCGTCTCTCCCGCCGACAAGGCCCGGCTGCACCGGCTCTTGCTGTCCTCCGGCATGTCAGTGGTCGAGATCAACACCGTGCGCAAGCATGTGTCGCTGATCAAGGGCGGCCGGCTGGCCCGGGCCATCGCCCCGGCCCGGATCCTCAACCTGAGCGTCTCCGACGTGGTCGGCGACCCGCTGGACTACATCACCGACCCCACCGTCCAGGACACCTCCACCGTGGCCGGCGCGCTGTCCGTGCTCAGGGAGTGGGAACTGCTGGACCGGGTGCCCGAATCGGTGCGGCGCCACCTGCTCACCGAAGCAACCACAGCGACGGCGGAGTCGCCGGACGTCGGCGGCGCCGACATCCACAGCGTGCTGCTGGCGCGCGGCGAGGACGGGACCGAAGCGGTCCTCAAGGCCGCCGAAGCCCGCGGGTTCTCCGGCGTGCGGCTGGGCGGGGCGCTGGAGGGGGAGGCCGCGACCGTCGGACGCGTCCTGGCTACCTTGGCCCGGGAGTCCCGGGCCACCGGCTCGCCCTGGCCGCGCGGTACGGTCGTGGTGGCGTGCGGCGGCGAGTGCACGGTCAACCTGGGCCCGGACGCGGACGCGCGGTTCGGCCGGGGCGGGCCGAGCCAGGAAGCCGCGGTCGGTGCGGCGCTGGCTCTCGACGGCGCGCCGGGGATCGTGGCATTGTTCGCCGATACGGACGGCTCGGACGGCGGGACCGCGGTCGCGGGCGGGCTGGTGGACTCCTCCACCGCCGCGCGGGCCGGGGAACAGGGACTGAGCTTGCGGAAGGGACTGGTGGATCATGCCACGACGGCGCTCCTTGAGGCCTGCGGGGATGCCGTGCTGACCGGTGCCACGCGGACCAACGCCAACGACCTGATCATCATCGGGGTGTCGTGAACGCGCCCCGTATCGCGGTCGGGCCCGGGCCCGCGCCCTGGGCCGATGAGGCGATCCGCCGCGGCGGCGGGCAGGTCGTGACGCTGGACCAGGACCCCGAGGGCCTGGTCTGGACGGACGGCGGCGCCATGGACGCCCTACGTTCGGCGCTGGCCACCCGGCCGGCCATCACCTGGATCCAGCTGCCGCAGGCCGGCGTGGAACGAGCGTTCCAGGCCGGCGTGGTCGACCCGCGGCGGCGGTGGACGTCGGCCAAGGGCGCGTACGCCGAACCGGTCGCCGAGCACGCGCTCGCGCTCATCCTGGCCGGCCTCCGCCTGCTGAAGGTCCGGGCCCGAGCGAGCTCCTGGGGCCAGCCCGCCGGGGAGAGCCTGTTCGGCCAGCCGGTCACGGTGGTCGGCGCGGGCGGCATCGCCACCGTGCTGATGCGCCTGCTCGAGCCGTTCGGCACGCCGGTCACCGTCGTCCGTCGGCAGCCCGAGCCCGTGCCCGGCGCCGCGCGGACGGTCACCACCGAGCGGCTGGCCGACGCCCTGCCCGGCGCGCGGGCCGTCGTGATCACGGTGGCGCTCACCCCGCAGACTCGCGGCCTGATCGGCCAGGCCGAGCTGGCCGCCATGGCGCCGGATGCCTGGCTGGTCAACGTGGCCCGCGGCGGCGTGATCGACACCGGGGCGCTCACCGCGGCCCTGGAAAAGGGCCAGATCGGTGGCGCCGCGCTGGACGTGACCGATCCTGAGCCGCTTCCGGCCGGCCACCCCCTCTGGGACCTGGACAACTGCCTCATCACGCCGCATACCGCGGACACCGAGGAGATGACCCAGCCCCTGCTGGCCGGCCGGATCGCGGAGAATGTGGGCCGCCTGGCCGCCGGGACCGAACTCATCGGCCTGCTCGATCCCGGCGAGGGCTACTGAGCAAGCACTAGGCCGCCGGGTTGTCCAGCCGCAGCCAGATCGCGGCGGGATTGGCCGGGTCGACCGAGGTATCCAGCGTCAGGCCCGGCCCGAGCTGCCGTGCCTGCCACGGGCCGATCAGCTGCCGGATGGTGGCCGGGTAGGGCGGCATTCCGTCCGGCAGCACGGTCAGCTCGAACTCCATCAGCACGTCGAAGTTCACCATGGCGATCTGGCGCATCCCGACGATGGTCGCGCGCCGCCCCGATACCGCGCTCATGCCCAGGCCTCCCGGTAGAGCTGGTTGAAGCGCCGCGCCACCGCGTGGTTGCCCTGGATGCGGTCCTGCCACCCGCGCGCGGCGGTCTCCCAGTGATGCATGCCGATCCCGGCCGAGGCGACCACGTGACCGACCTTGGACCGGTCGTGGCCGAAGGCCGCGACGCCCCGGCTGACCGCGGCGAACTGCGCGAGTCCGACCCCGGCGATGGGCTCGAAATCAGACCCGCCCGCAGCCACGCCAGCGGCGGCCTCCCCGCGCCGCCTGAACCGTCTCATCGTTCCTGCTCCTTCTTAAACCAGTCACCGGGCCGATGCCGGCCCCTCTGGCACAGTTCTATGCCCGGCCTCCCGCGGCCCGCCTGAGTAGCGCGTACTCATTTCTCCGCCGCCGTTACTCAGCTACGCGAGGCTGACCCGATCACCTCGGCCGCGGCGGCGGCCTGGGTTTCCGGCAGCAGCGCGTAACCGCAGACCAGCGCCCGCCGGCCCAGTGGCGCCGTGCTGAACTGGCCGAGCACGTCCACCGCCAGGCCCGCCCGCAACAGGCGGGCCTGCACCTCGCCCTCGTCCACCCCCGGCGGCAGGCCGGCCACCAGGTGCAGCCCCGCGTCGACGCCGCTGATCTGCAGCCCCAAGGAACGAAGGCCAAGAATCAGCGCGCGGCGCCGGGCCGCGTACGTCCGCGCCGCCCGGGCCAGGTGCGCGGCCAGATGCCCGGACCCGATGAAATGAGCCATCGCCCCAGCGGCCGGCGCGCTGATCCGCTCGTCGGTCACCGAGAGCGCGTCCAGGACCGGCTGGCGCAGCCCCGGCGGCGCGATCATCCAGGCCAGCCGGAGCCCGGGGGAGAGGATCTTCGACGCGGTGCCGAGGTAGGCCACGACGTCCGGGCCGCCGGTCATGCTGTGCAGCGCGGGCAGGCCGCGCACGTCGTAGCGGAACTCCCCGTCGTAATCGTCCTCGATCACCAGCGCGCCGGCCCGGCGGGCCCAGCCGATCAGGGCCGCGCGCCGGGCCGCGGACAACCGCGCGCCGAGCGGGAACTGGTGGGCCGGCGTGGTATAGGTAGCGGCGTCGCCCGCGACCAGGCCGGCCGGGTCCAGGCCCTCCTCGTCGACCGGGACCGGCCGGATGACCGCGCCCGCGGCCTGCAACGCGCGCCGTCCCTCCGGATAGCCGGGCTCCTCGAACGCGACCGGGCGCCCCGCCAGGCCCGCCGCCAGAACCAGTGCGCGCAGCCCGGCCGACACCCCGGGCACCAGGATGATGTCCGCGGGATCGGCGGCCACGCCCCGGGTCCGGCGCAGGTGCGTGGCCAGGGCCTGCTGCAGCGGCTGGCCGAGGGAGTCGAAGGGCAGACCGCTGGCGACCGGGTCCGCGGCCGCCCCCCGCCACGCCGCCCGCCAGTGCTCGGCCGCGATCAGGCCCGCGTCGGGGTAGCCGGGCAGCAGGTTCCACCGCGGCCGGGCCAACCCGGCGGGCCGGGCCCCAGCCAAAGCCCGCGACACATGAACGTGCGAGGACACCCCGGCCCTGGCCGCGAGGCCGGCGCCCGGTGACACGATCGTGGACGAGCCGCCGACGGCGTGCACGAACCCCGCCGCGGCCAGCTCGTCGTACGCCGCCAGCACCGCGGTCCGCGAGATGCCCAGCTCGGCGGCGAGCGCCCGGGTGGCCGGCAGCGTGTCGCCCGGCTGCAGGTAGCCGGTGCGCATCAGGTCGATCAGCGCGTCCGCGACACGGTGCCGCAGCGGCGCACCCGAGGGCCCCAGAACAAGCGGCAGCGAAACCGGACGGGCGTGACGGGTCACAAGAGCACCATACTGGCTCGGGAAAAGAGCCGATTCTGGCTCTCGGAACGATCCGCTTAGGCCGGTAGCGTCGCTGCTATGCCGAACACCACGCTGACCCGCATGCACGACCGAGCGATTACCGACCGGGCCGAACTGGACCGTCTCCTCGACGACACGGTCCTGGCCCACATCGGCATGGTCGACGACACCGGCAGCGCCGTGGTGATTCCCACCGGGATCGCGCGTGACCGCGACCGCGTCCTGATCCACGGCTCGACCGGCTCTGGCTGGATGCGCGGGGTCGCCGCGGGCCGCCAGGTCTGCGTGACCGTCACCGACCTGAACGGCATCATCGTCGCCCGGTCCAGCTTCGAGAGCTCGTTCCGCTACCGCAGCGCGGTGCTGTTCGGTACGTTCACCCGGCTGGCCGGCCCGGACGCGTCGGACGCGCTCGACGTGATCATCGACCACTTCCTGCCTGGCCGGCGCACCGAGATCCGCGGCACGCGCCGCCGCGAACTGGCCGCCACCATGGTGCTGGCCATGCCGATCCGGGACTGGTCGCTGAAGATCTCGGGTTCCTGGCCCACCGACCCCGCGGACGACGTGGCGGGCAGCACCTGGGCCGGCGTCATCCCGTTCCACGTCCAGTACGGCGACCCGCTGCCCGCTCCCGACCTGCGCCCGGGCATCCCGGTCCCCGCCTCGGTCCGCGCCATGATCCAATGAGTTAAGGCCGCGTCCGTTCCGTTATGAAGGATCTTGAACCGGGCGCGCCGGTAACACGTAGAGGCAGGTATGGGGAGCATGAAGGGGACGTCACTGCCCCGGCGGTCCTTGTTCGGGATCGCCGGGGCAGCATCGCTGGTCGCCGCGGGAGCCATTCACCTGGACCTGTACCTGACCGGCTACCGGACCATCCCCACCATCGGGCCGCTGTTCCTGCTCCAGGTAATCGCCGCGTTCGTGCTGGCCGCCGCCATCCTGGTCACCGGAAACTGGCTGATCGACGCGCTCGGCGCCGGGTTCGCGGTGTCCACGCTGGGCGGCTACCTGCTGTCCCTGTGGTTCGGCCTGTTCGGCTTCACCGAGGTCCGGACCACCGCCGGGATCGTGTCCGGGATCCTCGACGTCGCCGCCTTCGCGGCCCTCGCCGTGGCGGCCGTCCTACCCGGCCCGGCCCGCCACCTGAACCTCAACCTGAAGCTCAGCCGCCGCCTGCTGCCCGCCATCGCGGGCGCGTCGGTGGTCGCGCTCGCGCTGCTGTTCGCGGCGGTCGCCACGCCCAAGAGCCAGCCCGTGGCCACCGGCCCGGACGTCCTGAAGTCCCGGACCATCGGCGGGGTCAACCTGCTCACCAGCGCCAGCGGACTCACCCTGTACTGGTTCGCCCCGGACACCTCGACCAAATCGGTGTGCTACGGCGACTGCGCCGCCTACTGGCCGCCGGTGACCGGGACCCCCTCGGCCGGGCCCGGCGTCACCGGCAGGGTCGGCACCATCACCCGGACCGACGGCACCAAGCAGGCCACCTACGACGGGCACCCGCTGTACACCTACATCGGCGACCACGCGCCCGGCACCGCCAGCGGCAACAACGTCAACCTGAACGGCGGCCTGTGGCACGACGTGCCGATCACCGGCTGAGCCGACTGAGCCGACTGAGCCCGCTGAGCGGACCAAGCGGGATAATGGCCTGACCCGGAGGGGAGGCCAGCCATGTCCGTCCCGTTCCCCGAGCCGACCGCCCCGGCCGGCTCACGCGCCGAGGTCTTCCTCCGCTACCTGGACTTCTTCCGCTCCCGGCTGGCCGACAAGCTGGAGTCCCTGCCCGCCGCCGAACTGACCCGCAGCAGGCTGCCCTCCGGCTGGACGCCGCTGGAGCTGGCCAAGCACCTGCGCCACGTCGAGCTGCGCTGGCTGGAGTGGGGCTTCGAGGGCCGCGCCGTCGACAACCCGTGGGCCGATCACCAGGACGGCCGCTGGCATGTCGAGCCGGGGGAGACCCGCGAGACCCTGCTGGCCGGCCTGGACGAGCAGGCCGCGCGCACCCGGGCCATCGTCGAGTCCCACGACCTGGACGAGACCGGCAAGCCGGGCGACCGCTGGGGCGACGCCGACCCGGCCACCCTGGAACGGGTCCTGTTCCACCTGGTCCAGGAGTACGCACGGCACGTCGGCCACCTGGACATCGTCACCGAGCTCGCCGCCGACCAGACGGGCGAGTTATTTTCGGCCGAACGGGCCGTGGTGCGTGCCCCCCGCCCCGCCGATCGCTATCCGGCTTTCTCCGCGACGCAGTGGTTCACGCACTCGCCCAGGCCCTCGATCCAGGTCCGCAGCACGTTCCCCGGCTGCAGGTAGACCGGCGGCTTGCGGGCGTTGCCCACCCCGCCCGGCGTGCCCGTGGCGATCAGGTCGCCGGGCCGCAAGGTGACCGCCTGGCTCGCGTACGCGACGATCTCCGCCGCGCCGAACAGCAGGTCCGAGGTCCGCGACTGCTGCATGACCACGCCGTCGACCTCGCACCTGACCTCGAGGTCCGGCGCGCTCCCGGTCTCGTCCGCGGTGACCAGGTAGGGCCCGGCCGGCGTGCTGCGCTCGAACATCTTGCCCTGCAGCCACTGCAGGGTGCGGTGCTGCCAGTCTCGCATCGACACGTCGTTGACCACCGTGTACCCGGCGATGGCGGCCTCCGCCTCGGCCGCCGTGGCCCGGTACACCGGCCGGCCGATGACCACGCCGAGCTCGACCTCCCAGTCGACCTTCTCGCTGACCGACGGCAGCACCAGGTCGTCCCGCGCGCCGGTCAAGGTGTCGGCGAACTTGGCGAACAACGTCGGGTACTGGGGGAGGTCCCGGCCGGTCTCCAGGATGTGCGCCCGGTAGTTCAGCCCCACGCAGATGATCTTGCCCGGACGCGGCACGACCGGCGCGAAGTCTGCCTCGGCGGCCGGCACCGGTGCCGCGCCCTCGCGCGGCCGCCCGAGCCCGCCCGCGGCGAGCACCTCGCCCACGTCGGCCGCGTCCAGCGGGACGAGCACGTCCCCGTCCAGCCGCGCCGCGGTCGTCCCGCCCCGTGTCCTGATCGTCGCCAGTCGCATAGCGCCGAGCCTAGCGTGCCGGGGCGGCGGGCTTCCGCGCCCAGTAATCCTCCGCGGCCTTGGACGCGGCGAGCGCCTGCGCCGTGCCGAAGCCGGGGGCCATCGAGGCGGTCGTCCCGGCCAGGACCTCGTGATGCTCGATGTCCAGCAGCCGCAGCCAGCTCTGCTGGCCCATGGTCAAGGCGACGAAGCAGCCGAGCTCGACCAGTTCCGGCTCGGAGAAGTTCTGGTGCAGCCGCTCCCACAGCGCGTCGTCGGCGTCCAGCCGCCACGTGATCGCCTCCGCGTAGGCCAGCGCCGCCTTCTCGCGTTCGGTGAGCCGGGCCGAGGTCTCGAAGTTGAGCAGGTCGTCGTACTGTCCCTCGCTCAGGCCCTGGGCCCTGGCCTTTTCCGAGCGCTGGTTCCCGCAGTACTCGCATTTCACCGAGCGCGACACGTAGACGCGGCACAGTTCCTTGATGGCGTGATCGCAGACGCCGTTGCGGAAGATCTCCTCCCACGACCGGGCGAACGCCCAGAAGCAGGCGGGAACGTGCGCGCGCACCGCCGAACTCTCCGGCCGCGGGGTGCCCTCCCGCATGCACCGGTCCATCTCGGCCTGCATCTCGGCGTCCATCGCCTCGAGCGGCAGGTAGCTGATGCGTTGTTTGCGATCCATCGTGTCTCCCTCAAGCCTGCGTCGCCAGCCCGGCCGTTACAGGCTAAACCGGGCCGTCCACGGCCAGCGGACCGCCCGGTGGTCAGGACCCGATGCCGGGAACTTGCACCGTGGCATGATCGTGGACCGAAACCGCTGTCATGGTGACAGTAAATGTCCACAATCGTGGCCAGTGTCCGGAATACCCGATGGTATGGGCAGGCATGGCCGGACAACCAGCAACAAGCCGGAGAGTGCGCCGGCTGAGGGCGCCGATCGCGTCTCGCGAACCGCCCACGCCGCCCGTCGGCCCCACGCGCCGTGCACCGAAGGACCTGACCGGCCACAAGACCGGGGAGCCCGGCAGCATTCCCTCCCTTGACTTCCCAGCATTTGGTCAGGGCCGGGTCGCCGTCCACAGGGTGCGCGTGCCGCGGATGGCCAGGTCCTGGCGCCGCAGGACGCTGCTGGGCCCGTCGTCGGCGATCAGCACGTCGAGCGCGGCCAGGTCGTCACCGGCCAGCGCGCCGTCCAGGTGGGTCCGGGCGCGCCGCAGGTAAGCCTGGGCGAAGCGGCCCGCGGCCGGCGGCAGCGGAGCGCTCAGCTCGATGCCGAACGCCCGCTCGGCCACCTCGATCCACCCGGCCCCGGCCAGCAGCGGACCCCAGTCCGCGCCCAGGTAGGGCATCGCCGCGGCGTGGTGCTCGGCCACCGCCGCCATGATGCGCGCCTCGAGCCCGGGCCGGCCCACGCCCACGTCCTCGGGCAGGAAGCGGTGAGGGTCGGTGATCTCGGCCACCGCCAGCAGCCCGCCGGGACGGGTGGCGGCGAAGATCTCCCGCAGCGCCCGGTCCGGGTCGGCCAGATGGTGCAGGGCCAGCGCCGACCAGGTCAGGTCCACGGGCCCGAGCGCGGGCCAGGCCTGGTCCAGGTCGGCCTCGACGGTCCGCACCCGGTCGTCGAGCCCGCGGTCGCGAGCCTTGGCGCGCAGCCGGGCCAGCAGCTCACCGGACCGGTCCACCGCGATCACCTCGGCCTCGGGGAACTGCCCGGCCAGGGCGAGCGCGCCGTTTCCCGTGCCGGCGCCCGCGTCGAGGATCCGGTGCACCGGACGCCCGGCGGCCACCTGACCCACCCAGCCGACGGCCCCGGACAGGTAGGCGTGCAGGACCTCGCCGTCCAGGTCCAGCAGGTCGATGTCGGCGGAGAAGTCATCGGCGTCGTGCAAGGGGGAGTGGGAGTGGGAGTGCGAGTCGGAGTGGTGTTCCATGCCCGCGACGCTACGCGATCCCTGCCAAAATGGCATAGCATCTTGCCAATGGAGCAAGAAGCGGATGTGGACGCCCTGGTGCGCCAGCGGATCAGGGGCCTGCGAGTGGCCCGCGGCTGGTCGCTGGATGAGCTGGCCCGCCGCTGCCACGTGAGCCCGTCGAACCTGAGCCGGATCGAGACCGGCCACCGGCGCATCGCGCTGGATCAGCTGGCCGTCATCGCCCGGGCCCTGGGCACGACGCTCGACCAGCTGGTGGAGTCGGCCGACGACGGTGACGTGGTGATCAGGCCGCGCCGCGATGTCGTGCGCGGCGCGACCACCTGGCTGCTGACCTCACCGGACCGGGCGCCGTACGGCGTGTCCGTGGCCAAGTTGCGCATCACCGAGCCGACGTCCCCCCGCGACGAAGCCGACTTGCGTGTCCATCCCGGGCGGGACTGGTTCACCGTCCTGTCCGGCACCGCGCGGCTCCAGCTCGGCGACCGGGTCATCCTGGTCGAGGCGGGCGAGGCCGCGGAGTTCTCCTGCATGGTCCCGCACGCGATCACCGCCCACGGCGGCCCGGTCGAGATCCTCGCCATCCTCGACCCCGCCGGCGACCGGGCCCACATCCAGGCCCTCCAGATATGATGCTGCGCACCATGGCAGCCCTGGATCGGGTCCCCGGCAAGGTCGTCGCGGTGCACTCCAGCTACCGGAGCCGCGCGGCCGAGCGCGGCACCATGCCGGCCTGGCCGTCGTACTTCCTCAAGCCCGCCTCCTCGCTGGCCGCCAGCGGCGACCCGGTCGCGCGCCCGCCCGGCTGCGAGCTGCTCGCCTTCGAGGGTGAGGTGGCGCTGGTCATCGGCCGCCGCGCCCGCCGCGTCAACCCCAAAGACGGGTGGGACCACGTATCCCACCTCACCGCCGCGGACGACTTCGGCGTCTACGACCTGCGCTACGCCGACCGCGGCTCGAACGTCCGGTCCAAGGGCATCGACGGCTTCACCCCGATCGGCCCCGGGCTGATCGACGCCCGCGCGGTCGACCAGGAAAAACTGCGCCTGCGCACCTGGGTCAACGGGAATCTCACCCAGGACGCCTGGCCGGCGAAGGACATGCTGTTCGGCTTCGGCGACATCGTGGCCGACCTGTCGCGCCTGCTCACGCTGGAGCCCGGCGACGTGATCCTCACCGGCACGCCCACCGGTTCGACCGTGGTGCAACCCGGCGACGTGGTGGAGGTCGAGGTCAGCGCGGGCGATCAGTCCTCCGGGCGGCTGCGCAGCCCGATCGTCGAGGCCGACTACCGCCTGGATCCTCCGGGCGCCATGCCCCGTGCCACCGACGCCGAGCGCAGTGCTGCCTACGGCGCTGCGCGCGGGGCTGCCTACAGCGCCGGACACCAGCCCGACGCGCCCCCGAACGATATTCTCGACGGCCTGCGCGAGGTCTCCACCGCCACCCTCGCCGCCGTCCTGCGCAAGCGCGGCCTGAACACCGTCACCCTGGACGGCCTGCGCTCCACCCGCCCGCACACCAAGATGGCCGGCTACGCCCGTACGGTCCGCTACCTGCCGCTGCGCGAGGACCTGGCCGCCGCGCAACCGCCAATGAACGCCCAGAAGCGCGCCATCGAGGCCATCCGTCCCGGCGAGGTCCTGGTCATCGAGGCCCGCGGCGAGGCCGCCGCGGGCACGATCGGCGACATCCTGGCCCTGCGCGCCCAGGTGCGCGGCGCGGCCGGCATCGTCACCGACGGCGCGATCCGCGACAGCGCCGCCCTGGCCGGCCTGGACATCCCGGTCTACCACGCCGCGGTCCACCCGGCCGTCCTCGGCCGCCGCCACGTCCCCTGGGAGACCGGCGTCACCGTGGCCTGCGCGGGCGTCACCATCCAGCCCGGTGACCTGCTGGCCGGCGACGCCGACGGCGTCGTCGTCTTGCCCCCGGCGATCGCCGCCGAGGTCCTGGCCGAAGCCCGTGAGCAGGAGCGCCAGGAGGAATTCGTCGCCGAGCGGGTCGCCGCGGGCGAGACCATCGACGGCCTGTTCCCCCTCCCGCAGTCCCGCCGCCCGGACTACGAAGCCTGGTCTGCGGGTCGGGACCGGCGGTGACCCCGCCGAACATCCCGGCCACGCTGGAGCACTTCATCGCCGGGACGCACACCCCGAGCGCGGATGGCGCCACGTTCGAGGTCGCCGACCCGGTGTCCAACCGGCCGTACGCCACGGTCGCCGCGGGCGGGCCGAACGACGTCGACCACGCCGTCACCGCGGCCGCCCGCGCCTTCACCGAAGGCCCCTGGCCCGCGATGGCCGCCCGCGAGCGGGCTCGCGTCCTGAACAACATCGCCGACGGCATCGAGGCCCGCGCGGCCCGGATCGCCGAACTCGAGACGTTCGACACCGGCCTGCCGGTCACCCAGGCCCGCGGCCAGGCGGCGCGCGCCGCGGAGAACTTCCGGTTCTTCGCCGGCCTGGCCGTGACCCTGCACGAGGACGCCTTCCGGACCGGCCAGCAGTTCGGCTACGTCATCCGCAAGCCGGCCGGGGTGGCGGGCCTGATCACCCCGTGGAACACCCCGTTCATGCTGGAGACCTGGAAGCTCGCCCCCGCGCTGGCCGCGGGCTGCACGGTGGTGCTCAAGCCGGCCGAGTGGACCCCGCTGTCGGCCAGCCTGCTACCCGAGATCGTGACCGAGGCGGGCCTGCCCGAGGGCGCCTTCAATCTGGTCCACGGGATCGGCGAGGTCGCGGGCGCCGCGCTGGTCGCGCACCCGCGCGTGCCGAGAATCTCGTTCACCGGCGAGACCAGCACCGGCCGCACGATCATGGCCGCCGCCGCGCCGCACCTCAAGGGCCTGTCCATGGAGCTGGGCGGCAAATCGCCGTGCCTCATCTTCGCCGACGCCGACCTGGACGCCGCGACCGACAGTGCCCTGTTCGGGGTGTTCTCCCTGAACGGCGAACGGTGTACAGCGGGTTCGAGAATTTTGGCCGAACGGTCCATCTACCACGAGCTGGTCACCCGGCTCGCCATCCGGGCCGATCGCATCGCGGTGGGCGACCCCGCGGATCCGCGCACCGAGATCGGGGCGCTGGTGCATCCCGAGCACTACGCCCGGGTGCTGTCTTACGTGCAGTCCGGCCTCGACGAGGGCGCGCGCCTGGTGGCCGGCGGCTCTCGCCCGCCGGCCCAGCCGGCCGGCAACTTCCTGGCCGCGACGGTGTTCGCCGATGTCGAGCCGTGGATGCGGATCTTCCGTGAGGAGATCTTCGGCCCGGTGGTGTGCGTCACCCCGTTCGACGGCGAGGCCGACGCGATCGCCCTGGCCAACGACACCCCCTACGGGCTGGCCGCGTACCTGTGGACTGCGGACCTGGCCCGCGCGCACCGCGTGGCGGACGCGGTGCAGGCCGGCATGACCTGGATCAACTCGCACAACGTGCGGGACCTGCGGACCCCGTTCGGCGGGGTCAAGGCCAGCGGGCTCGGCCGCGAGGGCGGC
>Ga0070735_10002255_pt1 | contig 17675 bp, 14 predicted proteins | sample Coa_R1_FD_66443 | JGI IMG/M metagenome (GOLD analysis project Ga0070735, IMG submission 66443) | Surface soil microbial communities from Centralia Pennsylvania, which are recovering from an underground coalmine fire - Coalmine... | ecosystem: Environmental > Terrestrial > Soil > Unclassified ... | reverse complement strand
GAGTGAGCCCGAAAATCGATCCGCGGGCGTAGGAATCCCAGTGGGGCGCGCCGAGCCCGACGAATGCAGGGACAAAATAGACTCCGCCATTGTCAGGAACCGACTTCGCGAGAGCTTCCACTTCTTCTGATTTACGAATGAGGCCGAGTCCGTCGCGGAGCCACTGCACAACCGCGCCACCGACGAAGACGCTGCCCTCAAGAGCGTATTCGGTCGTGTTGCCCAGCTTCCATGCAATTGTCGAGACCAGGCGGTTCGAGGAAGCAACGGCGCGTCGACCCGTGTTCTGAAGCATGAAACAGCCGGTGCCGTAGGTATTTTTCGTCATGCCGGGACTGCTGCAGCGCTGGCCGAAGAGCGCGGCCTGCTGGTCTCCGGCCATGCCGGCGATGGGAATCTGATCGAGTCCATTCACACCTTGCACCTTTCCGTAGATCTCGCTGGACGAGAGCACGCTGGGCAGCATGGAACGCGGAATTCGGAATAAGTCGAGAAGTTCGGCATCCCAGTCGCAGGAGTGAATGTTGAACAGCATGGTACGGGAGGCATTCGTCACGTCGGTCGCGTGAATGCAGCCTTGGGTAAGGTTCCAGGCGACCCAGCTGTCGACGGTGCCGAAGGCGAGTTTGCCGCCTTCGGCGAGAGAGCGCGCTCCCGGCACGTTCTCGAGCATCCACGAAATCTTGGTGGCCGAGAAATAGGAGTCGATCAGGAGGCCGGTGCGCTGCTGAATCAGTTCGCCGTGGCCTTCGCTTCTCAGGTGTTCGCAGAGGTCGGCAGTGCGGCGGTCTTGCCAGACAATCGCATTGTGGATGGACTGGCCGGTTTCGCGATTCCAGACGATTGCCGTTTCACGCTGATTCGCGATACCAATTGCAGCAATCTCATCGGCGTGGGCGCGGGCCTGGGCGATTGCCTCGACGGCTACGGCAATCTGGGAGGAAACAATCTCGTCGGGATTGTGTTCGACCCATCCTGGCCGGGGAAAGATCTGCTCGAATTCGCGCTGGGCGACGGCGCGAACGGTTCCTTCATGATCAAAAAGCAGGGCGCGCGAACTGGTGGTGCCTTGATCGAGGGCTAGGACGTATTTCACAACACCTCCGGATCTTTACGGCTCATGCTAGCCACCGATTATGACCGATTCAGGAATCGTCTCACTCCGAAATCATAGAGGCCAGCGCCAAGCAGGCCGCCCAGCAACGGAGCGACGATAGGAATCCACCAGACGTGGGTTCCGTCGGTGAGGCCGTTATTGCGGAATCCGGCGAGCACCACGAATAATCTGGGGCCGAAATCGCGCGCTGGATTGATTGGGTAGCCATGCATGCCACCGAAACTCATGCCGATGGCGACGACCACCAGGCCGATCAGTGCGGGTGCCATATTCGAACCGGGAGGCATATTGAACTCATCGACAATCGCAAAGATCAGAAGGACGAGCAGGCCGGTGCCGATCAACTGATCGAGGAAGCCAGCCTGCGGCAATCCCGGGAATGCTGGAAATGTGGTGAAGACTCCGGCCGTGTGTTCGAGTTGCGGATCGACTTTGTGAAATGCGGGCAGATAGTTCCAGAAAACCAGGGCGGCGGCCGCGAAGGCGCCGGCAGTTTGCGCGATGGAATATGGAATGACCTTACGCCACGGAAATTTTCGAAATACCGCGAAGGCCAGAGTGACGGCTGGATTCAGGTGAGCTCCGGAAACTTTGCCCGCGATGTAAATGCCCATGGTGACGCCGAGCCCCCAGCCGAGAGTGATGTTTGTATAGCCTCCGTGAATCGTCTCGCCGGGATTGCTGGTTGGGAAGAGCATCACCATGGCCACAACGCCGGTCCCGAACAGAATCAGGACGAACGTGCCCAGAAATTCCGCGATCAGTTCTGCTTTCAGAGTTGGTTTCGAATCCATCAGGTTTCCGCAGTGAACTGGCTTTGCAACCGCGAAGTAGTCTAACAAGGCGCGGCGGGTTTCCGCCTCTTTTCCCCAAAGAATCTCCTCTCCACTCTGCGATAACTCTGCCGTCTGTGAAGAAGCGGCTTGCTCGCTCGCCACGATAAAAGTTTGTAACTACGGGGATTTCCCCTTGACATTCAGGGCGAGGACCGTAAGATATAGAAATAATTATTCATCATAATGAATATTTATTCATCATGAATAAAACCTTGCGCCAGCGGGCTGTCCTCGACGTTCTAAAACACGGGTCCATCGCCAGCCAGGAGGACCTTCAGCGGCATCTTCGCCGCCGTGGATTCAAGGTCGGCCAAGCCACGCTCTCGCGGGATATTCGCGATTTGAACCTGAGCAAGACGGCTCACGGATATTCGCTGCCGCAAGGGGACAGCGCAACGGGTATCGCCTTGCCGCCGGTGTCGCGTCTGGTGCGGGAGTTCGTGCTCGATATCCGCTTGGCGCAGAATCTGCTTGTGATCAAGACGATTGTGGGGAGTGCGCAGCCGGTGGCGGCGGCGCTGGATGAGACCGACTGGAGCGAGGTCGTGGGGACGATCGCCGGGGACGACACCATTCTTATTGTGTGTCCGGACAAGGATCGGGCGCGCGATCTGGCGAGCCGAATTGAGGAAATGCTCGGCTGATGGGGGCGAAACTCAAAACAGCGGTGCTGGGCGCGACCGGCTATTCCGGCCTGGAGTTGACGCGCATTCTTCTGCGTCATTCGCGGCTCGAAAAACCTACGTTGCTGCGACGCGCCGCTGACAACGGCGGTCCAACCGATCTGGCGGATGTCTTCCCTGCTCTTTCAGGAAATGGCGGCTACCCGCTGCATTCGCTTTCATGGCCTGCGCTGAAGAAACAGGGAGTTCAGTTGCTGTTTCTGGCGACTCCGCATGAGGTGTCGCGATCGCTGGTTCCGGAGGCAATTTCTCAGGGACTGCGATTAATTGATCTGAGCGGTGCCTGGCGGCTGAAACACGAGCAGCATCGAGCTATCTACAACTTCCAAGATTCAGACGCGGCGAAAGCTTCGGAACTCACGAACCGGGCGGTGTACGGGCTACCTGAACTCAATGCGGATCGGATTGCTTCCGCTGATCTGGTGGCAAATCCCGGCTGTTACGCGACGTCGGTGATTCTAGCGCTGGCTCCGCTGCTGAAAGCCGGGGTGGTTGATCGAAGCCGTGGAATTATTTCCGACTCGAAGTCGGGCGTGTCGGGAGCGGGAAAAGAGCCAACGTCGAAAACGCATTTTGTTTCGGTGGCTGACAATCTGTCGGCATACTCGGTTTTCAATCACCGGCATTTGGGCGAGATCTTGGAGCAACTGGCGTTGGGCGATCAGGAGCTGATTTTTACCCCTCATCTGCTACCGATTCCGCGGGGGATTCTTTCGACCATCTACGTACATCTCGAACGCAAGATGACGCCGCTCGAGGTGGAATCGTGCTTCCGCAATTTTTATGCCGGAAAACCCTGGGTGCGGATATTTCAGACGCCGAGGCTGCCGCAAGTGCAATTCTCGTTGAACACGAATTTCTGCGATTTAGGATTCTGCCTGGCACAAGACGGACGGCGGCTGGTGCTGGTCTCGTGCATCGACAATCTGCTGAAAGGGGCCGCTGGGCAGGCGGTGCAAAACATGAATCTGATGTACGGCTGGGACGAGAAAGAAGGACTGCAGTGACAATCGTCATCAAAATCGGAGGAGCCGCGCTCGAAGACCTCGCCACATTGCGGAAATGCGCGAAGGCGATTGCAGAACTGGCGCAGGACGGTCATCGCGTCGCGGTGGTTCATGGCGGCGGAAGCGCATTGACGCGCGTCCTGCAACGGCTGGGCAAGCAGAGCGAGTTTGTCGGAGGGCTGCGCGTCACGGATGCGGAGACGCGCGATGTAGCGCTGATGGTGCTCGGAGGGATGGTCAACAAGAAGCTCGTAGCGGCGATCCAGGCGGCAGGGATGCCTGCTGTGGGTTTCTGCGGCGGCGACGGGATGACGTTCAGAGCACGCAGGAAGCATATCCAAGGATACGATCTGGGATTTGTCGGCGAGATTTGTTTTGCGGAGCCGTGCTGGATTGAAGCCCTGTGGCAACAAGGCGGCATTCCCGTGCTCGCGTCGCTGGCGCTGGGGGCAGACGGCGAGTATTACAACGTGAACGCCGACGAGATGGCCGCGGCCTGCGCGGCGGCATGTCATGCGAATGCGCTCATCTTCCTGACCGACGTGCCCGGGGTGAAGGACGCTGCTGGTGCTGTGATTCCGTGGCTGAGTACGAAACAGGCGCAGGATCTGGCCGCGGGATCGGTCGTCAGCGGCGGAATGTTGCCGAAATTGGCAGCGTGCACTCAGGCGCTGAAGCAAGGCGTGGGACGAGTGCGGATTCTGCCGGCGTCCGAGGCCGAGGCGCTTCCCCAGTTTTACATGACGAAACTAAATTGTGGAACCGAAGTGACCTGCGCGTAGTTGATGAGGAGAAAACAAGGTCCCTCGACTTCGCTCGGAATGACACATAAGAGGAGAGAAAGTTGAACAGTCCATTACAAAGCAGGATGCCGATCGCGCCGGAAACTTTTCCGGGCGTGTTCTGGTGTCCAGATCTGGTTTCCACGCGCGACCTGGGTCCGCAGGGTGTGCAGGCCGTGCTACATCTTACGGAACTGATGAAGGGACGGCCGTCGGTATTTCAGCGCTCACTAGCGGGAAAACAGATGGTGATGTTTTTCGAGAAGCCATCGCTGCGGACGCGAATCACGTTTGAGTCCGGGATGGTGGGGCTTGGCGGGACGGCGATGTTCGTCGATCAATCGCAGAGCCGTATCGACGCCCGTGAAACCTTGAGCGATGTGGCGCACAACCTCGAGCGGTGGGTGGATGTGATCGTGCTGCGCACGTTTTCACATCAGACGATCGAAGATATGGCTCAGTATGCTTCTGTGCCGGTGATCAACGCTCTTAGCGATCTGGAGCATCCGTGCCAGGCTCTGGCCGATTACTTCACTCTGCAGGAGCGATTCGGGGATCTGAAGAAGATCACGCTGGCGTACGTCGGTGATGGAAATAATGTGGCGCATTCGCTGCTGCTCACGTGCGCATGCCTCGGATCGTCGATCCGCATTGCGACTCCAAAAGGATATTCGTGCAATCCGGAGATTGTTGCGCAAGGAAGGAAGATCGCGAAGCAGACCGGGGCGCAGATTGAACTTCTCACGGATCCTCATGCAGCGGTCACAGGCGTCGATGCCATTTACACCGACGCCTGGGCCAGCATGGGGCAAGAAAATGAGTCGGCCGAGCGGGCGACGGTCTTTCCTCCGTATCAAGTAAACGAGGCGTTGATGGCGGAAGCTGCGCCTCACGCGGTGTTTATGCATTGCCTGCCGGCTCATCGCGGACAGGAAGTGACCGACGACGTGATGGACGGCGAACATTCGGTGGTCTTTGAGCAGGCGGAAAACCGGCTGCACGTGCAAAAATCAATTCTTTATATTTTGCTGGGCGGCGCCGTGCGCCTGCCCGCGAGGAGCGCACATGCCTGAGAAAGTTGTTCTTGCTTATTCCGGTGGACTGGATACTTCCATCATTATTCCTTGGCTGAAAGAGAACTATTCCTATGACGTCATCGCCATGGTTGGAGATGTGGGCCAGGGAGACGACATTGAGGCGGTAGTCGAGAAGGCCTATAAGACGGGTGCGAGCAAAGTGATCGTCGAGGATCTGCGCGAGGAATTCCTTACGGGGTACGTCTTTCCTGCTCTGAAGGCAGGCGCCGTGTATGAGCACAAATATCTGCTTGGGACGTCGCTGGCGCGGCCTGTGATTGCGAAGCATCAGGTGGAAGTCGCTTTGCGCGAAGGAGCGACGGCGGTCGCGCACGGCTGCACTGGCAAGGGAAACGATCAGGTGCGCTTCGAGCTGACGTATCAGGCGCTGGCTCCGGAGTTGAAGATCATCGCTCCGTGGCGCGAGTGGACGCTAAAGTCACGCGAGGATTGCCTGGATTACGCGGAGCAGCACGGAATTCCGGTAGCCGCGAGCCGGGAGAAGATTCACAGCCGCGATCGGAATCTGTGGCACATAAGTCATGAAGGCGGCGAGTTGGAGGACGCTGGAAATGCGCCTCTGTCGACGACGTGGCAGATCACGCGGTCTCCGCAGGAGGCACCGGACAAGGAAGAGCAGGTCGGCATCGGGTTCGCCAAGGGAGTTCCAGTTTTGGTGAATGGAATGGAACTGGATCCCGTTTCGCTGCTCGAGTTGCTAAACGAGATCGGTGCACGAAATGCCGTGGGACGGGTAGATCTCGTCGAGAACCGTTTTGTGGGAATCAAGTCCCGCGGATGCTATGAGACGCCCGGCGGCACGCTGCTGATTGCGGCACATCGGGAACTCGAGGCGTTGTGCCTGGAGCGCGACGTGGCGCATTTCAAGCAGCACATAGGGCTGAAATACGCGGAACTCGTGTACTTCGGGCTGTGGTTCACTCCGCTCCGCGAGGCGCTCGATGCATTCGTTGAGAGCACGCAGAAAGAAATGACGGGCGAGATCACCCTTTCGCTCTACAAGGGAAACGTTTCGGTCGTGAGCCGCAAGTCGGAACATTCCCTCTACCGGACGGATCTGTCTTCGTTCACGATGGGCGACAGCTACGACCAGAAGGATGCGGCTGGATTCATCCGCATTCTGGGCCTGCCGTCGCGCTCGCGGGCGCTGGCGCGGGTTGAGGTTACACGATGAAGATGTGGTCCGGAAGATTCCGGCAACCGCTGGACGCTGAGTTCGAGCGTTGGCAACGGTCTTTCGATTTCGATCGGCGGCTGTTGCGCTACGAACTTGCAGCCAGCGGCGCGCATGCGAAGGCGCTGAAGAGTGCCGGGATCCTGACCGCCGACGAATTGATCAGCATTCTGCAGGGGCTTGAGCACATCGGCAAGAGGGCTGAGGAATCATCTGGCTTTCTTGAGGATGAATCTGCGGAAGATGTGCATCATTTTGTCGAGAAACAACTGGTCAGCATCATTGGCGAACTCGGCTACAAGCTGCACAGTGGACGAAGCCGGAACGAGCAGATCGCGACGGATCTCCGGTTGTATGTGAGGTCGTCGATCGATCAGTTGCGGGAACAGCTTGGCGAGCTTTGTGGCGTCTTTGTGGACCGGGGAGATCAGGCGAAAGATGGGGCGATGCCCTCGTATACGCATCTGCAGCGGGCCGAACCGGTGCTGGTGGGACATTGGCTGCTTGCGTACGTCGAGATGTTTCTGCGCGATGCTGACCGGCTTGCGGATTGCCGGAAGCGTGTGAACGTATGTCCTCTGGGGTCGGGCGCTGTGGCGGGAGCGACGTTGTCGCTGGATCGCACACTTATGGCCGACAGTCTGGGATTCGGTGTTGCAACGGCAAACAGCATTGACGCGACCAGCGACCGCGACTTCGCCATCGAGTTCGTGAATACGCTCTCGATGCTGGCGGCACATCTGAGCCGATGGGCGGAGGAGATGATTCTCTTCTCTACGCAGGAATACGGGTTCGTTGCGCTGCCGGAGGCCTATTCGACGGGCAGTAGCGCGATGCCGCAGAAGAAAAATCCCGACCTGCTGGAGTTGGTTCGAGGAAAGAGCGGGCGCGTTATTGGGAACGCAACAGCGTTGATCGTCGCAATTAAAGGATTGCCGCTCGCTTACAACAAGGATTTGCAGGAGACGCAAGAGCCCCTGTTTGAGGCTTCAGACGCGCTTCTGCAGATGCTGCCCCTGATCACTGGATGGATGAAGGCGGTGGAATTCAATTACGAACGGATGCAGCAGGCGGCAGGCTCTGGCTTTATGAATGCATGGGCGGCGGCGACTTATCTGGTGCAGCGCGGAGTGCCTTCGCGGCTGGCGCACGAGCGGGTCGGAAAAGCGGTGGCAATGTGCATCGAGAAGAATTGCGAGTTGCAGGATTTGCCGCTCGATGAGCTTCGAGCGCTGAGTCCGGCGTTTGGCGATGATTTTTATCAGTCTTTGACTTTGGCTTCTGTTTTGGCGGTTCATGATGTGCCGGGCGGGACGGCTCCGGCGAGGGTGCGGCAGGCGATCAGCGCTGCCAGAAAGAAAATGGAGTCGCTTCGCGAGGAGGTCCATGCGCACGCGTAAAGCAATCCTGCCGGATGCCAAAAACATTCACGAATTGATTTGCGCCTACTCGGGCGATGGCACACTCCTGCCGCGCACCCTGCCGGAGATCTGCGAAAACGTTAGGGACTTCGTTGTCCTCGAAGATGAGGACAAAATCATCGGCTGTGGCGCGCTTCATTTGTACGGAACGCATCTCGCTGAAATCCGTTCGATCACCGTGGCTCCGTGGGCGCAAGGAAAGGGCGGCGGTGGAAAACTGGTGAAGGCTCTGCTGGCCGAAGCGAAACGGCATCGCGTGGATTGCATTTGCCTGTTCACACGCAAGCCGGACTTTTTCGCCGGCCAGGGATTCTCCGTTGCCCAGAGAGAAGACCTGCCGGACAAGATCTACAAGGATTGTCACGCGTGCCCGAGGTTCCACTGCTGCGATGAGGTGGCGATGGTCCGCGGAGACCTGCCAAAGTTCGCTATTCTTCCCGAGCCGGCGAACTGGGTGCAACTGCAAGGATGGTCTCCGAACGTGGAAGAGCAGACGACGTCTAGGTGATTTCGGAGGCGCCATCTTCGGCGTCACATAAATATGTCTCCGGCTCGATTCCAGTTGCCTTTCGATAGCGTTCGGCAATTGTAGACGCAAACTCTTCGGCGTTTTCTTCACGCACGAGGTTCACGGTACATCCCCCGAAACCTCCGCCAGTCATGCGTCCGCCGATAAAGCCGGGCAAGCCGTCCGCGGAATCAACCATTACATCGAGCTCGCGGCAGCTGACTTCATAGAGATCGCGCAGGCTGTCGTGCGATTCGCGCATTAGTTTCCCCATCCGCTTCAGGTCTCCTTCGGTCAAGGCGCGGGCGGCGTCTAGAGCTCTCTGATTCTCGTGGATTACGTGCGTCGCGCGCTTTGCAATTGTCGGGGGGAGTTCGCTCGCATGTTCATCGAGCGAGCGTAAAGAAACATCGCGGAGTGCGCGGACATTGCCATCCCACTGGGCGAAGCAGCGAACCGCCTCTTCGCATTCTGCGCGACGCTGGTTGTAGGCGCCACTTGCGAGATCGTGCTTCACTTTCGTGTTGCAAACCACCAGACGAACGCCCAGAGGAATCGGAACGAACTTGAATTCCAGCGAACGGCAGTCGAGAAGAAAAGCATGCCCTGCTTTTCCCATGCAGGAAACGAACTGGTCCATGATGCCGACACGGGCACCGACAAATTCGTTCTCCGCCCGGCGGCAGAGCTTTGCAATCTCCGGCAAGGGGAGCCGCTGGCTGTCGAGGCTCATGAATGCGAAGGCAGAAGCTACCTCGATTGCGGCCGAGGAACTCAGACCGGCACCCACCGGGACTTCACCGTGAACGAGAATGTTGGACCCGTAAAGATTCATGCCTCGCTGACGTAGAACGGTGGCAACCCCGAGAACATAATCACACCATGCTCCAACACGGTGAGCGGGCATCTGATCGAGCCCGAATTCGAAGTGTCCGGGAAATTCCTGAGAATCGATCAAGAGCCTGCTATCCGGGCGACCGGAGACGGCAACATAAGTGGAGAAGCCCACGGCGGCAGGCATGACGAATCCATCGTTGTAGTCGGTGTGTTCGCCGATCAGATTCACGCGACCGGGTGCCCGAAAAATCCTGGGACGACGGCCGAAGCGGCTCTCGAACTGTTGTGCGAACTCCCGCGGGTTCATCCTTCGCGAGTCCTATCCGGTGATTCGATAAAGTTTCGATCCACAAAGCTTTTTAAGTGCGAATACCAAGGCAAAAAGGGTCGCGCGGATCCAGCAGAAGGTCCGCTTCCGAATTAACGAAAGCCGAACCCTTGATGCTGGGATACATCTTGCCATCGCGAACCGAAATTGTGCCTTCAAAAACGCTGCCGACAATGCTTTCTTGAGTCCAGACCTGGCCTTCGCGAATCTTTCCGTCGGCATAAAGGCAAGCCAGCTTGGCGCTGGTACCCGTGCCGCAAGGAGAGCGGTCGTAAGCCTTGCCAGGACAAAGAACGAAGTTTCTGCTGTTAGCGAACGACGAAGTCGGTGGCCCGAACAACTCGATGTGATCAATTTCCTGATTTGCCGCGCCTGTGATTCCCTGCTGCAGGAGAGCCTGACGGATCGCCCATGTGAAACTCGTCAGTTCATCGATGTTCTTGAGCGAGAGTTCCATCGGATGATCGCGAACCAGAAAGAACCAATTGCCTCCCCATGCCACGTCACCGTGAATCTTGCCATACTCGGGGACATCGATTTCTATATTGGCTGCTAGACGGTAACTGGGGACATTGTTGACTGTGACTTCACCGGTCGGATGCAGGATCGCGCTGACCACTCCGACCGGTGTCTCGATGCGATGCTCTCCTGGCGAAATCTTCTTCATGTAGGAAAGAGTCGCGACTAAACCGATGGTTCCGTGGCCACACATGCCCAGATAACCGACATTGTTAAAGAAGATGACGCCAGCGACGCAGGAGGGATCGGTCGGCTGGCAAAGCAGAGCTCCCACAATGACATCAGAGCCACGAGGTTCGTTCACGACGGCAGAGCGAAAGGTGTCGTGCTCCGAGCGAAAATGGCGCAAACGACCGGAAAGCGGCCCGCTGCCGAGATCGGGCCCACCCTCGATCACGAGCCGAGTGGGCTCTCCGCCGGTGTGGGAATCGATGACTCGCACTTTTTGTGTAACCGTTACAGGCATCAGAAATCTGGAGTTTGCCAAAACACTTTAGTTGTCTTAGGGGATGACTCAGTCCTCAGCATTCTAGCTGATTTCGAAGAACGAGCGCCTCCGACGGAAGTCGGAACGCGCATCGGCGGAGCATAGATCCGCCGGACAGCCGAGCCGGCTGTCCACACATTGTGATTTTGATCTACGGCATTATCTCGCCGGTGGTATTGAAACGAACTCCTGCAATCGGCTTCCCTGAGGCGAGGATATCTCGAATGCCGGCGCGGTTTGGGCCCGCCTGCTCGATGGCAGTCCACAGGCACCGGATGGCGTCTGGTAGGGATGTTCCTTCGGGCAAGCGGAAGATCCAGGGAATATTCGTGGAGGTGAGGGCGCGATCGGAGGAAATGGCGACAACGGGGACGAAGGATTTCACGGCGATCTGTTCGGCGAGATGGCTGGAGGCACGGTCGAGCGCGATCACGGCGAGTATATGATCTTTATAAACGGCATTCACCAGATCGTTGGAAGCTTTTCCCCACGAAGTTTCTGAAGGAATGGCAATTAGGGACAGGCGCTTTGTACCTGCATTCAAGGAACTGAGAAGTTTCTCTGCTTCTGCCGAGTGTACGACTTGGTCAGCATGAGGACCGAAAACTCCAATCTGAAGACTCTCTGCATTTAGATCGGGCGTTGGAGGACCTGCGTAGTGCACGCCGTCTTCTCCGACTTGAGCGTAAGGCTTCTCCATCGTAATGCGGCGATAGGTGATCTGGCCGTCGTGCACGTGAGCGAGGTACAACGGTGCTATGTTCTTGCAGTTCGGGTCAAATACCATGTCGCCGGTCACGCCCTTGTAGCTGGTGAGTCCGGTTAATGCATCACGGATTCGGCCTTTATTCAGGCCAGCGCGGCAGATCGCGTCAAGCAGGATGCGCATTTGGTCGTATGCCAGGGCAGCAAAGTGGTCGGGCGTATCGCCATATTTCGCTTGGTATAAGGAGACAAACTGGGTCCATAGAGGATCGTTGCGCGACGGGTCGAAAGGATAGACAGCTTCAAATCCTTCGGCGGCAGGACCAGCGAGCTTGATCAATTTATCGCCAATCGTGCGATGGCTGCCGAAGACGCGCTGGTGCATACCGAGTTCGTGCATCTCTTTGAGGATCTCGGCCGCCTGCCCAATATCGGCCCATAGGACAATCGCATCGACGCGCGAATCCTGGATGACCTGCAGCTGGCGGCGAAAGTCCGTGTCGCCGGGAAGGAATTTCTGCTCGATCACCAGAGGATGTCCGAGGCGGCGGGATGCATCTTTGAACTTCAGCACGCCGAAACGGCCGTAACGGTCATTCACACGCAGAATCCCGACTCGCTTGATGCCGAGTTCTGTGTAGATATGACGGGCGAGCGTGTACCCCTGAACGCGATCGTCCTGAATGACGGTGAAGTACCAGGGAATGCCGGTCTCGGGAATAGTGGGATCGGTGGAGGCGCTGTTCACGATCGGCGTCTCGGCCTTGAGAGTGAGGCGCAGCGCGATGTGGGTAGTCTCGGCGCTGATGGATCCGAAGATCGCCCAAACTTTGTCGTCATAGATCAGCCGAACGGCTTCGTTAGAGGCAGCGCCCCAGATTTCAGAGTCCTTGGAAACGCCGCCGGAAGGGATGTTGTTTTGCCAGTTGTTGTAGTCGTTGCGGGTGATAAGGTGAAATGGTTTTCCGCCATAGCCTCCGGCCGCGTTGGCCTCATCGATGGCCATCTGCGCACCGTTGAGCATGCGGGTGCCCATAGTCTGATCGGGGTGGTAGCCCAGGGGGCCGAGGAATCCGATGCGGATTTCGCTGAGCGAATTCAGGACAGGATCGGGGATATCACGCGCTGCGCCGTTGTATCCAATGAGATCCTGGTAGTACTCGTAATACGGAGTCGTGAACTTCGAGAAGGGGCGCAAATCCTCAGGTGCGCCCGTGTACGGCTTCAGCGAGCGCGGAGCCGGCGGTCCCGGGGGATTTTTACCGCACGGGCATGGCGTAAATGCTTGTCCCCATGCTGCACTCACTAGCACCGCAGCAGTCACTGCGATTGTGGCAACGCGCATAGCGTGACTCCTTCGTCGATCACTCCTCGGGCGTTTCGCGGCGGAACATCGCGATGGCTTCAATCTCGATCAGAAGATCGGGGCGGCAAAGAATCGCCTGGATGCCGGTGGATGCCGGCAGCGGATCGAGTCCCTGCCCTTTGAAGAACGCGGTTCGCTCCTCGTTGAAGGCCTCGTAGTCGCGCTCGATATCGCGCAGATAGCAGGTGGTTCGAACGATGTCGTGCCAGGTCGCTCCCTCGGAGGCCAGCAGCTTCGTGATGTTCTCGTAGGTTCGCTTCTGCTGGGCGCGGAAATCTCCGACGTGAACCGTCTTACCCGACTCGTCGATGCTGGCGGTACCGGAGATTAGGAGAATCGTCAGGCCGTTGAGGTCGATACGCATGCCGCGGGAAAAGGCGCTGCCGTAGTCGTAGGCTTCGTTCAAAGTCGAGTGATTGGTGATCGCGCGCTTGACGACTGGGGCTGTGGCTACTTCTGCGAGTAGTTCCTGAACATTCATAAGATGGCTCCTGAGTTACTTCTTCCCTTTCGCTTTCTCGCTTCCAAAAACCTTTGCTATCGAGACCGATTCTTTTTGGCGAATACCGTGGCTCAACCCCTCTGCGGTCGCGGCCCATATGTCGTCACCCTGGAAATCGACGCCGAGAACATAGTTGTGCGCGGGGGCCGTTTGAACTGCGATCTTCTTCACATTGCCTTCCGCGTCGCGTACGAGCATCTCTGGCTTATGCGTGTCGAGAGCGGGGCGATAGACCGCCCAGTTCGTGCCGTCGTAATAGGCGAGTCCCTTGTCCGTGGAGAACCAGGCGCGATTCGCGTCAACGCCCTTGATCTGATTGAGGAAGTTGCTGGGCAGGCCGCTATCTTTGGTGAGAAAGTTGTGCCAGTAACGTCCGTCGTAGCGGCTAGCGCCGAAGTAGGTCGCAACCCAGAGAATCTTGTCGACGTAGCTGATCGAGGTGGTGATCTCGTGGATCAGGCCCTGATCTTTCATCACGACCATCTCAGTTTCGCCGTCAGGGTCCTGGTAATCCTTCCAGCGCTCGGTCTTCTGGTCGTATTCGAGGACGCCTCCGCCCCATACGGCGTAGTAGACCTTATCTTCGGCAGCACTGACAGCGTAGTTCCAGATTTCGTACATCGGCGTATTGCGCTCATTGAAAAGCGACCATTGTCCGGTGCGTGTGTTGAGGCGGCTCGCACCAGCGGCGGTGGCGGTCCAGACATAGTTGCCTTGCACGCCGACGCCGTAGACTATGTCGTTGCTCAGGCCTGAGTTCAGTTGCGTGAACGTGTCGATTCGTCCGGCGGAGATGCGGCTTAGACCACCCATCGTGCCAGCCCAGACATCGCCGGTTCGCTTATCAAGAGCAAGTGAGAGCACGGCCTGGTGTGCAAGACCATCCGCGGGACGGAAAACTTTCCAGATGCCGTTCTGGTAAAGGCCAAGGCCATTTTCTGTTCCGGCCCAAATACGCTTGCTGTCGACGAGCACGCAGAACACGTGATTATTGGGAAGGCCGTTTGCAGTCGTGAAGTTCTCCCAGCGGAACATTGGGAGGTCTTGGGCGGAGGCGACAGAGGAGATCGACAGGACGGTGACAACGACGAACAACAGAGCAAGATTCTTCGCCCCGCCTGAAAAGCGGCTCCGCTCAGGATGCGGCAGCATAGGCTTGGAAATCTGAAAATCGGATTGGACTGACTCGTTCGTTTTCATAGCGTTTTCAGATACTCGATGAGATCGTTCAATTCGTCTTTGGTCAGGTCGTTGGTGACGCCGTGCGTGTCTTTCGGATTGAAAACGGTCCAGATTTCTTCGAGAGAACGCGCGGATCCGTCGTGCAAGTAAGGTGCTGAGTAGGCGACGTTCGGAAGCTGGGGAACATCGATGACCGGCGATCGGTCGGTCAGCTTTCCCGTGCCGACATCGATCTGTTTCTGATTGGTATATTTCGGGCCGCTGTGGCAGTACGTACACTGATTCGCTTCAGGAATCGGAGTGTGATCTTTCGAGATAGTGCGCTCGAAGATGGCCTTGCCTCGCTCCTGCGCCGGAGTGAGATCTCCATTCGCCAAGCGGTAGCGATTCGGGCGATACGGGAGCGAATAAACGAAGGTGACCAGATCGGTGAGTTGCTGTTGATTGAAACTCTGCGAACGGAAAAAGAATTTTTCTGTGCGGGGACCGCATTCGGTGGGCATGTCGGGATTGCCGCCATTCCACTTGAATGGCTCTGTCCCGGCGAGGTTTTCTAGCGAACGGTTATCAACGATATCTTTTCCGAAGCCGTCAGGTTCGAGGTCCCACTGGAGTCCGTCGATGGTGGCGTCGATGTGGCAGTTGGAGCAGCCAAATTGTCCTTGAAACGCGAAGTCCGCTGTAAAGAAAAGACGCTCGCCGCGGCGGACGGCATCGACGTTCTTGGGGCCGCCAAGATCGAGCGTTGAGATTACTTGTTCGGTTGTTGTGTCGATTACGCTGATGGTGTCGTCGAGGCGATTGGCGACGTAGAGCTCCTTCCCGTCGGGCGAGAGCGCGACGCCCCGCGGATTGTGGCCAACGGGGATTCTTGCCGAGACGTATTCGGCTGAAGCGGAGAGGTCATTTACGAACGGCTTGCGGCGCGAATGAACTGTTTTCAGCAATCGCGGAATGTCGATGACTGTGACGCTCTGTGATCCTGCGGTCGTGAGAAAGATCTTCGACTTGTCCGGTGTGATCGCAATTCCCCAGGGCAGCGCGTAGTAGCGATCGAGTTCGTCCAGCGGGATTTGAACAGTGCCGCCGACGTCTGGCCCGAAGAGGGTTAGTGAGTCACCAAATGCCCAGCCATGCTCCACGTGAGCCAGAGGAATCAGATTCTTGGGCCTGAGCTGTGCGACAACGCCGAGCCTGCCGTCGCCGGAAACCGCGACGTGAAATACTCCGGCGACGTTCTGAAGAAATTTCCGCTCGACGACTCTGCGAGTCTCTGTATCGATGACTGTAATTTCTGAATTCGGCTCGGTGCGAAATGCTCCGGGATTCGGATAGATGTGCGTGCAGTAAATGAGCTTTCCGTCGGGCGAGATCGTGAGATAACTCGCGCCGCGTCCGGCAACCAGACGGTCGATTTCTTTGCCGGCATTCAGATCAATGACGGAAATATCGTTGCTCAGGCGATTCGCAACGTAGAGGGTTTCGCCTTTCCTGTCGGAGACCACTCCGGAGGGCTCGAAGCCTGTGGGAAGGGTTTGAATTACCCGGAGTGAGTTTGTATCGATCACCGAGACGGTATCGGACCATGCATTGGTGACGTAGAGGCGGTGCGCGTCCGGGGATAATGCGATTCCGCGCGGAACGTGACCCACCGCGATGCTGTTGATTGGCTTGCCAGATGAGATATCAACCACTTTGACTTCGTCGGAATCCTGGCATAGCACGTAAAGCGCCCGGCCGTCCGGTGAGAAAATCATCTCGAGCGGAGAAAGGTAACGTTCGCGAAGAAGGGACGGAGACTGCATTGGAGTGGGTTTGGCGGCCATTGCCAACATACACACCGCGAGTACGCCAGCCATGCTGGAGATCGCGCGGAAGCTGCGGTTCTGAATGGCCCTTTTCATCTTGCGATTACGGTTCCTCAACCGTGAGCACGCGATCGACTGGAAGATTTTGTAACGTCTGATCCTGACCGCTGGGCCAGTGAATCGTGAGTTTGTCTGCTTTGGCTGCGGTTCCGAGGCCGAAGTGGATCCTGCCATCGTCTTGAGAAAGATATCCCGATCCCGCGAAACGTTGAGCGATTTGCTTGCGGCCACCGGCGAGGAGTTCGAGGTGGGCGCCGATGCCGTCGCGGTTTGACTTCTTCCCTTTTAGCCTCACCGTCAACCAGTGATTCGAGTTCTGGCTGACGTTGTGCAGCAGCGTGCCACGCGCTCCCAGGTTGACGACGAATGCATCGATCTTTCCGTCGTTGTCGTAATCTGCAAAGCAGGCACCGCGGGAAACGGTCTTTGCACTCACCGCGGGCCCTGCGCCTTCGGAGACGTCAGCGAACTTGCCGTTCCCCAAACCGCGAAACAGCGATTGCTCCTGCGGGATGAGGTGAATGAGTCCACCATGGAAGATCAGGATGTCGAGCCAGCCGTCGTTATCGAAGTCATAGACACCGCTGCCCCAACTCGTGTACTGTGCCGTCGCCTGCGAGATGCCAGAACTGGGACCAATATCTTCGAAACCGTTGGCGCCCGTATTCCGCATCAGCCGGTTGTACTTGGAATCCGTGACCCAGAGGTCGACACGCCCGTCGCCATCGATGTCCGCGAAAACCGGGCCCATGGCGGAAGTATTCTCTCCGTCCTGGCCATAGGCGACGCCAAGATCCCCAGCGACTTCCTCGAATGTGCCGTCGCGCTTGTTGTGGAAGAGAAAATTCTCAGTCTTATCATTGGCGACGTAAATGTCCGGATAGCCGTCGCCGTCATAGTCCGCCGCCGTGACGCCCATCGTGCGGCCTTTGTAGGCGCCGATGCCGGACTTGTCAGTCACGTCTGTAAATGTTCCGTTGCAGTTGTTGTGATAAAGACGGTTCGTATCTCCGGCGTAGTCGAGCGGACCAGGGTAATTGTCGGCAGCGTAATAGTCGCGATACTTCGGATCGAACTTCACGTAACGGCCGACGAAGAGATCGACGCAGCCGTCGCGATCGTAGTCGAGCCATGCAGAGCTGATCGACCAGCCATCCACCTTGATTCCAGCCTTGGCCGTCACGTCCGTAAAAGTCCCGTCGCCATTGTTGTGATAAAGGATTGCTTGACCGTAGCCCGTGACGAATAGGTCGACA
>Ga0070735_10002254_pt1 | contig 17680 bp, 16 predicted proteins | sample Coa_R1_FD_66443 | JGI IMG/M metagenome (GOLD analysis project Ga0070735, IMG submission 66443) | Surface soil microbial communities from Centralia Pennsylvania, which are recovering from an underground coalmine fire - Coalmine... | ecosystem: Environmental > Terrestrial > Soil > Unclassified ... | reverse complement strand
CGGTGGCAGCTCATTGCGGCTGCTTTTGGCGCAAAGCTAACCTCAGTCAATCACGAAGTCCAATGAATGTTCAGCGGACAGCTATTCCCGGGAGGAATAGCCGCGAACAGTTCAGAGTGATTTGGCGGGTAGTTTGTTGTCGAGGTTGGCATGATGGCCGCTTCCGAGTAGCAGACCATATATCCCAGATGTGCAGCGCGCGAGCGATTCCACGTATACCGCTAGGTTTCTTCGTGGGCTACATAAACTCAGTTATGATTGTGCCCTACGTGGCACAGAGCTAATGCGACATAGAAGCACAGAACGGCCGCCGGCCAAGGCGGATATTGACCGTATCGTCCGAGAAGGCGCGGCGGTCGATGACGAGTCACGCTTTCGTCAGTTTGTGCGCCGAATGCAAAAGGCGTTCTTTCTTGACGTGAAAAATCGATCTTTGCCAGCTCGCAAGCGTCTTGTAGAGCAGTACAGGAAAGATGGTCTCGTGCTTTTTCTGGGCGCTGGTGTCAGCAGCGGTAGCGGCATACCAAATTGGCCGGAGCTTGCCGATAAACTCTTGCTGAAATCAGGTGTCAAGTCTACCGACCTCAACGCTGTCAAGAAAGCTCTGCCATCATACATTACTCAATTCGAATTGGTGGGCGAGCTTTTGGGTACCCGCAGAAGGCTGGTCGAGGAGATTTATAGGGGGCTGTACGCGCGGATGGAATGCAGACCCCAACTGATGGAAATACCGCGGAAGTATGAGGAGCAGAGGGGATGGCATGGGTGGGGCAATGTTTTTAAAGCACTTCAAGCAAACAAGACCCTTAAAGCAGTAGGCGATTTGTTGATCGACAGCGATAGTGCAGAGATCCGACGCAACCCACAAATACACGCAGTCTTGACCTTTAATGCTGACAACCTGCTTGAAATATATTGCGCCGCCAAAGCCGGTGGCAAACGGATACTCACCTTGGTGGATCGCGCAAGCGTCGGTGAACACCCGGATGAAACCCCTGTCTACCACTTGCATGGGACTCTCGATGGGCGCGGCGAAAATTTTCTCAGACGCTTTCCCGCCGCCGTACCGCCAGGTGAGTTGCAGGAAATAACCGATGACCTTCTACCTGACTTGATATTCCGCGAGTCTGAGTATTACGAAACCATCGCCAATCCGGCAAGCTTCGTAAACCACACGCCCCAGTCATTTTTGCGCAGGCTCAATGCACTCTTCATCGGCACTTCACTTGAGGACCTCAATATGCGCCGTTGGCTTTATGACTCGTTTCGCGAACGTGTGCGGCACAGGATCAAGTATCTCCGCGAGTTTTATATGAAGAAATATCCGGAGGCGGAATATGAAGCCGAGCTTGAGTCGCGTCGTCACTTCTGGCTGCGTCCTGAGATTGAAAGAAACAAAGATGGAAGACCTTGGCGGGTGCCGAAGAAGCATGTGGAACGTGTTATGAGGAATTTGGGAGTTCAGGTCATCTGGTGTAAGGATTACGACGACATGCGGAGCTGCATCTATGAAGTTCAGATGCTAGGACGCAATGCAGAATTCGGCCGGCGAGCTGCTGAATTTCCGAACTGAACCGACGGTTCTTGATGGTTCTTGAGCGGGACCAAAGCGTTTATTAGTTGTTCCCCTTGAGCGCGATGGCGATCTTCCGCTCCCGCTCCCCCACGGATGCCACTTCATTTCCTCACACCCTGGGTTGTTCCCGAATCACGGGCAAACCCGAAACTGAGCCGCCACGCTGGAGTCGGTGGCCTTGACCGATAGGAGGGCCAAGTGTCAAACTGTTTGCTTGGAAAAGAAGACATTTTTGTGCGGTTTTCTCTTCCTGCAGCGCGTTCGCCGTACAATAAACGTACAATGGAAGCGGGATTGTGGGGCATTTGGGCCTTTAGGCCGGATGCAGAATCAGTAAGTTACGTGTTATCAACGTGATGGAGTGGTTCAAATCCCCCCTTCCGCACCATGATTCATCCTTTTGCCGAGGCGGCTGAAAACCCAATCAACCTCTAGGAAAAACTTAGAAATGTTCTATTTGGTCACGGCCATCCACATCATCATCTGTCTGTTCATTATCATCGTCGTGCTGCTGCAGAGCGGCTCGGCCGGCGACATTTCCGCGGCGTTCGGTGGACAGGGCAGCCAAACCGCTTTCGGGCCTCGAGGCGCCGCCAGCGCACTTTCCAAGGTAACCACTTGGGCGGCCGTGGGGTTCATGATTACCTCAATCACTCTCTCCGTTTACTCGAGTAAGCGTGGTGGGCCAACCTCGGTGTTGCAGGGAGTGAAGTCGCAACCGGCGAAAACTGCGCCGGCACCTGCAAATCAGCACAAGTAGACTCCTGCGCACCTGCTCTGTTTCAACAGCCATGGTTTCACTGCGAACCATACAGACTCCCCTGTAATTGAATTCGCCGGACGGAGGATGTACCATCCGTCATAGACGCTTTGAGGAGGAATCATATGTCGGATCGTGACGGCAATAGTTTCGTTTGGTTTCTGGCTGGGCTTGGGTTAGGGGCGTTGGCTGGCGTGTTGTATGCACCACGCTCGGGCAGCGAGACGCGAGAAGCTCTCCGCGCACGCGCTGAAGAAGGCCGCGAGTATGTACGCAGCCGCGCACGCGAGGTGAAAGAGCAGGCCTCGCAGTGGGCCGATCGCGGCAAAGACGCCGTCAACTCGCAAAAGGAACAGTTCCGTGCTGCCTATGAGGCAGGGCGGCAGGCGTATCACGAAGCTACAACAAGTGAGACCGGCACCACGAAGTAAGCTGTACCACGCCGGCCTCACCACGGACTGACTCCGCGGAATCGGCCGGAGGAACGCTTATGGAAAATCTGAATATCTTCATTGGCCTGACTGCTTTTGCAATTCTGCTGCAGGCCGGCGTGCTTGTTGCGATGTACATCGCGATGCGCAAGAGCAGCACGCGCATGGAAGCGCTCGCCACCGAAGTTAAGAGCAAAGTTCTTCCCTCCGTCGAGCAAGCGCAGCAGATGCTGACCGAGATACGTCCCAAGCTCCAAACCATAGTGGATAACCTGCAGGACGCCACCACGGTGATGCGGTCCCAGATCCATCGCGTTGACGCAACTGTCAACGATGTGGTGGACCGCGCTCGCCTTCAAGTGATTCGCGCCGATGAACTGCTCACCCGGACTATGGACCGGGTTGAACGCACGAGCGAAGTCGTGCAGAAAACGGTTGTGTCGCCGGTCCGGCAGATTTCCGGTCTGATGCAGGGAATCACGGTCGGTCTCGAGTTTCTGTTTGCCGGGCGCCGCAGGAATGGTCGAGGCCGCGAAGACCGCCGCCCCGTTCCGCAAGACGAAATGTTCATCTGAGCTGCGCAACCTGGCATGGCCCACGTTAAGGTTGATGACTTTTTATTTTTCCCCTTCCTCAGAAGAGGTATCTGTATGCCTTCACTCTCCGCATTATGGTTTCGTGTCCGGGCTCTAGTTGTTGCAGCATCGTTTTTCGTCTCTGGCGGTGTTCTCTCCGCACAACAGAACAAGACCGTCTGGAGTCCCCAGGAGAAACCGATCGTCGATCAACTGCAGGGATTGCGAAAACTCGACGACAGAACACGAGTCGAGGCAACCAGGCGACTTGCAATGCAGATCCGCCAATTGCCGCCCGTGCCGCACAAGTTGGGCTTGGCCGGAGCCTTGGCCAATCTTTCCACGGAAGGCGATTTCGGGCGCGACACTCTGCAAGAAGTCACCAACACTCTTGCGATGGCATTGCGGGAGCAACCCGCGCGTCCCGAAAAAGACGGAGGCCCGAATCATCACTACATGGAACTCGCGTCACTGGTGCGATACGAACACATGAAGGCTGAGTCCAACGATCCGCAATATACGGAAGCGATGGCCAAGCTGCGAGCAGCCGACGAAGCGCGACAGGATGCAGATTTCACGCTGACCGATCTTGAAGGCGATAGCTGGCATCTGCAGGAGCTCCACGGCAAAGTCGTATTGGTAAATTTCTGGGCGACCTGGTGCCCTCCGTGCCGCAAGGAAATGCCTGACTTGCAAGCCTTGTTCGATAAGTACAAAGGTCAGGGATTAATCATTCTGTCGATCTCAGATGAAGAGGCAGCCAAGGTCACTCCGTTCATCAAGCAGCAGAACATTACATATCCAATCATCCTCGATCCGGGCGACAAGGTTCATAATCTCTATCAACTCGAAGGCGTTCCGAACAGCTTTGTCTACAATCGCGACGGGCAATTGGTCGCGCAAGCGATGGACATGCGCACGAGAGGTCAGTTCGAAGAGATGCTGGCCCAGGCAGGCCTGAAGTAGCAGAAGATTACGCGAGAGGAAGAACCGGTCTGGGAACCGGAGTCAGGAACTGTCATGCGTTATCTGGTGCGAGCCAAAGTAAAACCGGGCCGGGAGAAGCAACTGCTCGATGCAATTGAGCGCGGGACTCTAGGCTCGGGATCCGTCGCCGAAGGCGAGTACCTGCGGAATATGCAAGACGCGCGTCTCTGCGAAGACCAGACTGCCCGCTGGGTTGAAGTCTGTTATTGTCCGACGCCGTTGCAGGAAGAGCGTCCGTACTGGGAAGAATATCTCGATCTTACGCGCGTACAAGATGCCCACGATCGAAGGAAATGCCGTGATCACAACGGAACGGAGCCGTGGGCCTGCGGAGATTGCGATTGCACGGAACGCCTGGAAGAAAAGTTGAAGCAAACAGGCTCGCCGTTCCTCGATCATCTTCGCAAGGATGCTGCGTGCGATGTTCCTCTGGCCAGCATTTGCAAGGCTGCTGGGAAAACTTAGCAGGCTACGTAACCCTACGCTATCCAGCCGCCGCCTACTACGATTTCACCGTCGTAGAACACAGCGGCCTGTCCCGGCGTAATCGCGCGCTGCGGTTGGTCGAAGGTCACTAGAATTTCATCTTCTCCAGCACGCTCGATTGTTGCCGGAGCCGGCTCGTGGCGATGCCGGATCTTTACCCAAACTCGCATTGGCTCGAGGAGATCGTCCACTGAAATCAGATTCACGCGGCGGGTGTGGAGCGTGCGCGAGTATAGATGCTCGTCTCCGCCGACGATGACCTGCTTATTCGCGCCGCTGATCTGGATAACGTAAAGCGGCGAGCCTGTGGCCACGCCGAGTCCCTTGCGCTGACCAACCGTGAAGTTGTGAATGCCGCTATGCTCGCCGATGACCCGGCCGTCCGCCGTGACCAACTCTCCGGCCGTATCGGGTAGAGATTCGCCCTGCTCGGCCAGATAAGCGTCAATGAAACGCTTGTAGTCGCCGCCGGGGACGAAGCAGATTTCCTGCGAGTCGGGCTTCTCGGCCAAAGCCAAGCCGTGCTTGCGCGCAAGTTCGCGCACCTGCGCCTTCGTCATGTTTCCCAGGGGAAAGAGGGTATTGCTCAATTGATCCTGCGTAAGACCGAACAGGAAATAGGTCTGATCCTTGCTCAAGTCGGCCGGACGCTTGAGCAGCCAGCGTCCACGCGCACCATCGTAGGACACACGCGCGTAGTGTCCGGTGGCGACATGCTCGGCGCCGATCTGGCGCGCAACCATCAGCAGTTGGTCGAACTTCAAATGATTGTTACAGAGGCTGCATGGAATCGGCGTGCGTCCGGAGAGGTATTCTTCGACAAAAGGGCGCACAACGTCGTGCTCGAATCGATCCTCATGATTCACAACGTAATACGGAATGCCGATCTGCTGCGCGACGCGACGCGCATCGTAGACATCATCGAGCGAGCAGCAGCGTCCAGTAACCTGCTCGGGCATGCCCTCCCGTCCGGCAAGGCGGCGCTGATTCCACAGCTGCATCGTCAGCCCGATCAGATCGTGCCCCTCGGCGCGCAGCATGGCTGCGACGGTGGACGAATCCACACCGCCCGACATGGCAACGGCGATGATGTTGGAATGCAGCTTCTGCTCCTGGCTCTTAGCTCGATAATGCATAGATCCTTCGCCGCCGGAATCTGCGGCTCAGGATGCGAAACTCTAAGTACGTACGGCTTGCTTCTTATAGGTTGGCGACAGTTCCCTCAGCCGCGCTACGGTTTCGGGCACCAGGGTCATGGCGAAATCGATGTCCGCGACTGTCGTTTGCTTGCCCAGACTGAAGCGGATGCTCGACCGCGCCTGATCCGGACGAAGGCCCATTGCAATCAGCACGTGCGAGGGCTCGATTGCACCCGACGAACAGGCTGCCCCGGTGGAGACCGCCAATCCCTTTAGATCCAGCGCAATCACCAGGGATTCACCTTCGATGTGATCAAAACGGATATTTGACGTGTTCGGCACGCGCGGCGAACCCTTGCCATTCACGCTAGCATCCTCAACTTGCGCAAGAATTCCCCGCTCCAGCCGATCTCGTAAGGCAGCCACCTTTCGCTCTTCGCCAGCTTCAAGCGTTTGCGTCGCAATCTCGGCTGCCTTGCCCAGAGCAACAATGCCTGGAACGTTTTCGGTGCCCGCGCGCCGCGAGCGCTCGTGACGTCCACCGTAAACTAACGGGCGAATGGTCGTTCCCTTCTTCACATAGAGGGCGCCCACCCCCTGCGGAGCATTCATCTTGTGCCCGGAGATCGAAAGCGCGTCGCAACCGATGGAGTTCACATTGATCGAGATCTTCCCTGCCGCCTGCACGGCGTCCGTATGAAAGTACACGTCGGCTTCGGCGGCAATCTTCCCAATCTCCTCGACCGACTGCAGCACGCCTGTCTCGTTATTCGCCATCATGATCGAGATCAATCTCGTGTTGGGCCGCAACGCTCGCTTCACATCGGAGGGATCGACGAATCCGCGCTCGTCGACCGGTAGAACGGTTAGTTCGCAACCAATTTCTTCGGCATGCTTGGCAGCATGCAGCACTGCATGATGCTCAACGCTCGATGTGATCAGGTGATCTCCAGCTTCGACCAGACCGGCAATTGCGAGGTTGTCGCCTTCAGTACCGCCGCTCGTGAAAACGACCTCCGATGCACTGGCGCCGAGTAACCGCGCTACGGATTCCCGCGCATCCTCAACCGCAGCCCGCGTCTGCTGCCCATGATGGTGAATCGACGATGCATTACCGAAATGCTCCCCAAAAAAAGGGCGCATCGCCTCAAACACCTCCGGCAGAACGGGCGTGGTTGCATTATGGTCGAGGTAAATGCGGTGCATACAGAACCCGCCTCTATTCTATCGCGATAGTCTCAAAGAACCCGAAATGCTACATATAATCAGGCTCTAGCCTATGTCGGTATGCTCGCTCATAATGTGCGCTCAGCGCTGAGGTTTTATGCGCCGACGTTGTATGGGTTGGTTCGCAACATTCAACCCGGCGCTTATATCTGATGGCGGAACTCAAGAATAAACTGCTCCGGCGTTGGACTTCTCGACCCTCAAGAAAGACTCCGAAGAGTTTCATCGAATTGCGGGTGTCGTCAACGATTTTTTCTAACGGCAAAAAGAAGAAAAAGACGAGCGGGACAAAGGCAGGGATCTAAGGAGCAACCACCGAGCAACATCCCGTGGCAATCGCAAGTTTAGCGTTCGTCGATCGGGACATACTTGGCCGGGTATTCCGGCCCCAGGTATTCCGCGCGCGGACGGATCAAGCGGTTATCGTCGAGTTGCTCGATCACGTGCGCCGTCCAGCCGCTGACGCGGGAAACAGCAAACACGGGAGTAAACAAGTCCACGTCGATTCCCAGCGTGTGGTATGTCGAGGCCGAGTAGAAATCTACGTTTGCGTTCAGCTTTTTGTCGGCCTTCACGAATTCTTCGATCTTGTGCGAAATCTCAAACCACTTGGCTTGTCCGCTCGAAGCTCCGAGATCGCGAGACATGACGCGCAAATGCGTGGCGCGCGGATCCTCCGTGTGATAGACACGATGCCCGAAGCCGGGCACTTTCTTCTTCTGCGCAAGCATTCCCTTGATGTACTCGACGGCATCGGCTCCGGAACTATCGATGGCTTCGAGAATGTGGAACACGGCTTCGTTGGCCCCGCCGTGCAGCGGCCCCTTGAGCGCTCCAATCGCTGAGGTGATGGCCGAATGCATGTCGGATAGCGTTGCGGCAGTCACGCGAGCCGCAAAGGTGGACGCATTGAGTTCGTGATCCGCGTGAAGAATGAGCGCGATATCGAGGGCGCGTTCGGCAGTATGGGATGGATGCGTGCCGTTCAGCATCAGCAAGAAATTCGCGGCATGAGAAAGAGAGCGATCCGGTTCTACGACCGGGTGGCCTTTGCGAATGCGGTCGTACGCGGCCACAATCATGGCGATCTGCGAGGTCAGTCGGATGGCCTTATCCACATTGGCCTTGCGGTCGTTGCTCTTCTCTTGGGGATCGTAGAAAGACAGCGCCGAGACCGCGGTGCGAAGCACGTCCATCGGCAATGCGTGACGCGGAGCGCTCCTCAATAGGTTGACGATTGAAGCGTCCAGCTTTCGTTCTTCCGCCAGACGTTCATGCAGTTCGCGAAGCTCGCGCCGGGTGGGCAGTTTTCCAAACCAGAGCAGGTAACAGGTCTCTTCAAAATTCGAGTGGTCGGCGAGTTCATGGATGTCGATGCCGCGATAGGCGAGAACGCCGCGGTCTCCGTCGATGTAGCAGATGCTGGAATTAGTGGCAACAACGCCCTCAAGGCCTTTGGGGGGATGAGACTTGGTCACGCTCGACATTCGCTTCTCATTTCGGTCTAGGATTTGGCGTTGCTGGATCGCGCAAGCAGGGGCGCGAAGCGGGCAACCTTGATTTATACCTGATTCGTTGCGAACTTTCCAAGGCGTGATGCCTTGACTCGCAAAATTGGGCCTGAGATGCGCGCCGTGCTGCGGGAAGATTTTGCTGCGAGGTTCCGCCCAAGCGTATAGTAGAGGGTTTGCCTGCAGTCATTTGCGCGGCTAGTGAAGCTCTCGCATTCCTCACGGAGGAACCACCTCAAATGCAACGTCTTCTTTCTGCTCTCCTGGCTTTTACATTCATCTTCTCAACCATCGCCACGGCCGACGAAGGCATGTGGCTTTATAACGCTCCACCCAAGGACAAAATTAAGGCGGAGTACGGTTTCGAACTCACGCAGGCATGGCTCGATCACGTTCGCCTGTCGTCGGTACGGTTTAACAATGGCGGCTCCGGATCATTCGTTTCTCCCGATGGCCTGACTTTTACCAATCATCACGTCGGCGCAGGCTGTGTGCAGCAGCTATCGACCGAGGGGCACGACTACATCAAGACCGGCTTCTATGCCAAGACACAGGCCGAAGAAGCGAAATGTCCGAATCTCGAACTGAACCAACTCGTCGGCATTGAGGATGTGACGCAGAAAGTGAATGCCGGCGTCAAAGCGGAAATGTCGGCTGCAGAAGCCGGACAGGCGCAACGCGCCGCCATGTCGCAAATCGAGAAAGACTGCGCAATGTCCACCGGATTGCGTTGCGATGTGGTCACGTTCTATTCAGGCGAGGTTTACAATTTATATAAGTACAAAAAATACACGGACGTCCGCCTGGTGTTTGCCCCGGAGTTTGGCATCGCGTTCTTTGGCGGCGACCCGGATAACTTCACTTACCCTCGCTACGACCTCGACATCACGTTCTTTCGCGTTTACGAAGACGGTAAGCCCGCACATCTCGACAACTATCTGAAGTGGTCTCCGACCGGAGTAAAGGATGGCGAACTGATTTTCGTCTCTGGGCATCCTGGCAGTACGGGACGCCTGCTCACAATGTCCCAGCTTGAATTCCTGCGCGACGTGCAATATCCGCAACTCCTGACAATCTTCAAGAAACGCATTGCATTGCTCCAAGATTTCAGCAGCCAGTCAGCGGAGAATGCACGCATCGCGCAGGAAGGGATCTTTGGTCTTCAGAATTCGCAGAAGGCGATCACCGGATATCAATCCGGCCTGCTCGACAAGACACTCATGAACGAGAAGGCCGCCGATGAAGCGAAACTCCGGGCGTCGTTCAAAGCGAATCCGAAAAATGCGAGCGCAGCGGACCCGTGGAGTGAAGTGGCGCAGGCAATGAAGACGCAGCAGGAAATCTTCCCCAGCCTCAACTATCTTGAACGCATGCGCGGCTTCGCGGGACACCTTCCGCAGCTCGCTCGAGTTCTCGTGCGGGCAGCGGCTGAGAAGCCCAAGCCAAACCAGGAGCGGCTGCGCGAATTCCGCGACTCTGCCCTGCCTTCGCTGGAGCAGCAGCTGTTTTCAACCGAGCCGATCTACAAGAATCTTGAAACAGCGATTCTCGGCGAATCGCTCGAAGAAATGCAGGAGGCGCTGGGAAAAGACAATCCCGGCGTGCAGAAAGTATTGCAGGGAAAAACCCCCGCGGACGCGGCAAAAGATCTTATCGAGAACACTAAGCTCGAAGACGTCGCTGTCCGTAAACAGCTGTATGAAGGCGGAGAGGCGGCGATCGAGGCCAGCACCGACCCGCTGATCGTGGCCATGCGTGCGATCGATCCTTCGGCTCGCGCAGCACGTCACGAGTTCGAGGATAAAGTCGAGTCTGTCGTGCACCGCGACGGCGCGGCCATCGCCAAGGCCCGTTTCGCGCAGAGTGGATATACGCAGCCGCCCGATGCGACCTTTACGCTTCGGCTCAGCTACGGCGCGGTGAAGGGATATCCGGAAGACGGCAAAGCAATTCCCTTCGAAACCACGATCGGCGGCGCATTCCAGCACGCGGCCGATCACGGCGGCAGGCCGCCGTACGATCTGCCAGAAAGCTGGCTGAAGTCCAAACCGAATCTCAACCTGAAGACGCCCTTGAACTTCGTCTCGACGGCCGACATCATCGGAGGCAACTCCGGATCTCCGACCGTGAACAAAAAGGGAGAAGTCGTCGGAATTATTTTCGACGGAAACATCCAATCGCTGCCGTGGAATTTCGCCTACAGCGACGTTCAGGGGCGGGCTGTGTCAGCCGATTCGCGCGGCATCCAGGAAGCGCTGCGGAACATTTATGGCGCAACGGCCCTCGCCAATGAATTAATGGGAACAAAAGCTGAGGGCGCGAAAGCAGGAAAGTAAATCAGTTTCCCATCCGAAACATCCAGGCTCGCCATTTCGGCGAGCCTTTTCTTTATTGGGATGTAACTACGCAGGCCAAATCGTCAGCGCGGTCTTTGTGAGAATCTGCTGCTGGACGGCCTCTGTTAGCGGGAGCGCTCGGAATTCGTCAAGATTCTTCTTGATGTCGGGCACACCCGGCCCCGGCCAGTCTGTCCCGAATAAAGTCTTGTGCGCGATTTCTTCGAGACGCGGGAAATACTTAAGCAAAGTTCTCGGAGGGATCCCGCTGATATCGAGATAAACGTTGGGATGCCGTCGCACGAGGAAGAATGCAGTCTGCATCCACAGAGGACGTCCGCCATGCGCCAGGAGGATCTTCAGTTTCGGGAAATCCACCGCCACGTCGTCGACATAAATCGGATCGCCGTATTTATTTCGCGCTCCCGGAAAAATTGAGGTTCCCGTATGGAACATCACCGGCACTCCGTTGGCCTCGGCGGCGCGGTAGATGATCTCGAGTTCTTTTGCTCCGCTAAGGTAGTCGTTGGGAAACAGCAACTGGTGGGGTGGATGAATCTTGATCATCTGCAATCCGAGTCGCAGAATCTGCTCGACATCCGCCAGAACGTTCGTCGTGTGGCGAGGATGCAGGCTGCCGCATGAAAGCAGACGTTTCGGGTCTTCTTTCACGTAATCTGCGACAAACTGATTCACGCCGCTCGTGAATCCGATCACCTCGGGCGCCACGTAGTTGATCAGCATGGCCCGGTCGATGCCGCTTGCATCCATGAACTTGAGAAAGGCTTTCGGAGACCGGCAGAATTCGACGATCTGATCGAAGTTCGATCGCTTCTTTTTCATCAACTCCAGCGCGTGCGGCTTGAACATCTCCATCGGCTGGATATGGATGTGGCAGTCAGTGATCATTCGGGCAGCGGCTAGTGATTGTTGTTAGTCATTCGGTAGTCACGCAAGCATAACAGACACCACGATCTCCGTCGTCCCTTCTTCGGAAGGGACCGTCAATTCAGTCCTCCAACTGCCAGTACCGCCCGCTTCGTGAATACTCGAATCATCTCTCGGCGATACTCCGGGGTCAAAGCAGAAGTGGTTAGCGGCTTCGCGACTCGAGCCGACAGATCCCCGGCCGCTTCAGCCAATGATTCGTCGATCACCTTGCCCTCGAGTAACTCTGTTGCGCCCTTCACGAGCAGGGGCGCAGGATTAACCGCTGTAATCCCGATACGCGCGTCGGAAACGTGTCCGTTTAATCTCTTGAGCACGACCGCCACACCGGCAAGGGGATAATCGATCGAGCCGCGAACTCGCAACTTGCGATAGACGCCGCGATATCCGGCCGTAGAAGCAGGCAAGAAGACGCGGGTGACCAGTTCATTCGGCTGCAATTTGCGGTATGCGTCGCCAAGGCCCGTATAAAAATCCTCCAGCCGGATGCGACGCACTCCAGTGGCGCCAGCAATTTCGAGTTCCGCTTGCAGGCAGAGCAACGCCGGAGGTGTATCGCCCGAGAATGCAGCCCAGCATTTCGTTCCGCCAGGAGCAACGTGGCAGAGATCCCCATCTTTCTTGATGCAGAAGCCACATCCCTTACGCCACGTCAGCGACTGGTTGTACCACAGGCAGCGCGTGTCGAGACAAATGTTTCCTCCGAGCGTTCCCATGTTGCGCAGAACCGGGGAGGCTACGGTAGCGGCGGCTTCAGTTAACACCGGAAAGTTCTGGCGCAGAAAGTCGGAGCGTTCAATGGAGCGCAGCGTGGCCAGCGCGCCAATTTCGGCGCCGCCGTCGGGAAGTGGGCGAATCCCGCGCAGTCCTCGAATCGCGCGAAGATCGAGCACATATTCCGGCTCGAACAGTTTCTGCCGCATAGACGGAATTAAATCAGTCCCGCCCGCCAGCACTCGGATAGAACCGGCGGGGGTGGCGAGATAGTCCATTGCCTCTTCGATTGATCGAGGCCGCAGCAGTTTGAATTGCGGCAGGCTCAATCGCCACCTCCGACCGCCGCCTGTGGGCGCCGCCGCGAAGGATCAAGTTCATGCCGCTCAGGCCCCTTTCCCTTGAACCAAAGCGATCCACCATGCTCGCGGCATCGAGCGGGCGCGGTTGGATCAACGCCTTCTGTGAGGTTCAGACCTTTGGCGTTTTTCTTCGCCCGGAGCGCGGCGAGAACTCTTTCTGGAGTGAACGGCGCCTCATGTAGCCGGATTCCCACCGCATCGTAGATTGCGTTGCCGATTGCAGGAATCGTCGCGGCGAGCGATCCTTCACTGCATTCTTTAGCGCCGAATGGGCCCTCGGGATCGATGCTCTCCACGATAATCGGCTCAACCTCCGGAGACTCCACCGACGACGGACTTCGATATTCGAGCAAGCCTGGATTCATCAGCATGCCGTCTTTCCAAACCATTTCTTCCGTGAGCGCCTGGCCCATGCCCATCCAGACAGATCCAATGATCTGGCCTTCGACCGACACGGGATTCAACGCACGGCCGCAATCGTGGGCGGCCCATACTTTGTGAACTTTGACCTCGCCCGTTTCTTCATCAACGCTGACTTCGGCCACTTGCGCGGAATAGGAATAGGCCGGCGACGGGCCTACGCCAGCGCCCTTGTGTTTGCCGCCGCGCGCTTCCTGCGGCGGAGCATATGAGCCGGTGCCGGTGAGCGCTCCGTGAAAATCAATCGCCGCGACTACAGCCTCTTCGAAGGTCATACGATCCTTCGGGCCTTCTTCTTTACGCTTCTGTTGCAGCGATCCGCGAAGGATCTGGCCTTCTACACGGCCGGAAACCGTAGGCGACGGGCTTTCCGCAGTCCCAGAAGTCCCGGCATGCACATTTTTCTTTTCGACCGTATCGAGGCGAAAGATCAATTCTTCAGCCGAGCAGTTCATCTTTCGTGCGGCCGCTGCGGCGATCAGTTTCTTCACTTCGTTCGCAGCGCGCAGAGTCGCATTCCCCGCCATGAAAGTAACTCGGCTGGAATAGGAGCCAATATCGATCGGGGTGAGGTCTGTATCGGCAGCAACCACTCGCACCCTCGAGAGCGCACAGCCCAGCGTCTCGGCAGCAACCTGCGCGGTCATCGTGTCGGAGCCCTGTCCGATTTCAGACGCACCCGTGTAGACGACCACTCCGCCGTCGCGGTCAATCTTGATGTTGACCGTCGAGTGCGGCATGTCCGAACGAATAATGGAATTCGCTGCGCCGCTGACGTAATGACTACAAGCGATCCCGAGGCCGAGGCCTTTGGCCAGCTTGCCTTTGCGCTGCTTCCATCCAGAGCGCTCAACAGTTTTGTCGATGCACTCGGGCAGGCCGTAACTCTGGACGCGGAGCCCATTGACCGTGATGCATGGCGGCTGAAGCAGATTTCGGCGACGGATCTCCGCCGGATCCATGCCAATCTTCGCTGCTAACTCGTCAAGCTGTGACTCGAATGCAAAACGGACGTTCACCGTGCCGTGGCCGCGCATCGCCCCGCAGGCCGGCTTGTTCGTTAGCACGCGGTATCCGTCATATTGAATGTTAGGGATATCGTAGAGCGCCCCCAGCAGCGCACCGGAGTAAAGAATTGTTACGACCCCGTACGAGCAATACGCGCCGCCATCCTGCACGACGCGCGCTTTCACGGACGTGATGCGCCCATCATTCGTCACTCCAGTCTTCAGGTCGACGATTGTTCGCGGGCGGCCGCGATGCGCCCAGAAAACTTCCTCGCGTGTGTACGTAATCTTGACGGGTGCCTGGGCTTTGCGCGCTGCAACCGCCGCAATGATCTCTAGCGGAATCACTTCGCTCTTGCCACCGAATCCTCCGCCAACAAGCGGCTTGATCACGCGAATCTGCTGCATCGGGATTTCGAGCACGAGTGAGAGCTTGTGCTGCAGGTAATACGGCACCTGCGTGGACGACCATACCGTCAGGCGTCCGGGCCTGCCCGTATGTGGATCGATTTCAAATGATGCCAGCGTGGAGTGAGGCTCCATCGCTGCGTGCGTGACTTCGTTGGCGATGAAGCGCGCTTCCGCGACCTGGTCCGCTTCGGCGAAGCCCTTTTCCGGATCGCCAAAAATGTGGTGATAGTCCTTCTCGAGATTGTTCGGCTTGTTGTCGTGGATGAGATCCGACTGCGCCTTCATCGATTCTTCGGGATCGAAATAGGCCGGGAGAACTTCGTATTCGACATCGATGAGTTCGAGCGCCTTTTCCGCGATGGCTTCCGTGACTGCAACGACGCAGGCAACGTTATCGCCGACATAACGAACTTTGTCGAGAGCAAGCGGGTACTCATCATGGCCTACGGGCAGAATGCCGTACGTCTTAGGAGCATCTTTGCCGACTACAACGGCAACTACGCCATCGAGTTTCTCGGCGCGGATTGTGTTGATGCTCTTGATTTTCGCGTGGGGATAAGGCGAATGCAGAATTTTGCCGACCATCATACCCGGAATGCTGAGATCGTCTGTGTACTTACCCGAACCCGTAGTCTTCTCGGCCGCGTCGACCATCGCGGTGGGCTTGCCGATGATTGAGAAATCAGTCGTTGGTCGCTGGTCGTTCGTCGTTTGCTGGGTCATCTCGCTATCCCTTGCTGGGCACTGCGGCGCGTTCCGCCTGTATCGCCGAGCGGATCGCCTCATACATCTGGTTGTAGCCGGTGCAGCGGCAGAGATTGCTGCTCAACGCGTTGCGGATTTCGGATTCGGACGGATCAGGGTTTTCTGCCAGCAATGACCTGACTGTCATGATGAAACCGGGCGTGCAGTATCCGCATTGCGCTCCACCCCAATCGCCGTAAGCTTTTTGAATTGCTGCCAAGCTGCCATGCTCGCTGACGCCCTCGATAGTGGTGATCTCCTGCCCTTCGCAACTCGCTGCCAGCAGAGTGCACGACATCATGGCAACGCCGTCGAGGAGCACAGTGCAGGCGCCGCAGGAAGAGTCATCGCAGCCGCGCTTCGAACCGGTAAGCTGAAGCTGCTGACGAAGGACATCCAGCAAACAAGCGCTCGGCTCTACAGCCACTTCATGCGAGCGGCCGTTTACGCGGAGTTCGATGAGATCTTTTTTCATAGCTATGAGCAATGAGCGGTGAGCAATGAGCGAAGAGTCCAAGCTAAGCCGGATGGCTCATCGATCACAGCTCACTGCTAGCCTCTTTCAATACACCGGCACCTTCGGGTCCACCCGCCGCGACCAGGCATCGATTCCTCCTCGCATGGACTGAACATTTTCGAATCCCTGCTGCCGCAGCCAAACCGTCACATTCATCGAGCGCACGCCGCGGTGACAGAGCACGACGATATGATCTTCGGGATCAAGCTCCTGATGCGCACGGGATGGAACATCGCCCATCGGAATGAGTTTCGCGCTGGAAATCTTGGCCGCTTCAAACTCCCAAGGCTCTCGTACATCCAGCAATGTGAATTCTTCCCCCGCGTCCAGTTTCCCTTTGACCTCTTCGGGAGTGATCTCGTAATCCATAGCTGCGCTATTTCCCGGTCCACTCCGGCTGACGCTTCTCTATGAAGGCACGAATGCCTTCTTGGGCGTCCGCGGTCTTCATCAAGTCTTCGAGATATATCCTTTCGGAGCGGGCCAAGCCTTTATCGAAATGCATGGAATCCCACGCGTATGAAGCCTTCTTGGCGACGGCGAGCGCAGCGGGACTTAAACGCAGCAGCGTCTTGACGCAGTCATCCACCGAGCTCCGCAAATCAATCTCCGAAACGGCACGCGTCGCCCATCCAATCTCAGCTGCGTCTTTCCCGATGATTATGCGGCCAGTCAGGATCAACTCGGCCGCTCGCTTCTGGCCCACAAGCGCCGCCAATGCAGTGCACGCGACTGGGGGATAACATCCCAATTTGATTTCAGGAAAGCCCCACTGCGAATCGGGTGTCGCATAAACGATGTCGCACACCATCGCCAACTCGGCCCCGCCGCCTAAACAGTGCCCATGAACCGCAGCAACGGTAACCTTCTTTGTTGAGATGAGCCCGCGAATGACGGAATGAAACTTCATCAGCATATCTTCAACCTTGTCCGCTGTGTGCGCGGCAACGTCTACCCCCGCAGAAAAGGCTTTGCCCTGCCCGATAATCACGATGACAGAAATGTCCTTCCGCTGATCAAGTTCGGCCAAGGTCCGCGAAAGTTCTTCCATCATCGCGATGTCGATCACGTTCAGCGGAGGATTGCGCAACTCGATTCGCGCAACGCCGCCGTCGATCTCAAGTGAGATCCGAACGAGATTCGACTCTGCCAGGGTGGTGGTCATCGCTCTACAAGTTGATCGCCGATTTCCGTACTTCCCCAATGGTCGACAGCGGATCGCGCGCTCCAGTCTTTTCCGCGATCCACTTCTTCTCGGTGTCGATGATGTCGAGCAGCAACTTCTTGTCAGCCGCCGACGGCATGTATTCCTTCAAATGCTCTTCGTAGGCGCGATCATCGAGCGGCTCGCCTGTCTCCGCGTGGAACCTCTGCCCCGCCCAGCGGCCAATGGCGCGGTTGAACTTGATGTTCGGTGCGTAGAGCCTCGCTTCCCCGGACTTTAAATATCCATTGAAGCGCTCGATTAATCCGGCAACCTCATCGCGATAGAGATTGCGGTTGTAGTCGTTCAGATCGTCGAGGTCGGC
>Ga0070735_10002252_pt1 | contig 17684 bp, 30 predicted proteins | sample Coa_R1_FD_66443 | JGI IMG/M metagenome (GOLD analysis project Ga0070735, IMG submission 66443) | Surface soil microbial communities from Centralia Pennsylvania, which are recovering from an underground coalmine fire - Coalmine... | ecosystem: Environmental > Terrestrial > Soil > Unclassified ... | reverse complement strand
GGTGCCCGGAGTCGAGGGTGGAGAGGTGCTGGTGCGTCCTTCGCTGAAGGCGGCGCGTCGCGCCAAGCGCAAGACCCTCGCTCCGACCAAGGTGGGCACCGGGCCGTCGAAGGACCCGGCGAAGCAGGGGAAGAAATAAGCCATGAAGCTCAAGTCGGTAACCGGCGGGGCCGAGCTGCAGGTGTCTGAAGCGGCTTTCGGCCACAAGTTCAACGAGGCGCTGGTGCACCAGGTGCTCACCGCCTACCGCAATGCCGGCCGCGCCGGCACCAAGGCGCAGAAGTCGCGCGCCGAGGTCTCGGGCGGCGGCAGGAAGCCCTACGCGCAGAAGGGCACGGGCCAGGCGCGCGCGGGCTCCAACCGCTCGCCCATCTGGGTGGGCGGCGGCAGGACCTTCGCCGCCAAGCCCCGCAGCTTCGAGCAGAAGGTGAACCGCAAGATGTACCGCGGCGCGCTGCGCTCGATGCTCTCGGAGCTCGCGCGCACCGAGCGGCTGCTGGTGACCGACGGTATTCAGCTGAGTGAGGCGAAGACCAAGCTCCTCGCCAATCAGCTGAAGGAATGGTCGCTCCCCTCGGTGCTGATCGTGGTGGAGGCAACCGACCAGAAGCTGAGCCTCGCGGCGCGCAATCTCCCTCACGTCGAGGTGATCGAGGTCACCGCGCTCAATCCGATCGCGCTCGCATCCCATGACAAGGTGCTGATGACGGTCGGCGCCGTGAAGCTGATCGAGGAGCGCCTGCCGTGAACAGAGAGCAGCTGATGAGCGTGCTGATCGCGCCGCATGTGACCGAGAAGACCTCGCTCGCCATGCAGAACCACAACCAGTACACCTTCCGCGTGCGCCGCGATGCGACCAAGACCGATATCCGCAAGGCGGTCGAGCTCATGTTCGACGTCAAGGTCGCGGGCGTGCAGGTCGTCAACGAGACCGGCAAGCAGCGCCGCTTCGGCCGCATCGCCGGGCGCACCCAGGACTGGAAAAAGGCCTACGTGAGTCTCACGGAAGGCCAGTCGATCGACTACGAAGCGCGCGCCAAGGTCTGACAGGACGCACCGCAATGGCCCTCATCAAATACAAGCCCCGCACCCCCGGCACGCGCGCCGTCGTCAAGGTCGACCGCTCGCATCTGCACAAGGGCGGTCCGCGCGAGGCGCTCACCGCCCACCAGAACAAGACCGGTGGACGCAATCACTTCGGCCGCATCACCACCCGCCACAAGGGCGGAGGCTCCGGGCAGAAGTACCGTGTCATCGACTTCAAGCGCGACAAGGACGGCATCACGGGCGTCGTCGAGCGGCTCGAGTACGACCCGAACCGCACCAGCCACATCGCGCTGGTGAAATACCCGGACGGCGAGTGGCGCTACATCATCGCGCCGAAGGGCGTGAAGGAAGGCGACGAGGTGCGCTCGGGCGCTGATGCGCCGATCAAGGCGGGCAACGCCATGTCGCTGCGCCACGTGCCGGTCGGCTCGATCATCCACAACGTCGAGCTCAAGCCCGGCCGCGGCGGGCAGCTCGCGCGCAGCGCCGGGAGCTCCGTGTCCTTCACCGCGCGCGAAGGGATCTACGCGTACCTGCGGCTGAAGTCCGGTGAGACCCGCAAGGTGCACATCGACTGCCGCGCCACCATCGGAGAAGTGGGGAACGATGAGCACAATCTGCGCAGCTACGGCAAAGCCGGAGCGAAGCGCTGGCGCGGCATCCGCCCCACCGTGCGCGGACTCGCCATGAACCCGGTCGATCATCCGCACGGCGGCGGCGAGGGCAAGTCCGGCCAGGGCAACCCGCACCCCGTGTCGCCCTGGGGCTGGAACACCAAGGGACTCAAGACCCGCCACAACAAGCGCACGGACAACATGATCGTCCAGCGCCGCAAGAACCGCATTCGCTGACCGGAGCGCATCTAAATGCCACGCTCATTGAAGAAGGGCCCGTTCGTCGATCTGCACCTCGCGAAGAAGGTGCAGGTGGCGTCCGCCAAGAACGACCGCAAGCCGATCAAGACCTGGTCGCGCCGCTCGACGGTCGTGCCGGAAATGGTGGGACTCACCATCGCCGTGCACAACGGCCGCCAGCACGTGCCGGTGCTGATCACCGAGAACATGGTGGGACACAAGCTCGGCGAGTTCGCGCCGACGCGCACCTTCAAGGCGCACTCGGGAGATCGCAAGGTCGAGGCGTCGCCGGCGCCGACCACCTGAGAAGCAAACATGCAAGTCACCTCCAAACTGCGCTACGCGCGCATCTCGCCGCAGAAATGCCGGCTGGTCGCCGACGTGGTGCGTGGCAAGCCGGTCGGCAACGCCATCGCGACGCTCAGGTTCATGCCGAAGAAGGGCGCGAAGCTGGTGCGCAAGGTGCTGGAGTCCGCGGTCGCCAATGCCGAGCACAACCACGGCGCGGACATCGACGAGCTGAAGGTGTCACTCATCCACGTGGACGCCGCTCCGCAGTTCAAGCGCTTCGCGGCGCGCGCCAAGGGACGCGGCACGCGCATCATCAAGCGCAACAGTCACATCACCGTCGGCGTGAGCGACGGTAAGAAGGATTAAGGCCATGGGTCAGAAGGTCAATCCAATAGGGATACGGCTCGGCATCACCCGCGACTGGACCAGCCGCTGGTACGCCGGCAAGAAGCAGTTCCCGCTGCAGGTGCACACCGACTTCCGCGTGCGCGAGTTTCTGCACAGGAAACTGGCGGAGGCCTCGGTGAGCCGCATCCAGATCGAGCGTGCCGCCAAGAAGGTCAACATCACCATCCAGACCGCGCGTCCCGGCATCGTGATCGGCAAGAAGGGCGAGGACATCGAGAAGCTGCGCCAGGAGACTGCCGCGCTCTTAGGGATGGCCGTCAACGACGTACGGCTCAACATCGCCGAGATCAGAAAGCCCGAGCTCGACTCGAAACTCGTGGCCGACTCCATCGCGCAGCAGATCGAGAAGCGCGTGATGTTCCGCCGCGCCATGAAGCGCGCCGTGATGAGCACCATGCGATCGGGCGCGCTCGGCGTGAAGGTGCGCGTCTCCGGGCGTCTCAACGGCTCGGAGATCGCCCGCACCGAGTGGTACCGCGAGGGCCGCATTCCGCTGCACACCTTCCGCGCCGACATCGACTATGGCCTGTCGGAGGCGCATACGACTTACGGGGTGATCGGCGTCAAGGTGTGGATCTTCAAGGGCGAGGTGTTCGACAAGGCTGAGCTCGCCGCGGAGGCCGCGGCCGAGGAGGCTGCGCAGAGCCCCGCCGCCGCAGCGCCCGCCGCAGCCGCACCGCCGCCCGCCGCTGCCGCGCCCCCGGCGACCGCCGCCGCGCCCGCTGCGGAACCGGCGCCGCAGGCCTGACGCGCGAGGCCTAACAGATGCTTCAGCCCAAACGCACCAAGTACCGCAAGCAGTTCAAGGGCCGCAACGCCGGCTTTGCGACGCGCGGCGCCAACGTCTCCTTCGGGGAGTTCGGCCTCAAGGCCACCAGCCGCGCCCGTATGACGGCGCGTGAGATCGAGGCGGCGCGGCGCGCCATGGCGCGCTACGTGAAGCGCGGCGGCCAGATCTGGATCCGCGTCTTCCCCGACGTGCCGATCTCGAAGAAGCCGCTCGAGGTCCGCATGGGCTCGGGCAAGGGCAACGTCGAGTACTACGTCGCCCGCGTGCAGCCCGGCAAGGTGTTGTTCGAGATGGAAGGGGTGGACGAGACCACGGCACGCGAGGCGTTTCGCCTGGCGGGGTCGAAGCTCTCGGTGTCGACCTCGTTCGTGAAACGGCAGGTTCGCTAGATGAAACTCGCTCAGGTACGTCAGTTTCGCGAGAAGCTTCGCAGCCACTCGCCGGCCGAGCTGGCCGATGAGCTGGTGGCGCTGCGCAAGGAGCAGTTTGCGCTGCGCATGCAGCGCGCCACCGGCCAGGCACCTAAGCCCGATCAGTTCAGTGCCGCGCGCCGCAACATCGCGCGCGTCAAGACGGCGTTGCGTCAGAAGCAGCTCGCCGGTGGCGGAGGTAAAGGGAAATGAGCCCGACGAAGGCGAAGACCGGCAAGGCGGCCCCCAGGGCCCATGCCAAGGCGAAGGCCGTCAAAGCCAAGGCGCACGCCAGGGCGAAGCCCGCCGCGGCGCAAGCCGCTGCGACTGCAGCCGGCGCTGATGCTGCTGCGCCGGCGCAGGCCGCGCCGCTGAGCGTGGCCGAGACGCTCGCTGCAGCGCGCGGCTCGCGCACCCTCACCGGGCGCGTGGTGAGCAACAAGATGCAGAAGACCATCGCGGTCGAGATCGAGCGCCTGGTCAGGCATCCGACTTACGGCAAGTACATCCGCCGCACCACCAAGCTCCTGGCGCACGATGAGAGCGGCGCCTCGCAGGAGGGTGATCTGGTCACCATCACGCCGTGCCGGCCGATGTCGCGGCACAAGTCGTGGCGGCTGCTCGCGGTGGTGGAAAAGGCCGCGCGCGGCTGAAGGCATGGCACAAGGCAGGTTTGAATCATGATCCAGTTGCGCACAATGCTGAATGCCGCCGACAACAGCGGCGCGCGCACCCTGATGTGCATCAAGGTGCTGGGCGGGACGCGGCGCCGCTACGCCACCGTGGGCGATGTCATCAAGGTGAGCGTCAAGGACGCGATCCCGCGCGGCAAGGTGAAAAAGGGCGAGGTGTACGACGCGGTGGTGGTACGCACCACCCACGGCGTGCGCCGACCCGACGGCTCGCTGATCCGCTTCGACGGCAATGCGGCCGTGCTCCTCACCAACAAGCTCGAGCCGATCGGCACGCGCATCTTCGGGCCGGTGACGCGTGAGCTGCGCAACGTGCAGTTCATGAAGATCATCTCGCTGGCCCCCGAGGTTCTGTAGAGCCATGAACAAGATCCGCAAGGGTGATCAGGTGGTGGTGCTGTCGGGGCGCGACAAGGGCCGCAAGGGTGCGGTGCTGCAGGTGCTCGCCGACGGCCGCGTGGTGATCGAGAGCGTCAACCGCGTCAAGAAGCACCAGAAGCCGAATCCGCAGGCCAACAGGCAGGGCGGCATCATCGAGAAGGAGATGCCGCTGCCGGTCTCCAAGGTGGCGATCTGGAACCCGTCCGCGAAGAAAGGCGACCGCGTCGGGATCAAGGTGCTCGCCGACGGCAAGCGCGTGCGCTTCTTCAAATCGAATGGAGAGATGCTCGATGTCTGAAGTCAGTGCAGACAAAGACACCGGCAAGCAGGCCGGCAAACAGGGCAAGCCCAGGCAGGACAAGCCCAAGCAGGACAAGCAGCCGCGCGAAGGCGCGGCCGGCAAGCAGGCGGACGCCGCCAGGCAGCCCGAGGCGCATGGACATCGCGCGGCTGATCAGCGCTCGGCACCGCCGCGGCTGCAGCAGTTCTATCGTCAGCAGGTCGTGCCGAAGCTGCGCTCGGACCTCAAGATCGACAACGTGATGCAGGTGCCGCGCATCGCCAAGATCACCATCAACATGGGAGTCGGGGAAGCGGTCGCCGACAAGAAGATCATGGACGCCGCGGTCGCCGACCTGACCCGCATCACGGGGCAGAAGCCGCTCGTCACCAAGTCGCGCAAGGCGATCGCGTCCTTCAAGATCCGCGCGGGACTCGCGGTCGGCGCCAAGGTGACGCTGCGCGGCATGCGCATGTACGAGTTCCTCGACCGCCTGATCAGCATCGCGATGCCGCGCATCCGCGACTTTCGCGGCGTGTCGCCGCGCTCCTTCGACGGGCAGGGCAACTACTCCCTCGGCGTCAAGGAACAGATCATTTTCCCCGAGATCCAGTACGACCAGATCGACCAGGTCCGGGGCATGGACATCACCATTACTACGACGGCGAAAGACGACCGTCACGGCCGAGCGTTGCTCGAGGCATTCAACTTCCCGTTCCGCAAGTAATCTCTATGGCAAAGACGAGCATGGTCGAACGCGAGAAGCGTCGCGCAGGTGTCGTGAAGAAGTACGCGGCCAAGCGCGCGAAGCTCAAGGAGCTGATCCGCAGCCCCAGGACTTCGCCCGAGGCGCGCGCCGCGGCGCAGGCGCAACTGCAGTCGCAGCCGCGCGACGCGAGTCCTTCGCGCCAGCGCAACCGCTGCGCCATCACCGGCCGATCGCGCGGCGTCTACCGCAAGTTCGGCCTCTCGAGGGTGAAGATCCGCGAGGTTGCCGCACGCGGTGAGATTCCCGGCCTGGCGAAGGCGAGCTGGTGAGGCGCTAGCTATGAGCATGACCGATCCTGTTGCCGATCTTCTCACCCGCATCCGTAACGGCCAGAGCGCGGGCAAGGCCGAGGTGCAGCTCGATTCCTCGCGCCTGAAGACGGCCATCGTCAAGGTGCTGAAGGACGAGGGCTACATCGCCGACTTCCGCCTCGACGCCGACAGCGGCAAGCCGCGCCTGATCATCGGCCTGAAATACTTCGAGGGCCGCCCGGTGATCGACCGCCTCGAGCGTGTCAGCCGTCCGGGGCTGCGCATCTACCGGGGCAAGGACCATCTGCCGAAGGTCCTCGGGGGCATGGGGACGGTGATCGTCTCGACTCCCAAGGGCGTCATGACCGACAAGCAGGCGCGATCGATCGGCCAGGGCGGCGAAGTCCTGTGCATCGTCGCCTGATGTAGAGAGCCATCATGTCGAGAATTGCCAAAGCTGCGGTCGAACTGCCCCAGGGCGTGACCGCGACCATCGCCGCCGAGGCGGTGACCATCAAGGGCGCCAAGGGCTCGCTCAGCCTGCCGCTCGCCGCCGGGGTATCGGTGGCGCAGGCGGAGAAGAAGCTGCAGGTGAGCTTCACCGATCCGCACATGGCGCGCACCAGCGCCGGCGCCACGCGCGCGCACCTCGCCAACATGGTGCGCGGCGTCACACGGGGCTACGAGAAGAAGCTCGAGCTGGTGGGCGTCGGCTTTCGCGCGGCGCTGCAGGGCAAGAGCCTGAATCTGGCGCTTGGTTTCTCGCATCCGGTGAATTTCCCGATCCCGGAAGGGATCAGCATCGAGACCCCGAGCCAGACCGAGATCATCATCAAGGGCATCGACCGGCAGAAAGTCGGCCAGGTCGCCGCCGAGATCCGCGCGGTGCGGCCGCCCGAGCCCTACAAGGGCAAAGGCGTGCGCTATGCCGGGGAGCAGATCACCCTGAAAGAGGGGAAGAAGAAATGATCACCACGAAGAAAGAGAGGCGGCTGCGCCGCGCGGTCAAGACCCGCGCGCACATCCGCAGCCTCGGCGTGGCGCGCCTCACGGTGCATCGGACCCCGAAGCACATCTATGCCCAGGTAACGACGGATGCCGGCGACAAGGTGATCGCCGCGGCGTCCACGGTGCAGGAGACGGTGCGCTCGGGGCTCAAGGGCACGGGCAACGTCGCGGCGGCCAAGGCCGTCGGACGCGCCATCGCCGAGAAGGCCAAGGCGGCCGGGGTGAGCCGGGTGGCGTTCGACCGGTCCGGTTTTCAGTACCACGGGCGCGTCAAGGCGCTCGCGGATGCGGCCCGCGAAGCGGGTCTTGAGTTTTGAGCAGGTAGCACACATATGGCAAGACCGGAAAAGGGCCAGCCGGCGGATGAGTTCATCGAGAAGCTCGTCGCCGTCAACCGAACCGCGAAGGTCGTCAAGGGCGGCCGCCAGTTCGGCTTCACGGCGCTCACCGTGGTCGGTGACACCGCCGGGCGGGTCGGTTATGGCTTTGGCAAGGCGCGCGAAGTGCCGGTGGCGATCTCCAAGGCGATGACCCAGGCGCGCAAGAACCTGGTGAACGTCGCGCTGCGGAACGATTCGCTGCACTACGCGGTCACTGGAACGCACGGCGCGACGCGGGTTTACATGCAGCCGGCCTCCGACGGTACCGGCGTCATCGCCGGCGGCGGCATGCGCGCGGTGCTCGAGTGCGCCGGCATCCGCAACGTGCTCGCCAAGAGTTACGGCTCGCGCAATCCGATCAACGTGGTGCGCGCCACCATCAAGGCGCTCGCCAAGATCCGCTCGCCGGAGGAGATCGCGGCGAAGCGCGGCAAGACCCTGGAAGAGATCACGGGCTAAAAGACCATGAGCGACAGGCAAATCAAGGTGACGCTGGTGAAGAGCCTGCACGGGCAGCTCGCCAACATCGCCGCTTCCGCGCGCGGGCTCGGTCTGCGCCGCATCCGCCAGTGCGTGACCGTCGCCGATACGCCGGAGAATCGCGGCATGATCCAGGCCGCGGTGCATCTGCTCGAGGTCGACAGCGGCGGCGCCGTCAAGCGCGCCACCCGGAAAGGCGCCTGAACACCATGCGACTCAATACACTGAAACCCGCCCCCGGCGCCCGCCGTTCGCGGCTGCGCGTGGGACGCGGCGCTTCCGCCGGCCAGGGCAAGACCTGCGGCCGCGGCACCAAGGGCCAGCGCGCCCGCAAGGGCGGCTACCACAAAGTCGGCTTCGAAGGCGGCCAGATGCCGCTGCAGCGGCGCATGCCGAAGGTCGGCTTCCGCTCCGACATGAAGGTGAGCCGCGCCGAAGTCCGGCTGCATGAGCTCGCCAAGGTCGGGGGCGAGGTGATCGACCTCGAGGCGCTCAAAAAAGCCGGCGTAGTGCCCCCCTCCACCGAGCGCGCCAAGGTGGTGCTGTCCGGGGAGCTCAAGAAGGCCGTCACGCTCAAGGGCGTTGCGGTCACCAAGGGCGCACGTGCCGCGATCGAGGCCGCGGGCGGGAAGATCGAGTAAAGGAAGCACCCGAGGAGCCATGGCGAACACCCCATTCAGCAATCCGGCTGCGACGCTCGGCGATGCCGCGCGTTTCGGGGAGATTCGCACGCGCATCCTGTTCCTGATCGGCGCGCTGATCGTGTATCGCATCGGCACCTTCATCCCGGTGCCGGGCATCAATCCGGCGGAAGTGGCGCGCTTCTTCGGCGACCGCTCCAACACCATCCTCGGCATCGTCAACATGTTCTCGGGAGGCGCCCTCTCGCGCCTCTCTATCTTCGCCATGGGCGTGATGCCCTACATCTCGGCCTCGATCATCATCCAGATGATGTCGATGGTGGTGCCCTCGCTCATGGAGCTGCGCAAGGAAGGCGAATCGGGCCGGCGCAAGATCACCGAGTACACCCGTTACGGTACCGTGGCGCTCGCCGTGTTCCAGTCGTTCGCCGCGGCCGGGGCGCTCGAGAAGGGCGGCATGACGCTCTACACGGGCTGGTCGTTCCTGATGACCGCGACCATCACCATGACCACCGGCACCATCTTCCTGATGTGGCTCGGTGAGCAGATCACCGAGCGCGGCGTCGGCAACGGCATCTCGATGATCATCCTCTCGGGGATCGTCGCGGGCCTCCCGGGAGCCGTGGGCAACACCATGGAAGCGGTGAGCAACGGCGAGATGCCGGGTCCCGTGGCGCTGGCACTGGCGTTCCTGGTGGTCGGCGTGACCGCCTTCGTCGTCTACATGGAGCGCGCCCAGCGGCGCATCCCGGTCGATTACGCCAAGCGTCAGGTGGGGCGGCGCATGTACGCCGGCCAGAGCACCCATCTGCCGTTCAAGATCAACATGTCGGGCGTCATCCCGCCGATCTTCGCGTCCAGCCTGCTGCTGTTCCCGGCGACGCTGGCGAGCTTCTTCGGCACCAGTGCCGAAGGGCCGGTCGCGAACTTCATGCAGGACGTGGCGGCCGCGCTCGGTTATGGGCAGCCGCTGCACCTGATCATCTACGCGGTGCTGATCGTCTTCTTCTGTTTCTTCTACACCGCGCTGGTGTTCAACGCGCGCGACACCGCCGACAACCTCAAGAAGTCCGGCGCCTTCGTGCGCGGCATCCGTCCGGGACAGCAGACGGCGGAGTACATCGACCAGGTGCTCACACGGCTGACGCTGTGGGGCGCGCTGTACGTGACCGCGGTGTGCCTGATCCCGGAGATCCTGATCTCGTGGTACGGCGTGCCGTTCCGCTTCGGCGGCACCTCGCTCCTCATCGTCGTGGTGGTGGTGATGGACTTCATGTCGCAGCTCAACGCTCACATGATGTCGCATCACTATCCCGGGCTTCTCAAGAAGGCCAATTTGCTCGGCTACGGGCGAACTGGGCCGGGTGGTTAATCAATGAAAGTACGTCCGTCGGTCAAGAAGATCTGCAAGAACTGCAAGATCGTGCGCCGCCGGCGCGTGGTCTACGTCATCTGCTCGGACCCGCGCCACAAGCAGCGTCAGGGTTGAGGAAAGAACATGGCACGTATCGCCGGTATCAACATCCCGATGAACAAGCACGTGTGGGTCGGACTCACCCACATCTTCGGCGTGGGCCGCTCGCGGGCGCACGCTGCCTGCGAGGCCGCGGGCGTCAATCCTTCCACCCGCGTGAAGGATCTCACCGAGACGGAAGTGAATGCGCTGCGCTCGGCCATCGCCAAGTTCGCGGTCGAGGGCGACCTGCGCCGCGAAGTGTCGATGAACATCAAACGGCTGATGGATCTGGGAAGCTGGCGCGGCATTCGTCATCGCCGCGGGCTACCCGTACGCGGCCAGCGCACGCGCACCAACGCGCGCACCCGCAAGGGACCACGCAAGCAGGCGGTCAAGCTCAACGCACCGCCGGGAAAGGCATAAGGCATGGCTGAGCAGCAGAAACCTGAGACCAAGGGCGCAGCAGCGGCCCCGAGCGCGGCCCCGGCGGCAGCCGCGGGCAGTGCGCCTGCGGCGGCGCCCAAGAAGGCCAAGAAGGCCCGCAAGAACGTGCTCGATGCGATCGCGCACGTGCACGCGTCCTTCAACAACACCATCATCACCATCACCGACCGGCAGGGGAACACTCTGTCGTGGGCGACGTCGGGCGGTTGCGGCTTCCGCGGCTCGCGCAAGTCGACACCGTTTGCCGCGCAGGTGGCGGCGGAGAAGGCCGGCGTCGCGGCGCAGGAGCACGGCGTGAAGAACGTCGAGGTGCGTGTCGGCGGGCCCGGCCCCGGGCGCGAATCCGCGGTGCGCGCGCTCAATAACTGCGGGCTCAAGATCACCAGCATCTCGGACGTGACGCCGATTCCGCACAACGGATGCCGTCCGCCGAAGAAGCGGAGGGTGTGATGACAGCCGCGCAAACAGCTTGCCGCCTCGAACCAAGCCGGCAGCGCTTGTCCGCTGAAAGCGCCGCAGGCGGCTTTCAGCCAGAGGAAAGATAATGGCGCGTTATACGGGACCGAAGTGCAAGCTCGCTCGCCGCGAGGGCACGGATCTGTTTCTCAAGTCGGGCGTCAAGCCGCTCGAGAACAAGTGCAAGTTCACGGTGCCGCCGGGCGGCATCAAGGGCGAGCGCCGTCAACGGCTGTCCGACTACGGATTGCAGCTGCGCGAGAAGCAGAAGCTGCGGCGCATGTACGGTGTGCTCGAGAAGCAGTTCGGCAACTATTACAAGGCGGCGGCGCGCACCAAGGGCGCCACCGGCGTGACCTTGCTGCGCCTGCTCGAATGCCGGCTGGACAACGTGGTGTACCGCATGGGCTTCGCGGCGACGCGCGCCGAGGCGCGCCAGCTGGTGAGCCACAAGGCGATCGCCGTCAACGAGAAGCCGGTGACCATCGCCTCCTATCAGGTGAAGGCGGGCGACATCGTCCAGGTGCGTGAGAAGTCGCGTAAGCAGCTGCGCATCCAGAGCGCGCTCAACATCGCGCAGCAGGTGGGCTTCCCCGACTGGGTCGAGGTGAGCGACAAGGAATTTCGCGGCGTGTTCAAGTCGGCGCCGGGCCGGGACGACATCCTGCCCGACATCAACGAGAACCTGGTCGTGGAGCTGTATTCGAAGTAAGTGAGATTTTCTCTTTGCGCCGGCGGCTAAGGCCGGCAAGGTGAGTGCAATGCAGGGTTCCGTAAGCGAGTTTCTCAGGCCCCGGGTGGTCAAGGTGCAGCCGCTGGCCCCGCGCCAGGCGCGCGTGGTGATCGAGCCGTTCGAGCGGGGCTTCGGCCACACGCTCGGCAACGCGCTGCGCCGCGTGCTGCTGTCGTCGATGCCGGGCAGCGCCATCACCGAGGTCGAGATCGACGGCGTGCTCCACGAGTACACCTCGATCGAGGGCGTGCAGGAGGACGTGGTCGACGTCCTGCTGAACCTGAAGTCGGTGGCGTTGAAGATGCACCAGCGCGAGAGCGCGGAGCTGCGCCTTCACAAGAAGGGTCCGGGTCCGGTGACCGCCGGCGACATCCAGGTCGATCACGACATCGAGGTCGTGAATCCCGAGCTCGTGATCGCCAACCTGACCAAGGCGGGCGAGCTCTCGATGACGCTGCGGGTCGAGCGCGGCCGCGGCTATCGTCCGGCGGTATCAAGGGTCGCTTTCGAGGAGCAGACGCGCCCCATCGGCCGCCTGCAGCTCGATGCCTCCTTCTCCCCGGTGCGGCGCGTCACCTACTCGGTCGATGCGGCGCGCGTCGAGCAGCGCACCGACCTCGACAAGCTGGTCATCGACATCGAGACCAACGGCACCATCGATGCGGAGGAGGCTATCCGCCGCGCCGGTGCGATCCTCAAGGACCAGCTGTCGGTATTCATCGACCTGCAGGGCGAGGAAGAGGCCGCCACCAAGGTGTCGGAGACCCAGTTCGATCCGATCCTGATGCGTCCCGTGGACGAGCTCGAGCTCACCGTACGGAGCGCGAACTGCCTCAAGGCCGAGAACATCCACTACATCGGCGATCTGGTGCAGCGGACCGAGGTCGAGCTGCTGCGCACCCCCAATCTCGGCAAGAAGTCGCTCACCGAGATCAAGGAAGTGCTGCAGAGCCATGGCCTGATGCTCGGCATGCGCCTCGACGGCTGGCCGCCCGCGGGCTTGAAGCACGAGGAAGGCCGCACCGAGGTCATCTGAAGTTGAAGTCCCTGCACACCGCGGCCGCGTGCCGCGGCAATGCAGGGGCAAATTGTTGAAGGCAGATTTTTTATGCGTCACCACCTCTCCGGCCGCCAGCTCTCGCGCAACAGCTCGCATCGCCATGCGCTGATGCGCAACATGTCCGTGTCGCTTCTGCGGCACGAGACCATCCGCACGACGTTGCCGAAGGCGAAGGAGCTGCGGCGCGTCGTCGAGCCGCTGATCACACTCGCCAAGAGCGATCGCGAGGCGAACCGGCGTCTGGCGTTTTCGCGCCTGCGCGACGCGGCGGTGGTCGAGAAGCTGTTCGCGGACCTGGGTCCGCGCTTCAAGGCGCGTCCCGGCGGCTACACCCGCATCCTGCGCATGCTCCCGCGGCCGGGCGACTCAGCGCCCATGGCGCTCATGCAGCTGGTCGAGGGCGCTCAGCCGGCCGTCGCCGAGCAGCCGGTGGAGGAGGGCAGGAAATCCTCCCGCCGCGCGAAGGCGAAGGCCGCACCCAAGGCTGAGCCGGCGGCCGAGTCCGCGGAAGAGCCGAAGAAGCGCACGCGCCGGAAGAAGGCCGCGGCCTGAAGGCGCCCGCTGCCTGAAGGAGGCCGCGGGATACCGCCCCGGGGAGTATCTGTGGCGCTGCGCCGCGGCCTGCGGCGCGGGTTGCTTCCCCCAGCCGATTCGCTAGTCTGACAGGCGCAGCCGGCGGCACGACCGGCCTCGAGGGAGGGCCTGCCATGAGTCTCGCTTCGGAATTCAAAGAATTTGCCATGAAAGGCAGCGTCGTCGACCTCGCGGTCGGCGTCGTGATCGGCGCCGCCTTCGGCAAGATCGTCTCCTCGCTCGTCGGCGATGTGATCATGCCGGCTTTGTCGCCCATCCTCGGCAGCGTCAACTTCGCCGAGCTGTCGGTTCAAATCGCGACCAACGCCGCGGGGAAGCCCGTGCTGCTGAAATACGGCTCTTTCCTGCAGACGATCTTCGAGTTCGTGGTGATCGCTTTGTCGATCTTCATCGTCATCAAGGGCATCAATAAGCTCAAGCGACCGCCCCCTCCCGCAGCCAATGCCCCGCCTCCGCCGCCGACCAAGAGCGAGCTATTGTTGCAGGAGATAAGAGATATATTGGCAAGACGCCAATAATTGTCTCTTTAGTGAGTCAAATGCGAAGCTTCAGTTAAGGCCCCGCTACCGGGAGAGATCTCATGCTCTGCCGAACCACAGCCGTTCTGGTGCTGGCCCTCGCGGCGCCACAGGCCTTTGCCACTCCTCCCCAGGTCGTCGTGGGCCAGACCTACACCTGTCCCAACGGCCGGAGCATCAAGATCCTCGAGTGCTCCCCCGATGGCACCGTCTGCGACGTGCAGGCCTATAACGAGCAAGGTCAGCCGGTGGTGCGCGGCAAGAACACCCTCGCACAGCTTCAGGGTGCCATCGCGCAATGTCCGCCCCGGGGCGCCCCTCCCGCGGCCGCTGCGGCCGCACCTCCCGCAGGGCGGGCCGCGATTACGTCCGCGCCGCGCGCGGCCGGAGGTCCTCCGAAGCCCGGTCTAGCGAGCTGTGCGGGCAAGTTCGAGGGCCGCTACGCCTCGCAAGCCGGGACCGCGGGCATGCTGAGCATCCGCTTTCAGTCCGGCAAGGCGATCGTGCGCCAGCCCGACATGGTGATGAAGGACGGCAAACTGGCCTCAATGTCGAGCGAGCGCGAAGCGGATTGCTGGTACGGCGGCGGGAAGATCTATCTGCGCTGGCTGAACGGCGATAGCGATGAATTCCCGATCGACGTCAACGATGATGGCACGCTCGACACCCAGTACGGCGAGCTGAGGAAGAAGGGCGGCTAGCCCGGAGAGCTTCAGGCGTTCGCCGCCGCTACCGCCCGGAAAGCATCGCGCGTCAGGTTCTCACAGCCTGTGGCGGTCACCGCCAGGTCATCCTCGATGCGAATGCCGCCGAACCTGGCGAGCGCCCTGACACGCGTCCAGTTGATGCGGCGGCTCTGCGCCTCGTCGGCGCGTGCGGCTTCGAGCAGTTGCGGAATGAAATAGATCCCCGGCTCCATGGTGACGACGAAACCCGGCTCGAGCAGGCGGGTGAGGCGCAGGTAGGGATGGCCTTCGGGACGCGGAATTTCCCCGCCTTCCCTGTCGCGCATGAATCCCCCGACATCGTGGACCTCGAGGCCGAGCAGATGCCCGATGCCATGCGGGAGAAACACCCGGGTGACGCCTGCGGTCACGGCCTCCTCGGCGCTGCAGTGCACCAGCTCGGCTTCCCGCAGGAGTTTGCCCGTGAGCGTGTGCGCCTCGAGATGCACATCGCGCCAGTCGACTCCGGCGCGCACCCCCTTGCACAGCTGCTGTTGCAACTCATCCATGCGGCCGATGAGCGCGCGAAAATCAGGGTCTTCAAAGGAGTGCGTGCGGGTGATGTCGCTCGCGTAGCCGGCGAATTCAGCTCCCGCATCGATCAGGAGCGAGTGCCGCTCGCGCGGGGGTCCCTTCTCCAGCACCTGATAGTGCAGCACGGCGCCCCCCTCGTTGAGCGCGATGATGGGGTTGTAGGGCAGCTCCTGTTCGCGCAAGCCGCAGCCCTTGAGAAATTCGATCTCGATGTCGAACTCCGAGAGTCCGGCGCGAAAGGCCCGCTCCGCGGCCAGATGACCCCGGACGCCGAGCCGGTTGGCCGCGCGCAGGCACTCGAGCTCGTAAGGACTCTTGGCTGCGCGGTCGTAGTCGAGTCGCCGCATCAGTGGCCGGGGATTGACCGCCCCCACCCCCCAGGCTGCGACCTCCGGCGTCGCATCGCCGATGTAGGCGGTGTGCGAGAGATCCCGCGGCAACGCTGCGCGGGCGGCGGCGGCATCGGGCACCGGACAGATCTCGAAATGGCCGACCCAGTAGCCGCGCGGCAGGTCAGCGGGCTTGTACCAGTAGTCGGGCGGCTGGTGCAGCAGGAGCCTCGGTGCGGCTCCAGGGGCGAACCACACGAAGCAGTCAGGCACGTCGGAGAGCGGCACCCAGACCTTGAAGGGCGCATGTGCCTCGAAGGGGTAGGTGCGATCGTCCTCGAACACGCCGAGCGCTGAGCCGGAATGCACCAACAGGCTCGTGTAGCCGCAGGCCGAGAGTGCGCGGGCGGTGCGCTCGCACAGCGCCGCGAGGTGCGGCCCGAATGACTTGTCCAGTCCAATGGCCAGAGCCGGAGTGAGCTCGATATCCGCCATGCGCCTCTCCAGTGTCGTACCGGGCAGACAACGCCGTGTATCGGGGGCGGCAATAAGGGTTTTCCGCAGGCCCGCAGTTTCCAATCGTACCGGGACTTCTATAGAATTCATCTTCCCGCGGCCATCGATGAGGCCCGGAACGGCCGCGACGCGGCCGTGATCGTATCAACACAACTCTTGCTTCCTTTGGGGTAATGATGATGAACACCAAACTTGCTATTGGCGCGATCGTTGCGGCGCTGATGCTGACGGCCTGCGCGAAGCAGGAATCCGCAGGCACAGATCAGGCTGCCACTCCTCCTGCTCCGGCCGCAGCTCCGGCTGCTCCCGCCGCTCCCGCTGATCAGGCCGCTCCGGCTCCCGGCGGCACGGCTGCTCCTGATGACGCCGGCGCTGCTGCTCCGGCCGCTGCCGCGGCACCTCCGGCTGAGAAGCCGAAGCAGTAAGTCTTCAGGGCTTACAGCTGAAACTGCGGCCCGGACGGATCGCATGCGCGAGCCGTCCGGGCCGCCTCATTTCCGGACCCCGCGATGACCGCCGCCACCGTGAGCGTGCGCGATGCGCGCTCCCAACCTGCCGATCGGCTCTGGATCCAGAGCGTCTACCGCGATTACCTCGATGACTTGAATCCCGGCACGGGGTTGTTTCCGGCGCTCGGGGAAATCGGGCATCGCGAGCCCGATCAGATCGCGCACTGGTTCGGTGACCCGAATACCTTCCCGCTGGTCATCCTCAAGGCCAACGAGCCGGTAGGGTTCGCGCGCGTGCTGCGCGTAAGTCCCGCGCCCGCACCGCGACCGCGGATCGACTATCGCATGGCGGAATTCTTCGTGACGCGAGCGCGTCGACGGCTCGGTGTCGGACGTACCGCGGTGGAGCTGATACTCAACCGCTTCGCCGGTCGCTGGGAGATCAGCGAGTACCTGCGCAACGACGATGCGGTGCGCTTCTGGCGGCGGGTGGTCGGGAGCTACACGACCGGCAAGTATCAGGAGCGAATCGTCAACGGCGAAGTGCACCAGGTGTTCGACTCCGGTGCACCGCCGCGTCAGGGCTAGATCCGCCGCCGCAGCCCGCGCAGCCCGTCGCGAGCTTCGCCAGGGTGCGGGACTTGAGCGCTGCGAGCCAGGGCGCAGTCAGAAAACGCGGCAGCACGCTGAGCGCCTCGAGGGCGCGCAGCCGGGCGCTGAGCGAGAGCAGCCGCCACACGCTGTACACAGTGCAGGCGATCACCGCCACCGCGACCAGCAGACTCTGCAGCAGCAGACTCATGCGGCCACGACTCCGGCCCCGAGGGCGAGCGCGATCCGGTAGGTGATGAAGGCACCGAGGTAGGCGAGGGCGAACAGATACGCCGCCATCGCCAGCGGGTAACGCCAGGAGTTCGTCTCCCGCTTCACCACGGCGAGCGTCGACAGGCACTGTGGCGCAAACACGTACCACGCAAGGAGCGAGAGCCCCGTCGCCAGGGTCCAGGTGTGGGTGAGGATCGGCGACAGGGAACCCGCGACATCGCTCGAGCCGGACATGGCGTACACGGTGCCGAGCGCGCTCACGGCCACCTCGCGCGCGGCGAGACCCGGCACCAGCGCGATCGAGATCTGCCAGTTGAAGCCGATGGGCGCGAACAGGTAACCGAGGCCGCGGCCGAGGAGCCC
>Ga0070735_10002251_pt1 | contig 17688 bp, 14 predicted proteins | sample Coa_R1_FD_66443 | JGI IMG/M metagenome (GOLD analysis project Ga0070735, IMG submission 66443) | Surface soil microbial communities from Centralia Pennsylvania, which are recovering from an underground coalmine fire - Coalmine... | ecosystem: Environmental > Terrestrial > Soil > Unclassified ... | reverse complement strand
CTGGGAGAAGCCCGTTTTCAGCCGGCTGGTCTCGCTCGATCACCCGGAGGAGGTCCGCGAGGGCATGGTGTTCGCGCTCGAGACGTTCTGGCCGGCCAGCGACGGCTGGTCGGCAGCCCGGATCGAGGAGCAGCTGGTGGTCACCGCCGACGGCTGCGAGGTGATAACGCGCTTCCCGGCCGAGGATCTGGTGATCGCCGGCAAGCCCTACTTCACGGCCGGCGGTTCCCTGCCGCTGGAGCGGGAGACCCAGTCGAACCTGAACACCGAGCTCGACAGCGAAACGCACGAGGCGACGGTCAGGAGCGAAGCGCCCGCCACAGCTTCTCGGGCGTGAACGGCGGATCGATCTGCCGCCCTCCCAGCGCGTCGATCACGGCGTTCGAAATCGCCGCCACCGCACCGATCGTGCCCCCTTCCCCCGTGCCCTTCGCTCCGAGCGGGTTCAGCGGCGTGGGACTCACCACCTCGCCGTGCACGATCTCCGGCATCTCGGCGGCGCTCGGCAGCAGATAGTCCATCAGCGTCGCGCCCCGGACCTGCCCGTCGGCGTCGTGCACGACCTCTTCGAGCAGGCACTCGCCGAGGCCCTGGGCGACGCCGCCGACGACCTGGCCACGGGCGAGCAGCGGGTTGATGATCGTGCCCGCGTCGTCGACCGCCACGATCCTGTGCACGTCCAGGTCGCCGGTGTCAGTCTCGATCGAGACCTCGGCAATGTAGGCGCCCGAGGAGAACACGCGCTCGGAGTCGAAGCGAACCAGGACGCAAAGCTCGCCCAGGTCGCGCAGGCTCACCGCGCGGCTCCCGGCCTCGAAGCGCCCGCCGGCATAGCCGAGCGCCTCCGGCTCCACGCCCAGCCTCTCGGCCGCGGCAGCCCGGGCGCGCCCGAGGAGCTGCTCGCTCGCCAGCGCGACGGCCGAGCCCGCGACGGCCACCGAGCGGCTGCCGAACGTGCCCACGCCGGCCGGAACAACCGCGCTGTCTCCGAAGCGCAGCTCGATCTGCCCGGGCTCGAGGTCGAGGCGGTCGGCGGCGATCTGGGCGAAGGTGATGTCGTGACCCTGCCCGTGAGGGGAGGAGCTCGCGGCGATCACGACGCCACCCCGGCCGTCGAGACGCGCCTCCGCGCTCTCGAACATCCCGCCTGAGCGTTCGACGAACACCGCCACGCCGATCCCGCGCAGCCGGCCCGGCGCGGTCTTGACACCACGCGCGCGAGACAGCCCCAGCGCGGTGTCCAGGCAGCGCTCGAAATCACCCGAGTCGTAGGTGAGCCCGAGCGGGGTCTCGTAGGGGAACTCCCGGATCAGGTTCCGCCGGCGCAGCTCGATCCGATCGACCCCCAGCTGCCGGGCGGCATCATCGACCAGGCGCTCGATGAAGCACGACGCCTCGGGGCGACCGGCGCCCCGGTAGGGCCCGGTCGGGACCTTGTTCGTCTGCACCCCGACGGCCGTCACGGCGGCGGCCGGGATCTCGTAAACCCCGGTGATCCCGCTCGCAGCCGTGACCTGCGGCACCGCGGTCGTGGCCAGCAGATACGCGCCGAGGTCGGCCCGCAGCCGCGCTCGCAGGCCGAGCATCTGGCCGTCTCCGGAGAGCGCCAGCTCGAGCTCGCCCGTCATCCCGCGGCCCTGGTAGGCGGCAAGCATGCTCTCGCTTCGATCCTCGACCCACTTCACCGAAAGCCCGAGGCGCATCGATGCGATCGCGCTCACGGCGATCTCGGGCGCGATCACACCCTTGCTGCCGAAGGCGCCGCCGACGTCGGGCACGATCACCCGGATCGTGTCCTCACGACGCCCGAGCACGTGCGCGAGCTGGGCCAGCGGCCGGTGCGTGTCCTGAGCCGAGCACCAGACCGTCAGCCGGTCCTGCTCGCGATCGTAGGCCGAGACGGCGCCCCGGACCTCGATCGGCACTGGCGCCACGCGGGGAAGCCCGTAGCGCCCACGCACGACATGGGCGGCAGCGGCGAAGGCGGCGTCGACGTCCCCGCCGGAGCGCTCCCAGCGCGCGAGCTGCCGCTCGGAGCGGTCGGGCTCCACCACGGCCGGGAGAGGCTGGTAGTCGACCTCGATGAGCTCGACTGCGTCCTCGGCCTGCGCCCGTGTGCGGGCGATCACCGCCGCGACCGGCTGCCCGACGTACCGGACCTCGTCGCGGGCGAGAAGCGGATGTGGCTCGTCAGCCAGCTCCGTGCCGGGTGGCCCCCCGACAGTCAGCGGCCGCACGTCCTCGCCGAGGTCGGCGGCGGTGATCACCGCGACGAGCCCGGGAGCCGAGTCCGGCGCTCTGATCGCGGAGATCTCGGCATGTGCATGGGGCGAGCGGACGAACGCGGCATGCACGAGGTCCGGCGGCCGGAGGTCGTCGACGTAGCACCCGGCGCCGGACACCAAGCGCGGGTCCTCTCGCCGGCGGAGCGAGGCCCCGATCACGCGAGCTGACCGCGAATCCAGTCCGCCACCAGCGGGCGGTACTTGAACGGGATGTTGTTACAGACATGGGTGCCGTCGTCATAGAGGACCCACTCGGCGCCCGGGACGGCCCCCGCGATCCGGCGAGTCTGCTCCCAGGGGATCACTCGATCGCGCCTTCCGGTGACCACCAGGCAGGGCTGGCGCACGAGCTCGGCTACGCCATCGAGGTCGAGCGCCGCGGCCCGCTCACGCCCCTCGGACTCGCTCCCCGCGCCGGTGTGGTGGATGAACGCATCCCGCGTCAGCGAGGGCATGGACTCCCACTGCGCCGCGGCGTTGAACGGCCCGCTGACGCCCGCGATCGCCTTCAGACGCGGCTCGAAGGCGGCGGCCCGTACCACGTAGTAGCCGCCCAGGCTGACGCCGACCGCGCCCACCCGCCTCAGGTCGAGGTCCGGGCGATCGCCGATTCCGTCCAGCGCGGCGCCCACCGCCACTTCGTAGTCGTGACGGATCGGAGCCTCGAAGCCTGATTCCCCCTGCCCCGGTCCGTCGACCGAGAGCGTGGCCAGGCCGCGGTTCAGGAACACCGACTCCCAGAGGAAGAACTCCTCCTTGGTCGAGTCCAGGCCGGGAATGAGGACGACCAGCGGCGGCCGGGCCACGCCAGGCGGACGGCGCAGGTTGGCCACCACGGGGGGAGACTCGATCCGCTCGGCGGTCGGATCGAGCAGCGCGTGAGCGGCCCGCAGCGCACGCACCGCCGCCTCCGTGGCCGCCCGGTTGCGAGCTGGATCGAGCGTCCACACGAACTTGGCGAAGTGGTAGCTGACCGCGGCTCGCAGGAAGGCCTCACCTGCGCTTCGCTGGTTGGCCAGCTCCCGGGCCTCGACGGCGAGCCGCTCGTGCATCTCGGCGGTCTCCGTCCACGCCGGCAGCCACTGCTCCCAGCGCTCGACCCCGGCCGTGGTGCGCACGAAGTCGTTGTAGTCCACGCCGTTGGCGATCAGCCGCGGCGCCCAGTTCGCGATCGCCGCCTCGACCCTCGGATCCCGGGCGCCTGTGCTCAACTCGCCACGCGGGCCGCGAGACCCAGCAGCCGCTCGGCATTGCCACCCAGGATCGCGCACTCGGCATCCGGCCCGAGACCTGCGGCGCGCACCGTCCCGACCGGGTCGGGATCGCCCATGTCGAACGGATAGTCAGAGCCGAGCAGCACCTGATCGCGACCGACGGCTTCGATCAGCGTGCGCAGAACGTGCGGATCATGGGTCACGGTGTCGAACAGGAAGCTGCCGATCGCCTGGTCGGCGGGCTTGGCGAGGCGCGCGCCCGCCTGCTTCACCGCGCGCTGGCCGTGGCGCAGCCGCCCGCGCAGAGCCAGGATGGCGCCACCGCCGTGGGCCAGCAGGATCCGCATCCCGGGATGGCGCTCGACCGTGCCGGTCATCACCAGATGCGCGGCCGCGATCGTGGTCTCGACCGGATTCCCGACCAGGTTCCAGAGGTAGTGCTCGGCGAACACCGGGTCCTCGAAGCCGCGCGTGGTGGGATGCACGAACACCAGCGCGTGCTCCTCCTCCGCGGCCGCCCACAGCGGCTCGAAGATCGGATCGCCGAGGTAGCGGCCGCCGACGCTCGCCGGGACCTCGACGCCGGCGAATCCGGAGCTCATGAGCGCGCGAAGCTCGCGCGCGCCGAGCACCGGGTCCTTCAGGGTGACCGCGCCGAGCACGCTCACCGCCTCGGGAGCCCGCTCGCGCAGGCGGGCCAGGCCCTCGTTCTGAAGGTCGCAGCGCGCAGCGGCGACATCCGCCTCGTGCTCGGCGAACAGCAGCGGCACCCACGGCGAGACGAGCGTGTGCTCGATCCCCCGAGCCCGCTGGCTGTTCAGCAGGCAGTCGATCGAGGCAGGGTCGTGCACGAATGAGCTGATCGTGCGGCCGTCGATCTCCACCGTCGTCCCGCCGTCCCGGCCGCGCAGCTGTGGGCGCCAGGACTCGGCGGCGCCGTCGTGGCGCAGCAGCTCGGGCACGATCACATGGGCATGGACGTCGATGGCCATCCCTCAGCCTCCCGAGTCATTGTTGCAAACGATTGCAGGTCCGGTCGAGGTGGCCGCGCGACCGCCGTGCCAGCCGGCTGGCGCATGCCGATGCGGATCAAGGAACCGCCGCCACCGGCCGATCTCGGGTTAGGTGGAGGCGTCGCAATACGCGTTCGTGCACGGCCTGCGCCGCACCCGGGCGACGCTCGCCGGCTGGCGCGCGAACCCGCGAGCGATTCTGAAGCGATGGGCCGGCGGCGCGCTCTCGGTGACCGCCCTGCTCCTGCTCGCGGTCCTCGCGGTGGCGTTCATCTCACCGGCGTCCCCGGGCTCGGTCTCGCTCTCCGGGCCGCCGTTTCAGCGCGGAGGTCCGAGCGATGTGATCCAGATCCTGCGGGCCAACGGCCTGGTCCTCGCTCTCCACGCGATGGCGTGCGTGGCCGGCTTCATTGCCGGGAGCTCACTGCCGCTGCAAGCGGGACAGCACACCGGGCGGATGCGCGCGCTTCACGAACGCGGTCCCGCCGTGGCGATCGCGTTCGTCGCCGCCGCGACGCTGTTCTCGCTCAGCCTCCAGGCCTACACGATCGGCCGGGCCACAGCGCAGGATGCCGCCGCGCTTCATGTCTCCCCCGCCCTACTGCTCGTCGGGCTCCTGCCCCACGCCCTGCCCGAGCTGATGGCGCTCTTCCTGCCGCTGGCGGCGTGGATCCAGGCCAGCCGCCGCGGCGAGTGGGAGCGGCTCCTCGCGGCCACGCTCGTGACCGTCTCGCTTGCGGTGCCGGCGCTGGTCCTCGCCGCGCTGTGGGAGGTCTACGGCGCACCCCACCTGCTCACCGCCATGTTCGGCGCGCACGGGTGAGCGAGGACCCGCCGCCGGAGCCGTGCCCGCCCGCCCTCACCCCCGCGGCGGCCCGGTCGATTCGCGAACCACGAGTTCGGGGTCGAGCAGGATCTCGTCCAGCCCCTCGATCGGGCCGCCCTGGAGCTGCAGGACGAGGTCGGCGGCGACCGCCCCGATCTCCCGCTGGGGCACATGGACCGTGGTCAGCGGCGGCCTCAACCGGTCGACGAAAGGCATGTCGTTGTACCCCACGATCGAGAGATAGCCAGGACAGCTGAGGCCCCGCTCCTCGAGGACGTCGTAGCAGCCGATCGCCAGCAGGTCGTTGCCGGCCACGATCGCGGTGAGCTCGCCACCCGAGGCGTCGAGCAGCTCGGCGCAGGCCCGAGCCCCCTCCTCCTCGGTGAACGTGCGACAGAAGCGCACCGAATCCTCGGACACGGGCAGGCCGGCCGCGGCCATCGCCTCCTTGAACCCCTGATAGCGGCGGTGGCCTGTGGACAGGTTCTGTGGCCCGGCCACATGGCCGATCCTCGAATGCCCCAGGCCCACCACGTGGTCGACCGCGAGCTTGATCGCCTGTCGGTCGTCGACGGTGACGGCGGGCACGGAGCCGTCCTCGAGGCTGCGGTTGACGAGCACCAGCGGCACGTCGGCGGCTCCGACCTCGTCCAGGAGCTCGCGGTCGAGTCGAGCCGTGGCGGAGATGAAGCCGTCCACCTGCCGCGCGCGCATAGCCTCGACGTGCGTGCGCTCGCGCACGGGGTCGTTGTCGGTGTTCACCACCAAGGCCGTGTAGCCCTCGTCCAGGAGCCGGTCCTCGATCCCGCGCAGGATCGGCGGGAACAGCGGGTTGGTGATGTCCGGGATGAGGACGCCGATCGTGTACGTGCGATTGGTCTTCAGCCCACGGGCGATCCGGTTGGGGCGATACCCCAGCCGTTCGGCGACCTGCAGGACGCGCTCTGCGGTCTCGGGGTTGACCAGCGTCCGGGTCTGCTCGTTCAGCGCCCGCGAGACGGTGCCGGGGTGAACCTGAGCCTCGCGGGCGACGTCGCGGATCGTCACCGCCGTACGCACGCGTTCCATTATGAAGTGGCCTGAAGACCGACCGAGACGCCCCCGCCCAGATAGAGGGCCCCGATCTCCGGGTGCTCGAGCACTTCGCGGCCGGAGCCGGTCAGGCGGACGGTGCCGTTCTCGAGCACGATCCCCTGGGAGCTGAGCTTCAGCCCGGCGCGCGCGTTCTGCTCCACGAGAAGCACCGTGCGTCCCTGGTCGCGCATCAGCTCGATCATCTCGAACACGACGGCCCGCGTCTGCGGGTCGAGGCCCATCGAGGGCTCGTCGAGGATGATCAGCTTGGGCTCGAGCATCAGACAGCGCGCGAACTCGACCAGCCGCTGCTGCCCGCCGGACAGGCTCGCCGCACGCTCGCCGGCCCGCTCGCGGACGATCGGATAGAGCTCCTCGACGGCCGCCAGCCGCCGGCGCACGAGCGCCTGGTCCCGGACCGTGAACGCCCCCATCTCGACGTTCTCCCGCACCGTCATCTCCCCGAACAGGCTGTGCGCCTGAGGCACGAGCGCGATCCCCAGCGCCAGGACGTCCCCCGGCGGCAGGCCGGTGATGAGCTCGCCCTGGAAGGAGACCTGCCCCTGCCGCGGACGTAGGAGGCCGCTGATCGCGGCCAGCATCGTCGACTTCCCGGCTCCGTTCGGCCCGACCACACAGGTGATCTCGCCTGCGGGGACCTTGATCGAGACATCCTTGAGGATGTCGCCTCCGCCGTATCCGGCGTACACACCGCGCAGCTCCAGCAGGTCATCGCGTCTGGCCGGGGCTGGCCGGGGCCGCAGGCGCAGGCCCATGCCCACCGCCGCGGGCCGCGGCTCGGGCCGCCGCTCGTCGAGAACCGCCGCCGGCTCCGAGTCCTCCCCGCCCAGGTAGGCGTCGAGCACGGCCGGGTTGCGGCGGACCTCCTCGGGCGCGCCCGAGACGAGCGCGGTTCCCTGGTCGAGCACGGTCACGCGATGGCAGAGGCCCATCACGAACTCCATGTTGTGCTCGACCACGAGGAAGGTCTTGCCAGCCCGGTTCAGCTCGGCGATGCGGTCGGCGAGCACCCCGATCAGCGTCGGGTTCACGCCTCCGGCGGGCTCGTCGAGCAGCAGCACCGACGGGTCGGCCACGAGCAGCGAAGCCAGCTCGAGCAGCTTGCGCTGGCCGTAGGACAGCGTGCCCGCCGGCTCGGCGGCGAGCCTGGCGATTCCCACGAACTCGAGCAACTCCATCGCCCGGCGCCTCTCGGAGGCCGACCCGGCGCGGCGCACGACGCTGCGCAGCCACCCTTCGGCGCGCTGGGTGGCGACGAGCATGTTCTCGAGGACCGTGAGCCGGGAGAACAGGCGCGTGAGCTGGAACGTCCGCCCGATCCCGAGCCCGAAGACCCGGTCGGGTCGCGCGTTGGTGATCTCGCGCCCGGCGAACACGACCCGGCCCTCCTGGACCCGCTCGTAGCCGGTGATCACGTTGAACAGCGTCGTCTTGCCCGAACCGTTGGGGCCGATCAGTCCGTTGATCTTCCCCTCGTGCACCTCCAAGCCGCACGAGGACAGCGCCTTGACCCCGCCGAAGGCCTTCGAGACGCCATCGACCTCGAGCAGCGCGCTCATGGCAGCGCCCCCGGCGCCGGCGCCGGGGCCGCCCGCGCATCTCGAGTCTGCCAGCGCCGCCAGAGGCCGGCGAGTCCGGGGATCACCCCCTGCGGCAGCAGCAGGATCACGGCCAGGAACAGGGCCCCGTAGATGATCAGGTACGCCCCGGAGCCCGAGAACGTCTGGGTGAAGTACTGCTGAAGCGCCTCCAGCACGAGCGCGCCGAGCAGCGGGCCGGCGATCGTTCCGATCCCGCCCAGGAAGCCCATCAGCGCCAGCGACACGTCGAACAACGGGTTGTAGGCGAACTGCGGATAGACCTGACCCACGAAGTAGAAGTCGAGCCCACCCACCATGCCCACGGGGAAGGCCGAGAGCACGAACGCGATCAGCTTCACCCGGCGGGTGCGCACCCCCAACCCGAGCGCCCGGTCCTCATCGTCGCGGATCGCGAGGAGCTGGAGCCCGAAGCGCGAACGCCGTACCGCCCAGGACATGATCACGGTCAAGACCAGGATCACCGCGCCGACGTAGTAGAAGGGGTTGTTGTACGTCGCCGCCGAGAAGGACGCGATCGGCAGGAAGATCCCCGAGGTGCCGCCGGTGAAGCCGAGGTTGAAGGCGGCCAGCTGGAAGATGAAGAAGATCGCGATCGTCACGACGACGAACGTGTGCCGCCGCGTTCGCAGCGCCACCAGCCCGACGGGCACTGCGATCAGCGCCGCGATGAGCCCGCCGAACGGCAGCAGCGCGAAGACGTCCCATCCCCCCTTGAAGTGCCAGTCGCGCGCGGCCAGCGCCACCGCGTAGCCGCCGCTGCCGAAGAACACCGCGTGGCCGAGGGCCAGGTAGCCGGAGTAGCCGCTGAAGATGTTCCACGAGGTAGTGGCGACCATGAAGATCACGGTGAACACGGCGATCGAGGTCGCGGTCGGATCGGTGATCACGACCGGGAACAGCCCGAGCACGGCGACCGCCAGACCGATCGCCCCCAGAGCGGGCGCGCGGCGCCTCACTGTGCCCTGGCCCCGACGCGTCCGAACAGGCCCTGCGGGCGCACGGACAGCACGACCACGAGCGCGGCGAAGAACACCAGCGGCGCCCATGTCGGTGACCACGCGACGGCGACGACGTCGTTGACCACGAGCATCAACACAGCCGCGCCCATCGCGCCGCCGATACTTCCCATCCCGCCCAGAATCACGATCGCCAGCAGGCGCGAGATCAGGTCGTAACCGCTGTTCGGATTGAACGCGTTGGTGGCCCCGAACGCGAAGCCGCCGACCGCGGTCACCGCGACTCCGATCCCCACCGCGATCGTCCGCGTGCGGCTGACGTCGACGCCGATCAGGTCGGCGGCGGTGCGGTTCTGCAGAGATGCCCGGACCGCACGTCCGAATCGCGTCCGGTACAGCAGCGCGTAGAGCCCGGCCAGCAGCGCGACCGCAAGCCCGAAGGCGATCAGGTAGATCCAGGGGAGGTAGAAGCCGAGCACGTACACCGACTTGTCGACGTAGGAGGCGTGCAGTTGCACGTAGTCGACGCCGTAGACCGCGCTCAGCACGCCCTCGATCACGATCGCCACCGCGAACGTGACCAGGACCGACATCGCCGTGCGGTCTGACTCGCGCACTCTGCGCATGAAGCAGTACTCGATCGCCATCCCGAGCACGAACATCGCCGGCACCGTGATCACCAGCCCGGGTAGCAGGCTGATCCCGGCGTGAACCGAGAGCTCGTAGCTCAGGTAGGCGCCGAGCACGACCATCGCGCCCTGGGCGATGTTGATGATGTCCATGACCCCGAAGATCAGGGTCAGGCCGGCGGCCATCAGCGCGTATACGCCGCCAGTCAGGACCCCATCGACGATCGCCTGCAGCAGCGCGGTGGCCGACATCCGCTAGGCCGCTAACCCGCCCAGGCGGGCTTCGGGAACTGCGGCGGGCTCGAGCCCGCGACCGACGTCGGGATGGCCTGCACGAGATTGCCGTTCTGCCACTGGAAGGTCAGCGTCTGCTGTGCCGTGTTCTCGCCCAGCGAGTCGAACTTGACTGGGCCCTGCACGCTGTCGAGCGTGACGCCGCTGTGCAGGTAGGCGATGATCTTCGCATTGTCGAGGCTGTGCGTGGCCTGCACCGCCTGGGTGATCACCTGTCCGACCGAATAGGCCTCGGCGACGTCGGCGTTGATGTCCGACGCCGAGCCGCCGTACTTGGCGATGTACTCCTGGACCATCTTCTGGCTGTCGGCCTTCTTGAAGCCCGGGTACCAGCCGTTCGGCACGAAGATCCCGTTCTCGTTTCCGGTGCCGACCGCCTTGATGAACGCGGCGCCCTGATCGGGACCCGAGGTGGCGATGAAGGCCTTCGGATTGAAGTGCTGCTGGATGAAGGCGTGCACGAACGCCGAGACCGTGGGCACGTCGACCGAGCCGAGGATCACGAGATCCGGCTTGGCGCCGGCGATCTGGGTGGCGATCGGCGTGTAGTCGGTGACCTCTGCCGGGAACACCTTCGAGAGCACGGTCTTCACTCCGGCTCCCTGGAGGATGGTCTGAGCGACCGGGATCTGGGGCTGGGTGAAGGGGTCGTTGACGGTCGCGTAGGCGGCCGTCTTCGGCCGCTGGGCGGCGGGTAGCGAAGCCACCCACTGGGCGAAGGTCACGAGGTTGTTCTTGATCGGGATCGAAACGTCGAAGACGTTGTGAAGCCCGGCGCCGAAGACGGACGGCCCGCCGCCCGCGCCCTCGACGAACGCGTATCCGTAGCGCGCGGCGACGCGCGATGACGGCAGTGTGAGCAGAGTCGAGAACGGACCGAACACGAGCGCGTCGTGGCTGGAGCCGATCAGGTTCTGGTAGTTGGTGACCACCTGCCCGGGGTCGGACGCGTCGGAGAGCACCTGGAGCTTGATCTGCTTTCCGAGCAGGCCGCCCTTGGCGTTCTGATCCGCGGCCCATAGCTTGTAGCCGCGCTCGAACGCCTGGCCATCGGCGGAGAAGTCGCCGGACAGCGATAGCGAGGTGCCGATCGTGATCGACCCGCCGCTCGAGCTCGACCCGCCGGAGCTGCTCGAACCGCCGGAGGTGCTCGAACCACCGCTCGAGCTCGACCCGCCGGAGCTGCTCGAGCTACCGCCGCTCGAACCACCGCAGGCGGCCAGCGCGGACACCGCCGCGACTACCGCTGCGGCCCTGATCAGCACGCGAAGGCTCAACATTCCCAGTCTCCCCTCTCTCCAAGCAGCCGGTACTGCAAACGATTGCAGCGAAACGATAGTCACGCGCCTGGCGGGTGTCAACCGGCGGTCATGAGAAGCCTCCTGGCCCTTAACGTCTCGCCAACGGACCATGCCTGGAACGGGCATCCGGTGGCACCATGCGGGGCGTCGCCGTCGGCGGTTTCCGAGATCGACCCCAGGCCGAACTCGCTCAGGTGGGCCTCGAGCCCATCGAGCACGCCGTCGCACGGCGCGCCGGTCTTGAGCGCCGCCTGCACGTAGGGGCCGATCAGCCAGGGCCAGACGGTCCCCTGGTGATAGGCCGCGTCGCGCTCCGCCGGCGTGCCGCGATGGCGGCCGCGGTAGGCCGGATCGGCTGGATCGAGGCTGCGCAGCCCGACGCTCGTGAGCAGTGGCGCGCAGGCCTCGACGATCGCCCGCTCAGCCAGCGGGGCGTACGGCAGCGAGACCGCTATCAGCTGGTTGGGCCTCAGCGCCGGGTCCCCCAGGACGTCCCAGCAACGCCCCTCGCGCAGGAACGCCGCGGCATACGAGTCGCGAGCCCGGCGCTCGTGGGCGCGGATCGCGCTCGCGTCGCGCTTCAGGCGCTCGAGCAGGCCGGCGATGGTCGCGAGGCCGTTGATCCAGAGGGCGCCCAGCTCCACCGCCTTGCCGGCGCGCTGCGTGACCGGCCGCCCGTCGACCCGGGCGTCCATCCAGGTGAGGGCCAGGCCGTCGGCGCCCTGGGTAAGCAATCCGTCGGCGGGATCGACGGCGATCCCGTATCGGGTGCCTCTGACGTGCGCGTCGACGACCGCCGTCAGGGCGCCGGCCAGCTCGGCCGCGAGGTCTTCGTCGCCGGTGCGCTCCACGTGGCGCCCGACCGCATGCAGAAACCAGAGGGTGCCGTCGGCGGTGTTGTACTCGAGCTTGCCGGTGTCAGCGGTGTTGGCGAGCATGCCCTCGGACAGCGTGGCTGCGTTACGCGCCAGAAGCGCTCGGCCCTCGTGCTCGCGGCCCGTCTCGAGAAACAGCCCCTCGTAGGAGGTCATCGTGTCGCGCGACCAGTCGCCGAACCAGGGGTAGCCCGCCACCACGGTCGGCCCGTGGACGATGAACTGATCTGCGGCGAGGAGCAGCTGGGCGTCGACGGCGTCGTGTGCGGGCGCCATCAGCCTGCGGGCGCGGTCACGCTGCACGCGCACCACGTCCTCCGCCGGGGGCTCGCGCAGATCGCCCGCCCAGGCGTGCACCGTGAGGGCCTCGCCAGGATCGAGCTCGGCGATGAAGTCTCCCGCGTGCCAGAGGTCCTCTCGGTCGTTCAGCCCTCTGGCAGCCTCTTCGCGGTAGCGGACGCCCTCGTACCAGCCGCCGGCCGCCGTAAAGTCCGGACCTTGGACGCGGTAGGCCTCCTCGAAGACGAACCCGTCCTCCTGGTTCGCGACCGCCGGCGGGCTCGGCCCGAAGCGCTCGCCGTGCGCGTCGCGCCAGGTCGCCAGTGCGGCTAGCTCGACCCGCGTGCGTGACGGGGCACTCACCAGACGGTGGGTGACCGCGACCGCCGGCCGTCCGTGGGCCATCGCCAGCTCGCGCTCGAGGATCACCTCGCCAACCTGCCAGCGCCAGCGCGGAACGCCGTCTTCCAGCTCGAACGAGGCCAGATGGACGTTTCCTGCCGGGTCGATCGCTCCGCTCGCCCACTCGTGAACGGCGAGCCGCACGCGCATGTCGCCGACCACGAGCACCGGATCGAGTGCGGCCAGGCCGAGCATCCGTCCCGTGGGCGGCTGAGCCGCGACCACGAGCAATCCGTGGTAGCGGCGCGTGCGCAACCCACCGACGGTTCCCATTGCGAAGCCGCCCGTACCGTCCGCGACCAGCCACTCGCGGGCGCAGGACGCGTCGAGGTCTCCGCAGAGTTGGCGGCCGAAGCGCATCACCGCGTAGATTCTCGCCGGGTATGAGCGCAGAACGAGACCGCCTGGCCGAGATTCCGCACGGGCGGGCCCCGTGGCGGCACTGGGGCCCTTACCTGAGCGAGCGCGGATGGGGCACGGTGCGCGAGGACTACAGCGCCACCGGAGAGGCCTGGGACTACTTTCCCCACGACCACGCGCGCTCGCGGGCCTACCGCTGGAACGAGGACGGGCTCGCCGGGATCTGCGATGACCGCCAGTGGCTGTGCCTCGCGCTCGCCTTCTGGAATGGCCGCGACCCGATCCTGAAGGAGCGCATCTTCGGTCTCACCGGCAACGAGGGCAATCACGGCGAGGACGCCAAGGAGTACTGGTTCTACCTCGACTCGACGCCGACCCACTCGTGGATGCGCTGGCGCTACTTCTATCCGCAAGCGGAGTTTCCCTACGACCGGCTGCTGTCAGAGAACCGGCGCCGCGGAAAGCTCGACCCGGAATTCGAGCTCGTCGACACAGGCGTGTTCGACGACGGCCGCTACTGGGAGATCACCGCCGACTACGCCAAGGCCTCACCCGAGGACATCCTGATCCGCTTGTCGGTGCGAAACGCCGGGCCCGAGGCCGCGTCGCTGGATGTGCTGCCGACACTGTGGTTTCGCAACACGTGGTCATGGGGCCTTGACTCGCGCAGGCCCACGATCGAGCTCGGGCCCCACGGGCTCGTGGCCGAGCATGACCAGCTCGGCTGGCGCGTTCTGGCGGGCACGCCCTGGGCGCAAGCGCTGTTCTGCGAGAACGAGACGAACCTGCAGCGCCTGTACGGGGTGCCCTCGGGCACCCCGTTTGCGAAGGATGGGATCGGCGACCATCTCCTGCACGGCGCGCCGAGCGTGAACCCGGCCCACACCGGCACCAAGGCCGCGCTGCTCTACCACCTCGACCTCGGGCCTGGCGAGACCGCCGTGATCAAGCTCCGGCTGCGGCCAGATCCCGGGGGCCTGGGAGATGACTTCGACTCGGTGATGGCCGAGCGAGAGCGAGAGGCGGACGAGTTCTACCGCTCGCTCACACCGGCGGAGGCCTCGACGGACGAGGCGCTGGTGCTGCGCCAGGCGCTGGCCGGAATGCTGTGGTCAAAGCAGTTCTTCCACTACGACGTCCTGCGGTGGCTCGAGGGCGACCCGGCCGGGCCGACTCCCCCGCCATCGCGCTGGGCCGGGCGTAATCACGAGTGGGTCCACCTGAACAACCGAGACGTGATCTCGATGCCCGACAAGTGGGAGTACCCCTGGTACGCGGCCTGGGACCTGGCCTTCCACTGCGTGGCCTTGGCGCATGTGGATCCCGAGTTCGCCAAGGCACAGCTGATCCTGCTCTGCCGCGAGTGGTACATGCATCCGAACGGCCAGCTCCCGGCCTACGAGTGGGCGTTCGGGGATGTCAATCCGCCCGTTCACGCCTGGGCCGCGCTGCGCATCCACGAGATCGCCGGTGGCGAGGACTTCCACTTCCTCGAGCGGATCTTCCACAAGCTGCTCTTGAACTTCACCTGGTGGGTGAACCGCAAGGACGCGGAAGGCAACAACCTGTTCGAGGGCGGCTTCCTCGGTCTTGACAACATCGGCCCGTTCGACCGCTCCGCGCTTCCGATCGGCGGCGTGCTCGAGCAGTCCGACGGCACGGCCTGGATGGCCATGTACTGCCAGAACATGCTCGAGCTGGCACTGCTGCTGGCCGACCACGACGACACCTACGAGGACATGGCGACGAAGTTCTTCGAGCACTTCGCGCTGATCGCTTCGGCGGTCAACGACAAGGGGCTGTGGGACGAGCAGGACGGCTTCTACTACGACGTGCTCCGCCGGGACGGGACGGCGATCCCGCTCCGCGCTCGGTCGGTGGTCGGACTCATGCCGATGGCCGCGGTGACCACGCTGGGGCCCGCGACGATGGCCCGCCTGCCCGAATTCATGACGCGCCTGGAGTGGTTCTGCGACAACCGCCCCGAGGCGCAGCATGTGGTCCGGCACACGGAGGCTCCGGCCCATGCCGGCTGGCGCATGCTCTCGATCGTGGACGAGGAGCGGCTCCGGCGGCTGCTGGGTCCGATGCTCGACCCGGCCGAGTTCCTCTCGCCGCACGGCCTGCGGGCGCTCTCGCGCGTCCACCTGGAGCACCCGCTGGAGGTCGTTCTGGACGGTGCGACAGCCACGCTGGACTATGAGCCGGCCGAGTCGACCAGCGGACTGTTCGGCGGTAACTCGAACTGGCGTGGGCCGGTGTGGTTCCCGATCAATTACCTGCTGCTCGAGACGCTGCGCGTCTACCACCGCTACCTGGGCGACTCCTTCCAGGTGCAGTGCCCGACCGGAGCGGAGCAGCTGATGACGCTCGAGCAGGTGGCGGAGGAGCTGGCGGGCCGCCTGATCGCGATCTTCCTGCGCGGCGCGGACGGTTCCCGGCCCGTCTTCGGCGACTACCGCCTGTTCCACGAGGATCCGGCCTGGCGCGACCTGATCCCCTTCCACGAGTACTTTCACGGCGACACCGGCGCGGGCCTCGGGGCCTCGCACCAGACTGGCTGGACGGGGCTGGTGGCCGACCTGATCATCCGCCGGCGCCGCATCCCGTAGTTCACCCGAATCGTTTAGCCCATCCCTCATCGGGAAGGCCGGAGCTAACCGTTGTGAAGGAGGAATGGGATGGCTGACGTGGCCCGGACCGAGAACGGCCAGTCCTCGGATGCCTCGGTCGCCGAGCTGGTCAAGCAGCTTTCGGAGCAGACGAGCCGTTTGGCTCGCCAGGAAGCGGAGCTCGCCAAGGCGGAGCTCCAGGTAAAGGGCAAGCGGGCCGGGATCGGCGCCGGGATGTTCGGCGGCGCCGGGATGTTCGGGTTCTACGCCCTCGGTGCGCTGGTCGCGACGGCCATCCTGGCACTTGCCACGGCGCTCGCGGCGTGGCTGGCGGCGCTGATCGTCGCCGTGGTGCTCGCGGCGATCGCCGGTGTGCTGGCGCTGCAGGGCAAGTCGAAGATCCAGCAGGCCACACCCCCGGTCCCCGAACAGGCGACCGAGAGCGTGAAGGAGGACGTGCAGATGACAAAGACGCGAGCACAGGCGGGCCGTTCATGACCGAGACCAAGGACCCGACCCAGATCAGAGAGGAGATCCAGGCCACACGCGACGAGCTGGGCGACACCGTCGAGGCGCTCGCAGCCAAGACCGACGTAAAGGCGCAAGCCAAGCGCAAGGTGGCTCAGACCAAGGCTCAGGTCGCCGCGAAGAAGGGGGAACTGCTCGGGAAGGCCAAGGAGGCCTCACCGGATACGGCCGCCTCCGCCGCTTCGAGCGCAACCCAGAAAGCGCGGGAGAATCCGATCCCGGTAGCAGCCGGCGCAGCGTTCGCCCTCGGCTTCCTGGCCGGGCGGCTGACCAAGGGCTGACCAGATGGCCAGCCGGACACGAGAGCCAACCTCGCGCGAGGCACCCAGCCAAGCGCTCGGGTCGCCCACGTCCGCCGGCGCCCCGGAGGCTCCAACTCAGCTCAGGCCACGTTCGTGGTTCGGGGTGATCAAGCGAACGGTTTCCGAGTTCCGCGCTGACAACCTGACCGATCTCGCGGCCGCTCTTACCTATTACGGGATCCTGGCGATCTTCCCCGCGCTGATCGCACTCGTCTCCGTCCTCGGGTTGATCGGCCACTCGGCGACCCAGCCGCTGATCCAGAACCTCGACAAGCTGGCCCCTGGCCCGGCGAAAACGATCTTCACCAACGCCATCAATGGTCTGCAGCGCAGCCGCGGCTCCGCGGGGGTGCTGTTCATCGTGGGGATCGCGGGCGCGATCTGGTCCGCTTCAGGCTATGTCGCGGCTTTCATGCGGGCCTCCAACCAGATTTACGACATCGAGGAGGGTCGCCCGATCTGGATGACCCTGCCCGTACGCGTGGGGACGACGATCGTCCTGCTCGTGCTGCTGGCGCTCAGCGCCTTCGCGGTCGTCCTCACCGGCGGCCTGGCGACGCAGGTCGGCAAGCTCTTCGGCATCGGTGGCAGCGCCGTGACGATCTGGGACATCGTCAAGTGGCCGGTGCTGCTCGTGATCGTGAGCTTCATGTTCTCGATCCTGTACTGGGCAGCCCCTAACGTGAAGCACCCAGGGTTCAGGTGGCTGAGCCCGGGCGGCGTGTTCGCCGTCGCAGTGTGGGTGATCGCCTCCGGCGCATTCGCGCTCTACGTCGCGAACTTCTCTTCCTACGACAAGACCTACGGCGCGCTGGCCGGCGTGATCATCTTCCTGGTCTGGCTGTGGATCTCGAATACAGCGGTGCTGCTGGGCGCGGAGTTCAACGCAGAGCTCGAACGTGGACGGCGGCTCGAGGCCGGCCAGCCGGCCGAGCGGGAGCCGTTCGTGGACCCGCGCCGGGCCCCGAAGACGAAGAAGGTGTGAGCCCGGCCAAGTGGCGCGGGACCGTGACCAGCCTCGCGCTTCGGAGCTGACGGAAGGAAGCGGTCGCGTCGAGCGTCTTCAGATCGTCAACCCCGAACGGAGGGCCTCAATGAAGAAGTACCAAGTCCTTT
>Ga0070735_10002249_pt1 | contig 17697 bp, 15 predicted proteins | sample Coa_R1_FD_66443 | JGI IMG/M metagenome (GOLD analysis project Ga0070735, IMG submission 66443) | Surface soil microbial communities from Centralia Pennsylvania, which are recovering from an underground coalmine fire - Coalmine... | ecosystem: Environmental > Terrestrial > Soil > Unclassified ... | reverse complement strand
ATAATGTCGGCGTCGGTCGCCGACGACTTCTTCTTATTCATATCCGGAGCGGCCTTCACCGCCTTCTGCACCCCGCGCCAGTAATCCGGCTCCGCCACCGCCAAATGCGACACCACTTCCCGGATACTCCACCGGTCTGGCGACGCCTTGTACTCCAGCTGCGCCGGCGACAAACCAATCACCTGCTCTTCGACCATCTGCGTCGTCATTTGAAAGTGCACCAGCAGGTGCTCGCGGTCGGCCTCGCTCATCGGAGCGGCCAGGACACGAACCGTCATCATCACAACTAGCAAGGGCACAACTCTGATTGTTTTCATGGAGGGTCACCAAACCACTCTTTAGACCAGTCTCCGCAAAGAAGGTGAGCAGTGGTGACGGGCGCCCCGCCCGTCAGGCGGCCCGGAGGTTGCGGGCCGGAGAGTTTTTGGATCGAGCGGACCGAGGAGGAACGGACACGAAAGAATCAGGCGCATCGGAAGCCGGAACCGGAGGCAAACTACGAACTTTACTTCTGATTCTCGCCCTCTTTGAACATGTACTTGATGGCGGGCTTGTAAATCATCAGATTGGGATCGCCATTCTCGCGGTTTACCTTGATGCAATTGCGGTCGTACCACTCAATGATGCCGTGAACTTCTTCGCCATCCTGCAGCACGATCACCATCGCCGTCCGCGATTGCATCTGCTTCTGGTAATAAAAGTTCTCCGCATTGGTCTGCTCCGGAGGTGCCGGCTTCTTCCCGCCCGGCGCTCCCATCGAACGCTCTCCGCGGTCGGGGCGCTCTCCGCGTTCCGGACGATCGTGCCGCTCTGGACGTTCCCGGCGCTCCTGCATCGGCGCGGGCGAAGAATTATGATTGCCGTGATTTTCTGCCCGCGGTAGCGTGGGACGAATCAGCTTGCGGTTTGCGAAATTTTCCCTATCAGCGGATTCCCCTGCTGGTACGGGAGTCATTAGTGTGTCCTTCATTGTGGCGCTACCTCAGATACACGCATTCGTAGCAAACCAGTGCTTTGGGACCCGATTGTATGAATCAGCGAAGGCGTGAGCTTTTCGACTACCGTACCATACGAATCTTCCCCTGACAATGATTCCTTTGTGCCATGCCGCTAGTGTGCCGATTCTTGCACACCCCTAGAAAATCGATTCTGTCGTCCATTTGCGTAAACTCCACTCGCTTCTACGCGGTCTTTGATAAGTCCGCGCCGCGCCGTTCGCGCCCACTTACTGTGACAATCGCCACCAGACTCGCCACGATCAATACCGTCCACGCCAGCACCGGCGGGTAGTGCCCGCCGTAACGACTCTCCGTTACTTTCGCTTGAATCACTGCATTGCGGGAAGCGATGAAATTCCCCAGTTGATAAGCAAAACCGGGCAGCGTTCCCCGCACCGAGGCGGGAGATAGTTCGTTCAGGTGTGCCGGAATCACGCCCCAGGCACCCTGCACCATGAACTGCATCAAGAATCCGCCGAGCGCGAGCAGTGGCACAGTTTTCGAATAGGCCCACAACGGGATCACCGGAATCGCCAAAAGCGCTGCAATGACGATGGCGCGCCGCCTTCCGATTCGCTCCGATAACGATCCAAACAGGATTCCTCCCGCCAGAGCCCCGACGTTGTACACAATAGCAACGAAGCTCACCGTCTTCGGCGAAAGCTGTAAGTTCTTCTGCAGGAAGGTTGGATATAGATCCTGAGTTCCATGGCTGAACGAGTTGAAGGCAAACATCAGCACGACGAGGAAGGCGAAAATCCTCGCATGCGACATGATATCTTCGCCCAGATTTCGTTCCGTTTTTCGCTCGACCTTTCCTTGCAACCAAGCCGGAGATTCATCCACCTTGGTTCGAATGTAGATGACTAAGAAGGCCGGCAGCGCCCCGATCACAAACATTCCCCGCCATCCAATGAACGAAAACAAAGTTCCGTAGACGACCGCGGCAATCAGATACCCGACCACATATCCTTCCTGCAGCAGTCCCGAAAAGAAACCGCGTCCTTCGGCGGGCAACGTTTCAAAAGCCAGCGCCGCTCCCACGCCCCACTCACCGCCCATCGCGATTCCGAACAGCGCCCGCGTAATCAGAAATATCTTCAACGTCGGAGCGAACGCCGATGCCAGCTCAAACACCGAATACGCAATGATGTCGACCATCAACGTCGGCCGCCGCCCAAATTTGTCGGCCATCATCCCAAACAAAAACGCGCCCACCGGACGCATCGCCAGCGTCCAGAAAATTCCCTCCGAAACTTCCGAGACTTTGGCGTGGAACTGCGTCGCCAGCGCGCTTACACAGAACACGAGAATGAAAAAATCGAACGCGTCCAGCGACCAGCCCATGAAGCACGCAATAAAGGTATTCCGCTGCACCGGCGTCAACCGCCGAAATCGCCCTCGAATCTCCATGCGAATGATTTCCCTGTGAACTTCTGTGCGCTCTGTGGTGAAAGACTTTCCAGCCGCTCTACAGGCCCAGCGGATGCTAGCATATGCATTCAATCTGCAATCTAAAATCTGATTTCAGAAATCGCCTCCTATGCCTGAACTCGACCTCCCGCAACGCCAGGCCACCGACACACTGATGCTCACGGGCTTCTGGTATCGTGCCTTGCCCGCCGACCGAGTTCATCGCAATCAACTGCACAGGGCTACGCTTCTGGAAATTCCCCTCGTCATCGGCCGCGATCGTCAGGGACAGCCCTTCGCCCTTCGCGACTCCTGCCCGCATCGCGGCATGCCCCTCAATTCCGGAAGATTCGACGGCGAAAATCTCGAGTGCCCTTATCACGGATGGCAATTCGACGTTCACAACGGCCAGTGCCAGCTGATTCCTTCGCTCACCGCGGATCAAACGCTGAAGGTCGATCGCATTTACGCCGGAAGTTATCCCTGCGAAGAGCAGGACAATTTCATATGGGTCTACGTCCCCGATCCCGGCCCGCAAGGCGCCGGATTCACGAAGCCAGCCGAGGCCTGCGATCCCGCCCCAACCATTATGAAGTTCAGTGAGAAATACAAGCTTGCCTATCTCCAGGCCGAAATGCCCGTCAGCATCGACCACGGCATCATCGGCCTCATGGATCCGGCCCACGGACCCTTCGTCCACCAAGCCTGGTGGTGGCGCACCCAGCACAGCATTCATGAGAAGAAGAAAAACTTTGAGCCCGTTCCCAACGGCTTTCGCATGGCCGCGCACACGCCGAGCTCAAACTCTGCGCCCTACAAGCTTCTGCGCCTGTATGCCGACGCCAACTCGATCTCGACCACCATCGATTTCGTCCTGCCCAACATCCGCACCGAAACCATCCGCGCCGGAAAATACTGGTTTTCCAGCCTGACCACCGTTACGCCGATCACGCGCAACCAGTGCCGCATTGATGTAGTCGCCGCGTGGAACCTCTTCCGCTGGGTCCCGCTCGTCCCGGATCTATTGAAATTTGTTTTCGGAAAATTCGTCGAACAAGACCGCCGCACCATGGAACTCCAGGCCGAGGGTCTGAAGCACAATCCGCACCTCATGCTGATCGACGACGCCGACCGTCCCGCCAAATGGTATTTCCAATTGAAGGCTGCGCACCTGGAATCCAAGCGCACCGGTCAACCCATGAAACACCCGATGTCCGGTCCCGTCACCCTGAAATGGAGGAGCTAGCTTTCATTAAGTCTGGCCCTCCATCCACCACGGAGCCTCAGAGGCACCGAGAAGACAAAGAGCCAGATGTCGGCCTTCTCTGTGACTCTGTGTCTCTGTGGTGGAAAAAGTGTTTGGCGACGCTGCGGGGTCCAAACGCCTGCAGGCTACTCGCTGACCAGCCACTCCATCGCCTCTTTCCGTGTCTTGAATGGAGGAAGGTCACGCTGCGAGAAGGTCTTAAAATTCTCATAAAAAACGTGCGGCAGGCTCTCGACTCCTACCCACGCGGACCGCTTCACATAAGGACGATCCAGCACCAACACTTTCTTGATCTTGGTGGCCACCTCTTTGTCGATCTTCGCCCCATTGACATCGGCCAGCGTCAGTACCGACCCCGGCGCATGCCGCGCGATTTGCGCCTGCACCTGATCGAGCAACAACAGTATCTCTTTCGCTGGACAGTTGCTGAAGTCGATCACAAAGATAACCTGCCCTTTGTGTTTGATGAAGCGCAACCGCTCCTGACCAACGCCTGCAGCTGTGTCGTCCAGGTTCATGCCAGCAATCCTTCCACTACGCCGTATGCCCCGTCCAGCGCCGCATCCAGCGCCGACGCATCTTTCCCCCCAGCCTCCGCCAGGTCCGGACGCCCGCCGCCCTTGCCGCCCACTTTCTCCGCCACCTTACCCACAACCTTCCCCGCCTGCACGCGCGAAGTCAAATCTTTCGTGACGCCCACGATCAGCGCGACATTTCCATCCGATGCAGATCCCAGCACCACCACGCCCGACCCGATCTTGTCCCGCAACTGATCGACCAGCGTTCGCAGTTGCGCCCGCTCCAGATTGTCCACGCGATGCGCCAGCACCTTCACGCCCTTGATCTCTTTTATTTTTTCCCCGACGTTGGCGCTTGCCGACGAAGCCGACTTCATCCGCGCCTGATCGAGTTCCCGCGCCAATCGCTTGATCTCCGCATCTTTTCTTTCCAGCTCAAGCTTCAGGGCCTCGGCTGGCGTCAAAGAGGCCTCTTCGCCCTGTGCACCTTCACTGCCGGGAGGTGCCGCATCCTTTCGCGCCTTTTGCGAAAGGGTGGGAGATACAAATGCCGACACCACGTTCTCAAGCTGATGATCTTTCCGGAAATGTCGCAGCGATCCCTCTCCGGTAATCGCCTCCACGCGCCGCACACCGGACGAAACGCTGCCTTCCTTCAATATCTTGATCAACCCGATCTCACCGGTCGCACCCGTGTGCGTCCCGCCGCAAAGCTCCGTAGAAAAGTCTCCGATCTTGATCACGCGTACCTTGTCGCCATACTTCTCGCCGAACAACGCCATGGCGTGATACTCATTCACGGCCACGTCAATCGGCACATCGGCAATGGTCTCTACCTTCCGGTTGCGCAGCACCTCTTTGTTGATGATGTCCTCAATATCCTGTAACTCTTCATCCGCCACGCCGGTGAAGTGCGAGAAATCAAACCGCAGGTGCCCCGGAGAGACGAGCGATCCCGCCTGCTTCACGTGCTTGCCCAGCACCTCGCGCAGCCCGGCATGCAGCAGATGCGTAGCCGTATGATTCCGCATCGTAGCTTCACGGACATCGGTGTTCACGACGGCATCGACCTTGTCTCCGACGTAAATGGACGATTTCACCACCACCTGATGCGCCCGCACGCCCTGAATCGGGTAATAACATCCCGTCACTTCCGCCACGACGGTATTGTGATCGTCGGAATAAAACCATCCGCGGTCCCCAACCTGCCCGCCGGACTCCGCATAAAAAGGCGTGTGATCGAGAATGACTTCGCCCGCCTCGCCAGCTTTCAGTTCCTTCACGCCCTGACCGTTGTGCCCAACCGTCATAGAAATGATGGCAAGCACTTCGCATCCGTCCGACCGCGTTTGCCGATATCCTTCGAACTCTGATTTAGGAAGTTGCTGATACGCCGGATTCGCTGTCTGCTTCGCTGCACCCTTCCACGATGCCCGCGCCCGCGTCTTCTGCTCCTCCATCGCACGATCAAATCCAGCCTTATCGAATGCAATGCCTTGATCCCGCGCGGCATCCTGCATGAAGTCCAGCGGCATTCCGAACGTGTCGTAGAGCTTGAACGCATCTTCGCCTGCAAGCTTCTCCGGCGAATGCTTCAGCAGCGTTTCCAGCTTCCCTAAACCCACATCCATGGTGTGCGCGAACCGCTGTTCCTCGCTCAGCACCGCTTTCGACACGCGATCTGCGGTCTCATTCAACTCCGGATACGCGTCGTTCATCAGATCACGCACGGCGAACACCATCTCATAGAGAAATGGCTTCGTCTGTCCCAGCAGCCGCCCATGCGTAATCGCGCGCCGGATAATCTTCCGCAACACATATCCGCGTCCTTCGTTCGAAGGCAGCACACCATCGGAGATGAGAAACGTAACCGCTCGCGAATGATCCGCAATCACCCGCAATGAAGCCGCAGACTTGTGACTTGCTTGTGTGGGGACGGCCGCCCCCGGCTGTCCAGCCGAGCGACGCTCGGCTCTGTCGGTCCCTGTCAACTCCGCCGCCCGCTTGATGAGCGGCGTAAACAAATCCGTGTCGTAGTTCGAAACCACGCCCTGCAGTGCGGCCGTCGTTCGCTCCAGTCCCATGCCGGTGTCAATCGATGGCTTCGGCAGTGGCGTCAGCTTGCCCGACGCATCCCGGTCAAACTGCATGAACACTAGATTCCAGATTTCTACATAGCGTCCACAGTTACACGGGAAGGCACAGTCCGCATGCCCTTCATCAGATGACGCCGGTCCCATGTCGTAGTAAATCTCGCTACACGGGCCGCACGGCCCCGTATCGCCCATCTGCCAGAAGTTATCCTTCAGCCCCATCTCAAAGATGCGTTCCTTGGGCACACCCTGCCCGGCCCACAGGTCATACGCTTCACCGTCGCGCTGCAAACCACCTTCCCCGTTAAAGACCGTGGTATACAACTTTTCCTTCGCAATCCCAAACCAGGCCGGCGAAGTGATCAGCTCCCACGCGTAAGCGATCGCATCCTTTTTGAAATAATCGCCAAACGAGAAGTTCCCCAGCATCTCAAAAAACGTGTGATGCCGGTTGGTGAAGCCGACATTCTCCAGATCATTATGCTTGCCGCCCGCTCGCACGCACTTCTGTGAAGTCGTCGCCCGCGCGTAGTCGCGTTTCTCCAGCCCAAGAAACACGTCTTTGAACTGGTTCATCCCCGCGTTGGTGAACAGCAGCGTAGGATCGTTGCCCGGGACGAGGGACGACGAATGCACTTCCTTGTGTCCCTTTTGCACAAAGAAGTCCAGGAATTTTCGGCGAACTTCAGACCCTGTCAGCATGAACCTTAATTTTAAACGAAACCGAAGAGCGCCCTATTTCTCGCGCGACCTTTTTGCGCGAGAAAGCCGGCCCTGAGCCTGCCGAAGGGTGGCGATTTTGCGGTCAGAGACCGCTTCAAGAAAAGAAACCACAGAGTCAGGCCTCACAGGGTTTTCCCCGTGATCCTCTGTGATCTCTGTGGTGAAAAGTCTTGGATCTTCTTCTTACTTAACCGCGTCGACCGTCTTGTCGGCGCCCTTCTTCATGGCGCTGCCCGTTTTGTCCGCAGCTTTCTTTGTATCCTTGCCAGCGGTCTTGGCGCCTTTTTCGGTATCCTTGCCGACCGTCTTCGCGCCCTTCTCCGTATCCTTGGCCGCAACCTTTGTATCTTTCGCAGCGTCCTTGCTCGCGGTCTTCGTGGCGTGCCCCGTCTTCTTCGCGGCCATCTTCGTATCTTTACCTGCGGTCTTGGCGCCGTTTTTCGTATCCTTGCCGGCCGTCTTGGCCGCATCTTTCATTTCCGTGCCAGTCGACTTCTTTTCTGTGCTGCTGGCATCCTGACCAATAGCAAATGCTGTTGCCGAGATCAAAGCAAACACAACCATCACGGCCCACTTCATTTTCATGGGATTCCTCCTTGGGTGAATATTGGATAGTGATAACGGTATCCTGAGTATGCTCCAGCATGCCGGACCGAATCAAATTAAGATCGTAAGTTGATCCGTAGCCGAAGGCGTCATCCTGACGAACCGTTTTCTAAGAGCGAACGACTAGGGAGAGACTTGCCCCATCTGGAGGGTTCGTGCAAATCGAACTCCCTCGGCGTACTCCGGGTCCTATGCGGTGTTCATTGCACCGCTTCTCCCTCCAGCGCCGTCAGCGTCTCCTCATCCACGTCCCACTTCTTCAAAATCCCAAAGATCGTCTTCATCCGGAATCCTGCCCGCACCATCTGACGAAAAATCCGCGCTGTTTCCTTCTGATCTTTCGGCTTTTTCAGCCTCTTTTTCTGGAGATACTCGCGCGCCTGCTTCTCTTCACTGACTGCCTCATATGCGGCATCTACCGCCTTCTCGATGACCGATCCGTGCACTCCCCGTGTCTTCAACTCAGTGACCACTCGCCCGCGCCCGAACTTCTGATTGTCTCGCCGCATCGAGGAGTAATAGGCGGCATACTGCGAGTCGTTCAGATATCCCTGGTCCTTCAGTCGCCGGATGACCAGCTCCACCAGCGTCTCCGCATATTCCGATTCCGGATCCTCGACCCGTGCCCGCATCAACCGCTTCAACTCCGCGACCGTCCGCATTCGCCGCGCCAGTGCTCCTACGGCGTACTCGTACATCTCCTCTTCGGAATATTGCCGCCGCTTGGGTCGAGAAAACGCCATGCGCTAACGATAGCGCAATTCTGGGACGCGAGAAATGAAAACCGCAGAGTACGCCGAGTACGCAGAGGAATTTTAGGAAAACCAATCTCATGCGTGAACACGCATTTCCCAGCTCGGAATTTCCCCTTTTTCCTCAGCGTACTCAGCGTCCTCTGTGGTTTTAAGTTTTCATGCGCCAAAGAAAAAGGGCGCGATCTGCTCGCGCCCAAACGGTGAAACTCGGTTCTCGCAACTCGGGACTCGCAACTGGGACTCGCGGTTATCTTCCCCCAAACCCTGCGGTCTGCATCGACTGACGCGAGATATCCGCCGTGGACGCGATACCCTGCATGCGCAGCTTGAAGTCGTCGGCATTGGAAGCGTTTTCCAGAGCCGTTTCGTAATTCACCAGCCCAGCCTGGAACAGATCCCACAAGGACTGATCAAACGTCTGCATACCGTACTGCGAAGTTCCTGCCGCAATCGCGTCGCGGATCGACCGCGTTTTCTCCGGTACCAGCACGCACTCCCGGATGAACGCCGTATTGATCATCACTTCCACTGCCGGCACTCGTCCTTCCGAATCGCAACGCCGCACCAGCCGTTGACTAACGATCGCTCTCAGCACCGCCGCCAATTGCATACGAATCTGCTTCTGCTCCGGCGGAGGAAAAATTGAAATCACGCGGTTGACGGTTTCCACAGCATCCAACGTGTGCAACGTCGAGAACACCATATGTCCGGTTTCAGCCGCATGCAGCGCCGTCTGGATCGTTTCCAAATCTCGCATTTCGCCCACCAGGATCACGTCCGGATCCTGACGTAACGAAGCTCGGAGCGCCGCTCCGAACGAGGGCGTATCCACGCCCACTTCGCGCTGGTTCACATATCCTTTTTTGTCGCGGTGCAGAAATTCGATCGGGTCCTCAATCGTGACGATATGTTCCGCTCGCGATGAGTTCACACGGTCCACCATCGCTGCCAGAGTCGTCGACTTACCAGAACCGGTTACGCCCGTCACCAGCACCAGCCCGCGGGGCATGTCGCAGATCTGTTCCACCACCTTCGGCAGGAACAATTCGTCCAACGCCCGGATCTTGGTCGGAATGACGCGGAGCACTAGTCCTACGTTGCCGCGCTGCTGAAAAATGTTCACACGGAAGCGTCCCAGGCCGGCCACGCCGTACGCCATATCGATTTCCGTGGTCTCTTTGAATTTCTGTTTCTGCCGCGCCGACATCATGCTGAACGCCATATTCAGCATGTCTTCCGCGCTGATTCTCGGCTGATCCGTCAACGGCATCAGTTCCCCGTCGATGCGCAGGTGCGGATAGTTCCCCACCTTCAAATGCAAGTCGCTGGCTTTCCGTTCCGTCGCGATTCGTAGCAGATCATCAATATTCATGCGGAGATCTTCCCAATCGAAGCCTCGGCTCAAGGCTTCCCAACCTGGACGTTCTCCAGCATCATCGCCCGAATCGTCACCTTCCCCAAGATGACCTAGGTAACGGGTCAATTGCGGATTCGGGACTATATCTTAAGTTTCATTCACCTTATAATTCCCTCGCGAAAGCCTGGGGGGCTTCGAACTGACCTAAACCTGCGTCTCCATCACTGTTTCCGCGGCCTGCCATGACTTCGTATTCGAGCCCGCACACCTCGTCACAGCTTTCGCGAATCCCCCGATCTGCGATCGCGCTCCTGTTGTTGCTTCTCATCCACATTTCTGTCCTCGCCGTCTTTCCGCATGCCCATCTGGTCCCTCTCGGGTCAGATTTTCTCCAGTTGGCCACCGTGCTCCTCGCGACGGGTATCTGCGTCTCTGCCGGACGCCGCTCGCATGGAATCGCCCGTCCGTTTTGGTTCCTCAACTCCGCCGCCCTCGGAACATGGTCTCTCGGAAAATGTCTCCTGATTTACGACTTTAACTATTTGCATTACTCGACGGTCCGTATCGTTCCACTGCTTCTATTCTTTCTCGCGGCCGCACCGATGTTCGTCACCGTCTTTCTTTCGCACGAAGACTTTCGCGAATCACTGAACTGGGAATGGATCCTCGATGCCTCCCAGATACTCGGGCTCATTCTGATCCTCTATCTCTACTTGGTTTACATTCCCCTGCTTTATTACGGTGAAAGTGTCATGAGCCCCGTCGAGGATCAGTTGCTGCTATGGCGCAACATCGTCCTTTCGATAGCTCTCCTGGGCCGTGCCGTGTTCTCCCGCTTTCGTACGGTGCGGAAGCTCTATCTCCCTGTGGCCATCACCATGGGCGTGTTTGCTGCGACGACTTGGGTTGGCAATCGCGGCCAGGAAGTCTCCGACTCGCCTTGGTGGGATCTCTCATGGTCCATTCCATTCAGCCTGATCGCATTGGCCGCAGCCTTTTGGAACGGACCCTCAGAGCAGATCGCCCCAGACGCTGAAACTCACGGCGTGTCGCGCGTCATCTTCGCTTATCTGCCCTCGCTGCTGCTTCCCCTGTTGCTCTTGTTTCAGTATCGTCATGTCCTACGCGAGCAGATTTTCCTCGGCCTTTTCGGACTCATATTTTCGATTCTGCTTTTCAACGCCCGTCTTCTGCTGACGCAGCGCCGCCAGCGCCTGACCGCCGAAGCCCTCCAGGCCTCGGAACAACAATACCGTTCGCTGTTCGAACACAATATGGCTGGCGTCTTCCGCACCGCCATGGACGGCAAGTTCCTCGATTGCAATCCCGCTATGGCTGCGATGACCGGCTACACCCGGGCAGAGTTATTGCAGACATCGCTGGGCGATCTTTTTTGCGGTGGACCTGAAGAACGTAGCTCATCCCTGCGCACGGACCTCGACGTTTCGGCTCCAGTGCCGCGCGAATTTTGTCTCCGCCGCAAGAATGGTTCCCCATTATGGGTCGTGCTCAACGCCAGCGTGGAGCAGCAATCCAACGGCGTCAGGGTCATCGAGGGGACGGCCATCGACATTACCGAGCGCAAGCTGACCAACCTTGCCATCGAAGACTGGAAAAATCGCTACGATGCAGCGGTCCTCGCCAGCCAGCAAATCATCTACGAATCCGATCCCGAATCAAAGCGCGTCACTCTCGGTGGCTGTGTCCAGGAGATTCTTGGATATTCCGTAGAGGAACTCTCTGGCGAGACCGGCGCATGGCTGGCTCTCATTCATCCCGAAGACACCGCATACTACCTCGAGAGACTCCGTTTCGCAGTCAGTTCCAAAGAAACCATCGAGTTCGAATTTCGCGCGCGGCGCAAAGCCAAAGACAATAAAAACAGCAGCTATCGCACTTTATGGGAACAGGGACGCGCTGTTTTCGACGAGACCGGACACCTCCTCCGCATCGTCGGATTCATCTCCGACATCACGGATCGCCGCCTTCTCGAGTCCCAACTCCGTCAGGCCCAGAAAATGGAAGCCATCGGACGTCTCGCCGGTGGTGTCGCTCACGACTTCAACAACCTGCTGACCATTATTAGCGGCTATAGCTCGATTGTGCTCGATCGCACTGGCCCATCCGGCCCGTTCCATCATGAAGTCGACCAGATTCGCGCCGCCGCCGATCGCGCTGCCGGACTCACCCGGCAATTGCTTGCCTTCAGCCGACAGACCGTCTTGCAGCCGCGTCCCCTCAGCCTCAACGATGTCATACACAATCTCGACAAAATGCTCCGCCGCCTCATTGGCGAAGATATCGAGATCCTCACCACCCTTGCCCCCGATCTCGGCATCGTCAAAGTAGACCCCGGTCAGATCGAGCAGGTTCTGATGAATCTTGTCGTCAATGCCCGCGACGCCATGCCCAGCGGCGGTAAGCTCACGATTCAGACCGAAAACCTTGATCTCGACGAACACTACGCCAAAAAGCACGACTATGTCCGGCCCGGCCCGCACGTCCTGCTCGCCGTCAGCGACAGCGGACTCGGAATTTCTCCCGAAATCCAGGCGCGTATCTTCGAACCATTCTTCACCACCAAGGAACCCGGAAAGGGTACCGGCCTCGGCTTGCCAATGGTGTACGGCATCGTGAAACAAAGCGGCGGATCGATTGAGGTCTACAGCGAAGTCAATTGCGGCACCACCGTAAAAATTTATCTGCCGCGGGTCCAGGCCGAGGCCGAAAATGTTTCGCCCGCGGTGAAGCAATCGACCCTCATCAAGGGAACGGAGAAGATTCTTCTCGTCGAAGACGATGTTTTGTTACGCGGTATGGCCGCCGACATCCTTAGCTCCCATGGATACACGGTGTACCCGGTCGCTAGCGTCGCAGACTTTGCATCCGTCCTGCAAAAGCTGCCGCCCTGCGATCTCCTATTGACCGACGTCGTCATGCCCGGTTTGCGAGGACCACAGATTGCCGAATGTGTCGCGCGGCAATGGCCGCGTATTAAAGTCCTCTATATGTCGGGATACACCACCAACGCGATCGTCCACCAAGGCGTTCTCGACGAAGGTGTCTGCTTTCTGCAAAAGCCTTTTTCGCCCGACTCTCTGGTCACGAAAGTCCGTGAAGTTCTCGACGCGCGTCCGACCCAAAGCCAGCTCTAACGGGATTTTTATTTTCGGGGTTGTGTGGGGCAGCGAACAAAAAAGCCGCCCTTAAGGGCGGCTTGCACAAACCGAAACCAATCATGCCGCGGCGTCCGCCGGTACTGGCGGAACGAACGGCTCATCGTAGCTACCACCATAGATCGACGGAACTTTCGATCCCATCGGCCGCAGGTAGGTTGTTAACTCCCCCCGATGATGAATGCTGTGATTGTTCAGGAATCCCAGATACAGCACCGCCGGCAGATTGAACACGCCGAAAAATTCGACGGGTGTCATCAACTGCTCCGCGCTCATCGCCTGTATGCGCGCCACGCCCCGCTTCACATTCTCGTCGTACCACGCCACCACTTCCGCGGACGTCTGCGGCTTGTGCTCCGGGGTTTCCATGCTGAACTTCAGATCGGCAATCCCATCCAGAAACTGGATATCGCTGTTCGCGATATGCCACGCCAGTTCCTTCGCGGTACGCGCGTTCGGATCCGGACGATAGTCCGAACCGGCATCCGGCACTGCTGCAATGACCTTCTTCGTGATTTCTGCTTCGCGCCCAATGCCATCCAGCATCATCGCGCGATAGCCGAGGACAAACTCAGGACTCATGCCTTGCGACATAATTGTTCTCCTTCGTGACAGACGTTATGTTTTTTCCGGGCAGAAAAGCCAAAGGGCGACGGCCGTTGAAAAACGCCGCGCCCCTGGGACTCGAATTGACCAGCGAATTATACGCCGACCGGCTGCTTGCTGCGCACTGGAACCGGAGTGAGCCAGCCATGGCGGTCGCTCTTCTCGCCGCGCACTATGGCGTAGAACTCCTTCTGCAACACCTTCGTGATCGGACCCATCCCGCTGCCCTTGCCGACCTTGATCTTGTCGACCGAACGGATCGGCGTCACCTCGGCGGCCGTGCCCGTGAAGAACACTTCGTCGGCGATATAAAGCAACTCCCGCGGAATCGTCTGCTCCACGATCGGAATATTCTGGTCGCAGGCAATCTGCAGAATCGAATCGCGCGTGATGCCCGGCAGCACCGAGTTCCCCAGCGGCGCCGTGATCAGCTTGTCGCGATGCACGAGAAACAGGTTCTCGCCCGAGCCTTCGCTGACAAATCCATTCTTGTCGAGCGCGATCCCCTCCACATATCCGTTGGCGATCGCTTCCATCTTGATGAGCTGCGAGTTCATGTAATTCGCGCCCGCCTTCGCCATCGCGGGCAGTGTGTTCGGCGCCAGCCGCGTCCACGACGAAACACAGACGTCGACGCCCTCGCCATCGCCGCTCAGATACTTGCCCCACGGATAATTGCAGATGTAAACCTCGACCGGACAGTTCAGCGGGTTCACGCCCGCGTCGCCATATCCCCGCAGCACCACCGGCCGGATGTAGCACGGCCACGCTCCGTTATGCCCCACCGTCTCCACCATAGCGCGGACCAGTTCGTCGCGCGTAAACGGCAGCTCCATGCGATAGACCTTGGCCGAATCCACCAGCCGCTGCATGTGTTCCACGGCGCGAAAAATTGCCGGACCGCTGGGCAGCGCGTAGCAGCGAATGCCTTCGAAAACCGAAGAACCATAATGGACGACGTGCGACATCACGTGCAGCGTCGCGTCATCCCAGTTAATCAGTTTTCCGTTGTGCCAGATCTTGTCGGTCTTCTCGAAGGGCATCGAAACTCCTGTCAGTTTGAAGTAGCAACGAGGCGGTGTCATTCCTCCGGCAGGGGACGACTGAGGCGCGAACCCAACCCACGTTACACTCCATTATAGCTTGGGATGGTCCGGGCTTCGGGCTCGGGCTCCGGGCTCAGGGCGTCCGTTCGGACCTTGGCTCCGTTGCCCTTCGACCCTGGACATTGGACCCGCCGCATCCACTCACGTTGTCATGCCGAGCGAAGCCACGACCGGAGCGAAGCGGACCGTGTGGGCAAGATGGACCTTGTGGGGACGGGCGCCATCGCCCGTCCAGCGAGCAAAACGAGCGTGGCAGTTACCACAGCCGCGGACCCCTTTGACGATTTCCTGCCGGCAGTAGCTGCCGTGCCTTATATGACGGTCGATCCGCGCGATCCACATTTTCTGGAACGCAGTGAAGAGGTGGCCGTGTCCTGGCGTGAGAGGACGCGGAACGCCGCACCGCGGATGCGGGCGCCACGCAGGCCGCCGTTACCTCTACCGACCCCGCTCATGTGGGGACAGCCGCCCCCGGCTGTCCCGGTCGCGAAGCGACCGTGCCCGCGCGCCGTTTTGCGACTACGAACATGGCGGTCGATCCTAGAAAACGAAAGCCGTCTCTAGGCATGAAAACAGAAACCGGGAGAACTGCAGCTCCGAAGCAGCGGCAGAATGCAGCCCAGCCCGCAAGCGCTGGGTAGAACCAAGAATGAGGACAAGCCTTGGAGGGGCGAAGGAAAACAACGCCGAGCGGGTAGGGACGCTTTGGCGGCAGTCGTGCAACGTGCGTCAAAATCGAAAAACCCACTTCTCGCGCACAAAACGCGCGAGAAATCCTGCCAAGAGGGTAGCTATTGCAGCGAGCTTCCGACCTGTGAGAAGACGTTGTTGGCGTTCGATCCAATCATTCGAACTGTGCCGACAACGATCACGAGGATCACCGCCAACATTACAGAGTACTCGGCGATATCCTGGCCTTCTTCATCATTCCAGAGCAGCTTGATCCACGCGAACGACTTATTGGTTTGCTCCGACATATTCTCCCCTTTTTAAGCGATCCCTGATACTCGTGCGCCAGTGACATCGGGCGCTCCGGTTTGGTGGTCCTGATCTGCAAGCTTCAGACCCCAGACTTCTCTTTCTTGCGTGAGGGCGTGCAACCCCACATGAAACTCGGATGTACCTTTCAGCTTCTTCGTCCATACAACGCGACATTGCATCTTGCGCTGGCGATAGAAGATGGTCACCTCATCCTGCAGGTTCAACTCGCGACGTACGGAACCTAACCGGACACCGGTCGTCGTCACATCCAGGGTATGCGCCATCTCGTCGAAAGCCTCCCCGGCTGCGTCTTTGCCCTTGATTCGAACCGGCAGCACTGCTTTGGTGCGACTTCCGTGGCGCTTATTGGCTACTACACCGCCGGTTTGCATTCTTTTCTCCATGAACAGTGTGCACTTAACAGTCTTTGGTTGGAATGGCTCGGTCGGGTAGGGGAAAGGCACAACGGTAACCATTTCTCAGAACTCGGTCTGGCACTATGAGTTACGGACCAACGAAAACCAGGATCGGGGCGGACCGTATTGCCGCGAACAGACCAGCGCACCATCTTCCTGGAAACTTTTTCTAGCCGCATGTGGTCTAATAAATGAGCGGGAATTGCCCGCCTATTCATGAAATTCTCCGGTTTTTCCCGCGTTTTTCTGGTTTTCGGTGCTCTTGGCGCGGGGTTATTCGCAGCCACTCCAGCATCTCAGCCGCAGCCGGTTCCGATCCTTCCGCAGCAGTTTGCCGGATGGGAGATGCAGGGCACTGCGCAGACCAGCAGTAATGCCGCAACAGCTGACCCCACGAATGCGGCTGTGCTCAACGAATATCGCTTTTCCGATTTCGCCTCGGCGACTTATACGCGCGAGGACGGCCGCACGCTGAAGATCCGGGCGGCGCGCTTCGCGGATGCTTCCGGCGCATTTGGCGCGTACACGTTTTATCTGCGGCCTGATATGACCAAGGAAGATTTTGGAGATCAGGGCGTCTCCATCGGAGACCGTGCTCTCTTCTATCGCGGACATATCTTGATCGATGCGCAGTTCAGCAAGGAAACCCCGATGTCAGCGGCAGAGTTGCGCGAGTTGGCTGGAGAGCTGCCGCATCCCGGTGGGAGTTCTGGAAATCTTCCGAGCTTCATCGAATTCCTGCCCCACAAGGACTACGTCGCGAATACGCAGAAGTATGTGATGGGTCCGTTGGCGCTGGCTTCGCTGCAAACCCCTGTTTCGGCGAACCTGGTGGACTTCGGCTCCAGTTCGGAGGTGACGCTCGCGCACTATTCGACTCCCAGCGGCGAAGCGACGCTGATGCTGATTTCTTATCCAACGCCACAGCTCGCCGCCGATCACCTGCGGCGTATCGATGCAGCACATCACCTGACACAGCCGCAGCCCGGAATTTCCGAAGTCGATGGTTCAGGTACTTTCTTCGACAAGCGCACCGGGCCAATTGTGGCCATCGCGACGGGAGGAATTTCCGACAGCGATGCGAAGTCGTTGCTGGGACGAGTGAACTACGAAGCCAGCGTCACATGGAACACGCCAACCGAGAATGCGCAGGTTCGCGATCTGTATATGCTGATCCTGAACATCGTGGTCCTGTGTGCAATTCTTGCGGGTCTTGCGATTGTTGCTGGTGTGGCCTTCGGAGGATTCCGGATTTTGATGAAGCGGCTCTATCCCGATAAAGTTTTTGACCGCCCTGAACAGATGGAATTCATCTCATTGCACCTGACCGAGACGGTCGTGAAAGGTGCTGTGGTGGGCGAAACTGAGGTGACCGAGACTATCGTGGAGGAAGTGGTGCGGGATGGTTCTGAGGGGGCCAACAACGTCCGCTAGGGGGCTCGTAAGCCCAGTAAGTGCCTTGAAAAGATCGGGTTAGAGCATTACACAGCGCATTTTGTCTCATTTTGGTACATTCCTCGGTGCTGTTAACACCTTTCATAAGTTATTGAAAATAAAGACTCTTATTTCCCAAAAATCGCTTGACACCCCTGTTTTTAGGCTCATAAGATTTCGGCAGAAAGTTTTGACGGAATCAATTGCCTCCGTTGGAACTATTCTCCCTTGAAGAGAAGGCCGCCCAG
>Ga0070735_10002248_pt1 | contig 17702 bp, 24 predicted proteins | sample Coa_R1_FD_66443 | JGI IMG/M metagenome (GOLD analysis project Ga0070735, IMG submission 66443) | Surface soil microbial communities from Centralia Pennsylvania, which are recovering from an underground coalmine fire - Coalmine... | ecosystem: Environmental > Terrestrial > Soil > Unclassified ... | reverse complement strand
TCGAGAGCGAGTCGAACTGGACGCTCGTGCGTGACATGGAGCCGGAATCGCCCTTCCGGTACTTCAACGTTGACCGGCTCGACGATGCGGCCAGCGCCTTCGGCGACTTTGCGGACCTGAAGAGTTTTTATACGGCCGGACACGCGCGGCGCGTGGCGGCGCATTCGGAGGCGATAGCCGGCGCGATGGGTCTTCCGGAAGAACGCATCACGGAGATCCGCCGATCGGCGCTGCTGCACGACATCGGCCTAGTGGCAATTCCTTCGTTCGTGTTACACAAACCCTCCGAGCGTTTGGGCAATGCCGAATGGGAAATGATGCGCCTGCATCCGTACCACGCCGAGCGAATCCTTGCGCACGCACCCGCTTTTTCACCGCTGCGCCGTTTCGTTGCCGCTCATCACGAGCAGCCTGACGGGCATGGATACTTTCGTGGGTTGACTGAGGCGGAAATTCCGGACGGCGCGCACGTCCTCGCAGTTGCCGATCGCTTCGACGAGCTCACGCACGAAGGTCCGGGGCGCAAACCGCTTTCCAGCGATATTGCGTTCGAGGTAATGAGTCGCGAGGGCGGCGCGCGCTTTTCGAATGACGTATTGGCAGCTTTACGCGAATCTCTCGAACAGCCGTTGCGAGAAGAGCCGGCGATGTTCCCGGAAGCGCCGATGCTGCACGCCCAGCCTCGCAGCGTTTGGCCCGCCGGCCTCACGGACCGCGAGATTGACGTATTACGCGTGCTTGCAACCGGAGCGAGCCGCAACGAAATGGCACAACGTCTCTGCGTCAGCGAACACACGGTGCGCCATCACTTGGAGCACATCTACGCAAAGATCGACGTCAAGACACGCGTAGAAGCGACCTTATTTGCGATAGAACACGGCCTGCTTGCCTGAATAGGCAGGCGTAGGACGTTCGTCCGATGCACGCAATGTGCCCCCGCCGTACGGTGTGAGCGGAGGTGCATATGTCTACTGTACGAACCACGCAAGTCCCGGCGGGCGCGGCAAAAACCCAAAACTACATTTACAACCTGCGGGGCACGCTTTTGGAAGCGTGTTCGTGCGGCGTGTTGTGTCCGTGCTGGATCGGCGAAGACCCCGATACCGGCGACTGTAAAGCGTTTCTCGGCTATCACTTCGACAAAGGCGAGATCCAAGGGATCGACGTGAGCGGTCTTTCGATGGTGATGGTTTGCCAGATTCCAGGCAACGTTTTGACGCCGAAGAGCTGGAAAGTTCTCGTACTCATGGACGCAAAGGCAACGGATGAGCAAGCAAACGCCATCGCCGCCGCATACACGGGAAATCTCGGCGGACCGCTCGCCGATCTCTCGCAACTCGTCGGCGAGATCATCGGTCTGGAGCGTGTCCCGATCGCCCACGAAGTGCGCGGAGGCGCAGGCGAACTTACCGTCGGAGAGGGCTGGATCGCGGCAGCGATAGAACCGTATCACGGACCGGATGGAAGCGTAACGACGCTTCGCGACTCCGTGTTTTCGACGATTCCCGGCTCGCCCGCGTACGTTTCGAAGGCGACGTATCATCGCGTAAATATTCCGAAATACGGCATCAAGTGGGCTTTCGAGGGCCGCAACGCCGTGCAGGGCGACTACATGATCGCTCATAGAGCATAAGCGCGTGCAATCGGTTCCACGTGCCGCGCCGGTGCCGGCTGTAATTCCCACAGCCATTGCGGCTGCATGGATACTTGCGGCAATCGCTCAATTCACGGGCCGGGCGCAATTTCTGCATCACGACGCGCTCATCGAGCGTGGTCCTTCGCCGGGGATCGCGCTCCTTTTGTTCGTGGCCGCATGGCTCGTGATGATCGCAGCAATGATGCTGCCGTCCAGTTTTCCCTTGATTCGGATGTTTGCGTTCGCCTGTGCGAAACAAACGCACTCTGCGCTCGTCTTCGCTGCCTTCTTGACCGGATACGTCGTGGTCTGGTTGGCCTTCGGCATCGCTGCCTTCGCCGGGGACGTGGTCGTGCACGCGGCCGCCGATCGGGTCGCGTGGTTGAATGCGCATCCCTTTATGATTGCAGGAACGGTGCTTGCGATCGCCGGCGCGTTTCAGTTCACGCCGCTCAAAGACGCGTGTTTGAAAGCGTGCCGGCTGCCCGGAAACTTTCTCATGCGTCATTACCGGCGCGGAGCGCGCGCGGCGTTTCAGCTCGGATACCTGCATGGCTTGTTCTGCGCGGGCTGCTGCTGGGCGCTCATGCTTATCGGCTTCGCAGCGGGATTCGCGAGCTTGTGGTGGATGGCGGCACTTACAGCGCTGATGGTGTACGAAAAGACTGCTCGTCGCGGGAACGCTGCCGTTCCCATCGCCGGTGCGCTGTTACTGCTTTGGAGCGTGCTCGTCTTTGCTCACCCGCCATGGCTTCCCGCGGCGTTTTCGGGCTAAAAGGCGGAAAATAGCGGCAGCCTACCTAACGATTGTCGGGTCTGATTAAAGGGAGGTACAGCGTGAGCAGCCCCATCCCGGTCAACATCGGCAATACCGCCTTCATGCTTATCTGCGCGAGCCTCGTCATGCTGATGACGCCGGGGCTCGCGTTTTTCTATGGGGGCCTGGTCGGCCGTAAGAACGTGCTGACGATCATGATACAGAGTTTCATGTCGCTCGGCTGGACGACGGTGGTCTGGGTGATAGTCGGATACTCGATGTGCTTCGGCAACGATTGGCACGGCATCATCGGCAATCCCATGCAATACTTCTTCTTGCGCGGCGTGACGCTGCATACGATGTTCACGGGCAACGACGCCGGTATTCCGCTCGTCGTGCACATCGCGTATCAGATGATGTTCGCGATCATCACGCCCGCGCTCATCACCGGCGCATTTGCAAACCGCGTCACGTTCAAAGCGTACTTCCTGTTCCTAACGTGCTGGCTGCTCTTCGTGTATTTTCCGTTCGTGCACATGCTCTGGAGTCCGAACGGCGCACTGGCGAAATGGGGCGTGCTCGATTTCGCCGGCGGCCTCGTCGTGCATGCGTCCGCCGGCTTTGCGGCACTTGCTTCAGTCCTGTTCGTCGGGCGGCGTTCGGTAATGGAAAACAAACCGCATAACGTTCCGCTGATCGCGCTCGGCACGGGACTGCTCTGGTTCGGGTGGTATGGATTCAACGCAGGTTCGGAGTTGCGCGTCGACGCGGTTACCGCATCGGCCTTTCTGAACACGGACATCGCGGCATCGTTCGCGGCAGTTGCGTGGCTGCTGGTCGAATGGGCGCGCGGCAGGCAGCCGAAATTCGTCGGTTTACTCACCGGAGCGGTCGCGGGTCTCGCAACGATTACTCCCGCGGCGGGTTACGTTTCGCCGGGCGCGGCAATCGTGTTCGGCTTGCTCGCCGGATTGGTGTGTTATTACGCCGTCGCATTGAAGAACCGGCTCGGCTGGGACGACGCGCTGGACGTGTGGGGCGTGCACGGCGTCGGCGGCGTGCTTGGCATTACGTTGCTCGGCATCTTCGCAACGAAGCTCTGGAATCCGGCGGGTGCCGACGGGCTTCTGTTCGGCGGCGCGTCGTTCTTCGGCAAGCAGGTTGGCGCTGCTGTATTTTGCAGTGCATGGGCATTTGTGTTCACGTACGGAATGCTGTGGCTGATTAGCCGTGTTACGCTGACCAAAGTGCCTCGTGATGCCGAAGAGCGCGGATTGGATATCGAATTGCACGGCGAAGAAGCGTATCCGCTCGGCGTTTAGGTTCGGATAGCCGTGTACAGTCAGGCGCGCGAAGCCGTGCGCCTGGCTGTCCGTCGCGCGAGGAGAGTGGCGGAACTATAATAGCTGCGCCAATCTTGGAGGTCACGAAGATGAGTTCGATCATCGTTGACGCCGATGCGGCACTGCAGGAAATGCGAAAAGAGTGGGGATGGTTTCTTGCCCTCGGGCTGGCTCTTATTGCCCTGGGAGTGCTCGCCATCGTCTATGAGGAGTTCGCTACGCTTGCTTCAATTGCGGCTCTCGGCATATTTCTCGTTGTCTCGGGAGCCATGCAACTTGCCACGGCATTTCTCGCACGCGGCGCAGGCCACGTTATTTTATACCTGCTCTTCGGTTTGCTCGAGATCCTCGTAGGATTCGTACTTTTTGCGCATCCGGTCGCCGGTGCGCTCATCGTCACGCTGACGCTCGCAGTCTATCTGGTTTTCAGCGGAGTGTTCCGCGTCGTCTATTCACTATGGGCGCAGATGCCGAACTATGCCTGGGCGGCTTTTGCCGGTCTTATCGCGATCGCGCTCGGCATATTGCTGTGGGAACAGTGGCCCAGTTCCGCTGTATGGTTCCTCGGAATCGCCGTCGGCGTGAATTTCATCTTCGCCGGCACCGCGTGGACCGCGCTTGCACTGAGATTGCGAGCTAAACCCGCATCAACCCACGCCTAGTGATCGACGAAATCCGACGTTTCCTCGAAGGTCGGCTCACGATGGAGCGATTCGAGCGCGAACTTCCGATGTTCGCCGGATTCAAGCTTAACCACGGCCTCATGCGGATGCACGGCCGTAACCGTTCCGCTCAAATCTTCTCCCGGAATGGCAACGCGATCTCCGGGCTTCAGCATCGCGTGCGCTTTTTTCGACGGCATGACCCTACCGTACACCGCTCGACGGGAATATGAAAGTGCATCCCGCCTGGCCGGAGAATGAGTAAGCGTGTCCTACGCTTTGCTCGTGGCTCTGTCGCTGTTTTACGGTTTTGCGTTTGAAGAGTTCTACTCGGATTTTGCAAACCGCCCCGGCGGCGTGCGCACCTTTCCGCTCTTGGCTTTCGCCGGCGCCGCGCTGTACCTCATCGAACCGCATTATGCGCTCGCATTCATCGCGGGATTGCTCGTCATCGGTGTGTGGCTCTTCGCGTACGTCCGCGAAAATCTCGAACTCGAAGAGAATCGCGTAGAAAAGCATTTCCTCATTCCGGCTGCGGTCCTCATTGCGTATGTCCTCGGAGCAGTCTGCTTGACGCAGCCGCCGTGGTTTTCCGTCGGCGTAACCGTCGCTTCCGTGCTCCTGATCACGTCACGAAAGCCGCTGCATGCCCTCGTGAGCCGTGTGCCTTCATCGGAGATCTGGAAGGCAGGTCAGTTTTTACTGCTCGTCGGCGTCGTGGCGCCTTTGCTCTACAACGAGCCGCCAATTCCGTTCACGCACATCACACCGTTCAAGGTTTGGCTTGCCGTAATCGCCGTTTCCACGCTTTCTTACGGCAGTTATCTGGTGCAGCGGTACGTGCTGCCCGGACGCGGAATCATCGTCACTGCGCTGCTTGGCGGCCTCTATTCGTCCACCGCAACGACGGTCGTGCTTGCGCGCGAAGCGCACGAGGCGGGATTCACTGCGGAAATCTCCGGCGGTGTCATAGCGGCGACCGCGATGATGTACTTGCGAATCATCATCGTGTGCGCGCTGTTCAACGGTGCGCTGGCAGGCCGCCTGGTTGTGCCCTTTGTCGTCCTCGCTGCATTGGCTGCCGTACCCGCTTATTTGCTCAGCCGCCGTTCACGACAATCGAAGCAGAACGATTTTACCGCGCGTAATCCGCTGGCGCTCGCCACGGCGCTGTTATTCGCAGTGCTCTTGATCGTCATCTCGATACTCACCGATTGGGTCGTTCGGCATCTCGGGACGCACGGTGTTCTAGCTCTGGCTGCCGTCGTCGGTTTCACCGATATCGATCCGTTCGTGCTTTCGCTCGCTCAGGGCGGAGCTGCGGCGACCGGGCTCGCCGTTGCTGCTGCCGCAATCATGATTGCAAGCTCGTCCAACAACGTGCTCAAAGCAGTGTACGCCGTAGCCTTTTCACGACGGCGCGAGAGCGCCGTCGCTGCCGGTTTGCTGCTTCTTTTTGCGGCGCTCGGCGTTGCGTTCGCATTATTCGGACTGTCGAGTCGAGGCTGGCTGTGATGAGGTGATCGTTACGGGTCGGAGTTTTCCGGCGGACGCAGCAACGTGAACACCACGAGATCCCACGCGTTGCGCACGCCGATAAGAAGCAGCGCGCCCATGACGACCGCTACGCCGTAAACTCCGTATGCGGATGAACGACACACGAATATGGCACCGATGATGATGACCACATAGCTCGCTGCGGGCAGCATGAAGTACCAAATCCAATCATCCGCATCTAAGTCCCATCGCCGCCGCCAACGCGCGTGAAAACCCCGAAGGAGCATATATGCGGATCCCATCACGCCGACGGCCGCTAGTCCCAAGCCAAGCCAGAGCGGCGTAATCCCTGGTATCAACACCAGCATCGAAACGATCATCTCCGTTACGAAAAACGCGACGATCGGGGTGAAGAACGCGCCGACGGCGCCCTGAGTGCGAGCGTTCGTGAGCGCCTGCTGAGTCAGCGACATGACGACGAACATCAACCCCATCAGGGTCGCCGCGGCCGTTCCGGTAAACGAATAGAATTCCCGCCACTCACCGACTTGTTGCAGCCAAGATTCCATGGAACCGCTTTTCGTGGCGAGCTACTATCAGGCCCGCAAAAGCCCCTCGCGATGCTCGATTATCGCACACAACCCGTCGCTTCCCACATTGAAGACGCGGTTCGCGCGAGAGCGCATGTTTTCGAATCCCGCAACGGCTGCGAATTCTATGAGTTGTTTCTCCGAAAAGTAGCGGCGCAGTTCCGCGTACAAATCGTCGCTGACGTTTGCCGGTGTTTCCGCGAGTGCATCGGCCATCCGCAGCAGTGCCGTTTCCGCCGGCGCAAAGCCGTCAAGTTCACCAGATGCGATCGACGCAATTTGTTCGTTGCTCAAGCCGTACATTCTGCCACCTGCAGAATTCGCGTCAATTCAAAACGGACAGCCGACGCGCGCGGCCGTTCGCAGCGTGACGATCATGCATTGCCGCTGCGGCAGAGCGGACTTCTCGAAGAGAAGCCACTGCGCGAGACCGTGTAGCCAAAAGACCCGCGGCACGCGCGCGCTTATCAACTGCGGAGTGAGGTCGCGACCCACCATTTTGCGGACTTTATTCAGGACAAAGCGCATCGGGAACGACGCGCGCTTCGGGTCGATGCCGCTGATTCGTGCCATTTCTCACTTTCTTTCAGTATTGGCGCGCGTGTACCGACAGCACCAGTGACGCCGCGGCCAACGCAAGAAAGAACCCCGGGAAAGCAATGTTATAAAAAACTCGCGCGCGGACGTGAAAGCTGATGGCGCCGACAAAGAACGCGACTAAGCCGGCAGCCGCTGCCGTTCCGATGAGCGGCACCCCGAGAATACTTAACAAGAGTCCGATTGCGCCTGCGCCCTTTAGGGCGCCGAGTAGCGGCACCCATGAAGGCGACACGCCCACTTCTCCGGCGGTTTTGATAACGGGGCCGGCTTTCATGATATCGCCGACCGCGGCTCCGGCGTTCAGAACTATGGTGGCTGCTGCAACGCCAAGGTAGATGTTGTTCATCACTCAATGGACGTTGCGCGGCCTGAAAAAGTGACTCTTCAGAGGCGGATCCGCGTCAAAGCGCGGATCCGCTCGTTTGCCCTAGGTCGGCGATGGACAAGGCGCAGGTGTTGCGGCCTGCCCACCGGGCGACATCGTCGCCGGCGCGCACGAAGGCGCAGGAGCCGGCGGGGGTGTCTGCGCGGACGCAAACCCTGCATATATCCCCGCTCCTAAAATGCTTGCGAGCGCCAAGCTAAGAGCTAATCGCTTCATGGTTCCTCCTCGGTCTCATGAAATGGTGTAACCTGGGGTGCTGTTACCCGCCCCGCTGCGTTTTGCTCGCTGTGCACGTGGACAGGCAAACATGCGGGACTTCGGTCACGTCGTTAGTTGCGGATCGACGATATCGACGTTTGTGCTTTGCGCTCGGAGCATCGTCACGGAAATGGCGCCGCGGCATCGTTGACGCGGATCGCATCGAAGTAGCCGTTGTTCGGAACACCGTGAAGACCCGCAACTTTGAAAGGCAGATCGGAGAGGTATGCGGTGTCTGCCCGAGCAGTTACGGTAAATGAAAACGTGGCGGAAATTATGGCGGCGATCAAGGCGAATTCTCCGTCGCTGCCCCCCTATCGGAGCAGGCTGGGCTTTTGCTCCTATGCGGGCACACGGCGTCACAGGCTCGGCCTCGCGGACGCTGCATTCTTCGTGAAAACGGCGCCATACGTCTATCGGCGGCTTTCAGCTTCCGACATAGCCCTCATGAAACGGCTCCTTTTCGTGTTCGGTGAGGCGTTTAACGAGCTGGATACCTATCAAGACGCGGTACCGACCGACGCGTATCTTGCGCGCCTACTGGAAAGGCGCGACTTCATCTGCATCGTTGGGTTCTCCGAAGGCGCAGTCATCGGCGGCCTGGCGGCGTACGAATTGGAAAAATTCGAACAGGACCGCCGCGAGATCTATATCTACGACCTCGCCGTAAGCGAACCTCACCGCCGTAAGGGAGTAGCGACCGCGCTCATACACGAGCTTCAGCGCATCGCGGCGGAGCAGCGGGCATACGTCATCTTCGTCCAAGCCGACCGCGGCGACCACCCCGCGATACGCCTGTACGAGTCACTGGGTACACGCGAGGACGTGTATCATTTCGATATCCCGGTCACGCGGTAAAATCTCGAAGAAGCGAGGTACTCGGCGATGACTACATTCTCGGGAGGTTGCATTTGCCGAGCGATCCGCTACGAGTGCGATGCCGAGCCAATCATGATGTTCAAATGTCATTGCCGCGACTGTCAGCATGTTTCAGGCAGCGCCTATGCACCCGTGCTGCTCTTTCCACGCAAGGATGTGCGCATCGTCAAAAGATCGATTCAGCAGTACGCGACGCAGAGTATGGCAGGCGGCGAGAACGTTCGCGGCTTCTGCGCGAACTGCGGCTCGCGCATCTCAAGGGGGCAAGTCTCGCCTCGATCCTGCGACTCGGAAGTTCGAACGCTACCCGACGCGCTAAAAGCTTTCCGGAGAACAGTCACCTTTGCCATTGCGTCAGTGACAGCTGACAGGCGGGCGCGAGCGGTTTGTGAGTTACTGCTTGACGGTTCGAATCTTGAAGGTTATAGCGGGTTTGGTGCCTGACGGGGGCACGTAGGCTTTACCGTTCAAATGGCTGCCGATTACCGTCGCGGTAGCGGACGCGTTGCGGCCGTTCGGGTTGAAGATCGTGAATTTCAGAAACGCGCCCTTCACTGTTCTTTTGACAGTGCCCGAAAGCGAAAAGGTCGCCGTTTTGCCGTTAATCGTGGTTTTGACCGAACCGCTGATGGCGGAACCGCTTTGCTGCAGCACGATGACAACCGTTCCGCTCTCGGATTTACCGCTTTCGGTTGCGACTACGCTGCCGCTGTACGTTCCTGCGACATTCGGGACGGTCGTTTCGACGAAGTTCGAAAGCGCCGAAATCGAGTCCGTGGTTGGGGTGAAGCCGTTCGACGGCGGTACGATGGCGTGGCTGCCGCCGCACGCGCCTAATGAAATCGAAGCCAAAACGATAAGCGCACAGAAAGCGCGCCGCGGAGATAGCATCATACGTATACTCCCCTGACCGTGACGCGCTTCTCTGCGGTATCGGCCGCCCCTGTTGCCGGATCCCGAACTAGGCCTTAAAGACCACGCTTTCGGCCGTGCCCGAAAGAGAACGACATTTGCTATAATCGACGTCCAAAACCTGGGGAGGAACGACCGTCATGGCACGCTCAACCCTCATTATTCGCCGCGCCGCACTGGCCGCCGTAACATTCGCGTTTGCGATGGCTTTCGCACATCCCGCGTCAGCGCAGTTGGGCCAGCGAATCAAAGATAAAATCGTCGATAGCGCCGCAACCCGAATGGTCGCTGAGATCCAGAACGATTCATGCCCTGAATTCGAAGCGATGCTCAAACAGCGCCAGAGCGGGAACTCGAATTCGGGCAAAGCTCGCGGCATGATGAAGAGCGATCCCGCGATGCGGGAGCGATTCGTCAATAAGGTCGCCGGGCCGCTGGTCAACAAGATGATTGACTGCGACCTGCTGCCCGGAAAATGAAACTTCGCTTCACACTGGCAGCGCTTGCGGTCCTTGCATGCACCGTATCGCAAGCGCCGGCTCAGGCAAGCGCCTCGGCGGCAAATCATTATCGCAAAGTGATGCTTGCGAAGAATACACCGATAGTGGTGCAGACCTACAATGCCGTGAACTCCGCCACGTTTCATAGCGGCGAACGCATGGCGTACACGGTCAGCTACGATGTGATCGTCGACGGTGCGATCGTGGCGAAATCCGGCGATGCTGCGAGCGGCCTCATTGAAGACGCACGACAAGGCCGAAAAATGCATGCCGGAACGATCGCAAGCGTCGCGGGTCCGGTCGGGATAATAGCCGGCGGCGCAGCGAACAAGGCAGCGAGCAAAGGCGCTAACCTGCGTGTCTCCGTTACCAGCATGCGAACGTTCTGCGGCGCGACTATTCCGTTGTCGTTTGTGCGGTCCGAATATCACCGGCCGACGCGCTTCCAGAAAATGACGCCTGTGCAGATAGCAAAGGGCCAAAAGTACATCGCGAGAGTCGCGCAGGATACAACCGTTTGCGCAACGGCGACAACAAGGACGCCGTCACCAATTCCGCCTGACGCGCTGCCGCCCGATTCAGTGCATTAGTATTAGCGTCCGCCGAGCGGTGGGGCGCCCGCCGATCGGTATTTCGGCAGACTGAAAATGAGCGCGCTTCGGATCCGGTACGAAATTGCGCAGCTCAAAACCGATTACGAATACCATCGGCGTATGCCGGACGACGTATTGCATCTGCTGACGTACACCGAAGATGCGTATTACCAGTGGGCCGCCGCGTATCCGAAGGATGCATGGCTGGCATCGACGGGCTACAATCTCGCGAAACTCTTCGAGGAACTTCCCGGATACGGCGCACACGATGGGGCCATTCGTGCACTGCAGTTCGTGCGTACGCATTTCAAAAACACGCGATATTCGAAGGCGAGCGTCGCAGATTTGCAGCGCGGCGTCTCGGTAAGGCCTGAGCCTGCGTGGGCAATTCGTCCGACGCCGGCTCCGACGCCGTCGAGTACTCCGATTCTAGCCGTGCATGCAGAGTTACTCCGGTCCGGCCTCTAGGCGTAGTCGAAAAGCGTCATGAAGCCGAAGTCCATGTGCAGCTGCTGATGGCAATGGAAAAGTGTGAGTCCGGGATTGTCGGCGACGACGTCGAGCTCCATGACCTGGTATCCGCCAAGCATCGCGACGTCCTTCATAACGCCGGCAGTCGGGTATCCCGCTATCGGCGTCAGCTCGGTGTGCCGGTGCAAGTGCACCGGGTGAATATCGTCGGTCGCGTTGCGCAGCACGATACGATAACGACCGGCTTCACGAAGTTGCGCATAAGGAATCATGTCCCCGACCATGTGGATGTGCGACCCCGAACCGTTGCCGTACGGCTTCCCATTGAGCGTCCAGATATTAAATCCATCGGAGGCGGCGTTTCCCTTGTCGACGTGAAACGTGAACGTCGCATCCGGCTCGGGGCGCGGTGCGATACTTTTCGTACCAAACCATCGATAATCCCAAGAGGAGGGCGGCGGCGTCCTCCAGACGGGCGCGCCGCTGCTGCCGGGATCGTGCGCGGGTTCGATGAAAAGGGGCCCACTTCGCCGTTATACTGCTCTCGTTGGATATTGCCGCCGGCTCTGAGATGCGTATGATAGAAACGGAATCCGGAAGGACGCGGTGTGAACGAAATTCGCCGCGCACCGCGAGCGGGAATATACGGCGTCTTCGCCTCAGCCGCTCCGTCGATGTCGGCCGAAATGATCTGTCCATGAAAATGGAGCTGTTCGGGAATATCCATGTCATTGCGGATGTCGACGATGACTGCGCGCCCCTCGTGCATCCGCAACAGCGGTCCTGGGAACTGCCCGTTATAGGTGGTTGTACGTACGAATCGCTGCGGCGTCACTTCGATGCTGGCGCTCTGAATGCGGATGACACGATCCGCGCGGACCGACGCGAGCGCCCTGCATATGTCGGGGGAAACAAGCGCTGCCGCCGAGGCGGAAAGTACACCGAGGAGCACGAGCGCGAAGGCGCCGTCGAGTACAACTTCCAGCGAATCTCCGAGCCGGAAAGCGAACACCTGTGGTCGTCACGGTTCGCGTAAATGGTGGGAACCAATCGCGCGACCTATGGCCGCGAAGCACCGGGCGTTAGCGCATTCGTGCTGGAGAATGGCACCGTGTACCACACGTACTCCACGTACGCGCGCGGCCTTGACGGCTTATGGAACATGTACCGGTGGCTCGATCGCGCACCGCGCGGCCGCAACGAGAGCTTCGACGACGAACGGTGGCTGCGCCACCACGATAAGTACGGCACGCCGTAACGTATCGGAACCTTGCAATCAACCATGCGGCTGCCTACAATGAAGCCATGTCCGTAGCGCAGCCGCCGTGTTTTCATCCTCCCGTTCCGAAGCACATCGTGGGCATGCCATTTGAAACATGGCAAGCGATGCTGCCGAAATTGCAGCGGCCGTACGTCACGGTTGTCGCATCTGTAGATGCGTTCGGGCGCGTCGCCTCTGCACAGGTCGACATCAGCTCCGGTAATCCGGATTTTGATGCTGCGGGTGTAGCGGCAATGCGATCGTGGACATTTGTGCCGGCATCCGACGGCTGCAAGGCGGCATGGGCGACTGCGGAATACGCGGTGTCGTCCGGTAACCTGACGTTCGACAATCCCTGTGAACACGACGCGGAGATCGTTGCGGCGACCGACCCGGAGCTCACGACGTTTCCTTTGCTCAAACCAACAGACTATACGCGCGATATTTCAGTGACGGTTTCGCTCGACGCAATGGGCAGGTTGATGCATGCCAAGGTAACGCAGTCCACTGGACGACACGACTACGACGCGGCGACGCTGCGCGCGGCGCTATTGTCTACATATTTTCCGCCGGTGCATGCGTGCCGGCCTTCCAGCGGCTCGTACGTGTACACTTGGACTTTCGAGCACCCCTAGACGTGGCTCAAGATGGCGCGAACGGCGGGACCGAGGCGGCGTAGTCGCTCTACAGGTTCGTTGGAAAAGACGAAGCGAATAAAGTCGCCTCCGTGCGTTCCCCAACCGGTCATAGCGGTTGCGCAGATGTCGTGTTCGAAGAGCCGTTCCGACATCAGAGCCCCGTCCAGGCCGAAGTCGGAAACGCGTAACAACATCGACCAACCACCGGCCGGCAGTCCGAACGGCAAACCCCGCAGGCCTTCTACAAGTGCGTCGCGCCGGCGCTGCAACTCCTCGACGTATCGCGGAAGCGCCGCCGGCGAAAGATCGAGAGCAAGTGCTGCAGCTTCCTGCGCAATACCGACCGGCACGACAACGTTCGCCATCGAAGCCGCAGCAAGATCCGGCGTGAGCCAGGCGGGGCAAACGACCCAGCCCACACGCCAGCCGATCATCCGCAATTCTTTCGACGCAGATCCGACAACGATTGTGCGGTCAGCCATTCCATCGAGTCGGGCCGGATGAATCACTGAAAGTCCATCGAACAGCAAGCGTTCCATCGCCGCGTCCAGGATGAGCAGCAGATCGTTGCGCGTGCAGAGGTCCGCGACCACCGCCCAATCGTCTGCATCGAGAACCGCGCCGCTCGGCATTGAGGGTGACATCAGGAGCATCGCGCGCGTTTGCGAACTGATAGCGGAACGCAGCGCATCGCGATCGAGCTTCCACGGCGCGCCCGGCATAAAATGAAACGGAACGTATCGCGGAACACCGCCGGCGAGATGTATGCGGTTCAACAGCCCGGCATAGACCGGATCGGTGACAATCACCTCGTCGCCGACGTCGATCGTGGCCAGCAATACGTTGAGAATACCGGACAATCCGCCCGCGGAGATGATCACTTGCGCGGCGCTGTAGTCTACACCCGAGACGGATGAGACGTGCCGCGCAACAGCGTTCCGTAACCGTTCCTGTCCAACGAACGGCAAATAGGAGTTGAACCGATCCTCTGCTACCGCTGCCCGCGTGCACGCAATCACGTCCGGATCAGGCGGCACATCGGTATCGAGATTTTCGAGGCGCAGCAAATCGCTAGCCGCCGCGTCGGCTAGCATGCCCATCCGATCGACGCCGATCCCGGCAACATGGGTCAGCCGCGCGGGTCGAATATGATCCATCGCTCTCTTCACATCAGCGATCTGGGCACTTCGCACTACGCGATTCGAAGCCTGGCGCACTACGACGGCAAGAACGAGTGGTTTTGGCCGCAAGAGAGCGAAGCAAAATCGAATGTTCCCGAGTGGAACGGTAGCACTGTTGTTTACCGACATCGAGGGCAGCTCGCACCGCTGGGAAACGTACCCGGAGGCGATGAGCGCTGCGGTAAAGCGTCACGACGCAATCCTTTCGGAAGTTATCGACTCGCACGGCGGATACACGTTCAAGCGCCTCGGCGATGCGTTCTGCGCTGCCTTCAGCACAGTGCCGCAAGCCGTCGCAGCAGCACACGACGCGCAGCGCGCGCTTCTCACTGAGGATTTTTCGGCAGTAAACGGCCTGAAGGTGCGAATTGCGGTACACGCCGGGCACACCGAAGAGCGCGATGGCGACTACTTTGGCCCCGCGGTAAACCGGGTCGCTCGCCTGCTTGCTATCGGGTCAGGCAGCCAAGTTCTCGTTTCAAGCACCGCCGCAAATCTGATGCAGAGCGAAATGCCCGAACACGCGTCGATGCTCGATTTGGGCACGCACCGACTGAAGGATCTGGCGCATCCCGAGCGGGTGTATCAATACGTTGCTCCCGGTTTGCCCACGGAATTTCCCGCACTGCACTCGCTGGACGCGCGCCCCAACAATAATCTGCCTCTCCAACTCACCTCGTTCGTCGGGCGAAGCGAGGAAATCGCGCAAATCAAGGCACTGCTGGAAACGCATCGGCTCGTTACGCTTGTCGGAGCGGGCGGCGTCGGTAAGACCAGGCTTTCGTTACAGGCCGGCGCGGACTTGTTAAACCACTATGATGACGGCGTGTGGGTTGTGGAATTAGCGCCTCTCTCGGACGGCACGCTGATTGCGGCGGAACTGGCCAGGGTCTTCGAGGTGAGAGCGAGTGCCGAACGGCTGACGGATGCCCTGATCGCCTCGCTCCGCGGGCGGCGCGCGCTTTTGATCATCGACAATTGCGAACACTTGATCGAGCCTGCCGCGCAAATCATCGACAAGATTCTGCGCGGCTCGCCGACTCTGCGGATCCTGGCAACAAGCCGGGAACCCTTGAAGGTTTCCGGCGAGCAGGCTCATCGCGTTGCGTCACTCGAGCAGTCCGCAGCGGTAGCGCTTTTCAAAGATCGCGCGACGGCCGCGAATGATACGTTCACACTGACCGGCGCGAATGTGGCGAGCGTAGAAAAGATTTGCGAGCGCCTGGACGGGATTGCGCTCGCAATCGAACTCGCAGCAGCCCGCGTGCGCACGATGGACGTCGGCCTCCTGTTGCGATTGTTGGAGGAACGTTTTCGGATCCTCACCGACGGAGACCGTACGGCGCTGCCTCGCCATCAGACGATGCGAGCGCTGATCGATTGGAGCCATGATTTGCTCTCGCCGCAAGAACAAACGCTCTTTCGGCGATTGTCGGTATTCAGCGGCGGCTGGTCTCTCGATGCTGCAGGTGCCGTCTGCGCCGACGAAACACTCGAGTCGTGGAACGTTTACGACGTCCTGGGCGCGCTCGTGGAAAAATCCTTGGTGGTCGCGGAACTTGCGGCATCATCCGCGCGATACCATTTTTTGGAATCGACGCGGCATTATTCGGCGGAAAAGCTCGCGGCCGCGGGAGAACGCGATCGGTTGCGCGCCGCACACGCGTCGTATTATACGCAGTTTGCTCAACAGTTGGAACAACGATGGACGATAACGCCGACGCGAATTTGGGAGCAAGAGGTAGAATCGGAACTAGACAACCTGCGCGGAGCAATTGAGTACTCGCTCACGGAAGGGCACGACGTCGAACTGGGATCGCAGCTCGTGACCGCACTGCCGCTGTATTGGAACGCACATCGGGCCGAAGGGCAACGGTACGCTTCGGCCGCCCTCGAAGTCAAAAGGGACTTGACGCCCGCGACCCTCGCGAAGGTGTGGCTGACCGGCGCCATCGTGAACCTCGCGTCGAATTTTCGCTTGTCGCGCGAGTACGCCGAGTACGCGAAGGCGGGCTTCGAGGCTCTCGGCGATGCATTCGGTGCCATGCGCGCGCTGCGGTGGATCGGCGTCGCGTCTACGCTACTGCGGGATCTCCATCGCGGGCGTGTCAGTTTCACGCAGGCGCTCAACTATTTCGAATCGCACGGCGAGGAGCGCTGGGCCAATTGGACGCTCGAGAGTTTGGCGGTACATGCGAACTTCAGCGGAGACGTCGCCCTTGCACGCGATCGTTATGAACGCGCCATGGCCAAAGCGCGCCTTCAGGATGACGACTTCACCATAAGCGCGTGCGTGCTGAGCTTGGCGGAGTGCGAGTACGAAGCCGGAAACGTCAAGCGGGCGATAGAGCTGGCACGCGAAGGAATCGCGCACGATAGAATGCTGCGCTGGCCGCGCACGTTGCCGAATACGCTGGCGAACCTTGCGGCGTATTTGGTGGCGACGGGCGAGGTCGAGCCGGCACGTGAAGCGGCGAACGAAGCGTTGCGTTTGGCGGCGGACGCCGGCGAGGTTCAGCTAGTGGCGTTTGCTGTCCAGCATCTAGCGGCCGTTGCGGGGATGCGCGGTGAATTCGAACGCTGCGCGCGGCTGCTGGGCTACACGAATACGGTGTTCACCGCATCGCTCCCGCGCGAGTTTACCGAGCAGACCGAGTACGACGCGGTGCTTGCAAAGCTTAGGGCGGTGTTGGGTGAATCGCGCGCGAACGACCTCGTCAAACGCGGCGAGTCACTCACGCAAGATCGTGCCGTCGCAGAGGCGCTGTCGATTTAATTCATGACGAAAGTCTTTCGCGCGGCGGTCGAGACGCCGTTTGGGCACATGCAGATCGCGGTCGACGAGGCCGGCGTTTTGATTGAAGCCTGGCTGCCGAATCGCGGCCGGGCATTCTCACCGCAGCGCGAGAGTCCGGCGGCAGCGCGTGAAGGCATACGGGATGCGTCAAATCAGCTAACTGAGTACTTTGCCGGCAAGAGGCGCGTTTTCGATCTGCGCTTGGCACCGCATGGCTCGTCTTTCGAACAGCGCGTGTGGGATCGGCTCTGCAAAATTCCGTATGGTACGACGACGTCCTACGGAGCGATCGCCGCCGAGATGCAACTGCAGAACGGAGCGCGTGCCGTCGGACGCGCAAACGGATCGAACCCGATTCCGATTATCATCCCATGCCACCGTGTCATCGGAAGTGACGGCCGGTTAACGGGTTATGGCGGCGGATTGCCGCTCAAGCGCGCATTGCTCGAGTTGGAAGGCGCGATTGCTCCTCGCTTGATCTGATACGCTATTTAGCCGGAACGAGAACCGGAGTACCGGGTTTGGAAACCTGAAAGATGACGAGATTCAAAGGAGACTTTCCGCCGTTCACGATCCGCGTGACGACATTCGCCGGTTCCTCGATCGCTTGGCCGGTGCTGCGCACCTCCGACGGACGTCCGTTTTTGAACTCCCACGTGCCGCTCCCACTCACGATATAGACAAACGGTGGAAAAGGGTGCGTGTGCCAAATTGTGATGGCACCGGGCGCAAGTGAGCCTTT
>Ga0070735_10002246_pt1 | contig 17704 bp, 12 predicted proteins | sample Coa_R1_FD_66443 | JGI IMG/M metagenome (GOLD analysis project Ga0070735, IMG submission 66443) | Surface soil microbial communities from Centralia Pennsylvania, which are recovering from an underground coalmine fire - Coalmine... | ecosystem: Environmental > Terrestrial > Soil > Unclassified ... | reverse complement strand
TGGACAGATTCACGGGCGAGCGCGACGAAGCCGCCAGTCACGAGCTGTTCGACCTCACGATCGCCGCCTTGATACTGCTCGGGCGCGCCGACAACTACCTTGACGGCGTCGTTCACGCTTACGAGCTCCAGCTTCTCGCGACGCTCGGATACGCGCCCGTCCTCGACCGGTGCGTCGTGTGCGGAGCGGCGCCGGGCCGTGGAGCGGGATTCAGCCCCGCTCTTGGCGGAATCGTCTGCAGGGACGACCGCCACAAGGCTGGCGACGCGCTGCCGGTCTCCGTGGAGGCGACGGAGCTTTTGCAGGCCTTACAGGAGTCGGATGCCGAGCGGGCGCTTGCGCTCAGGCCGTCGCCGAAGGCCGCTGCCGACACGGCGAAGGCCCTCCGCTGGTTCGTCCGATACCGGTCGGAGCGCGCGCTTAAGAGCGCCGATTTCCTGGATCAGCTTCGCGCCACGGCGTAAACGGCGGGTTGGGCCCATAGGGCCTATGCGACCTATAAGACCTATAGGGCATATAGCGCTGTCCTACCGGAGTGCGGCTTCAGCCGATTGCATCCGGCGGCGGTGTTAGCAGGTCCTGGATGAACACGACAAGGTTCTTGCCGGCCGCCTTCGCCGCGTAGAGCGCTCGGTCGGCGCTCTGGATGAGGCTCTCCGCGTCCGATGCGTCGGCGTCAAACTCCGCGGCTCCTACGCTCACCGTAATGCGGCGGTGAGGGAACTCGTGGCGCTCGACGGCCTCGCGCAGCCGCTCGGCGACGACGTGCCCCTGGCTGGACCCGGTCAGCGGCAGGATGGCCGAGAACTCCTCGCCACCGTACCGCGCCACCAGGTCGCCCTCCCGGACCGTGTCTCGCAGTACCTGTGCGACTTCGCGGAGGACCTGATCGCCCGCCGGATGGCCAAGCGCGTCATTATAGGCCTTGAAGTTGTCCACGTCGATCATGAGGAGAAGGACGGGGTAGGAGTACCGCTGCGCGCGCGCGATCTCCTCGCGCAGGCGATCGTGGAACGCGCGGCGGTTCGCCAACTCGGTCACGGAGTCGGTGGTGGCGAGCCGCTCCCAGTCCTCCTTGGCCTCGGTCAGTCCCCGGCAGCTTCGGATCAGCTCCGCCTTCACGGCCTCCAGCTCGTCGACTGTTTGCAGGAGCTGAGCAGTCCGTTCCGAAGCTTCGCGGCTCCGCTCATCGAGCGATTCGTAAGCATCGCGCAGGCTGCGGTATACGCGCAGGTTGTTGCGGTTGATGAGGAGCAAAGAGGCGAGCAGGGCGATGACCGCAACGACGGCAGCGATGATCAGGCCGGCGGTCAAGCGTCAAACCCGTCGATTCGTGCCGGCATAGCGCGCATGTCCTTACCAGTCGCGATGGGGAGCAGCATTCCGCGTTACTATGTTGTATCGCGGCGCGGAAACATCGCGTATCGGTAAGATTCATGGTTAATCGACGCCGGGGGCAAAAACCGGCATTGTTGGCAGGCGGGATTCGCCGCAAACGACTCAGTTGAACTCTCCGATGCCGACGCCGAGCGTCTCGCCCGCCGGGCCGCGCGCGAAGCTTCGCGAGAACGGCAGGCCCTTGATGCGAAGCGTGAAGAACACCTCGCGGTCCGGCCGGAAGGCGAATGGCGCCTCGGTGTACGTTACGCTGGCCTCGAGGCAGTCCCACTCGTGAACGGCCTGGACATTCACGCTGTCGAATTTGTTGGTGCCGCCGTTGTACCGCAGCAGGCCGAACAGCTTCCAAGTCCGGCCGGCGGGAGTTTCGAACTGCATGTTGATCTGGCTGAACTTACGCCGGATTCCGGGCTGCTGCGGATCGATCTGCGAGACCAGGTCGACGGCAAAGTCGTCCCTGGCGCGGAGTGCGATACGGTTCGTGACCGAGAACAGCTTGCCGGTATTCGGGTCGTAGGTGCTCAAAAGATCGAACCGGAAGCTGGAAGTAGGCCGCCACATCATGCGCGTGGAGAGCGACTGGAACGGCCGCAGCGCGGACGTGCCGAGCAGGTCGTACCCGGCACGCGCCGTCAGCTGGAAGTGCTTGTCGTCCAGATAGCCCGCCTCGGCAGTGAGGCTGTGCGACCGGCCGTAGGTATCGAACTGGAACGGCGTGCCGCCCTCCGGCTGCGAGTAGTCGTAGCGGAAGTCGATGCCGCTCCGGCCGAGAAGATGCTGCCGGAGCGCCGTCTGCTCGCGCACGATGTACTGCGCCGCGCCGTCACTGTATAGCCGCTGCTCGAACCCTCCGCCTGTCGTCAGCTCCGTCCGGCCCTTCAAGAGCGGGAAGGGCTGGATGACGACGCCGAGCAGCGCGCGGTCATCCTGGAAGTTGTGTGAAGGCTCCGAGTAGCGGCCGATTCCGAAGTCGAAGTGCAGCGGCAGGCTGTGAAGGAACCCGCCTTTGAAGTTGTAGGTGTCGGACGTGAGCGTCAGCTCAGGCAGCCGCTCCAGCGTCCCGAACGCGGAGTTGTCTGTCTGCACTCCAATGGGGGTCGTCTTGTTCGCCTGGAGCGTCAGGTTGTATTCACGCGCCGTATGCGAATATTGAAACTGGGAGTCCAGACGCGCGGACCGGCTGGCGAAGTTCATCCCCCCGATGTCCGAGTCTGAGGTCGTCCGCGACAGGTCGAGGCTATACGTCAGCGTATTGCGGCTCGCGCCGGCCGCGCCGAAATCGAATGACTGGTGGTAGCTGCCGGTGAACTGGCTGGAGCTGAACACGCTGCCGGCGGATCCGGAGGTCGTCCGGTTGAGGCCGAGCGACAGGTCCGTCATCACTCCGTGCGAGGGGTCGGTGTGGTTGAAGTTGAACCTCGTCGTATCGTTGGACTGGCTGCTGCCGATAAGCTCGCTGTTATTCTGGATCTCCTCGTCGAACGCAATGCGGTTGTTGCTGCCGATGCCCTGCTGGTGTTTGAAGCTGCCCGTGAAGTCCCGCCCGAAGCCCTCGCCGAAATAGCCCTGCAGCGCCAGAAGACCGCCGTTCTGCGGACCGAGCCCCGTGCCTAGCGCCGGCAGCCGGCCTGTCGAGCCGCCGCCGATCGAGTTTACGATTTGTCCGGAAAAGCTGCCGGTGAAGCCGCCGTTCTGTGGACCGAATCCCGATGTGTTGAACTGGCTGGTCTGCTTGCCCGCCAGATACTCCTGCTCGAAGCGCCCGCCCTCGCCCTTCTTCTGCGTCAAGTCCAGGCGCACGAACGTGGCGGCAGTCGAGCCCTCGGGGAAGCTGTACGGAAAGCGCGCGTAGTAGCCCTCTATCTGGTTCTGGCCGAACTCGGGCAGGTAGTCGGTGCGCGCGCGCCGAACGCGCGGATTCAGGTTGAGCGGGATTACGATGTACGGGATCGTGATAACCTTGACGCCGAAGAAGAAGACCGACACGCGATGCAGGACCAGCTTTTCGCCGGGGAACAGCTCGCCGTCGCCTATGCGGAACTCGTAGTGGTGGAAGTGCTCCCGGCAGGTGGTAGCGATAAACTCCTGAGCATAGAAGTAGCCGGTCGTCGTGCCGGCCGCGTTGGCGCCGGAGAGATAGACCGGCTCGGTAACCTGTTCGCGAATGAACTCCGGAAGCAAGACGCCGCGCGGATTGATCAGGCGGAAGGAGCGAGAGGCGGGGAAGACGTGGATCGAATCGGCGTATGCCGTTGCGCCCTGCGTCTCGATTCGCGCATTGCCGCTAAGGACGATCTCACGACGCAGGTTTCCTTCCGCATGGTCGGCGGAGATGGTGGTGTTCTGGACTTTTACGACGACATTTTCGTCCAGCACGAAGTCGCCGTTCGGATTGACGAAGCTGCGCTTATCCGCGGAGATCGTGATGTCCGGCGATGGCGGAGGGCCTGCGGCCTGCGGCCCAACCTCTGAAGGGCGCGGGGCTCCGGACTGCGGCGCCTGGCCCGCTGTCGGCGCGAGAGGTTGGCCGGGGGGCGCCGCCTGCGCGGGCTGTGCCGCCGCGCCGCCGGGCGACTGGCCTCCCGCGGACGGCGCCTGGGTCTCAGATGGCGGATCGGCCGGTGGAGTGTTTGCGCCAGGCTGGATGCGCGCGTCCGCCGGCAGGCCGGCGGCGCGGCGCGCGGCCGGTCCATCCGGAAACGCCTGGCCGCGCGCGCTCTGACCTGCCACAAGAAGCGCCAGCGGAACGATAAGCAGGGGTTTTCCTGAGGTGGAGGGACGGCAGAGGTTGTTCACTTGCTGTGTTCTCATGCCGCCCCATTATAGCATAAGCCGCCTGGCACAATTGCGGGCATTCCCGACGCGCGCCGAACAGGCCGCCGGCGAGGTCCGAACCTAATAATCCACCCGGCGGTATGCCATAATGCACGTAGATTGGAGAGGTTCCCTTAATGGATTTCGACGTAGGCGACGAAGTGCAGAGTTCGGACGCTCCCGCAATCGCGACGGCTGAACCTGTTGTAGCGCCACCTGTCTACAGTATCGTCGCGGACGGCCTCAGCAAGCGGTTTGGGAACAAGACGGCCGTCGAGGACGTGAGCCTTCGCGTAGGGCAGGGCGAGTTCTTCGGTTTTCTGGGTCCGAACGGCGCCGGGAAGTCGACCACGATCCGCATGCTGTGCGGACTGCTGCGGCCCGATTCCGGGCGCATTTCCGTGGCCGGCATCGACCTTATGGCGGATCCGCTCGGCGTGAAGCGCAGTATCGGCGTCCTCCCGGAGGAGACCAACCTCTACGACAGGCTGACGGGCGAAGAGTTCCTGAACTTTTCCGGCCAGATGTACGGCCTCCGGCGCGAGGAGACTCGCGTGCGTGCGGCAAGCCTGCTGGAGCTGATGGAGCTGACGGAGGACCGCAAGAAGCTCATCGTCGACTATTCGATGGGCATGCGGAAGAAGGTCGCGCTCGCCGCCGCGATGATCCACCGTCCGAAAGTTCTCTTCCTCGACGAGCCGTTCAACGGGATCGATCCGATCTCCGTCCGCGCGATCCGCAACGTTATGCGGCACCTGATCGCCCGCGGCGCGACGATCTTCATCACCTCTCACGTGATGGAGGTGATCGAGCGCCTCTGCACGCGCGTCGCGATTATCAACCAGGGGCGAATCGTGGGCGAGGGCACGCTGGCCGAGCTGCGCGCCATGGCGAACGCCGACAGCGTCACGTCGCTCGAGGACGTCTTCCTGACACTCGTCGATGCGCGCGCCCAGCCGGAGACGCTGAACTGGCTGTGAACTTGTGGCTTGTGACTTGTGACTTGTGACTTGTCGGATGTGTTGCGTATCACAAGCCACAAGCCACAAGCCACGAAAAAGGATCCTCGATGACGGCGATTCGGCTGCTGTTCTGGCTGAAGTGGAAGCTGCTGCTGCGCGGAAACCGGCTGAGCAAGTCGCAGATGGCCGGCAGCATCCTGCTCATCGTCGTCCTGCTTCCGGTCTCTATCGCAATCGCGCTGGGCTCCGCCTACGTGTTCAGCATGCCGCCCAAGAGCGACACGGTAAACTGGCTGCTCGGCGCATTGCTGCTGATCTACCTCTTCTGGATATTCGTGCCGATCCTTGGCTTTTCGCTCAACGATTCGTACGACATTTCCAAGCTGTTCGTCTATCCGGTGACGATGCGGCAGGTTTTCGCCGGTACGATCGCCGGCACGCTGCTGGACCGCCCCACCATTCTTCTGCTCCCGACATTCGCGTCCATCCTGTGGTGCTTTCGCCATGGCGCCATCGCGCTGCTGATCGATATCGCCGCCCTCGCGCTCTTCCTGCTCCACACGCTGGCTCTCAGCCAGGCGATACTGATGGCCGGAGCGGGCCTGTTTCGCAGCAGGCGGTTCCGCGATGCCGCCGCCGTCCTGATTCCGCTGCTCTCCATCGCCTACTACCTGCGGTACGTGGTGGCGCGGCACGCGCGGCTGGAGCAGCTTGCCGCGCTGTCCCACAGTCCCTCCTGGACTGTTATCAGCTCGCTTCCGCACGGCTGGGCGGCGCGAGCGATCTATTCGGCGTACGAGGGGAGGTACAGCGAATCACTGGCGGACCTCGCCGTCATGGCCGGAATTACGTACCTGACCATCGTGGTCGCCGGCCGCCTGCTGCAGCGTATCTATGCCGGCGAGACCGCGAGCGCCCCGGCGCGTATACCAGCGACCCCGCCTGAAGCGGCGCCCGCGCGCGCGCTCGCGACGGCGACCGACGCCGCGCCGGACCGGCCCTCGCTCTGGACTATCCTACCGCACTGGACGCCGCCCGCCATACGCGCGGTCGCAGAAAAGGAGTTCCGCTACCTGGCGCGCGACCCGTACTACAAGATGGTGCTGGTCAACCTGATCTGGCCGCTGGTACCGGTGATCATCTCGCTGCGAAGCGCCGCCGGAGGCGACACCATGGGCCTGGGCGTCTCTCAGACGGGCTGGCTGCTCTGGATGGCGCCGCCGATGATGACCTTCTCGCAGATGAACCTCTGCTTCAACATCTTCGGAACGGAGGGCGGCGCGATCGGCACGTTCTTCCTGTTCCCGGTGGACCGGCGGCAGATGGTGATCGGCAAGAATGTGTTCCACTTCTGTGTGCTCTCCTTCGTCAACATGGCTATGATCGGAATCGTCCTGGCGATCTCGCACGACCTCTCGAAGAGCGCGCTGCTTTTCTACTGGATGGAGCTGGCACTGCTGGTCAATCTCGCGATGGGCAATATGTTCTCCATCTATTTTCCGGCGCGCGTGGTGCTGCGTGGCTGGCGCGTTCAGAACCGCTCCTCCGGCGAGGGCTGCCTCTATTTCGTCATGTACCTGGGAGTGTGGATCGCCAGCCTGCTGCTGTTCGTCCCGGTAGCGGCGGCGATGGCGATTCCGGTGTTCCACGTCTTCGACATCTCGGAAATCTGGCTCGCCGTAACGCTGCCGTTCGGAATGGCTTATGTCGCCGCGATCTACGTGTTTTCGATCTACCTGGTTCACCAGCTGCTCCCGAAGCGAGAAGAGGCGATCATCGCGAAGGTCGCGCAGGAGCCGCAGTAGGAGTTCTCACACCAAGGCACAAAGCCACGAAGAACATCTGCGGGTGCACAGGACAGAGCGGGCCTCCGCGCCCGCTGATTCGCATGTCCATGTTTCACTTCACGATCAAGGAGAGCCTCATGCCTGAGCAAATGTATCACTCGCAACTGGCGGCGTATCTGGATGGGCTGGTACCGCCGCGCGACCCTGTGATGGCGGAGATGGAGGCCTACGCCCGCGAGGTGAAGTTCCCCATCATCGGAGCCGCGGCCGGCTACTTCCTGTACCAGGTCGCGCGAATTACCGGAGCCAGGCGTGTCTTCGAGCTCGGGTCCGGCTACGGCTACTCCACGGCCTGGTTCGCGAGGGCGGTCCGGGAAAACGGCGGCGGCGTGGTTCACCACGTCGTCTGGCACGAGGACCTGTCGCAGAAGGCTCGCGGCTATCTGGGGCGGCTTGGCTACGACGACATCGTTCAGTACCATGTCGGCGAGGCGGTCGAGACGCTGCGCAACACGGCGGGCCCGTTCGACATGATGTTCAACGACATCGACAAGGACGGCTACCCGGCCTCCGTCCCGGTGATCAAGGAGAAGCTGCGGCCCGGCGGCGTGCTGACCATCGACAACATGCTCTGGCACGGCGCCGTGTTCAATGCGGACGATAAGGACGCCTCGACCCAGGGCGTGCGCGAGGTGACCCGCCTGTTGACGACAGACCCGGACTTCGTCGCCTCGCTGGTCCCGATCCGCGATGGCGTGATTCTGGCGACGTACTTGCCGAAGTAAGCGATGGCCCTCCGGCCCCGACGGATGCAGTCGGCCTTCCGAGGGCGCCCCGGAGCCCGGCCCTGGAAGGCCCTCTCGCAGAGGCGCTGCCAGAGACGAGTCGCATTTAGGCGATGCTGTCGCGGCTCGCGCATATGCCATAATTGTCGCATGAATATGTCCGGTCGCCCGCAGGTCGGGTGGTCGAAAGGGAGCGGGACGATGAAGCGTATATGCAGGGCCATGGTGGTTGCGCTGGCGCTCACGCCGGCGTTGGCACTTCGCGCGGGGACGCCCGCGCATGCCTTCGGCGTCCCGTGTGCGGCGGTGGCCGGGCCGAGCGGCGCGGAGCTGATGAAGCGAGCGGAGGCGCTGGAGGCGGCGGGCAAGTACCACGAGGCGGGTGATGTGTACACGAAGGCCGCCGACGCGTTCGAGACGGCCGGAAACGTCGCGGAAGAGGCAAGGGCGCTCAAGAAGTCCGCCGCGATGCTTGAAAAATCGGCAGGCGAGCTGGCGAATGGCGCGCCGCGCGCAACCGCTGCGGCGAACAACCGGCCCGCGCCTCCGCAGCCGGCCGCCAATCCGCCGCCCATCCGACCCGTGAGCCTGCCTTCGCTGCAACCCAGGGCCGGCTACATCATCGGGCGAGTCGTGGCCGAAGGCGGAGGCGCGGTTACGCGGTGTACGATGGACTATTCCGGCTTCGAGGACGGCGTGCTAGCCTCACCGGGGTTCAACGGGGCGCTGCAGGAGACGGTCCGCGGGAGCGTCCAGGTCGCAGGGGGCCGCTATCAGATCAAAGTCCCGCCGGGCGCCTACCGCATTTCCGGCTACGCAACGTTCGAGTGGCATGGCCGCACGTACAACTTCCCGCTGGAGCCGATCAATGAGCCGGCCCGCCACGACTTCGCCGGCCTGGCTCTGGACAAGCTGCGCGGGGGCCTGGTCCGGGACTTCGTGCTGAAGCTTACCGGCAGGCGGGCCGGCTCCTCCGATCAGACCGAGACGGTATACAAGCACGCCTTCTACGGAGGACGCGTGGCGTTCGACTGCTGGCAGGCGAACGCGGTACTTGGCGGCGGCATCGGAGCCGACCCGACGCTGGACAGGCTGTTTCCGCCGGACTCACGCGTCCAGGTGACGTTCACGCCGCAGGGCCCAATGGTCGATGGATCCGTAGGCCGCCCCGTATTCGCGGATCTTCGTCTCGGCGATCACCTGAAGTACACTTTCAACGTCCGCGGCATGGTACCGGGCCAGTACACGGCGGTGGCGCGCCTCGTCACGCCGGCCGGCGCCACGGCGCCACTCCGCATATCGCTCACGCGGGGCAAGACCATAATCCATGGAGCGGGCCAGTACAATCGCGTGGTCGTGGATTGGCAGCCGTCGGTCACGTTCGACTTCATGCCGAACGACATCGGGCTCCGGCCGGTGACCGAGGTCGCCGACGTAACTCTCTACCTCGGCAAATGATCCTGGCGGCCCTGCATATCGCCATCCTCGCGCTGGCCCAGCCCGCGGCCACGGTCAGGCGGGCCGCGGCGGAGCTCGCGCCCGGCAGCAGCTTCAGCATCGGCTTCCCAGAGATGCCGCCGACCTTGTACGCCCTCGATACGCGCGAGGTCCGCAAGGCGCAAATGACCGTCTATCTGCCGCGCAACTACGACCGAAGCCGCAGGTTCCCACTGCTCATCTTCCTGAGTGGCGGCAATGGCGGGGGCGGCGGCAATCCGGGAGTTGCGCGAGGGATTTGCGAGGACCGGGACTTTGTCTGCGTCAGCATTCCGCTTTTCAAGGCCGTCGATCCGAAGGGTCCCGGCGGCGAGATCATTATGCGCGACGCCGATGCCCGCGTTATGTGGCCTTTGTTCCGAACGATGCTGGCCAGGCTCGAAGAGGCGGTGCCGAATATCGATCCGGCCCACCGCGTGCTCGGGGGATTCTCGAACGGCGCGCACGCCACGCAGGGGCTGATCGACCAGTCCAACGGCGAGAGAGCCCGCCGCTTCTCGGCCTTCTTCTTCGTGGAGGGCGGCGGTCGGCTCCAGCACTACGAGTTGTTGAAGGGCAAGCCGTTCCTGATGGTTTACGGCAGCGAAAAGTCGCGCAAGCGGGCGGCGGAGATCGCGGATGCGGCTAGAGCGGCCGGCGCCAGGACTACGCTGCTGGCAATGAATAACGTGGGCCACGCCTTCCCGGCGACGGAGTACCCCGCCGTCAGAACCTGGCTCCGCGAAGCCGCCTTGAAATGAGCGCACGCCCAGTGTGGACGTCCCCCGCGCCAGCCGACGCGGCGGCACACAGACGATAGGGCAACTGGCGGTACCACGAAATGCGGCAGGGCTCGGATCTCTCCGAGCCCTGCCGCATCTGACCGTGATGGCATTGCGCTCGGGCAACGCTACATCTTTCCGCCCTTCTTGGCCGGCTTGACCAGCACGGAAGCAGGCATTTTGCAGGCCGCACAGCAGTACATAACCGGGTCGCCCTTCTTCAGGCGTACGGCAGTGGGATTCTTGCTGCTCTTGGTCTTGGATAGGGGCATCTTGCAGACGGGGCACGGCACCGTCGCCGGCTTCGTCTTCGGCGGCGCGGCCACCGCTGCGCCCGCCGATATGGCCATTACGGCCAGAATGCCGGCCGTGCGCGCGATCCATCGGTTCATGTGGGTTATCCTTTCAGAACGCGGGCTTGATAATTAGCAAGCTTTTCGTCAATGACGGAATGCTCCCTGATAGTACCCCAAAACGTTTTGCCCGGCCAATTGGTGGGAGTCGCGTATCTGAAGCTGCGCGCCGGGGACCCTCGGTCATCGTAATCGGCGGTCCTCTCGCGCGGGTGCCGCCAAGGTCGCAAAGTAGAGATGAAGAGGCGGAAGCACGATCTGCGCTATGAGGTGTCCGCGCAAGTACTTCGCCTATTCCTGAATATCTGATATTATCTCGTATTGCTTCCGGTTGCCCGTCCGCCAGTGGAGTAGCTGTACATGGACAACCTCGACCTTCTGCGATTGTGGGGCAAGACCGACCGGTCCGACCCGGCCAACTATCATCCGCTCCTGTTCCATCTCCTGGATGTCGCTGCCTGCGCGGCGCTTCTCTGGGACCGGCTGCCACGGTGCCTAAAGGCACGGATGGCGCGCGTGCTCGGCCTGACTGAAGACCAGGCGCGCTCTCTCGTGGCACTGCTCGCCGGCCTCCACGATTTGGGAAAGGCGTGCCCGGGCTTCCAGAGTAAGGCGACGTTTGCGGCGGACCTCGCCGCAAACGGATTCGACTTTCCCTCGGTCCTCCGGAAGCCGCCGCACAACTTCGTCTCCGTACCGGAAGTTATGCGGCTCTTCGGTGAGTGGGAGGTCGTTTCTGCCAAGTCGCAGCCGGAGATTCTGCGGCTGCTTGCATACGCGCTTGGCGCGCACCACGGAATCTTCCCCCTAACGCACAAGATCCCTTCCGGCGAACTAGGCGAGCGGCCGATCTGGCTGGAAGGCAGAAACGCTCTCGCCGAGACATTGAGGGTAGTCGTTCCGGGCGCCTCGACGATCGCGCTTCCGGCCGACCGGACGACCATTGATGATTTGGGGTTCGCGGCGCTGCTTGCCGCTCTCATCTCGATCGCGGATTGGTTCGGCTCGTCGTCGTACTTCCCGATGCGGGGGCCGCAGAGCGTTGCGCCCTACATCGCGGCATCGAGGGAACGCGCCCGAACGGCGTTGGACACCTGCGGCTGGACCGACGCGCCCACCGCGCCTGAACCGCGGTCGTTTGCAGAGTTATTCCGCTACCTCGGCACGGAGGGGGGCGCCGTAAAGCCCAATGCGATGCAGGCGCAAGTCGAGGCGCTCCTTCGTGAAAGCGGCGGTCCGGCGCTTTGGATGATCGAGGAGGAGATGGGAGCCGGCAAGACGGAGGCGGCCCTCTCGATTTTCGATCACTGCCGCGTTTCAGGACTGTCGCACGGCATCTACATTGCCATGCCGACGCAGGCGACCTCGAACGCGATGTTCGCTAGGCTGGGCACATTCCTCCAACATCGAAATCCTACAGCGCAGATTAACCTGATTCTGGCCCACTCGCACGCGACGCTCGACGGTGAGTACCTCGAACGGATGGAGGCCGCGGAGCGGTTCGACGGACCTGTCTATTCCGACGACGGCGACGGCCAGGAGGGCGCCCTGCTCGTGCGGTCGTGGTTCACGCATCGGAAGCAGACTCTGCTTGCGCACTACGGCGTTGGGACCATCGACCAGGCGCTCATGGGCGTGCTGCAGGTCCGCCACTGGTTCGTACGGCTATTCGGCCTCGCCGGGAAGGTTGTGGTGTTCGACGAGGTGCACGCCTACGACGCCTACATGAACCGGCTGCTGGAGAGGCTGGTCGAATGGCTGGCCGAGCTGGACTGTACGGTCGTGCTGCTCTCCGCCACGCTGCCGAAGACCACGCGACTTGGCCTCGCCGACGCCTACGCGAGAGGAGCGAGGGCCAGTCTCTCGCGGCCTGAGAACCAGGCAGCCTATCCTCGCCTGACACTGGTTAAGAAGGCGCAGGCCGCATCGGCACGGGCTGTCCACGTTCCAGACTCGCCCGGCCGCCCCTCTAAGTCGGTTCGCCTCGACCATGCGCCCAACTCTCCCGAGTCCGTGAAGGCCGCGATCCTGGATGCCATTCCGGGCGACGGCTGCGCCATCGTGATCTGCAACACGGTCGCGAGCGCCCAACGGATGTACGCGGCGCTGCGGGCCGAGCTGGAGCCGCTCGGCTGGAACTGCCGGCTGTTTCACGCGCGCACGCCCTTCGTCTGGCGCAAAGAGACGGAAGAGTTCACCCTTGCGAATTTCGGAAAGTCGTCCGGCGAGAATGGGAAGCGCCCGCGCTGCAAGACGCTGCTTGTGGCGACGCAAGTAGCCGAGCAGTCATTAGACCTCGACGCGGATTTTATGGCCTCGGAGCTAGCGCCGATCGACCTGCTGCTCCAGCGGATGGGGCGGCTCTACCGGCACCTGAACAGGGCTCGCACATCCACGGGACCGCGATTCGCGCTGCTCTACGACACGGACGACGCCGGTTTGCCGGAGCTTGGGCCGAGCGGGAAGGTCTACGCCCCCTACATACTGCTACGCACCTGGCTGCCTCTCCGAGGCATGGAGAGCATCGAGCTGCCTGCGCAGATCGAGCCGCTCGTCGCGGCGGTCTACGACGACCCGGAGCCGGGCGGGCTGCCCACCGAGCTGTCGGGTGCCTTGGCAGACGCGCGCCGGAAGCTGATTCATGAGCAGACGGAGCAGAAGAACCACGCCGGTGGCGTGTCAGTGCCCTTGCCGACGTCGGAAGGCAACTTCGTGGATTGGGTCGAGAAACTCACAGCGCCGCTTTTGGAAGATGAGGGGCCGGAGACCCATCCGTCATTGCTGGCCCTGACGCGAGACGGCGACCCGTCCGTCATCGCGGTGCTCTGCGGCACAGGCGAGAACTTCCTGCCGCTCGCGCCCGATCCGGCCGGGCGCATCCCTCCTGAAGTCGTTCAGAAGATGATGGGCTTCTCAGTCTCGCTTTCGCACCCGGCGCTGTTCCAGGCGCTGAAACGCGAGCAGCCGCCGGCCAACTGGAAACGAAACGCTCACCTTAAGCACTGCCGCAGGATCGTCTTTGACAACGGCGCCTCGAATCTGGCCGGCTATGCTCTTACCCTGACACTGGCCCTAGGTCTCAAGATTGCGCGAATCCCGAGCGCTTAGACGCCACCGGAAAAACATCTGATCCCCGCCAGAATCGCGCTTCCGCTAATGCGCGCCCGCTCGTAGTGACGTTTCATAGGAGGTCGAGCATGACCCAGCAGACGACTTATTCCTTCAACCTAGCAGAACGGCCGTGTGTTCCGGTTCTGGATGCCGCCGGATCGCCTACGATGGTCTCGCTCCGCGACGCCGTCGCCGATGCACACCTCTTTCGCGAGGTGCATCACCGAAGCCCGGTGGTGACCGCCGCACTCGTGCGGCTTCTCGTCGCCCTCGTAACGGACATCCACCCGATCCGGCGGACCTCGGATTGGCCCGCGGTCTGGCATCCAGGAGCGTTCGACGCGGCGGCCGTCGATGCCTACTTCACTGCGTTTGGCGATCGATTCGATCTGTTCCATCCGCGGTACCCGTTCTATCAGTGCGCTGCGCTCGAGGACGCCAGCCCGATCAATCTTAATCTGTTGGCCTGCGAGCTCAGCAGCGGCAATAACCCGCTGCTGTTCGACCACACGCTCGATGGAAGGGAGCGGGACTACTCTCCCGCCGAAGCGTTCCACGTTCTCGTAGCGACGCAGAGCTTCGGGCTGGCGGGCCTGCTCCGGAGGACGACGACGCTCGACGGCAATCCGCTTTACTGGCAAAACGCCTATGCCGGCCCCATGGTCCCAGGCGCGATGATATGGCTGGCCGGAGATAACCTGTTCGAGACGCTCGCCCTGAATCTCGCGCCATTAGCGCCTACAGACGGCGAGACAGACGCCGATCTAGACGAAGCGGCGGACGATCGCCCGATCTGGCGGATAGACCGGCCCGAGACGTTGCGAGACCGGCAGGATGGGAAGGTCATCACGAGGGTGTCTCCGCGCGGCACGCGAGACCGGCTCACGTTCCAGGCGCGGCTCGTTCGGCTGCTCCCCGGCGGCAGCGCGGACGATCCGGTCGTCCGGCGAGCCGCGTTCAACCACGGCCGAAGCCTCGATGCGCCCGGCCAGGGGCGGTTCGATCCGATGCTGGCATATCGGGCCTCGAAGAAGGAGGGGTATCTCGTGACGCGCCTCTCGCCTGAGCGCGCCGCCTGGCGGGACTTCCATGCGCTGATCGGCCTCAACCAGCCGGCCGCCGGCAGGCCGGACCGCGTCACGCCGCGGGCGCTGCACCAGCTTCACGCGTCGCTCGCAATGGACGTAGCGGGGCTTGAAGCGAACCGCGCGATCCGGCTGAATGTCGCCGGGATCGCTAACGATCAGGCAAAGGTGCTTCTCTGGCGGCATGACCACCTCGACGCGCCGGCCTTTGCACTTTGCGACGAGAATCTGGCCGCGCGCCTCGGCGTGCTCCTGTCCGAGGCCGAGGAGATCGCGGCGACGCTCCGAGCCGGTACCCGGCGACTATGCGATCTGTTCATCGCTCCCGCCTCGGTGGACGCCAGGGGCGCGCGAGTGGAGGGCGCACTGCCGGCCGATACCGACCGCGTGACGGCGCTCGCGGACGCCGTCGACACGCGCCCGACCTACTGGGCGCGGCTCGAGAGCGCCTTCCAGGCTCTGCTGCTCGCCATTGCGGCTGATCCGGAGGGAGCGTCCGAGCAGTGGAAGGACACCATCGAGCGGGAGGCGCGCGCCGCCTTCGAGGAGGTGATCGAACGATTGGGAGAGTGCCCGGAGACGTGGAAGGCCGCCGAGCTCGTTAGGCCCGATTTTCGAGCCCCATCACGACGGCCCAGCCAAACGATCGGGAAAGCTGCAAAACGAGGCAAAGGACCACAATGATGCACGACGAAGAGCGAATCGCGGACTACCGGCTCATCAGTCATCTTGCAAGGCTGCACGAGGATCACGATAAGCGCAATGACGTCGACGCGCGCGGCAAGCTGGCCAATCTCCGCTACGCAATGCGCGACCGCCTGCACACCGACTATCCGGTCGGCCGCGTCTTCCCGGCCCTCGCAGAGGGCGCGCTCAGCGATAACCCTGAACGGAACGAGTGGCGGACCCTCATCGCCGGCCTGTACGGCTACGCGCACGACGAGGTTGCGCAACGAGATGGCGTCTCCCTCGGCACGGCCCTTCGCGATCTCTTCGAGGCGCGGCAGAACGAGAGCCTGGAGCGCCGCTTCATGGCGCTGCTGAACACCGACCCGGAGCAGCTGCCGGGACACCTGCGGCAGGCAATCAGTCTGCTGAAAGCAGAGAAGATCGGTCTCGACTGGAAAATGCTCCTGGATCAGGCAGCCGCATGGAGCGCGAGCGGCCGCTGGGTGCAGAAGCGGTGGACGCGGGACTATTACCGATCGCGCAAGCCCGCCGTGGAGGGGGCCGTCAGCGATGCAACAACCGCACTGTAACAGACACAACCAGACTGGAGGATCGAAAAAATGAACAATCTGAAAATCGAGCTGCACGTTCTGCAGAACTTCCCGCCATCCTGCCTGAATCGCGACGATACGAATACACCGAAGACGTGCGAGTTCGGCGGATACACGCGGGCACGCGTCTCATCGCAGTGCTGGAAGCGGGCCATCCGTGAACAGTTCCGCGCCACAGCGCCGGAGCGGACCGGCACGCGATCCAAGCGGCTCCGGGACGAGCTGGTCGCGGCGCTCGCGGAGCGCGGCAATGGTGACACGGAAGCGCTTAACGGTCCGGTGACGAAGTTCCTGACGACGTTCTACGCCGGGCCGGATAAGAAGCGGCCGGAAGAGACGAACGTGCTGGTCTTCTACTCGCCGGCCGAGTTTGCGACCATGGTCGAGATTCTCAGCGAGCCTGGTATGCTTGCGGAGCTCTCCAAGGAGGCGCCGGGGTTCAAGAAGGCGGACATCGAGAGGCGGCTCAAGGCCTCGGCGCTCTCCCCGGACGTTGCTCTGTTCGCACGCATGCTGGCTGACGCGCCGGGCCTGAACGTCGAAGGCTCCTGCCAGGTCGCTCACGCCATCTCCACGCACGCCGTCAACCTCGAGCTGGACTTCTTCACGGCCGTGGACGACCTGAAGGACACAAACGAGGCCGACGACGCCGGGGCCGGTATGCTCGGAACGGTCGGCTACGATAGCGCCTGCTACTATCGGTACGCGCTGGTCGACGCGGTTCAGCTCCTGGCGAACCTGAGCGGCTCGGTCGCCGACGCCGATGCCTCGCTGCGAGCCTTCCTCGAGGCATTCTGCGAGGCGATTCCGGTCGCTAAGAAGAACTCCTTCGCGCACGGCAACCCACCCTTCTTCGCCTTCTTCGTGGTGCGCTCCGGCGGGACCCCCTCGTCGCTCGTGAACGCGTTCGCCAGGCCCGTCGACACGCGCCAGGGCGATCTATTGGAAAACTCCGCTCGCGCCCTTGCCAGCTACGCCGGCAGGCTCCAATCGACCTACGGGACCTACGACGCGGGGACGGTCAAGACGTTCCTCTGCCACCTCCTGGACGATCCGGACCTTGCCCGTCTGCCGGCGGGCGATCCCGTCTCCATGCGGGCCGCGATCGACGGCGCCATGGCCGCCGTGCGGGAGTACCGGGAGGCACAGGCATGACCGCCCGCCACACGCTGCTCCTGCGCCTCGTCGGCCCTATGCAGGCGTGGGGCTACCGCAGCCGGTTCGAGGACCGGGACACCGGCCTGGAGCCCACGCGCAGCGGGGTGCTCGGCCTCCTGGCGGCGGCGGGCGGCATCGCCCGCTCCGACCGGCGAACGCTGGCTGCCTGGGACGAAGGACTGCGGTTCGGGGTCCGTGTCGATCTGCCCCGCGTCGGCGAGCGCGTGGAGAGAACGGGATTCCGCGTCGAGACAGACTTCCACACCGCGCAGGACGTTCTTCGGGCCTCAGGGAAGGGGACGGCCGACACGGTTCTCTCCCACCGCCACTACCTGGCGGATGCGCGCTACACCATCGGCCTGGAGTCGCTGGACCTTGCACTGCTGGAGGGCCTGGAGGCGGCGCTCAAGTCCCCGGTCTGGGCGCTCAGTCTGGGCCGCAGGGCCTTTCCGCTCGCGCTGCCGCCCTGGCTGCCCGGCGGCGGCATCCGGCAGGATACCACGCTGCTGGCCGCGCTGATGGAGGCGCCGTTCCCGCTGCTTCGACCGGTGGAGCGGCTGCCGGAGAGGATCGCCTTCGCGATCCAGCCCGATGCCGAGGTTGCAGAAGCGCCGCCCCAGCATATTCCCATGCGGCTCGCCGATCGGCCGCTGGATTTCGGGCACGGCAGTCGCCAGTTTGGGCTGCGCGAGGCGGCGCACTTTCGAATCTCG
>Ga0070735_10002245_pt1 | contig 17706 bp, 15 predicted proteins | sample Coa_R1_FD_66443 | JGI IMG/M metagenome (GOLD analysis project Ga0070735, IMG submission 66443) | Surface soil microbial communities from Centralia Pennsylvania, which are recovering from an underground coalmine fire - Coalmine... | ecosystem: Environmental > Terrestrial > Soil > Unclassified ... | reverse complement strand
CAGCGGGGCGAGGTTGCGCGCGGCTCGCTCGAGCTTATGCCACTCGTAGATGACGCAGTACGCGGGGATCTTGTCCACGTCCCCGCTCGTGTAGTCGTAGTTGCCCATGTCGCAGAGCGCTCCGGTCGGCAGCTGCCCACCGAAGTCTTCGAGGAGCGAGCCCCCGCGATGAATCAGGCCGGGGTGGGGCGCGCCCGGGCCCGAGTACGTCTGCGGTCGATAGAGGTTCTTTCGGACGAGACGGCTCGCGTTCACGTCGTGGCTCTCGAACGACATCTGCCCCACGGAGAAGTCGTAGTTGCGGCGCGTCGTCGTGAGCGAGAAGCTTCCCGCGGAACCGCCGCGGAGGCGATAGTCATGGAACATCGCCGCGGAGTGGCACTGCGCCATCATGCAGCCCTTCTTCATGAGGACCGGCTGCACCTTTTGCGCAAAGAAGACGAATGCAGGGTCGAGGTTCTGCGGCATGACGGGCCCGTGGGCCTTGGCCCAGGCGAGGAGCTTGCCGTAGTCGGTGTCCATGACGGACTGAAAGAGCGGTCCGCCCTCGTGGTAACTTCCTCCCTGAGACGTCGCGAGTGGGCGCCGGACGATCTCGCTCGCCTCCGGGGTGGTCGACAGATAGTCGACGGCTGCGAAGTAGTTCCAGCGGATCTCGTCCGGGCCTTGACCGCACGTCAAGTAGAGGGCGTTGACCGCGGAGCCGTGGCAGTTGCCCGACGAGCAGCGCGAGGCGAGGATCGGGTTGACCGTCTGCTCGAACAAAGCGTAGTCGGAGGTCGGCGGGTCACTCGTCGGATCGAAGCCCGCGGCCGTCGGGATGACGTGCGTGCACGGCTGCTGCGGCAGGTCGACAGGCGCGACGCCCGTGTTGTTCTCGCTCGCGCCGTTCTCGATCCACCGGCGCAGCGTCTGGTACGCGCCCCCTGTCGGGTCGAGGATCGGGCCGCCCGAGTGCTTGATGTCCGTGGTGACCGTGACCTTCGTCCCGTCCCAGAGTTCCAGCGTGACCGGGTATGGGTCGACGTTCTTGGCGAGGAGCGACGGCTGGAGGTACGGCCCGTAGTCGAGGAGCAGGTCCCGCCTCTTGGCCAACGCCCCGTAGTCGCTGAGGTCCAGGTTGCCAAACGCGTTTCCCTTCGCGTCGGCCACGTGGCAGCCGGCGCCGGTGTTCGTACGGACGCACGACGTCTGCAAGATGGGCGCGATCGTTCGATCGAAATACGTGGTCGTCGGCGGCTGGTGGGTGGTGCAGGCGCCGGCCTCGCAGGCGTACGCGACGGCCAAGGCCACGTAGGCGACGTACCCCCGGCCCGGCCGGAGCAGACCGGCGACAAACCCTTCTGCCCTCAGCATGGCCCGATGGTAGCCGCTTGGTTAGAGCCTCCGCAGGGCGATCTGCGCTTGGTCGCGCACGAACGTATCGGTGTCGGTCTGCGCGGCGTTCTGTAGGACCGTGCGGGTGCTCGCGTCACCGAAACTGCCGAGCGCGTGGCACGCGGCTGCGCGGACGCCGGCGTCGCCGTCGGTCCGGACCAGACCGGCCACGGCCGCGACCGAGTCCACCACTCGCAGACCGTCGAGCGCCTCGACGGCTCGCCTCCGCACGTCGGCGTCACCGTCGCCCGTCAGCGCCGTCAGGCCCGCCACGCCCGAGAACGCGTTGACCCGGACCGCCGACGCGAGCGACGCGAGCTTGATCGTCTTGTCGGCCGCCGTGAAACCCACCGCCAGGGCGCCGCCGCCATCGCTGTTCATTCGGCCGAGGGCGCTCGCGCAGGCCGCCCGGACGCGCGGGTCGTCGCTGTTGTTCATGAGGACGTTCGCGCACGCCGTGACGCCCGGCGCCGCGAAGAACTCACCGAGCGCGTTCGCGGCATACGAGCGCATGATCGGATCCCCGTTCGTGTTGTTCAGGGTATCGATCGTCTGCTCGTAGACCTGGCCCGGCCCGAAGACGCCGAGGATCCTCCGGCGGAGCCACCATGCGGCGATCTCGCGCGTTTTCGGGTTCGCATCGTAGAGGAGCGGCGAGACCGCCGCGATGCAGTCGAGGCACTCGACCTTCTCGCCGTGCTCCAGCACCTCCCACACGAGCGTCGGGGCGCCGCTCGCCGCGGCGCTCCGGATGGCGTCTGCCGTGGAGAGGAACTCGGCCTGGTCAGGCGAGACGTCGCCGTAGACGGAGGCAAACCCGTGGGACGTCGCGCTCGGCGTGACCTGTCGAGGCGCAGCTGAGGGGCCGGCCGTGCGGGCTTCGTGCGAGACGAAGGCCGCCGACGCGGCGAGGAGCAGACCAAGGATCTTGGCGGCGTATCTCATCGAAGTACTCCTCGTCCTCACGGCGTTGCGTTCGAAGGGTTGACGGGATCGGCGGCGGTGTACGGCATGAACCCGACGTTCTGCCGCGCGTAGTACTGACCTCCGAGATCCATCGGATAGACAGCGATCGTCTTGCGCTGGTCGTCCGTGAGCTGCACGCCCTGATCCTCGGGGTGGAGCGGGTTGCTGCTCGTGGGCCAGGCGGTGGAGCCGTCCCCGGCCCGCAGGTTGAGCTTTTGGGTGAGCGCGGAGGCGCGGGCGCTGCCGGGGATGCCCCATTTGGGCGGCACCGTCCCGGAGACGACCTTGACGAGTCCCATCTCGAGCGCGGCCGGGTAGAAGATCGAGACGTACGACGCGGGCCACGTGTGTACCGCGCGGTCGTAGTAGACCGTGATGGGCGTGTCCGTCAGGTCGAGCGTCGGGATCTTGTAGAGGGTCGTCGTCCCCGTCACGGGGTTCGTCTGCGAGATCGTATAGTAGTCGGTCGTCGACGAGTTGTGGCAGCTCGTGCACGCGCTGTTGAGGATCGGCTGGACCTTAACGTCCCAGGGGAACTCCGTCCGGTCCGCGATGGCCTCGGTGAACGGCTGCTGCATTGGAAGCTGCTGCTCGGCCACCGTCGGATTCTGACCGAACGCCGGTACGCCTTGCCCGGTGCGCGACTCGTGGCACCCGACGCAGCGGCGGCTCTCGCCCGGCATCGTCTGCATCCAGAGCTGCTGGCTGCGAATGGCGAGGCCGAACTTGTCGATGGGCTGCATGTGCAGGGGCACGAAAGGCGGGACTTTGACGAGCCAGCTGCCGTCGTTGTAGACGGGCGCCTCGCCGAGCACGGCCGCCCCCTCGAACATAGTCAACCCGAACATCGAGATGGGGGTGCTCGTCGTCGAGATCTCGCTCGAGAAGCCCTCGATGACGCGCACCGCGACCGCCCCGTCGTGCAGTGCCCGGGAGAGCGGCACGTTGCTGAACTGGGCGCCGTCGACGGTCTCGTTCAGGCTTGTCTGCGAGATGTCGACCGAACCGATCACGGCGGCGATCGTCGAGTCCTGCGTGTGGACGTTGCTTCCGATAACGGGCGGCTCGGCGCGCGGCGTGATCGCGACCGCGTTGAGATCCCACGTCGCGCGATCGTTGTAGACGAGCTGGTTCTTGCCGCTCGCCGTGTCGTACACCCAGACCCCGAAGTCCGGCGGAGTCAACGACTGTTCGTTCAGGTCGTTCACCGGGCCGTCCGCCCACGAGACGAGGATGCGGCCGTCGGGCAGGACGCTGGGCTCCCGATAGCGGCCTGCGGGCGATGGATCGCTCCCCGTCGGCACCTCCGGCGTGAGCACCTTGTACGAGGCGTTCTCTTCGTCGAGGCACGCGTGACCGATGGTGCCGCCCTTCGCGTACTGCGAAGCGTCGAGGCACACCGGGTCATTCTGGTTTCGCGCGTCGATCTTGACGAGGGTCCCGGCGTGGATGGTGCGATCGCGCGCCGTCCCAATTCCGATCATGACGTTCGGCGAGAGCTCTTTGACCGAGAAGAGCGAATTCACCGGCTTGCCGTGCTGCCCGGCGACCGCCAGGACCTGCGTCCCGTCAGGGTTGACGACGCGGATCTTCACGTCGTTGACGTCGGCAAAGTGCTCCCACTGCGAGTATCCGATGCGGCCGTCCGAGCGCAGGAACGGCGCGACGGTGTGCGACAGGTTCTGTGCGAAGAGGTGCCGGTCCGCGTCGCCCCCGTCGACGCTGATCGTCGCGAGCTGGAGGGCCTCGCGCGAGTGCTCGTACTCGTCCGCGCGCGTCCCCATGGCCGTGTACATCTCGTTGGTGACGAACGCGATGAGACCGCCCGGGAGATAAATCGGGTTGATATCGTCGTAGTCGCCCGCGGTCTTCTGGTGAATCGTGTGCTGTCCGCCGACGAGGTCCACCGTGTAGACGTGGTAGTGATCGTTGCCGTCCTTCTTCATCGAGAAGACGGCCTGCGTGGCGTCGAACGACACGTCGGCCCCGTTGAAGTCCGCCGACCCATAGGCGGCGGTCAGGTTGGTCACCGTCCCGTCGGGCCGCGGCGGCGAGAGGATATTGAGGCTGCCGCCGGGGACGTAGCGTTGATAGTCGAGGACCTGGCCGTTGCCCCCGGCCACGTCGACGACGACCTGTCCGTTTTGGACCGTCGTCGTTTGCCGCTTGATGAAGAGCATCGAGTCGACCCCCAACCCGGGGCCCGACGAGCTCGAGGAGCTGTTGCAGCCCGAGGCGGCGGCGGCGACCCCCCCAGCCAACCCGAGAACGCTCAACGACGACAGCAGGCGATGACGGTTCATGGCAGCTCCAGTCTCCCGAGCAGAGCAGGAGATGGGCCAGCTCAGAAGCCTATGCAATCATGGACACTTAGGCCCAGCAGGGCTCGGTGGGACGGTGCCCGCCCCCCCAAACGCCGGGGGCTGCGACCCCCGGTGCTGCGCTCACATGCAGGTGCGGTTCGCGAGCGGGCCGCCGCAAGCGAGCCCCATCGCGCAGCGCCCGCCCGGACAGCAAGCTTCACCCCTCGAGCCGCATTGAGCGCACGCTCGCGTGATGCACGTGTGGTTGATCGTGTTGCAGCACTGGCCCGCTTGACAGGCGTTGCTCGCGCAGCAGCCCTGCGTGTTGGCGCCGCACGTCGCGCACGTCCCGTTCGTGCAGATCTCCCCCACCGCGCAGTTGCTTCCGCTCGCGACACAAGTCCCCGCCGCACAACAGGCTCCGCCGCTGCACATGTTGCCCGCACAGCACGGGTTGCCCGGATTGCCGCAGACCCCAACGTCCGGCGTGGCATCCGTGGGAGCATCGGCGACCGCGTCCGACGCGTCGGCCCCCGCATCGGGCCCGGCGTCCAACCCCGCGTCCGCACCGCCGTCACCGGACGCGTCCATCGCTGAAACGTCGGCGGGCGAGGTGTCGGAGAATGCGGACGACGTGTCCGTGGACGCGTCGACCAACGCATCCGCCAGCGCATCGATCGTCGCGTCGGCGCCGCGGGTCGCGTCGACGCCCGGCGTCGAATCCGTCGTCGCGCTTTCCACTGGGCTCGAGGTGTCCGTGGCGATCGTCGAATCGTCGGAGGCCTCTTGCGTCTCGGCCTCGGCTCCACCCGCATCGTCCGGGCGCTGCGAGACCCCCGACGCGTCGTGACCGCCCGTGGCCATCGACTCGGCGTCGCGGCCCGAGCTCGCGCCGTCGGAGAACTGGTCGAACTGACCGAAGTCGTTCGTGCAAGCGGCGGCGACGAGCGAGCCGACGGCGAGGGCGACGGCCGCGCGAAGCCTCTTCACAGCGAACCCCGCAGGCCCAGGTAGGCGGGGCCCACCACGACGGCGGTCTTGGCCGGCGGAGCATCCTGCGACGCGCTGATGAACCAGAAGGTCGCGCCCGCCGCCAGGCCGAAGATCCCGGCGGCCAGCCCGACGTTCGCGACGGCCTGCTCCGTTCGGCCCGTGTTGGCCTCGCTCGCCTTGTCCGGCGGGCAGTCGGGGTGACACGAGTTGTGCAGATCGTTGTAAGCCGAATTCGAGAGCAGCCCGAAGACCGCGAAGGTGGCGATCCCGGCCGCACCCACACCACCGAGCACGTACGCATACGGCCGCAAGCTCGAGTGCCCCGACGGCTCGGCGACGTCCGGCGTCGCCGGCAGCGAGGGTTTGTCGTCGGAAGGCGCGTCGTCGTCCTTGCCGGCCGGCCTTGGATTCACGTCGAGCGAGACGCTCGGGCGCTCGCCGGCGGCGACCGTCACGGACTTGCGGGCGAGTTCCTTGCCGTCGGCGTCTGTCACCTTGACGTCGATGGTGCCGGCGGCCGTAGCAATGGCGTTCGCCCATTGCTCGCGGGGGACGTCGCGGCCGCCGACGCTCAACGTGGCCCCGTCGGGCGCGTGTGCGAGGCTCACCGTGACGAAAGCGAGCTTCGCCTCCACCTCGGTCCTCTCGGTCGTCGCGGCATCGGCGGTCTTTGCGTAGCGCTCTTCTTTGGCGGCGAGCCGGGTCGCGGTCTCGATCACCTGCCCGTACTCGACCCACGCATCCCCGGGCTTGCCCGAATCGCGAAGCGCGCGAGCCAGCTCGAGCCGCGCGTTGGGGCTGTCGACCAGGTGGAGCGAGGCGCGAAACTCGCCGATCGCCGTGTCCCAATCCTTCGATTGGATCGCGGTCTTGCCGCTCGTGAAGTGGCCCATCGCTTCCTTCCGCTGGTCCACCGTCGCATCGAGCGGGGAGAGTCCCTGCGCCGACGCGGCCGGTGAAGCCAGGAGGAACGCCCCGCCCAGGAGCCAAGACAGAAGGGGACGCAGTCGTCGATCAAGGTGGCGCATACTTCCTCAAAGGGAGTTGGGGTCGAAGCTCGGTTTGGGGTGGGCCTTGGGTCGGGCGACGGGAGCTGCCGGGGCGCGGGGCGCAGGCGCCGGCGAGGCAGGGACCGACGCGCGGGCAGGAGTCCTTGCTGGGGCGGGTGCGATGGGCTCCGCGACGGGCGCGCCCGCTCTCCGGGGTTGCGGCGCGGGCGAAGGCGGGGGTGGAGCCCCTTGGGCGGCTGGAGGTGGCGTGACCAGTGCCGGCGGGGGTGGCGCGGATGGCTGCAGGTCGTTGACGACCTCGTCGGCACCTTGCGAGGACGCGACAGGGGCGGGCGTGGCCGCGACGTTCGGCGCCGCGGCGGACATTTCGTCTCGCGCGATCGGCTGGGACGCGCGATGCATCATGCTCCATCCGGCGAGGACGACGAGAAGTCCGCCCAGGCCTGCAGCCGCGCCGATGACGACTCGGCTCCATCGTCGCCGGCGCTCGGCCGACTCGGCAACCCGGGCGAGGGACGGCGAGGTCTCCGAGTGAAGCTCCGGCCGGACCGGAGGGATCGAGATTGGCACGTCCACCGTGACGGCTTCCACCGGTGGGGTGCGGCGAGGCTGGTGCGACGATGCGGGCGGCGGCACGGCCGGCCCCAGCGACGTCGGCAAGCGCGGCGGCGGCGGCGCGACAAACTTCGGCGAGGGCGCCGAGGCGTCCACACTCGGCAGGGGCGCGGTCGGAACGATGCTCGGGGGAATGCTCTCCAGCGCCACTTCGTCATCGATCGAGGGCGCGCGCGGTGGCGGCGGCGGTGGACCCGGACGCGCGAGGACGGGCGGCTCGGCGAGGACATGCACGGGCAAGGCGGCGATCACGGCCGGTGGCGGCGTGGGCGCAAGGGCGGCCGGACGCGGCTCGGGCGCGCGCGACGCGACCGGAAGTGCCGGCGGCGCGAGCACGGGAGGGGGGAGGGGCGCGGTCACCGCCGACACCAAGGGCTCGAGCGGAACGGGCGGCGCGGGCGCAACCGGCGGCTTGGGTGCCGGCGGGGCCGCGACTCGAGGGGCGGCGGCAGGCGGCTCAGGCGGGCTGGCGACGCGAGAGGCGACCGGCGAGGGAGTCGGCGCTCCGGGGGCGGCTTCGGGAACGGGCGTGGGCCCCTCGAAGGCCGTACGACGCGCCTTTGCGTGATCGCCGAACGTTCGCTTGGCGTAGGCCGCTGCCGTCGACGTGGGCGCGAGCTTGAGGCCGGAGGCCTTGCGGATCTCGACGGCCATGGCCGCCGCTGTCGGCCAACGGTCGTCCGGAGACGCCGAGAGCGCCCGTGTGGCGACCTGCGCCAGCGCCTTGGCCCACGGCGCTTTCTCGGGCACCGACGGCAAGGGCACGGGCGACTCTTGCAGGGCCGACACGGTCGCGCCCGACTCGGGAAAGAGAGGATTGCCGTCGAGCGCCTCCCACAGCAAGGCGCCCACGCTGAAGACGTCCGCCCGGGCGTCGAACGGCTCTCCCGACACGACCTCGGGCGCCAGGTACGCGGACGACTCGGGCTCCGCCCGCGCGCCCGGAACGCGCCGCGCGACCGAGTGGAGCAACCGCGTGACCCCGTCGAGCCCGAGCAAGATCGTCGCCGGCGACACCTCTCCGTGGACGACGCGTAGCGGCTGCTGTCGAACGTCGCGCAGGCCATGCAACGCGCTGACGCCCGTAAGCACGTCGACGAGCACCCGCAGCGCTAGCTCTAGGGGCAGCTTGTCGTCGCCGAATTGCCAGAGGGTCCGGAGCTTCTCGCCGTCCACGAACTCGCTGAGCACGACGAGATCGTCGCCTCGGACGTTGACCTCCCGGACCCGGGGCAAATGGGGATTGGTGAGCGTCGTCATGCGACGCGCATCGCGCTGCAAGTCGGCGGCGTGCGGATCGTTGGAGCGAGCGGCGCCCCCGAAGCACTCCGCGATCATGATCTGCGAACGGGTCGTTCCCTGCGCGGCCTGCCGTACGACGTAGGCAGGGACGGCGCGAGAGCCGACCTCGCCGACCAACTCGTAAGGCGCGATGTGATCCGCGGAGAGCGGGGTGCGGACGCGAGTAGCCACCACGATACTCAGGTTACACCGAAGCGAGCTTTTCTCGCCCCGCCAAACGTCGCGCGGTCACAACCGAGGTTGGGGGGAGATCTTCTCCCCCCAAGCCCCCCAATTTGAATTCTCGATCACACACTCAGGTCCTTGGGGAGAGCCTCCCCCATCAACCTCCCCAAGCCCCAAGGTCAATCTCGCGTCACGTTCTCAGTCGCGCCCTTTGGCCGCGCCCTTCTTGGCGGACGCGAGTGAGAACGCCTGGGGTAGAAGGGACGAAAGGCGGGCGGTTCGGCGAGCGACGACTCGGCCGGAGTCGTCCTCCGCGACGAGAAAGACGTTCATGTCCCGAGCGAACTCGGCCAACACCTGCCGGCAGATCCCGCAAGGTGCGCCCGGCTTCGGACCCGCCGTGATCACGGCGCAGGCGACCGGGTCCGTGGCCCCCGCCGCGACCATGGCGGCCACGGCCGCACGCTCTGCGCAGATCGTCGCCCCGTAGGTGGCGTTCTCGACGTTGCAGCCTGTATGAACGCGCCCGTCCCGTGTAAGCAACGCGGCGCCGACGGCGTAGAGAGAGTACGGAGCATATGCCCACACGCGCACCGCACGCGCGGCGGACACCAAGCGCGCCACGTCACGCGCGCCGACGCGTTTCACCCGAGCGCTCCGCCTCGTGCGATCCATCCACGGAGCAGCGTGACGAGGCGGTCCCGACTCGCACGCGCCGTCGACTCGACCTCGGCGTGGCTCAGCGGGCGGGCCGAGACGCCGGCGGCTAGGTTGGTGATGCACGACAAGGCGCCGACCCGCACGCCCATGTGGCGCAGCGCGATTGCCTCAAGCGCGGTGCTCATGCCGACCGCGTGGGCGCCCAAGCCGCGCAGCATCCGCACCTCGGCGGGAGTCTCGTAGGACGGACCGAGCATGGCGGCGTAGATGCCCTCCCGCAGCGGAATCCCCGCCTCGCCGGCCACGGCGTGGAGGGCCTCGCGGAGCGCCGGATCGTAGGCGTCCGTCATGTCCGGGAAACGAGGACCGAGCGACGGGTCGTCCGCACCGACCAGAGGTGAGGCGCCCGTCAGGTTCAGGTGATCGAGCACGAGCATGAGGTCCCCCGCCGCCCAGGCCGGGTCGAGCCCGCCGGCGGCGTTCGTCAGCAGGACGCAGCGCACGCCCAGTCGTGCCATGACGCGCACCCCCTGCACGACCTTGTCGACCGGGTGGCCCTCGTACAAGTGCAGTCGCCCCTGCATGCACACCACTGGAACCTCGCCGGCTCGGCCGAAGCAGAGAAAGCCGGCGTGCCCCGGCACCGCCGTGGCCGCCATGTGCGGCAATTCCGCGTACGGAATCCGCACCAGCCCCTCGAGGGTCTGAGCGAAGTCGCCGAGACCGCTGCCGAGCACGACCCCCACTTGCGGCTCGATCGAGACGCGCTTCTTCACGGCGAACACGCAGTTCTCGAGCCTCGCGGAGACGGAGGACGGCGGTGACTGAGACCCGGGGGCCATCGGCTCGAACCGCTACCTGAGCGCGAACTTGTTGGCGAGAGCTTCGCACACGTGCTTCGGCGCGTATCGGCTGACATCCCCCCCGTGGCTCGCGATCTCACGCACGAGCGAGGCGCTGATGAACCCGTTCTTGGTCCGCGTGGGCAAAAAGACGGTGTCGACGTCCGGCTCGAGGTCCGCGTTCGCGTGCGCGATCTGCAGCTCGTTTTCGAAGTCCGTCGCCGCGCGCAGGCCACGCACGATGACGCGCGCCTTTTTCTCCCGGCAGTACTGGATGAGAAGGCCGTCGAACGCCTCGACGGCCACGTTGGGCAAGTGCGCCGACGCGCGCGATACGAGGTCGAGGCGCTCCTCGACGGAGAAGAGCGGCTTGCGCGTCGGGTGTCGTCCGATGCCCACGATGACGTCACTGAAGAGGGCCGACGCACGCTCGATCAGATCGAGATGACCGAGCGTGGGCGGATCGAAGCTCCCAGCATAGACGGCCAGGCGCGCGATGGACCGGTTCTTCATGGGTGGGGCGGCCGCGAGGGAGGCGTGGACGACGGCGACGGGGGCGTGGGCGTTGCGGCCGCCGCGGGAACGGGCTTCGCGCCGGGCGCACCCTCGACCGGGCCGACGAGCGTCGGGTCGGGCTCGAACCACATGAAGCGCCCCTCATCGGCCAGCGTCACCCGGAAGAACGCGAGCAGGTCCGCACCCACGACGCCGGCGAGGTCCACGTCGATGCCCGTGGTGATGTCGCTCATGTCCGCGCCCTCCAGGGCGGGCATCTTCGCCAGGTCGAAGCCGCCGACGCGCAGGACGGGCACCATCCCGCGCTTGAGGGTCGGCGCCTCAGGGACGACCGTCAGCGACCGGACGTCGACCCCCGCCTTCTGCCATGCGCCATCTTGCAAGAGGAGCGGGAAAGGCCGCGCGCTGTCGACGAGGAGTGGCAGCGGCGACTCGTTGCGCTCGGTGACCATGGCGTGAAGGATCATCCCTCCTCCGCGCAGATAGTAGAGGGGGATTCGGCTGGCGTCCGGCGGGGGGGACGGGTCTTGCCTCCTGACGACGAACTGGTCTCCGCGGCGATCGAAGGTCACGTGCGCATGGCGCAGGAGCTGCGCGCCGAGGAGGGCCTTGATCGGAACACCCAGCTGGCGCGTCACGGTCGACAGGTCCTGGACGAGCGCCGGCACGTCCTTGACCTCGATGCGATCGAAGCGCAGGTCCACCCAAGCCGGCTCATGGCGCGAGTTCGAATCGAGGAGCACCTCGCTCGACCCCGTCGCCACGAGAGCGAGGATCCTCTCGCCGTCGAGCTCGCACGGCACCACGTTGGCCGCGCCGAGCGGCACCCGGTCGATCTGGCGCGGCATCTCGACGGCCGCTACCAGGCCGCCTTCCATCTCGAAGGGATGACGGCCGGCGCCGCGCCGGGCGAGGGACGCGACTTCGCGGGCCCACGGGTCCTTGACCGCGGGGTCCGCGAGCATGGCATCGAGCTCGTCCGCCGCATGCTCGATGTCGCCGGAGAACCAATAGGCGCGCCCGCGAATGCCGTGGGCCGCGCTGGACTCGAGGCCGTCCGTCAGTCGGAGGGCGTCGGTCAGCTCGAGGCGCACAAGCGCGATGCGCGCGGCGAGCTCGCGGATCTCGGAGTCGCTCGGGGCGGCGACGAGCGCTTGGCGCGCGGACTCGTGGGCGTCGTCGAAGTCCCCGGCGCGGTAGCTCGTCTTGGCGCGGTCCAGCCACTGCGTCGCGAGCGGTGGTCGGGTGGAGGCGTGGGGCCCGAGCGACGGCCCGCAGGCCGTGGAGAGGACGAAGAGCGCAGACAAGACCGGGCTTTTTTGCATCGATTCGGGGTTCTCACGGTTCGGCCGCAGCGTTCCACGGCTCGATCCGCAGAATACGGTCGGCCCGCAGTTGCCTTCGGCCTCGTCCCGGGAGCTGATACCCCACAACGCCCGGCGGGTCGAGGTCGGAACGGACCTCGAGCACGACCATCGGAAGGCTCTTGGCCCCGTGCCGGGCCGGCCTGTACGTCACGAGAACGGGGGCTCCGTGCTTGGCGGCCGCTTCGCACGCGTCGACGACCGCTCGCCGCACCCGACGCTCGCCCACCCGCACCTCCCACAGGTCGCGCGCGCTGACGGGAGCCAGGAGCGCAACGCAGCGGTCGAAGACCTCACGCATCGCGCGGACGTCGCTCTCCGCGCGGTGGGCACGCCCGCGGTCGATGCCCAGCTCCCGGCACAGGGCGTCGAGGGAGTACGAGTGGAACGCAAAGCTTCGCCTGGCGAGGACCAGAGTGTCGATCCAGTGGTCGATGCGGAGCGCTATCCCCGCGCGGTCGCACTCGGCGATGAGGAACCGCACGTCCCAGACCGCGGCATGAGCGACCAAGATGGCGCCGCCCAGCGCGCGCAGGACGTCGGGAGCCACGTCGGCGAAGCGCGGCGCACCGGCGACTTGCTCCGCGTCGATTCCGTGCACGTGCGCCGCACCGCCGAGGCGCTCGCCGGGATCGACCAGCGTGGAGACGAGGGCAACGCGCTCTCCGCCTTCGACGCGGTCGACGCAGATCTCGACGACCCTATCGCGCTCGGCGTCGAGGCCCGTCATCTCCAGGTCGAGGAACGCGAGGGGGGCCTCGGACACGGGGAGATCCCAGGGCGGTCCGGCAGGCGGCGGCGGCACGGCCGGAGCTTATCGCGGAGCCGTGCCCGCCAGGGCCTCGGCGCGACCGTCGCCCCGCGCGCCCGCGGCGAGGAGGATCCCCGACCCGATGACGAGAACGGACCCCGCCACCTGCCCCGTGTCGGGCACCTCCCCGAAGAAAGGCGCCGCGAGGACCCGGGCGAAGACGACGCCCGAGTACGTGAGGGCGCTGACGCGCGCGGCGTGATCGAGCGCGTACGCTCGCGTCATCGCGAGCTGGGCCAGACCAGCGCACAGGCCCGTGGCGGCCAGGGCCGCCGCGTCGCGCGGACTGGGCGTCTGCCACACGGGGATCGAGAGCAGGAGCGTCGCGCCGAGACCGACCAACGCGAAGTGCAAGACGATCGCCTCGCTCGATTCGGTCGGACCGATGCGTCGGAGCCAGATCATCGCCAGCGCGGACGAAAGGGCCGTCAGTCCGCCGATGACCGCGAGGTGACGCGCCGTCGAGAACGTCGGCTGCGCGACGAGCGCGATCCCGCCGAACCCGAGGACGAGGGCCACCATGTGAGTCCGGTGAATGGGCTCGCGCAGCATCGGGAGGCTCAAGATGGCGACGAAGATCGGGGAGGTGGCCATCAGGGTCGCGGCGTCGCCGAGGGCGAGGGCGGGCGACGCCGCATAGAGAAAGAAGGTCCCGGCGGCGGCGAGCGTCCCGAAACCGCTGCGAACCCAGGCGTCCCGGAGGTTGGCGATCCGGAGGGATTGACCGCGCGCCCGCGCCACCGCGTACGCCGTCAGCGCGCCCACGAAGAAGCGCGACGCGCAGACCTCCTGCCACGGTACCCCGCGTCCGCTGATCCGCGCGCCGACCGCCATCGCGGCGAACAGCAGCTGCGCGGTGATCATCCAGAAGGCGGCCCGAACCGGCCGGCGCGGGGGGCTCGGCGCGGCGGCTCGTCCCAAGGCCCGACGGACGCTAACGTACCTCGCGGCCCCGCCCCAAGGACAACGTGACGTTCGGCAAGCGAGCCACGGGAACCGCAAAGAGGCCAGGCCGGCCGGCCGGGGGCGCGTCGCTCGTGGTGCGGGCGTTGATCCTGGGGTCTATCGGGATCGCCGGCGCCACGTGGGCTCTCGTCCGGCACTACACCCGCACGCCGGCGCCGATGCTCGTCCCCGTACCCAGCGCCGCACCGACGTACGACGCCGACGCGGGGGAAATGCCCGTCCCCGAGGTCCTCGGGCCGGGACGGTGAAGCGAACCGCCCGCGAGTGCTAAGGAGCCCGGGTGGCGATCGAGGACACCCTCGTCATTCACGAGATTTACGCCAGCATCCAGGGCGAGTCGACGTTCGCCGGGCTTCCGTGCGCTTTCGTGCGGACCACCGGGTGCAACCTTCGCTGCGCGTGGTGCGATACACCGCAGGCTTTTCACGGGGGCACACGAATGACGCGGCAAGACGTGCTCGCGCGCACCCTGGACCTCGGCACGCCCCTCGTCGAGTTGACCGGGGGCGAGCCGCTCCTTCAACCGGGCGTCTTCCCGCTGATGACGGAGCTGTGCGACTCGGGGCGCACGGTCCTCGTGGAGACGAGCGGGGAGGCGGACGTGGCCAGGGTCGACGGACGCGTGCACAAGATCATGGACCTCAAGTGCCCAGGTAGCGGAGAGGCTCACCGCAACCGCTGGACCAACCTCGATCACGTGCGGGCCAGCGACGAAATCAAGTTCGTCCTGGCGGACCGCGGCGACTACGAGTGGGCGCGGACCCAGATCCGGGAGCGGCGTTTGGCGGAGCGAACGCCGAATCTGCTCATGAGCACCGTGTTCGGCCGGCTCGCACCGCGCGACGTCGTCGCGTGGGTGCTCGAGGACCGGCTCCGCGTGCGGGTGCAGCTCCAGATGCACAAATACATCTGGGAGCCGGAGGCGACCGGGGTCTAGCAGCAGGGTGTTCGACGAAAGCCCCTGCACGGCCGGATGCGTCACCTCTTGCCCGTCATGAACTCCTGGAACGCCAGCACGTCGTCGGTCGACCCGAGGACGAGCGGCGTCCTTTCGTGCAGACCCTTCGGCTCGATCGAAAGGATGCGGTCGACCCCGTTGGTCGCCCGACCCCCCGCCTGCTCGAAGAGATACGCCATCGGGTTGGCCTCGTAGAGGAGGCGAAGCTTGCCCCGCGGGCTCTTGCTATCCGCGGGGTAGGCGAAGATTCCGCCCTTCATCAGGGTGCGGTGCGCGTCCGCGACGAGCGACCCGACGTAGCGGTGCCCGTACGGAAGCCCGCGCGCCTTGTCCTCTCCCTTGATCCATGCGTTCCAACGCCTCACCCGATCGTCCCAACGACCGAAGTTGCCCTCGTTGATCGAGTACGTGTTGCCGCGCGAAGGGCACTTGACGTCCGGGTGAGAGAGAAAGAACTCGCCGACCCCCGGGTCGAGCGTGAACCCCTGCACCCCGTTGCCCGTGGAGAGAAAGAGCGTCGTCGCGCTCCCATACACGACGTACCCCGCCGCCAAGATCTTCTCGCCGCTCTGGAGGGCCCCTTCGATGAGGCGCCCTCCGACGTTGTGGGCCCGCAAGATGCAGAAGATGGTGCCGATGGAGATGTTGACGTCGATGTTGCTCGAGCCGTCGAGCGGATCGAAGCACACGATGTACTTGCCGGTCTCGGAAAGGACCCGCGCCTGATCGAGCTCTTCGCTGGCCACCATCGCGCACCGCCCGCCGCGTTCGAGCACGGTGCACAGGACGTCGTTGGCGAACGCGTCGAGCTTTTGAACCTTCTCGCCCTGGACATTCGTCTCCCCAGTGTAGCCGAGCATCCCGGCGAGCCCGGCGGCGCGAACGCGCGTGTGGATGAGCCGGACGGCCAGTGAGATCGAGTTGAGGAGCGTCGCGAATTCTCCGGTCGCGCCCGGCGAGCCGCGCATGCCCGCCATGATGTGAGCTTCGAGCGAGGTCCCCACGATCGAGGAAGGCGCCGCCGGGCTGAGCGAGTCGTAGTTGGGGGGCTGCATGGGCTGCGAGTGTGACCCTTTTCGAAGTTAGGGGGGTTGGGGAGGAGTAGAAAGTCCCCCAAAACATGGGCCGCCAGCGACTTAGCAATGTTGTTGCAACGCGCCAGCCGGCCCGCCTTGCCCGACACAGGTAGCAAGGGTAGGCTCGCGCCGCCTGTCTGGGAGGACTCGAAATGGCAGTCGCGACGGACCGCGTGAAGCAGATTCTTTCTTGGTACTCGAGCGAGAACGTCGGCGTAAAGACGAACCTCGCCCGCATGATGAATCATGGGGCCCTCGCCGGGACGGGAAAGTTCGTGATCCTGCCGGTCGACCAGGGCTTCGAGCACGGCCCGGCGCGAAGCTTCGCCCCCAACCCCCCTGCGTACGATCCGGACTATCACTTCTCGCTCGCCGTCGACGCGGGGTGCAACGCCTATGCAGCACCGCTCGGCTTTCTCGAAGCGTCGGCCGACAAGTTCGCGGGGCAGGTTCCGCTCATCCTCAAGCTCAACAACTCGGACACGCTGCCCAAGATGGATCAACCCATCAGCGCGGTCACCGGGAGCGTTCGCGACGCAGTGCGACTCGGGTGCGTCGCGATCGGCTACACGATCTACCCCGGCTCCGGCGCACGCAACCGTATGTACGAGGACCTGCGGCAGCTCATCCTCGAGGCGAAGGACCATGGCCTGCCCACCGTCCTCTGGGCGTACCCGCGCGGCGCAGGCCTGTCCAAGGAGGGCGAGACCGCGGTCGACGTGTGCGCCTACGCGGCGCAGATCGGCTGCCAGCTCGGGGCTCACATCGTCAAGGTCAAGCCGCCGAAGGACGTCGTCGAGCAGGCCGAGGCGAAGAAGGTGTTCGAGAAGTACGCCATCCCGACGAAGACCATGGCCGACCGCGTAAGACACGTGGTGCAGAGCGCGTTCAACGGCAAGCGAATCGTCATCTTCTCGGGCGGCGAGGCCAAGGGGACCGACGAGCTGCTCGACGAGATCCGGGGCATCGCCGAGGGGGGCGGCTTCGGCAGCATCATGGGGCGAAACGCGTTCCAGCGACCACGCGCCGACGCGATCAAGCTCCTCGGTACTGTCATGGACATCTTCCGCAAAGCGTCGGCCTGACAAGTGCCAGGTTTCAGGGGGAGATCGTCCGCCCCAAGCACCCGACTTGACTCCGGTCACAAGGTCACTCGATGAAATCGCACACCGAGTACCTGACGTTTCGCACCGAGAAGCGACGCGAGCTCGTCCACCTGACGCCGACGCTCGAGGCCATCCTTTCACGCAGCCACGTCGCCGAGGGAATGATGCTCGTCAGCGCCATGCACATCACGGCAGGCGTGTTCGTCAACGACGACGAGAGCGGCCTCCACGCCGACATCTGGGAGTGGCTCGAGAAGCTCGCGCCCTTTCGTCCAGAGTACCGGCACCACCGCACCGGAGAGGACAACGGCGACGCGCATCTCAAGTCGATGCTGGTGCACCACGAGGTCATCGTCCCCGTGACGGCGGGTCATCTGGACCTCGGCCCGTGGCAACGCGTCTTCTATGCCGAGTTCGACGGGCAGCGCGACAAGCGCCTCATCGTCAAGGTGATGGGCGAGTGAGTGTTTGAGAGATTCTCGAGGTCGCGGGGTTTGCCGCTCTCGCTTCCGCTCCTCCTCGCGGCGGCGTGCGCCTCGCCCTCCCGGCCCGGGCCGAGCCCGGCGGTACCCGTGGCGGCGCAACCCAATCCCGCCAGCGTCGGCGAGTTCGCCCACGTCGAGGACGAAGCCTTCGAGTGGCTCGCCGCAGCCGACCCGCGCCTTGCCCTTCGCTC
>Ga0070735_10002244_pt1 | contig 17710 bp, 14 predicted proteins | sample Coa_R1_FD_66443 | JGI IMG/M metagenome (GOLD analysis project Ga0070735, IMG submission 66443) | Surface soil microbial communities from Centralia Pennsylvania, which are recovering from an underground coalmine fire - Coalmine... | ecosystem: Environmental > Terrestrial > Soil > Unclassified ... | reverse complement strand
CGTCGCGAACCCGGGGAACAGGCTGGTGATCACGTTGATTGGCCGGAGCGGCTTCTCCCGGCGCACTTGGAGCACCGCGCCATTGGTAGCGAACTCGACGCCCATCTGCTCAAGCTTCCAGCGGACCACGCCGAGGTGGTCCAGGTTGGCGCCGACCAGGTTGATCTCCCCGCCGGCCGCGGCCGCCGCCATGGCGAACACGCCGGCGTCGATCCGGTCGGCCATCACCGTGTGCTCCACCGCGGTGAGCTCGTCCACCCCGTCGACGGTGATGAAGCCGGTGCCGCCGCCCTTGATCCGCGCGCCCATCTTGGTCAGGAACGCGATGACGTCGAGCACCTCGGGCTCTTGCGCGGTGTTGTCGATGACGGTCCGGCCGGGGGCCAGCGACGCCGCCATGATCAGGTTCTCGGTCCCGGTGTGCGACGGCGTGTCCAGGTACAGGTGCGCGCCCTGCAGCTTGCCCGCCTTGATGTGGATGACGCTCTCGCCCTCGTCGACCACCGCGCCGAGCCGGGCGAAGCCCCGGTAGTGGAAGTCCAGGTTGCGGCTGCCCAGGTTGCAGCCGCCGACACCCTCGATGACCGCCTCGCCGAAGCGGTGCAGCAGGGCCGGCACGAACAGCACCGAGCTGCGGAACCGCCGGGCGATCTCGGCCGGCAGCACCGGGCTGGTCAGGTTGGACGCGTCGACGACCAGCGTCCTCTCGATCTCGTGGAACTCGACCAGGGCCCCCACGGCCTGCGCCAGTTCGACCGCCCGGCGGACGTCCTCGATCGGCGGGACGTTGCGCAGCACGGTGCGGCCGTTCGCGGTCAGCAGCGACGCGGCGATCATCTTCAGCGCCGCGTTCTTCGCGCCCTGGATGAAGACGGTGCCGTGCAGCGGTCCGCCGCCGCGCACGCGGTAACTCGTCTCGGGTCCGGAAGTCATGGGCGCTAGCTTAGCCGGGCCAGCCGCTCGAAGACCGGATCCAGGCGCGCCGTGTACCGTTCTGGCCGGAACGCGTCGTCAATGTCGGCTTCGGGCAGGGACAGCCCGCGCGCCGCGGCCTGCTTGCGCAGCGTCTCGCGGAACGGCGTCCCGTGGTCCCAGGTGTCCATGGCCGCCGCCTGCACCAGCGCGTACCCGTCTTCCCGGCTCAGACCCGCCTTGACCAGGGCCAGCAGCACCGCCGAGGAGTAGATCAGGCCGCCGGTCAGGTCCAGGTTGGCCCGCATCCGGGCCGCGTCCACGGTCAGCCCCTCGACCAGCCCGGTGGTCAGGTGCAGCACGTAGTCGGTGGCGATCGACGCGTCCGGCAGCGCGATCCGCTCCACGCTGGAATGCGAGATGTCCCGCTCGTGCCACAGCGCGATGCCCTCGGTCACCGGGGTCACGTAGCCGCGCACCACCCGGGCCAGCCCGGCGATCCGCTCGGCGCGGACCGGGTTCTTCTTGTGCGGCATGGCCGAGGAGCCCTTCTGCCCGGCCCGGAACGGCTCGGCCAGCTCCCGCACCTCGGTCCGCTGCCCGTGCCTGACCTCGAGCGCGACCGCCTCGCACACGCTGGCGGCCAGCGCCAGCGCCCCCGTCCACTCGGCCATCCCGTCCCGCATCACGACCTGGGTGGCCACGTCCGCGGCCCGCAGCCCCAGCGCCGCCATGACCTGCGCCTCGATGGCGGGGTCGATGTTGGAGTAGCTGCCCACCGGCCCGGACAGCGTGCCCACCGCGACCGCCTCCCGCGCCCGGACCAGCCGGTCCCGGCTGCGCGCCATCGCGAACGCGAAGTCGGCCACCCGGTGCCCCCAGGAGTCCGGCTCGGCGTGCACCCCGTGCGTCCGGCCCGGCCGCAGCGCGTCCCGGTGCGCGAGCGCGTGCTCGCGCAGCACCGCGACCAGCCGCGTGGCCTTGGCGATGAGCAGGTCCGACGCCTCGGTCAGCTGCACCGCGAGCGCGGTGTCGAGCAGGTCCGAGGAGGTCATCCCGTAGTGCACCCAGGCCGCGTCCGCCCGCGGCTCGGTGTTGTCCGCCCACGCGGTCAAGAACGCGATGACGTCGTGGTCGGTGACCGCCTCGACCGCGGCGACCGCCTCGGGAGTGGGGATTTCGGCCGAACGGACCGCCTGCACGCTGCCGGCCGGCACCGTGCCCGCCCGGGCGTGCGCCTCCAGGACCAGCAGCTCGACCCGCCCCCACAGCTCGTACTTGTGGGCCTCGCTCCAGACCCGCCCCATCTCCGCCAGCGTGTACCGCTCGATCATGGTTCCACCGTATCGGCCGCCGCCCGTCTCCCGGCGGCCACCGCGACCCGGCCGGCCCGCTGCTCCGCCACCAGAGCTGCCGCCACGATCGCCACCAGCACTGCCATCTCCGCGGCCACGCTCGCCGTCACGCCGACCGCCGAGGCGGCCACCGCCAGCCCGGCCGCCCCCAGCCGCCACACTCGCATCCCGATCCCCAGCGCCCTCCGGAACGCCGCGCTGCCCGCCAGGAACAGGGCCACCCCCGACCCCAGCGCCACGCACGGCCCGGCCGCCGCCGTGGTCCCGGTGTTCACGATGGCCTGCTTGACGCCGGCGGACAGCGCGACCACGCCGAGCAGCATCGGGATGTAGGCGAAGAAGTAGGCGGCCAGCGCGAGCGCGGGCCGCGCCTCGGGCTCGGCGGCCAGCATCGCCTCCTCGGCGCGCTCGTCGTCCCCCACCCCGAAGTACGCCCACCACAACGCGGCGGCCAGCGCCAGCCCCAGCACCGCGGACAGGGCCAGGGACACGGTCACCGGATGGCCCTCGGCCCCGATCCCGATATCCACCACCGACTCGCCGAACACCACGATGACCAGCGCCCCGTGCCGCTCCACGAAGTGCGAGGGCGCGATGTCGAACCGCCCGCGCACCCGCGCGAACAGCGGGGAGAGCTGCTCGGCGGCCAGCGCCGCCGCCCACAGCACGTAGGCGCCCCACCCGCGCACCACCCCGGCCCCGATGATGAGCAGCGCGGCGGCCACGTTGAACGGCACGACCCGGGCGATGTTCCGGTTGACCCGCCAGTAGAGCCAGGCATGCATGCCCACCACGGTCAGGTAACCCAAACCGAAGGCGACCCCGTCCCGGCCGAACGCGTGCGGGATGGCCAGCCCCATGACCAGGTACCCGGCCATCCCCAGTAGCATCAGCAGCCGCTCCGGCGTCCGTACCGGAGTCCGCGCGTTGGACAGCCAGACGTACCCCCCGTACATCCACCACAGCGCCCCGAACACCAGCAGCACCCGCGCCCCGTCGGCCACCGTCATGTCGTGCGAGAGGATCCCGGTCAGCTGCGTGATCGCGAACACGAACACCAGGTCAAAGAACAGCTCCAGCGTGCTAACCCGCAGCGGCAGCCCCACGGCGCCCCCGGACCCGCCCGCGCTCACGCCCGCTCGCCCCGCTCCCGCTCACCGGCCCGCGGCGATATCCCGCCGGTACCAGCCACCGCGCATCTCCACCGTCCCGGCCAGCTCATAAGCCGCCCGCCGCGCAGCCGCCACATCGGCCCCGCTCCCCACCACGTTCAGCACCCGCCCCCCGGCCGACACCAGTTCCCCGTGCGCATCAATAGCCGTCCCCGCGTGCAGCACATACGCGCCCGCGCCCCCGTCCGCGCCCCCGCCCCGCGCCGCCGCCGCGCCCCGGCCCGCCGCCGCGTCCCGGCCCGCCGCCGCGCCCGCCCCACCAGCCTCGTCCGTCCCCGCCGCCCCCTCCCCAGGGTGATGAAATGCGGGTTTCAGCACCCTAGAAGGTGCTGAAACCGCGGTTTCATTCCGCTGGATGGCGCCGGCTGCTGACGACTGGGCGGCCGCGGCCGCTGACGATTCGCCGGCCGCTGGTACCACGGCTCGTTCGGAGAAATGGATCGTGTCGCCCTTGACCGGCGCCTCGGGATAGCCTTCCGCGGCGATCACCACCGCCACCGCGGATCCCGGCCGCCACCGCGGTCGCGGGACGCCAGCCAGTCCGCCGGCCGCCGCCGCGTGCAAAGGCGGCCCCAGCGGGCTCGCGAGCCGGTCCAGCACCACCTGCGTCTCCGGATCCCCGAAGCGCGCGTTGAACTCCACCACCTTGGGCCCCGCCGAAGTCAGCGCCAGCCCGGCGTACAGCAGCCCGCGGTACGGCGTGCCGAGCCGGGCCATCGCGTCCACGGCCGGGCCGATCACGCGGTCCAGCATGTCCTCGGCCAGGTCGGCGGGCGCCCAGGGGAGCGGCGCGTACGCGCCCATGCCGCCGGTGTTCGGCCCCTGATCGCCGTCCCGGGCCCGCTTGAAGTCCTGGGCCGGCAGCAGCGGCACCGCGCTCACGCCGTCGGTCACCGCGAACAGCGACACCTCCGGCCCGTCCAGGAACTCCTCGATCACCACCGTGCCGCAGGCCCGGGCGTGCGCCCGCGCGGCCCGCAGATCCGCGGTGACCAGCACGCCCTTGCCCGCGGCCAGCGCGTCGTCCTTGACCACGTACGGCGGCCCGAACGCGTCCAGCGCGGTGTCCGCCTCGGCCTCGGTCCGGCAGGTGAACGACGCGGCGGTCGGGATCCCGGCCTCGGCCATGACCTGCTTGGCGAACGACTTGGAGCCCTCGATCCTGGCCGCGGCCGCGTCCGGCCCGAAGCAGGCCGTCCCGGCCGCGCGCAGCGCGTCTCCCGCCCCGGCGACCAGCGGTGCCTCCGGGCCGATCACCACCAGGTCCGGGCTGAGCTTGCGGGCCAGCGCGAGGATCTGCTCCGGCACCGGCGCCGTACCCGGGTGGGTTTCGGCCAGGGCCGCGATCCCCGGGTTGCCCGGCGCCGCGTGCAGGCTGGTGGTCTCCGCGCTCAGCGCGCGGACGATGGCGTGCTCCCGGCCGCCCGACCCGACAACGAGAATGCGCACGCGGTGAGCTTATCCGGGTTAGCTCAGCAGGTCGCGGAGCTGGAGGGTCTGGTCACGGCGCGGGCCCACGCCGACCGCGCAGACCGGGGCGCCGATCATCTCCTCCACGGCCGCGATGTAGGCCTGCGCGTTCTTGGGCAGGTCGCTGACGGTCTTGGCGGCGGAGATGTCCTCCCACCAGCCGTCGAGGTACTCATAGACCGGCGCCGCGTGGTGGAACTCGGTCTGCGTCATCGGGATCTCGTCGCAGCGCTTGCCGTCCACCTCGTAGGCCACGCACACCGGCACCTGGTCCAGCCCGGACAGCACGTCCAGCTTGGTCAGGAAGTACCCGGTGATCCCGTTGATCCGGGTCGCGTACCGCGCGATGACCGCGTCGAACCAGCCGCAGCGCCGCGGCCGGCCGGTGGTCACGCCGTACTCCGCGCCGGCCTTGCGCAGCCACTCCCCGGTCTCGCCGCGCAGTTCGGTGGGGAACGGGCCCTCGCCGACCCGGGTCGTGTACGCCTTGACGATGCCGATCACGTCGGAGATCCGGGTCGGCCCGATGCCCGACCCGGCGCAGGCGCCGCCCGCGGTGGGGGAGGAGGAGGTCACGAACGGGTAGGTGCCGTGGTCCACGTCGAGCATGGTGGCCTGCGCGCCCTCCAGCAGCACCACCTTTCCCTGGTCAAGCGCCCGGCCCAGGGCCAGCGCGGTGTCGGCCACGTAGGGGCGGAGCCGCTCCGCGTACCGCTCGTACTCCGCCGCGCACGCCTCCGGGTCGATCCCGCGCCGGTTGTAGACCTTGCTCAGCACCTGGTTCTTCTCCCGCAGCACCAGGTCCAGCTTCTGGCGCAAGATGCCCGGGTCGAACAGGTCCTGGACCCGGATCCCCATCCGGGCGATCTTGTCGCCGTAGGCCGGCCCGATGCCGCGCCCGGTGGTCCCGATCCGCGCGCTGCCCAGGAACCGTTCGGTCACCTTGTCCAGCGCCCGGTGATACGGCGTGATCAGGTGCGCGTTCGCCGAGACCAGCAGCTTCCCGCAGTCGACGCCGCGGTCCTGGAGGCCGTCGATCTCGTCGAGCAGCACCTGCGGGTCGATCACCACCCCGTTCCCGATCACCGGGACCACTCGCGGCGACAGCACCCCGGATGGCAGCAGGTGCAGCGCGTAGCTCTCGTCGCCGATGACGACCGTGTGGCCGGCGTTGTTCCCGCCCTGGTACCGGACCACGTAGTCCACGCGGTCGCCGAGCAGGTCGGTCGCCTTGCCCTTCCCCTCGTCGCCCCACTGAGCACCGACCAGCACGATGGCGGGCATGTCGTATCCCCTCCCGCGCAAACATACGAAGCCCCAGCTCAGCGCAAGCGCGGCAGGGGCTCTTGCGCTCTGAGATTACCCGCAAAGCCCCGCCTAAGCCATTAACCCCCGCCCGGCATGTCCCGGTATGAAGGCACTCCTCCTGCGCAAACACGCCGCCGGGGCGCACGCGCTGCCCGGCGGTCAGGCGCCGCCGTCGCCCAGCGCGGCCGCGGCGGCGGCGCTGCTGTCGCGCAGGAACTGGTCGCAGCGCGCCGCCTCGTCGTCTTCGCCGATGGCACCGGCGGCCCGGCCCAGCATGGACAGCGAGCGCAGGAAGCCCCGGTTCGGCTCGTGCTCCCAGGGAATCGGCCCGTGGCCGTGCCAGCCGGAACGCCGCAGCTGATCCAGCCCCCGGTGATACCCGGTCCGCGCGTACGCGTACGCCATGACCGGATCGCCGGCCGCGAACGCGTCCTGCGCCAGCGCCGCCCACGCGGCGGAGTAGGCCGGGAAGCGCGCCGCGACCGAGGACGGCGAGGCCCCGGACCGCAGCGCCTCCGCGGCTTCCTCGTTTTCCAGCAGGTACGTGGCCGGGGGCCCGCCCAGCAGGTTCTCCCGCTCCATCACGAGAGCTGGTGACCGGCGGACAGCAGGTCCTCGCAGGCGTGGGTGACCCGCTGGGCCATGCCCGCCTCGCCGGCCTTGCCGTAGCTGCGCGGGTCGTAGGCCTTCTTGCTGCCCACGTCGCCGTCGACCTTGAGCACGCCGTCGTAGTTCTTGAACATGTGGTCCGCGATCGGCCGGGTGAAGGCGTACTGGGTGTCGGTGTCGACGTTCATCTTGACCACGCCGTAGCCGATGGCTTCCCGGATCTCCTCGAGCGCAGAGCCGGACCCGCCGTGGAAGACCAGGTCGAAGGGCTTGTCCTGGCCGTACTTCTGACCCACCGTGTCCTGGATCTCCTTGAGCACGGCCGGGCGCAGCTTCACGTGCCCGGGCTTGTACACGCCGTGCACGTTGCCGAACGTGGCGGCCAGGATGTACCGGCCGCGCTCGCCGAGCCCGAGGGCCTCGGCCGTGGCCAGCGCGTCCTCCGGCGTGCTGTACAGCTTCTCGTTCATCTCGCCGACGATGCCGTCTTCCTCGCCGCCGACCACGCCGATCTCCAGCTCCATGATAATCCGGGCGGCCGCGCACTGCTCGAGGAGTTCGGCGGCGATGGCCAGGTTCTCCTTGAGCGGGACCGCCGAGCCGTCCCACATGTGCGACTGGAACAGCGGCTCCTGGCCACGCTCTACCCGTTCCCTGGAGATGGCGATCAGCGGGCGCATGTAACCGTCGAGTTTGTCCTTCGGGCAATGGTCGGTGTGCAAGGCGACGTGGATCGGATACCGGTCCGCGACCACGTGCGCGAACTCGGCCAGCGCCGACGCGCCGACCACCATGTTCTTGACTCCCGCGCCCGACAGGTATTCCGCGCCGCCCGTGGAGATCTGGATGATCCCGTCGCTGCTGGCCTCCGCGAACCCGCGCAGGGCCGCGTTCAGCGTCTGGCTTGATGTCACGTTGATGGCAGGGAACGCGTAACCGCGCTGCTTGGCGGTGTCGAGCATCTGCGCGTAGACCTCTGGGGTCGCGATAGGCATGGCACATAACTCCCTATGGACTCGGGCCTGAACCCGTAAAACCCAAGCCTAGACATGAAGCCAGCATGAAGATGCACCGGCCGGTACCGGGCATGAGGTACAACATGAAGCCATGGAGAGCTTTCTCACGTCGGCGCCTTACGCTGCCCTCATCTTGTTCGGCTTCCTCGAGGCGGCGTGCATCCCGATCCCGTCCGAGGTTACCTTCGGATTCGCCGGCGTGCTCGCCTACCAGGGGCATCTTAACCTCGCCCTGGTCATCATCATCGGCTCCCTGGCCGAACTCGGCGGATCCTACGCCTCGTACGCGGTGGGCCGGCGCGGCGGCAAGCCGCTGGTGCGGAAGTGGGGCCGCTACGTCCTGGTGACCCAGGGCGACGTCGACCGGGCCGAGCGGTTCCTGGCCGGACGCGGGGCGTGGGCCATTCCGGTGGGCCGGATGCTGCCGTTCATCCGGGCCTTCACCTCGATCGTGGCGGGCCTGGTGCGGATCCCGGCGGGCCGGTTCGGGGTGCTCAGCCTGATCGGCACGGTCATCTACGCGACCGTGCTGTCGGTGATCGGCTACGAGGTCGGCCACGCCTGGAACAGCATCAACCACGACCTGAGCATCGCCACCTACATCCTGGTCGCCATCGTGGTCATCGTGATCGTCGGCTTCGTGCTCTACCGCCTGCGCCAGTTCCGGCGCGAGGCTCGCGCCGACGGCGGGCACACCCCGGCCGACGGCCACGCGCCGGCCGGTCCCGCGCAGGCCCCCGCGGCAGCAGCGCCGCGGCGGCACGGCCGGCACCGGTCAGATGCCGAGGTCTGAGAGCTCGTAGGCGGCCCGGAAGATCAGCCCGTGTCCGGTCACGCGCTCCCGCGCGCCCCGGTTGACCAGCACCGCCACACCGGCGACGTCGGCGCCCGCCGTGCGCAGCGCGTCGACCGCGGTCAGCGGGGAGGTGCCGGTGGTGGAGGTGTCCTCGACCGCCAGTACCCGCCGGCCGGCCACCTCCGGGCCCTCGATCCGGCGCTGGGTGCCGTGCTCCTTCTCCGTCTTCCGCACCACGAACGCGTCGATCGGCGTGCCCCGCGCCGCGGCGGCGTGCATCATCGCGGTGGCGACCGGATCCGCGCCCAGGGTCAGCCCGCCCGCCGCCTCGTAGCCCAGATCCCAGGTGAGGTCCAGCATGACCCGGCCCGCTAGCGGCGCCACGCGCCCGTCAAGCAAGACGCGGCGCAGGTCGACGTACCATTCGGCGCGCTGCCCCGAGGACAGGACGAAGTCGCCGCGGATGACCGCCTTCGCCTTGATCGCCGCGAGCAGCTCGGCGCGGTCGCTCACCGCCGTGCTCCCTTCGATAGGCCCCTTCATCCAGCGGGAATGCGCGGAAAGCCATCCCGGAGAAGGTTACTTCACTACGCTTAGAGCGGTCAGGTACGGATCGGTACCCGGGTGGGTGACCGCTGCGCCGACGAAAGGACGGTGGGGCCGTGGATCGCTGCGCGCTGTTCGTTGACGCAAGCTACGTGCTCGCAGATGGTGCCATGGCCGTGCACGGGACCCGCCGGGCCGAATCGGTCTCCTGGGACTACGAGGGGCTGCTGCAGCTGCTCGGCGGCATGGCCCGCGAGCGCACCGGCCTGCCGCTGCTGCGCTGCTACTGGTACGAGGCGACCGTCGACGGCCGCCGCACCGCCGAGCAGGACGCCCTGGCCGACATCCCGGGCATCAAGCTCCGGGTGGCCAAGATCCGTCCCGGCCGGCGCGAGGGCGTGGAAACCGAGATCCACCGGGACCTGACCACGCTGGCCCGCAACGGCGCGGTCAGCGACGCGCTGGTGGTCAGCGCGGAGGAGGACCTGGCCCAGGTCATCGCCGACGTCCAGGACCTCGGCATGCGCGTCACCCTGGTGCACATCGCGGTGGACGGCAACTGGACCATCTCCCGCTCGCTGCGCCAGGAATCCGACGACATCATCGAGATCGGCGGCGAGCAGCTCCGGCCCTACGTCGAGCTGATCGTGGGCGCCGAGCCCGCGCACGCCGACGAGGCGGACGACGCGGACCGGCCCCCGGGCCGGCCGCTGGTCAACGGGCATTCGGCGGTGACGGGCGTGGGCACATACCAGGCGCTGCCCGCCGGGTCGGGCAACCACGCGCCGCCCTCGATCTACACCGCGCCGGTGGTCGCGGAGTACCAGCGGCCCGCGCTGCAGCTGCCCCGCACTACCAGCCGCGAGGACCGCGCCGCCCGCGACCGCGACGACCGGGCCCGCGACGACCGGGCCCGCGATCGCGAGGAGCGGACCCGCGAGGCCCGCGAAGCCCGCGAGGCCCGCGAGGCCCGCGAGGCCCGTGAGGCCCGCGAGGTTCGCGAGGACCGCGGCCGGGATCGCGAGGAGCGCGCCCGCGACGAGCGCCCGCGGGAGAGCGTCAACGGTGAGGCCGCCGCGCGCCCCGACATCTACGCCGCCCCCTCCCCGCGCCCCCGCGCGGACCGGCCAGACCGCGCCGACCGGAACGACCGCATAGACCGCGTCGACCGCCAGGACCGGGTCGCCCGCGTCCCCGAGGACGTCACCGGCTACGCCGTCCCGCCGGTCACCCCCGACACCCTGGCCGGCCCCGAGGTCCCGCAGGCCCCCCAGGCCCCGCCCGGCCAGCTGCGCCGCCTGCCCGCCAGGCCGAACACCCCGAACGTCCCGACCCCGCCCAGCACCCCGATCCCCATGGGCGGCCCGATCGGCACGCCGCCGGGTGGCGGCCCGTCCGGCCCGCAGCACATCGGCCAGCACGCCGGGCAGGGCGCGCCGCGCAGCGCCCCGTACACCGGCCCGCAGCCGGTCGCCACCTCGCCGCCGCCCGGCTACCAGAGCGCGGGCTCCGGGGTCTCCCTGTCCGAGGCGGTCCAGGCCGCGCACGAGGAAGGCCAGGAGTTCGGCGCGTCGGTGGCGCGGGACGCCCCGGCGCTGTGGCTGGAGGCCGTGCTGGCCCGCAAGCCGCGGATGCCGTCTGACCTGGAGGCCCGGCTGCTGCAGGGGTCGGCGCTGCCGATCGATTACCTCCTGCACGATGAGGTCAGGCACGCGCTGCGCCGCGGCTTCTGGGACGCTCTCGAACGAACCCGCCGGTAAAACCGGTGAAACCACAAGATCACGGATTGTCAAGCGCCCCGGCGGGTAGGTTTTGAGACGTGGTTGTGCTGTCCGGTGAGCTGTTCGACGCGATTGAGGTCAATGCTGCCCGGACGGGCAACCACAAACGGGCCGCGGTGCGCATGAGCAGGCTGGCCGTGCAGGGCTCGCTCCCGCAGCAGCCGACCGCGGAGAGCATGTCGCGGGCCGAAGCCCACATGCGAGCGGGCGAGCAGTGGCTGCTCGCCGACGAGCCGGCCACCGCGGCGGACGAGTTCCGGGCCGCCCTCGCGGACGCGGGCCCGACCTTCGACGATCCCCGGGTGTCGCTGGCCCGGGCCATGTTCACGCTCGGCCGGCCGGCCGAGGCCGACACGCTGCTCCGCCAGCTCGCCGAGGACGGCGCCCGGTCGCTACCGCGCACCTGCGACCTGGTGGCCGAACTGCTCACCGAGCAGGGCGACCTGAACGGCGCGCTGGACTGGGCGACCGCCGGCGTGGACGCCTGCATGCGCGGCGATGACCGCGACGAGCTCCAGTTGCTGCTGCGACTGCGCTACCGGATCCGGGTCGACCTGGCCCTGCCCGAAGACGACTACGACAAGCTGCTGGACAACCGGGACAGCAGAAAGGCCGGGCCCGCCGCGGGGTCATGAACCCCCGCCGGCGAGACCCGGCCCCTCCGGATCAGCCGAAGGCTACGCGACCGCCGCCGCGGGCCGGTCAGCCCGCCGCACCGACAGCACGTCCTGCGCCTGGTCCACGTCGACGAGCACCTCGTCGCCGTCCAGGATCTCCCCGGACAGCAGCGCCCTGGCCAGCTGGTCGCCGACCGCCGACTGAACCAGCCTGCGCAGCGGCCGCGCCCCGTATACCGGGTCGAACCCGGTCAGGGCCAGCCATTCCCGGGCCGCCGGGGTCACGGTCAGCGTCAGCCGCCGCCCCGCCAGCCGCTTGGCCAGCGCCTCGACCTGCAGATCGACGATCTGGGTCAGCTCGCCGGTGGTCAGCGCGTCGAACACGATCACGTCGTCCAGCCGGTTCAGGAACTCCGGCTTGAACGCGTTCCGTACCGCGCCCATCACGGCCTCCCGCTTGGCCTGCTCATCCCCGAAAGAAGGGTCCGCGATGAACTGCGACCCCAGGTTCGAGGTGAGGACCAAGATGGCGTTCCGAAAGTCCACCGTGCGGCCCTGGCCGTCGGTCAGCCGCCCGTCGTCGAGCACCTGCAGCAGGACGTCGAACACCTCGGGGTGCGCCTTCTCCACCTCGTCGAGCAGCACGACCGTGTACGGCCGGCGCCGCACCGACTCGGTGAGCTGGCCGCCCTCCTCGTAGCCCACGTAACCGGGCGGGGCGCCGATCAGCCGGGCCACCGAGTGCTTCTCGGCGTACTCGCTCATGTCGATCCGGATCATGGCCCGCTCGTCGTCGAACAGGAACTCCGCCAGCGCCTTGGCCAGCTCGGTCTTGCCCACGCCGGTCGGCCCGAGGAACAGGAACGAGCCGGTGGGCCGGTCCGGGTCGGACACGCCCGCCCGGGCCCGGCGGACCGCGTCGGACACGGCCTGCACGGCGCGCGCCTGGCCGATCACCCGGTGCCCGATCTCGGTCTCCATCCGCAGCAGCTTGGCCGTCTCGCCCTCGAGCAGCCGCCCGGCCGGGATCCCGGTCCAGGAGGACACCACGTCGGCCACGTCGTCGGGACCGACCTCCTCCTTCACCATGGGCGCCGTAGCGGGGATTCCGTCCGCGCCGCTCCCGTCCTCATTGGCTGCCGAACGGGCCGTGGCACTTGCCGCCGCCAGTTCGGCTTCCAGCGCGGGGATGGTCTCGTGGTTAAGGCGCGACGCGGTCTCCATGTCATGGTCGCGCCAGGCGCGTTCGGCCTGTCCCTTGGCCTCGTCGAGCCGCTTCTTCAGCTCGCCGACCTTGTTCAGCCCGGACTTCTCCTGTTCCCAGCGGGCCACCAGCGCGTCCAGCTGCTCCTGTCGGTCGGCCTTGGCGGCGCGCAGCCGCTCGAGCCGCTCCTTGCTCGCCGCGTCCGACTCCTTCTCCAGGGACAGCTCTTCCATCGTCAGCCGGTCCACGGCGCGCCGCAGCTCGTCGATCTCGACCGGCTGGGAGTCGATCTCCATGCGCAGCCGGGACGCGGCCTCGTCGACCAGGTCGATGGCCTTGTCCGGGAGGAACCGGGCGGTGATGTACCGGTCGGACAGCACGGCCGCCGCGACCAGCGCCGCGTCGGAGATCTCCACCTCGTGGTGGGCCTCGTAGCGGCCCTTCAGCCCGCGCAGGATCGCGATCGTGTCCTCGACCGAGGGCTCGCCCACCAGCACCTGCTGGAACCGGCGCTCAAAGGCCGGGTCCTTCTCGATCCGCTCCCGGTACTCATCCAGCGTGGTCGCGCCGACCATGCGCAGCTCGCCGCGGGCCAGCATCGGCTTGAGCATGTTGCCCGCGTCCATCGCGCCCTCGGCGGCGCCCGCGCCGATCACCGTGTGCAGCTCGTCGATGAACGTGACGACCTGGCCGTCGCTCTTCCTGATCTCGTCCAGCACGGCCTTGAGGCGTTCCTCGAACTCGCCGCGGTACTTGGCCCCGGCCACCATCGAGCCCAGGTCGAGCGCGATCAGCCGCTTGCCGCGCAGCGACTCGGGGACGTCGCCGGCCACGATCCGCTGGGCCAGGCCCTCCACGACCGCGGTCTTGCCCACGCCCGGTTCGCCGATCAGCACCGGGTTGTTCTTGGTCCGCCGGGACAGCACCTGGATGACGCGCCGGATCTCGGCGTCCCGGCCGATGACCGGGTCGAGCTTGCCGTCCCGGGCCTGTGCGGTCAGGTCGATGCCGTACTTCTCCAGCGCCTTGTACGTCCCCTCGGGGTCCGGGCTGGTCACCCGGGCGCTGCCGCGGATCTGGCTGAATGCCTCGAGCAGCGCGTCCGGCGTGACGCCGGCCGCGGCCAGCACGGTCTTGGCCTCGCCGCCGTCGGCGGCCAGGCCGACCAGCAGGTGCTCGGTCGAGATGTACTCGTCGCCGAGTTGCTTGGCCCGGCTTGACGCGGTGGCGATCGCGGACAGCAGCGGCCGGGACATCTCCGGCGCGCTGAGCGTGGCGCCGCGCGCCTTCGGCGCGCGGTCCAGGCGCTCGTTGGCCTGCTTGGCGACCAGCGCCGGGTCGGCGCCGACCGCCCGCAGCAGCGGGGCGGTCGTGCCGTCCGCCTGCTCGGTCAGGGCCACGAGCAGGTGCAGCGCCTCGACCTGCGGGCTTCCGTCCGCCGCGGCCCGCCGCACCGCCGTGGACAAGGCGTCCTGGCTCTTGTGGGTCAGCTTGTCGTCAGCCATTACCTATCTATCTCCTCTGAGCCGCCCGGTGGGTGGGCGGCCCAGCTCGTTATCCGCTCTGGGCGCCAGGCCCAGCTTTGTGTCCGTGCTATGTGCCTGTGCTATGTAGCTGTGCTATTTGTCCGGCCGGGGCGGCCCGGACGGCCCGTGGATCGGTTCCCAGATCGCGACCCGGGCCCGGCGCACCGGCACCAGGCCGGGGTCGTTGTCGCCGCCGCTGCGGCGCAGCCCGGCCAGCCGGGCCGCCACGGCCCGGGTCGATTCCAGCTCCGCGCGCAGCTGCGCCACCTCGGCGTGCAGCTCCGCGAGCAACCTGCGCGCCTGCTCCAGTTCCCGGAGCTGATCCAGGATCAGCTTGATGCCGGACAGGTTCACGCCCTCTTCCTGCGACAGCCGCTGGATCTCGCGCAGGGCCAGGATGTCCCGCATCGAGTACCGACGCCCGCGCCCGGCGCTGCGGCCTGGGGAGACCAGGCCGCGGCGCTCGTACTCGCGCAGGGTCTGCGGGTGCATCCCCGATAGCTCGGCGGCCACCGAGATGACGTAGACCGGCATCTCGTCGGACTGCTCGAATGGGCTGTTCATCATTACTGCTCCTTGGCCCGCTCGAGCAGATCCTCACGCGGATCCGCCCCGGCGGTTGCCTCACGCAGATCCTCGATGGCGCTGCGTGCCTTGCTGTTCAGATTCTGCGGGACCGTCACGTCGACGGTGACGATCAGCGCGCCGGTGGTCCCGTCCTTGCGCCGGACGCCCTTGCCCGAGACCCGGAACTTGCTCCCGTTCGCGGTTCCCGGCGGGATCCGCACCGTGACCGGCGCGCCCCGGTGCGCGGGCACCTTGACCTCGGCGCCGAGGGTGAGCTCGGCGAACGTGACCGGCACGGTCACGGTCAGGTTGTCCCCGGACCGCCCGAACACCGGGTGCTGCTTCACGTGCACCCGCACGTACAGGTCGCCGGCGGCGCCGCCGCGCTCGCCGGGCGCGCCCTTGCCGCCGAGCTTGATCCGCTGCCCGTCGGCCACGCCGGCCGGGATGCGGGTCTGGATGGTCCGCGAGCTCATCGCCCGCCCGCTGCCCGAGCACTCCGGGCACGGGTCGTCGACGACCAGGCCGCGGCCGCGGCATTCCTTGCACGGCTCCGAGATCCCGAACGTCCCCAGGTTCCGGCTCGACTGGCCGGTCCCGGCGCACACCGGGCAGACCTTGGGCACGGTGCCGGCCTTGGCCCCGGTGCCCCGGCACGTCGGGCACGGGCCCTCCCCGGTCAGCCGGAGCGAGACCGTGGTCCCGTCGATCGCGTCGCCGAAGCTCAGCGTCGTCTCGGTCTCCACGTCGGCGCCGCGCCGGGGCCGGTTCTGGGCCGTGTTCCGGTTGCCGCCGCGGTTGAACACGGTGCCGAACAGGTCGCCCAGGCCGCCGCCGGCGTCCCCGGCCCCGCTGAATATGTCACCGAGGTCGAAGTTGAACCCGCCGCCGCTGCCCGGCCGGCTGCCGGCCGGCACCCGGAAGCCGCCGCCGAACAGCGAGCGCGCCTCGTCGTACTCCTTGCGCCGCTTCTCGTCGGACAGCACGGAGTACGCCTCGGAGATCTCCTTGAAGCGCTCCTCGGCCTTGGCGTCGCCCTGGTTCGAGTCCGGGTGGTACTTGCGGGCCAGCTTGCGGTACGCAGTCTTGATCTCGGCGGGCTTCGCCGTCTTGGCGACCCCCAGGGCCTTGTAGTAATCCTTCTCGAGGTAGTCCTTGGTGCTCATCCCGCCTGCCTGGACTGTTTAGTTACCTTCCTCACCGTCGGACCATTCGGCCTCGTTGCTGCTGCCGTCCGGGCCGGTGGCCGGCTCGGCCACCGCGACCCGGGCCGGGCGCAGGATCTTCTCGCCCACCTTGTAGCCGGGCTGGAAGATCTCGACGCACGTGTCCTCGGTGACGTCAGGTGAATAGGTGTGGGTCAGCGCCTCGTGGATCTTGGGGTCGAACGCGTCGCCCTTCTCGCCGTAAGCCACCAGGCCGAGCTTGCCCACGGCCGAGGCCAGCGAGTCGGCCACGGACTTGAACCCGCCGGACAGCTCGCCGTGCTCGCGCGCCTGGTCGATCGCGTCCAGCACCGGGAGCAGCCCGGTCAGCACGGACGCGACCGCCTGCTCGCGTACGGCGGCCCGGTCCCGGTCCACCCGCTTGCGGTAGTTCGCGTATTCGGCCTGCAGGCGCTGCAGGTCGGCGGTGCGCTCCGCGAGCCGCGCCTCGGCGTCGGACGCCTTATGCCCGCTCACGGTCTCGGTCTCCACAATCCCCTCCAGGACCTCCTCGGTCCCGTCCGTCTTCTCGGCCTCGCCCGGCGCGCTCGCCCCGTCAGTGTTTGCCGCCGGGCCTGTCCCGGAGGCACTTCCCGCCGGGCCTGTCCCCGAGGCGTTCCCCGCCGGGCCGGTCCCGGAGGCGTTCCCGGCCCCGGCACCGGTGCCGGCACCGGTCCCGGAAGCACCGGTCCCGGCTGGGCCAGGCCCCGCCGTGCCGGACCCGGACGCGCCGGACCCGGCCGGCCGGCCGGCACCAGTGGTGCCGGCCGGCTTGGATGCCGCGTGCTTCCCCCGGACCTGCCCGGTGACCGGATCGATCCGCCGGTGATCGTGGATGACCGGGCCGGAGCCCGTCTCCTCGGATGCTGGCATCAGGCCGCTCCGCCCTCGCTGGTGCCCTCGTCCACGATCTCGGCCTCGACGACCTCGTCGTCGGCCGGGGTTTCGGCGGTGCTGCCGTCCGCCGCGCCGGCCTGAGCCTGCTGGGCCTGGGCCTGCTGGTAGATGGCGGTGCCCATCTTCTGGCTGACCTGGGCGGCGTGCTCGGTGGCCGTCCGGATGGCGTCGGTGTCGTTGCTCTCCAGGGCCTTCTTGACCTCGGCCAGCGCCTCGCGGACCTCGGACTTGATGTCGTCCGGCACCTTGTCCTCGTTCTCGCCGAGGAACTTCTCGGTGCTGTAGACCAGCGTGTCGGCCTGGTTGCGGATCTCGGCCTCTTCGCGCCGCTTGCGGTCCTCCTCGGCGTACTGCTCCGCGTCCCGGACCATCTTCTCGATGTCGTCCTTGTTCAGCGCGGATCCGCCGGTGATCTGGACCGACTGCTGCTTGCCCGTGCCCAGGTCCTTGGCGGACACGTTCACGATGCCGTTGGCGTCGATGTCGAAGGTGACCTCGATCTGCGGCAGGCCGCGCGGCGACGGCGCGATCCCGGCCAGCTCGAACATGCCGAGCTTCTTGTTGTAGGCCGCGATCTCACGCTCGCCCTGGAACACCTGGATCTGCACGGACGGCTGGTTGTCCTCGGCCGTGGTGAAGATCTCCGACCGCTTGGTCGGGATCGTGGTGTTCCGCTCGATGAGCTTGGTGAAGATGCCGCCCTTGGTCTCGATGCCCAGCGACAGCGGG
>Ga0070735_10002243_pt1 | contig 17712 bp, 16 predicted proteins | sample Coa_R1_FD_66443 | JGI IMG/M metagenome (GOLD analysis project Ga0070735, IMG submission 66443) | Surface soil microbial communities from Centralia Pennsylvania, which are recovering from an underground coalmine fire - Coalmine... | ecosystem: Environmental > Terrestrial > Soil > Unclassified ... | reverse complement strand
GGAGACTCGGATGCCCCCCGGGGCTCCTTGAGTCGAGGAAAGTCTGCTCTTCGTTGCGGCTGCTGTCAACTACGATGGGGGTGAGGTAAGTTCCCGGTTGAAAAGCGTAGCGGATCGCCGTATTGTACTGACAATTGTCCGCTGCGGCGATTTGCCAGTTAAGTTGCCGGCAGCGAGGTTGTCCCCCCTTGTTCCTGTAGCCGCGGGAAGGCTTCGAGGAACATGCTGTGGATTTGAGTCGGTCCAAGAGCGCCTGTGGGCTGGCAGGCTGGAAAGATCGTAGTTCACAACCAAGGAGATCGGCTATGGACAGCAATAAGCCGGCGCAGAACATTCAGGATTCCTTCCTTAATACGGCCCGCAAGGAGCGAGCAAGCATCACCATTTATCTGCTCAGCGGAGTGAAGTTGACGGGCCGCATCCGCTCCTTTGACAAGTACTCCGTCGTGCTGGAGGCGAACGGTCAGGAGCAACTCATCTTCAAGCATGCCATCTCGACTGTGGTGATGGGACGAGTGGCATCGTCGCATGTGACCTCAGTGGCTCATCCGGAGAAGGTGGCTGCGCCGGCGGCAACGCCGGTGGCAGCGGCGAGTGCCTCAGGCACTGAAGGGTAAAGACAGGCTTTTTCGGCTTTGCGAAGTTCTCAGCGCAAGAAATCCCGCGACATGACGCGTGCAAATAGGCGTGTGCCCTTCGGGACTCCAGCGGCATCGCTGGAACCGGAGCGCGAACGCGCGTTCCTGGTGGGCATGGAGGTGCGAAGCCGTCGCGGCAAGGGAACCGTCACCGCGCAGGCCGCTGCGGCGCGGGAAGCGGCTAGCATGCAGGCTGCACCGTCTGAAAGCGCCGGGCATTCGCAGAAAACGCGAAAGGATGGGGCGCCTAGTTCCTCCAGATCCGATGGCAAGCCCAGCATTCCAGAGTTTGACGCCGACGAGTCGTTGGCCGAGCTTCGCACGCTGGCAGAGAGCGCGGGCGCCAAAGTTGTGGGAGAGATTCTGCAGCGGCGAGACCGGCCTGATCCGGCTACCCTCATCGGCGCCGGAAAACTGGAGGAGATCGCGGGAACTGCCGCTTCGGTGAATGCTGACGTGCTGTTGTTCGATCACGATCTGTCCCCTTCGCAGCAACGCAATATCGAGAAGATTGTTCAACGGCGGGTGATTGACCGCACGCAGCTCATCCTCGACATCTTTGCGCGCCATGCGCGAACCCGCGAAGGCCAGTTGCAAGTGGAACTGGCGCAACTGCATTACATGCTGCCGCGCCTGGCTGGACGGGGCGTAGAAATGTCGCAACTCGGCGGCGGCATCGGAACGCGCGGTCCTGGCGAAACGCAGTTGGAGACCGACCGGCGGAAGATTGCGAGGCGGGTGCGGCACGTAGAGCAGCAAATCGAGAATGTACGGCGGATTCGCGCGCAACAAAGGCAGCGGCGGGAATCGGCGCCGGTGGCGACAGTTGCGCTGGTGGGCTATACGAACGCGGGGAAGTCCACTCTGTTCAACGCCCTCACGCGAGCCGGGGTGCTGGCATCGTCAAAGATGTTTGCAACTTTGGATCCTACGATTCGCGGCGTGGATTTGCCTTCGAAGAGGAAAGTCTTGCTTTCCGATACGGTGGGTTTTATTCGAAATCTGCCGCACACGCTGGTGTCGGCATTCCGCGCGACGCTCGAGGAAGTGCAGCGGGCATCGCTGATCCTGCATGTGTCCGATGCCAGCAGCCGCCTATCGGCGGAGCAGGATGCCCAGGTGGAGATTGTGTTGAAGGAACTGGAATCGGAGAAGAAGCCGCGGCTGCACGTGATGAATAAAGTCGATTTGCTGGATGAAGAGGTGGCGCAGTCGCTGCAGGCCGATGCGGCGCGGGATTCAAAGACGGTTTATGTTTCGGCGGTCGACGGCACCGGCCTGAAAACGCTGCTGGAGCGCATTGATAAGATGATCGAAGAAGACCGCGTCGGCCGCGTGCATTTGCGCGTGCCCCAGAAGGAAGGGAAGGCGCTGGCCATGTTGGAAGCGCGGGCGCGGATTTATTCGCGAAAATATCAGGACGGCGCGGTCGAGTTGGAAGCGGACGCGCCGGAATCCGTCATCCGGCGCGTTCGTCCGTGGGTAGTGAGCGGCGGAAACTAAAGATACAGTTTCTGCTCGGCAAACTATTTCTTCGGCTTAGCTGTAGGCGGCAACAGACCACTCAATCGCAAATACATCGCCTCGGCGCCGTAATGATCGGACCATGAACTGGCCAGGATGATCAAAGCCGCGGCCCGCGATCCTTTTCGGCCGCCGAATAACTCGACTTCATCGCCCAGCTTGGTGTCATCCACTTTCGCCAGAGCAGTTGTGCAGAAGTCGAAACTCGCCTTCAGCGCGGCGACTAACTTGTCCTTGCCATCGGTTTCTTTCAGCGGTGTTGCGGGCTTAAGCTCAGGGGTCTCGCCTATTTTCGAGCAGAGCGTGTTGTTGGTTCCAAGGATGTGCAGGATCAGGTCGCCAAAGGACATCTGCTGCTCCGTGGGCTTATAAGAGTATTTGTCCGCAGGCATTTCTTCGGCTGCCGCCAGAATGTTTTTTGACTGCCGCGGCAACATCTCCTTGACCGCGGAGGTGACCGGATTTTTTTCTTGGGCAAGAACGGTGGTCGCGGCGCAAATCAGGAAAATACAAAGTAAGCGTTTCATAAGTGTTTCTCCCACTTTTCTTTGGTGCCCCCATTTTACTCAGGTAATTGCCACCAAGCTACAACGCGCCGCAAACGGGCGGGATTCGGCGCCTTCGTGGCACAATGGCGCATGTCTCACGGAAATTCGATCCCTGCTTTTCTCTATGGAACAGCATGGAAAGAGCAGCGTACCGCAGCATTGACGGAGTTGGCACTGCGCGCCGGTTTTCGTGGAGTTGATACCGCCAACCAGCGCCGGCATTACTTCGAAGCCGGAGTCGGGGAGGGACTGTCGGCGTCGTATCGAGCGGGCATTGTGACCCGTAAAGATCTTTTCCTGCAGACGAAATTCACGTACCAGCGCGGACAGGATCACCGTCTGCCCTACGATCCCGCGGCAACCCTTGGCCTACAGGTGTCTCAGTCTCTGGCCAGTTCGCTTAAGAACCTTGGCACCGACCATGTCGACAGTTTTGTGCTGCACGGGCCTTCGTACAACGAATGGGGCGACGCCGACGCGGAAGTTTGGGAGGCGATGCGAAAGGAGCGCGACGCTGGCCGCACGCGGTTGCTGGGGGTCAGCAACGTTTCCCTGCACCATCTGGAGCAGATGGAGGCAACCGGCGCCGAAGTTCCTGCGTTGGTTCAGAATCGGTGCTTCGCCCGCCTGGCATGGGATCGCGAAGTGCGTTCGTTCTGCAACCAGCGAAACATGATCTACCAGGGATTCTCGCTGCTGACCGCAAATCCCCAGGTCCTGCGGCATCGTCCATTTGCAGACTTCGCTGCGAGCCTGCACGCAACGCCCGCACAGGTCGTATTCAGTTTCGCGCGAGCTATTGGAATTCTGCCGCTGACCGGCACCTCTGACGCCGAGCACATGCGCGAAGATCTTGCCAGCTTGGACTTAAAACTGTCTCCCGAAATCGTGCGCGCGATGGAGTCCATCGCGGGCTGAACCATTCTGCCAGCCTATTTCAGTGCCGGCTTCAGCGTTGCTCCCTGCCTTTCGCGGCGCATCTGCGCGGACAGTTCCCTGATTTCCGTCAAGTCGCGCTGCATTTCGCTCCAGCCATACCACAGGGCATAGTCGGGGCTCGCGTGGAACGTGCCCTGGAAGGTTCGCATGCGATGCTCAAGATACATGACGAATAGCTTTTGCTCGACCACCGTGGGCGCGTCATGGAACGTGAGCAGGTTAGGGAAGGGATATGCGTAGTTCGCGGGCTTGGGCAGTACATTATCTTTATAAAGATCGGCGACGATGTGGATGGCTTCTGCCATCAGGTGATCGGCATTTTTGATCATGTCGTCGCCTTGTTGCAGTTGCTGCTTGGCGAAGTTCACCGAATGGCAGTGGTTGCAGGTCTTGATCATCTTGTCGCGCTCACGCTGCCAATCTTCCTGGGTGAGGCGAGCAACGTCGGCGGCCTTGACCACATCGACAAGTTTGGTCGGCTGTCCTTGCGGGTCCAGCACGCCCAGAGCCTGAAGAACCGTGGCCCGGTCGGCCGCCCATTGTTTGTCTTCGGGCAGCGGCAAGCGGACGGCGAGGAATCCCCAGGCCGTGCGCACCTCGTGATTGCCATCCTGCATGTGGCAGGTCTGGCAGGTCGGAGCGGCGGCGTCGGCGGGCAGCACGTGCTTCTGCTTGAGTTCAACTCTCACGCCGTGCTTCGACGCGGAATACATCTCCCACTGCGGATGATCGAAGCCCATGTGGCAGGTCTCGCAAGCCTGCGGCTGGCGGGCTTCTTCGACCGAGAACGTGTGGCGCGTGTGGCAGGCGTCACATTGTGCCGCTCCAAACTCGATGCCGGAGCTGTTCTGGCGCAGTTCGGCGATTTCGGCAACGCTCTTGTCGCCGATCTTGTGGCAGCCACCGCAACCCTTCTCGCCTTCGATCATGGCCATGGGTTGCCAGTGGATGGTGGGCATCGCCTTCATGGACGCCCATGCCATGGCGTGCTTGCCTTTCTTGAACTGCGCTACCTGTGTCTCGTGGCACTGGGCGCAGGTTTCGGGGGTTGGAATCTTTGCTGTTGCTGCGTCGGCGGCAGAGGTGTGCTGATCGCCGTGACAGACGATGCAGGTGATTTCGGCGCCGCTGTGCTTGCTCAGCTTCCAGTCAGAGACGATGTTGGGCGTGACCTTGCGGTGGCAGTCGACGCACTGTGCCGGAGTGGCGGTCTGGACGGGCGAAGCCACGGACGTGACCGCGATGAAGAATAGAACGGATATCACGACGAGGAACCGTTTCCGCGAAAAAGACAAGCACGATTGCATAAGCGCGCCTCCGGCGACGTAGCATTATCGCGGATTAGGCGGACCGCTGGCTGTGACGTCTGTCACAGCCAGCTTTTGGACGGTTGTGGAATTTTTTACGAGAAGGCAGCGCCGACAGCGGCACCCGCAACCGTCAATACGATCCACCAGCCGAATACGACCGCGTAGGCCGTCCCGGTCTTGATCTTACTGACACAGGTAAAGCCAATTGCAGTCAGCACCAGGGTCCAGATCATGAAAATGTCCAAACCTGTCGCCAGGCTATACATGAAGACGCCATCAGTGGGGTTCATGAAATAACCGGGATTGCTGGCGAGAGGGTTCTGAAACGAGAACGATTCGGGGTTCATTCCGGCCAGTACCGACAAGGTTGCCAGCACGACCTTGAGCGAAAGGGGCAGGCCGGAATACACGACGATGCCGAGCGATGTTGCATACGATACATTTGCTCCGACCCCAACTTTGAATGTTGCCCAGAGAAACAGTGCGATCAGCAGCCAGATCAGAAGAGTGAATGTTGGGAATATGTAGGAGATTATCCCCGTCACCTTCGCTCCTTGCTCCATCTGGCGCTCGCGCTGATCAGCGGGGAGATTCTCCAAACGTGCCTGAGCCTTAGGCTGCGCCTGCATCTGGTTTTCCATGACGCGACGGAATCCGATCTTCTGACCGGCGGTGTACACCATGGCCGTGGAACAGATCACCATGAGCAAAAATGGAGCCCACCACGCCGCACTTCGCCGCAAGTCGGTAAAGGTCTTCGTGGGCGCGATGAATGTGTTGATGATGCGTGCGCCTTCCGACATGGGCGGGGCGACAGCACTTGAAGTAGGACTGGGTGAAACGGGAGGGAGCGGAGCAACTGCCATAGTGCCTCCTTACAGCGATTCCACGGCATTCTAGTCGGCAACACGGCGCAGAGCAAGCGCTCCGCTCACAACATTTCAAACTTCGGCCGGCGGGGGAATTTCGACCGTCCCGCCAGTCACACCGCTAAGATGGTGCTCATGACGAACGTGACGCCGCTCGCGATTGCAGTTCTGGCGATTGAACTGGTGCCTGCCGCGGCGTTCGCATTCGCCGGCGAACGCGTGGCGCGCTCGATCGCGAAGTGGCCGGCGTGGTTGCGCCTTGGCGCCCCTGCATTGTGCGCCGTGCCGTATGCCGTGCTCGCGCTTTCCGCGCACAGCTTTCGGTGGGAGTGGCTTGTCCTGTACGCCGCTCTGCCTGTCTTGATGGCATGGCTGCTGGCGCAGGCTGCGCTAGCCGATCCCGAGCAGCGTGGCAACTGGCGGGATGCACTCATCCTGCTTACCTTGGGCCTGGCAGTGGATTTGCGCTGGTTCGATGCGGCATGGCCGTCTGGCCTGCGCGGGCTGGGCAATCTCGTGCTGGTGGATGCGGGCTTATACGCATTCCTCGGAATTCGGCAGCTCAGCGGGACGGGATTTGATTTTCATCTGCGCTGGAGTGATTGGAAGATCGGACTTCGCGAACTGGCGTTCTTCGCGCCGTTCGTTCTAGCTGGAGGACTCGCGCTGGGATTCCTCCATCCCCATGCCAACCTGCCTCCAGTGGCCAAAGCGCTGCTTGCGTGGATCGGTATTTTTATTTTTGTCGCCGTGCCGGAGGAGCTTTTCTTTCGCGCCTGGGTGCAGAATTTCCTTGAACGTCGAATCGGGCGCACCGCTGCTTTGCTGACTGCATCGGTGCTGTTCGGCTTATCGCATTTCAACAAGCGATCTGTGCACTTCAACTGGCGCTATGTCCTGCTGGCCACGATCGCGGGAATTTTCTACGGGCGGGCATGGCGCGAAAACCGGCGCGTGCCGGCCTCGACCATCACGCACACTTGTGTGGACTGGCTGTGGTCGTGGTGGTTCTAAGGGCCGAGATCAGGTTTCAGTGGTAATGAAAGTATCCCAGTCCAACGCGCATGTGATGGTGCACTGCGTCGGGGACGCATATTGCAAAACAGAGCCCGAGCAGTCCCTGTGCCAGGCCCAGCATGTAGAGGTTGCGGTGGCGGCGGAAGAGCCAGCACGAAACCGCTCCCCAGACCAGAGTCGCCATAACCAGCGAAAGATTTGGCAGGTGGGCGATTGCGAACAGCACGGCTGCGGCTCCAATTGCGGCATTACTGTTCAGCAAACTCGTAAGCCGAGGCATGAAGTAGTCCTGCAGCAGGAATTGTTGATACATCGTCCACAGCACGTAGCCGTAGACGTGCGCGAGGTCGGCGTTATAAAGCGGATGAAAGGTGCCGATTTTTTTGGCAAGAAACACCGCGGCGATCATCAGCGCGACGGCGGCAGGCAGAATCCACAGCGATGCGACGAATCCGAGGATTCCCAGGCCCAGTTCATTGAGCGAGGGTCGCCGTAAAAGCACCAGAACGAGTGGGACAAGCAATGCAACCGGACCAAAAATAAGCTGCTGGTGGGTGGGTAGCCAGAGGATCACGATGATTCCGGCGAATCCCACAATCAGTTCGACGAGATCACGATTAGAGGTATGGCGTTTTGAAGCAGCAGTGGTGGGAGAAGTTGAGTGTGAGGTCACCACAAAAAGGTCCCCAGCAAAGTCTGGCGGTTTTCGCTGGCTAACGCAACTTCAAGCAGAAACCTGTGGAGTTGCTTCGACCAGGCTGCGCGTGTAGGCATGGGCAGGGCGCTCGGCAATCTGCTCGGTATCGCCGACCTCCACGATTTTTCCGCGGTACATGACGGCGATGCGGGTCGAGAGATAGCGCACGACCGGCATGGAGTGAGAAATGAAGAGATAGGTCAGATGGAAATCCCGCTGGAGTTGGGCCAGCAAATTCACAATCTGAGCTCCAACACTGACGTCGAGGGCCGAGACCGGCTCGTCGCAGACAATGAATTTGGGGCGCAACGCCAGCGCGCGTGCAATGCCGATGCGCTGCCGTTGCCCGCCGGAGAATTCGTGCGGGTAGCGGGTGCGCGCCGATTCGTCGAGGCCGACCGCGCGCAGCAATTCCGCCACCCGCTGCTGAAGATCGAGCTTGCTGAATGGCCGAGGGCGGCCGTCGCCACCTGAGTCGCCGTGGATGATCAAGGGCTCGGCAATAATATCCTCAACTCGGAAGCGCGGGTCGAGCGAGGCGAACGGGTCCTGGAAAATGATCTGCAAGTCACGGCGCAGGCGGCGCAACTCTTCGCGGCTGGAGTGCTGCCCACTGGGGGCGAGATTGACCAGGTCCCTGCCATCGAAAAGGACGGAACCGGAAGTGGGCTCGATCAGGCGCAGGATTAGCCGCCCCAGCGTGCTTTTTCCTGAGCCTGACTCCCCGATGAGCCCGAGCGTTTCCCCGGCATGAATGTCGAGCGAAACGTCGTCCACCGCGCGTACTTCGCCTCGAGACTTCGCCCTAAAGCTCGCCTCGCCATGCGGGAAGATCTTTGTCAGATTGCGAATTTCAATCAGGGCCACGTTGCGATGCTACCGCATCGGCCACGGATTTACACGGATGGTCACGGATAAGACAACACAATACGGGCTCACCCAGGCGAATGCCGCTAGCTGGCGGCGATCAAGGGGACAGCAGCCAACGCGGCCAGTAATCCCACAAGCTTCCAGCGGCTGAAATGCTCTTTCAGAACCAGGCGGGCCAAAAGAACCGTAATGGCGGGATAAAGTGAGGTGATGACGACAGCTTCGTCGAGCCGTCCCCGCTGGTTGGCATAGATGAACAAGGCACTGGCCGTGACGTCAAAGAATCCAGCAATCACGCCGAGGCCTACAGCAGGTCGTTCCAACCGAATGGGCGCCCGGGTGGCGAAAACCGCGATGCTGGTCGCAGTCAACGAGCCGATGCGCGTGATAGTAGCGATCCAAGACGGCGAACCGGCGGCCTGATGAACGCAAAGATAAAAACCTGCAAAGCCGACTCCGGCCAGAGCGGCCTTGACAACTCCTTTCGGATGTCCCGACTTGTCGTTTTGGATTTGAGGCTCCGGACGAGTAATGAGCCAGATTGCGACAATGGCCAGGGCAAAACCCGCAATGGACCAGCGACCGGGGGCGCCCTCCATAGCGATGTCGGCTAGAGTCGGAATGGCCGCGCCCAGCAGCGCTGCAATGGGAGCGGTGATGCCCATTTGCCCTGAAGCCAGAGCTCCATAAAAAATGGCCAGAGAGAATCCCCCGACAGCGCCTGCGAGCAGCGCCCAAACGATACTGGCGGTATTCGGCAATTCGCCCCGTTGTCCGAGTGCCACGGTCAGCATCAGGGCAAACGCGCACAGGTGAGAGAAGGCAGTGAGGACGAACGCGTTGGCGCGGCGGGAGCCGTATCCTCCGGCAAAGTCAGCCGAACCCCACAGGAAGACCGCGGCCACACTGCAGGCAGCAGGCGAAAATTGGGCAGGCAAGAGCACGCCGGACGAGGGTAACATGCTGGATGTGAGTCCGTTGCGGACAGCTGGAGGGCGACCGAGGCTGGCGGAAATTGCTGCCTGCGTCTCGCGAGCGAGCGCCGTGGGGCGGCTCCGCTCCAAGCACGCCAGCGTGTTAGAATTTGCACAAGTATTTCCTTGCGAAAAAACAGGTTCTGAGGCCCGGGTTTGATCGAACTGGCTCCTTCAATTCTTTCGGCTGATTTCGCTCGACTCGGCGAGCACGTACGCGCGGCGGGCGAGGGCGGAGCTAGCGTCATCCACGTCGATATCATGGATGGGCACTTCGTTCCTAACCTGACGATCGGTCCGCCTGTAGTAAAGTCCCTGCGCAAAGTGACCCAGTTGCCGCTCGATTGCCACCTCATGATCGAGAATCCTGACGAATTCATCCCGGCATTTGCCGATGCCGGTGTGGATTGGATTTCGGTGCATCAGGAAGCCTGTCGGCACCTGAACCGCACTCTTCACTTGATTAAGAGCCAAGATTGCCTGGCGGGCGTCGTCATCAATCCGGCGACTCCGGTCGAGACGCTGTCGGAAGTGCTCGATATTGTTGATTACGTGCTGGTCATGTCGGTAAATCCCGGATTCGGGGCACAACGGTTTATCCCCTCGACCTTGCACAAAATGCAGAGGTTGGCGGAGATTCGGAGCCAGCGCGGGCTGTCTTATCGCATCGAGGTGGATGGCGGCGTAGCGCTCGACACGGTGGCCGATGTGGTGCGGGCCGGGGCGGAAATTCTGGTGGCGGGCAACGCCGTGTTCGGCCATGGCGATCCAAAGAAGAATGCAGAGGCGCTGCTCAAAGCCGCGACCGAGGCAGCTCTACAAAAAGTCTAAAAGTCAGTGGTTGGTGGGGCGCTGGAACATGCCCCACAAAAAATTCTCCCGAGGTCTTATGTCGCGTCGAATTCCGTTGTTTGTGTTGCTGGGCGTGCTGCTGGCTCTGACTGCTGCGTGCACCAACAAGAAGTCTGTGAACCCGCTGGCTAATATTGGTTCGAAACAGCCCGATAAGGTCCTGTTCGATAAGGCCATGGATGCCATGCACCACAACCGGTTCGATGTGGCCCGCCTGACCCTACAGACGCTGATTAATACTTATCCTGATTCTGAGTTCATTGCGCGTGCCAAACTAGCTGTGGGCGATTCCTGGTACGCCGAAGGTGGGACGGCTGCGTTGGCCCAGGCCGAACAGGAATACAGCGACTTCGAGATCTTCTTCCCCAACATGCCGGAAGCCGCCGAAGCCCAGTTGAAGATCGCCAACATCCACTACCAGCAGATGGAGAAGGCTGATCGCGACTATACGCACGCCAAGCGGGCCGAAGACGAATACCGCAAGATGATTCTGCAATATCCGGACAGCAAACTGGTGCCGGAAGCGAAGCAGCGGCTGCTGGAAGTGCAGGAAGTGCTGGCCGACCGCGAATATGACATCGGGCGATTCTACTACCTGCGCGAGTCGTATCCCGCCTCGATCGCCCGCCTGCAGTCGCTGGTAGAAAAGTACCCGCTGTACAGCCGTGCGGATGAAGCACTGTATCTATTGGGACAAAATTACGAAGCGCAGGTCGCTCGCGTGAGGAGTGGGGCAACATGCACTGCGCCCGGAAAGCCCCCCAATTGCGTCCCCGAAGAAGTAAAGGCGAAGTACATTGACGAACTTACCAAAGACGCGAGCCAAGAGTACGACAAGATTCTTACACGTTATCCCATGATGGATCGGGCCGATGACGCCCGCAAGCGGTTGACCGCTCTCCATCAGCCCGTCCCGCGGCCTACCAAGGCAGCGGTTGCTCAGAACAAGGCCGAAATGGCCAGCCGCAGCGAGGCCTCGCTCACGAAAAGGATGATGGGCCTCATCAAGAAGGGGCCGGACGTAGCTAAGGCGGCTAAGGTAGGGGAACCGACGCTGGTAGAGCCGGAACCGGTAGCCGCCACAACAGTGGTCCGTGGAGAAACATTTGGCGCGGCTGGGGTGAGCGAGAAATCGGTTGGAGTTGAGGTTATTAAACCCGATGATTCGGGGGCTGCTGGTGGCGCTCCCGCTGGCAACGCCACTCCTGGTAACAGTTCGCCATTCGGGGCTGCGGCCACGGGCACTGCGCCGCCCGCAAACGATTCCAATGAACTCAAGCCGACTGCTCCTGCCGATGCCAACGAGTTAAAGCCGACGGACACGGGCGCCGATCCATCGCTCCCACCTCCGGTGCAGGTTAATGAAATCCAGAACGGGCAGTCCTCATCGTCCGCGACAACGGCCAACGCCGACAACACGCCCGCCAGTGACGAGGACCTTTCCAGCAGCAAGAAGAAAAGAAAGAAGGGGTTGAAGAAGGTCGTGCCATTCTAAGTTGCTGTCAGCTTTCAGCCGTCAGCTCTCAGCCGAACCACCATTTTTGGCTGGCTTTCGGCGAAGCCTGTGGTGCTTTAGAATGTGCGACCTCCACTGGTCACCGCCTCACGCACAAGGTGTTGTCCACTGGTAACGTGTTACTTCCCTTTTGCATCATTGACTTAGGTTGAAGGTCGGGTTACCTTCGCGTTATCTCCCCTCATCAGAGGACACCTTTGGCCCGGAAGATATTGCTCGCCGACGACAGTGTGACCGCTCAAAATATGGGGCGGAAGATCCTTGCGGATGCGGGGTATGAAGTAATCACCGTCAATAACGGTTCCGCGGCGCTGAAGAAAATTAACGAGCAAAAACCAGACCTGATCGTACTCGACGTTTATATGCCCGGTTATAGCGGGTTGGAGGTGTGCCAGCGCCTCAAAGAAGTCGGCGAGACCTCGCGCATTCCAATCCTGCTGACGGTGGGGAAACTCGAGCCGTTCAAGCCGGAAGAGGTCAAACGCGTTCGCGCGGACGGATTTATCGTCAAGCCGTTTGAAGCCAGCGAATTGTTGAGCGCCCTGAGCAAGCTCGAAGACAGAATTGTGCCTCGTTCGGAGCCCTCGAAGCCAGGACGCTTCGCCCGTGCGACCGCTGCCATTGACGAAGGCCGTTACGACAAGACGGTTGCCATCGAAGAAGATTCGAGCTGGAAGAATCGCATCGCCTTTCCGTCGAAGAAGAAAGGAAAAGAGAAGGACGTGGAGCCGGAAGCCGATGAACCAGCGGCTTACACGCCAGTGAACAAAGACCTGCGAAGCGTGATCGAGCACAAGCTCGCGGAAGCTCCGGGCAATGGGAAAACGGAGGACCGGGTCGACCTTGGCGCGCTCGCGCCTGTGGGATTGCCCAAAGACGTCACGCCGGAAGAGATCGCAGCGTTGGCTGCGGCCGCCGCGCAGATGCAAGGGAAGATCGCAGAAAGTCAGCGTTCAGAACGCGCGCCCGACACCGTTCCTACTCCAGCCGCGATCGAGACCGCCAAGCCGGAGAGCAAGCAAGAAGTTCGCTCCGAATCCCAGCAAGAATCTTCGGCAAGTGCTGCCACTTTCGCGGAACATAAGACCCAGGAACCGGCGGAGGCGAAACTGGCTGAGGCCACTTTGTCTTCTTCCGTTCCGACTTCGGGAAATGGATCGGGCCCGCATGTCGCATCTTCTGAGCCTGCAGCCGATGAACCTGTAACCATGGCTGTTGGGGGATTGACCGCCGAGACGGCACCCGGATCATCGCGCTGGACCGCGGTTTCCGTTGCCCTGGCTCCCGAGGACGCTGCCATTTCCCTCGAGCAGGAAATGCAAAAGGCCTACGCCGCCTTTGCCGCCGCGGAGACAGGTCATGCGGGTAGCGTGCCTAGCTTCCGCGAGTCCGAACCCGCTGTGACGAATCAGAACTCCACAGCAGTTGAGAATGTTTCGCCCGATCCCGTTGTGCAGGTGCCGGCTTCCGCGGCTCCTGAAGTGGCGCAGACGCTGACAGCGGTGGCCAACGCTGCGACCGACGCAATGAGTGCGGCGGCGCAAAAGCTGGAAGCAGTAGCTGACTCCTATGTCGAACAGAAGGAACCAGCCGCCTCTGCGGCGTCGGAAACGGCTGCGGCGACGTCAGTCGAAGCAGCGGCGCAGATGAACGCGCCTGTGGCTCCGTCAAGCGAGGCTGTGGAGGCAGAGAAGGCAAATGTTCAAGCGGCGCCGCAAAGTGCCACTGAAGATTTGGGAAATGAAGAATCGAAGGATGACGCGTCCCATGCGGATATTCCCTCCATGGGGTTAGGTGGAATTCCGGTGGGATCATCGGGGGCGAGCATTTCTGCGAGCACCACCGAACACGCTTCCGACGGAACGGCCGAGTCTGCCGGGGCGCCGCTCGGAAAAGAATCGGACATTGCCGCCACGACAGCCGCCGCATGGGCGACCTGGCGCAGCAACCGCGAGTCCGGCCATCCCGACAGCGCCGCTGAATCGACCAGTCCTCAAGAGATCGCCGCCAAGGCGGTGGCCGCCGGTGCAGAAGGCAGCTCCGCGGAAGTGCCGACCGACGCCGCATCCGACCCCGCCATTGCCAGCATCGTCGACAGTATGCTCGCTGATCTGCGCCCGAAGATCTTCGAAGAGATCTCCCGCAAACTGGGAAAGAAAAAGTAGTCCAGCACAGAACTGCTCGTCCCCATCTCCCAACATCACTGACTAAAAATCCCTCCTTGGCGGTTTCTCCGGCCCAAGGAAAGCGGGTTCTCAAGTGAAAATATTTGTTTGATCGCTTTTCTGCAAAATCTTGGATCCATTAGGGTTATTGCTTTGCGATCACCTTTCATCCTCGCAAAATCTTGGAAACAAGGCACTTAGAGGTAAAATCTTCAAAACTAAGGACTTGGTAGGAAGTGTCGACTCCGGAAATCTCCGAGGTGTGACCACCGTCGCGGATCGCTTTGCCACGGCGATGCCCTTTTGCTCCTTTAGCAGCTGTGAAGCAAGGGAGTTTTCGGTTCCGGCTTCCCGGGAATTTAATCCCAGTCGATCGGCGCAATCTTACAACTGTCCTCCAGTCGCGAGCCTGCCCGGGCCGGTAGGCAGACCAAATCTAATCGGAACGATGGCTGGATGGCTTCCGCAGAGCACGGTAGAGATTTGCAATCGAATATGTTGCTCCGAAAAACATGTGCCGATGGGGACCCCCGGAGGTTAATCCCGCCTCAAGGCCACCATCAATCACCAATCTTGGGGTGATGGTATACGTAAGTGCCCAGAGTGAAGATGCAAAAGCAGGTGTCGTCTGGTTGAGTTTGGTTTCGCCGTAGAACTCACCCGCAAACTGAAGTTTGCTGTGAATACCATGACTAAGCGCCAGTGCCAGGAGCTGGTTACTGTCAATGCCTGAAGCACCCGGTCTGCCGATCACAAACTGCGTGACATTGAAATCAAAATTGAAGGTTGCGATGCTCTCGCTTGCTCCGAAGGTGAATGAATGGTCCACGCGACCCGAACCCAAACCATTCTTCGTAGTGGCGGAGGGTATCTTGAAGGAGTAACTCAAAGCCATCGTTGGCAGCCGATTCGTCTGGCGGTGGATCCTGATTTCAGTCCCGAGCCAATTGTCTCCGAGGGTTTTGTGCGTGCCGGTTGCGTCCGACTGGGAGAAAAATGAGGTTGTGTTCCAGCGAAACTCAATATCGCAAAATATTCCAAATTTGAGTAGTCCGCCAACAGAAGTTTGGGTGACGTTCTGTTGCGGCCAGAACCGATCCCAGCCATACTCTATCTCCAACACTCCATATTGCGTGACGTGCGCAGGATTGGAAACGGTCGGCCGGTTCGGATTTGCAGCCATCGAATCGGCATAGCATCCTCTCTGCTTTCCCATCCATTGTGCATAGGCAGAGTCGTTGCCCGCGGACCACGCCAACAGAATCACAACCGTGAAGCGCAGATACCGCCTTGCGGTCGCTGGCATTTGGCTCTCATTTCGCAACACAACTTCAGGGAACTCGTTACTTGTTCTCCAGCACAACTCGATCGTAGAGCTGCTGCGTCGGGCGTGCATCGTTCCGATACAGTTTCGAGAACTGTTCGATTTCGGCTGCAGAAACCGTTACCGGACGTTTCAGCACGAACCATGTCACATCCTCACTGCAAGGCGGCGTAGTGAGGGAGCCAGAGAAGGTGTAGTAGCCACGATCAGCAGGTAGGATTCTCGTTGCGTCAATCTGGATATCATTCAGGAATTCTTCTTTTTCTTTTTCGGTTGGCAAGTCCTTCCATAGCTCGCGTATCAGCGGGTTATCTGCGCCTTCCTTGAGTAGAACGGCTACCACCGCCAGCTTGCCTTCCTGATCCGCGTGTACGAGGTGGACCGCCATGGCGTAAGCCTGCCCATTGATCTTCTCCTCGCTCGGCCTGTGAAAGTGAAATTGCTTGAGCGCATATATCTTCCCACCAACGGATATGGAACTCCCTGGATCGTAATTGACCATAACCGTATGTCCGTTATCGATGATGTGCAGCCGGGACGGCTTGTAATCGAAGCCGATCGACGGCAAGTCGACTTGATGTGGATTACGGATGTCTATGGGGGACTGGTGATGCCCACTTTTGCATAGGGCAAACTCTGGATTGAGGTCACCCCAATGGTTGGGACCGCGAGCCTCGCCGTAATCCCAAGCGTGCTGACTATGTTCCTGGGCCGCGCCGAAAACGCCCAAAGCAACACACCATGTAATTGCGAGCAGAGATCGTCGTCGGCAAATCTGCATATTCGATCCAAATAGCGAGGCTGATTATCGACGGCGGCCTGGGAGGTATAAGAGGCAAGAGTATCCCCCAGGCCGCAGCGGAGCGGGTCAGGACTGCTGACAAATACACGACCCACTCACAGGCGTGTGAGGTGTCCCTCCTGACCCGGCGATGCCCGTGTGGAGAAGAACCCTTCACCTCAACCCGAACGGTTTTCGGTTCGTCCCATACGCAGACTCGTCGCCCCAACAATCTTTTTACTGGGGCGGAGAGGCCTAGCAAATACCCACCACCGCTTCAGCGCGGTCCTTGCTGAGTTGTGGGTACGGAAGCCACCGCACTGCTCAAAAGAGCATCGGCTAGCTACCCGCGATGCCCTTATTTACGAGAATTTGAACTACAACCCGGCGGTTCTCGGCCCGGCCGGCCTTGGTCTCGTTTGGTGCCGCTGCTCCGTACTCGCCCATCGCGCCAGGCGCCACGATATGCCGAATCGGTATGTTACCCTGCTGGACCAGATAAGCGATCACCGATTTAGCTCGGTCCTCACTCAGTTTTGTGTTCATCGCAGCACTGCCGGTCGCGTCCGCATATCCCGTCACCTCGATGATGTATCCTTTGAGGCCAACGGCGGTTTCCGCTAGCTTCTTGAGTTCCTCCTGATCCTCCGCCGATACTTTGGAGCTACCGACATCGAATTTGACGGTTGCTTCGCCCTTAACATCAAAATCGGTCAACGCGGCAAAGCGTTGTTCGTGTTCCTCGGTATCCTTTATGTTCTGTTCGATCTGGCTTTTGTTGCTTGCGATATTCTGCTGGTTAGCTGCGATGCTCTCCTGTTGCGACGCGAGCTGCACATCGTGTCCCTTGAGCTGCCCTTGGTGAGCCTCGAGGGTCGCCACGTTGGCCGCGACTTGCTCTGCGGTGGGATGCAAACCCGCCTCGACCATCTCGGCCGTTTCCAAGTCGTCGCCATCGACGGTGATTGTTTTCGCCACGACCCGGCCCTGGTCGTCGGAGACGCCGTCCACCTTCACTTTGAGTCCGGGTACAAGCACCGCACTAGACATGAACTGCTTGTCCAAGCCAAAGAGGCCTTTGTCATCTTTCGTTTTCGTTTCGTCAGTGAGGACCACGGTAACGTTTTGTCCTCCAGACTGCACGATCAACGTTTCTCCGGTCCTGGTATTGATCATTCCTTTTACTTGGGTTTTGTCGTCGCCAAAGGCGAATAACGACGCCAGAAACAACAAGCCCATCAGAGTTGCTACAGTTACTTTTCGGTGCATAGCTGCCTCTTCCTCATTCTCCTAAATGGATACTGTGCCCCACGCAGTGCTAAGGAGGCACGCACCCATACTTCAATAGGGGCAGCTTGGTTAAGCAACTGGCAATCATGACAGTGTTTCTGCTTTTCACACCGGGACAAGTCAGGATCGGCGTCCCGTCTACCAGGTCAACCATTTGACATTCCCGGCGCATTCACCGTTAGCTGTGCGGGAAAAGGAAGGTGCCCATGGACAACAAAACGGACGCACGATCCGGACACCGTTGAGTTGAGTTGTGAATGAGTTGACATGACCCACAGAGCGGACATGAGTCCCCGTCCAACATGATTTCAGATGGGGGGCGCTCTGGTACCATGTCTTTCCCTTCTCCCGAGGTCCGTTTGACCCTTCTTTTCTTGCGCCTGTAAGATCAATGAAGC
>Ga0070735_10002242_pt1 | contig 17715 bp, 14 predicted proteins | sample Coa_R1_FD_66443 | JGI IMG/M metagenome (GOLD analysis project Ga0070735, IMG submission 66443) | Surface soil microbial communities from Centralia Pennsylvania, which are recovering from an underground coalmine fire - Coalmine... | ecosystem: Environmental > Terrestrial > Soil > Unclassified ... | reverse complement strand
CCGCCTCCCGCCGGCCCGGCCGTCCATAGGAAGTCGATCCGCGGCGCCGAATAGCCGACGAGCCTGCCGGAGGCAGCCGCGCCTTGCAGCCGGTCCATCTGGTGGGCGAGGTACTTTCTCTCTGCGGCGGCCAGCCCGTCGTCCTTGAGCGCGACCGCAAGGTTTCGCTTCGCGCACTCCGTCACGCGCTCCCTGTCCTGCCGCGGAAGCGGCGACGCCGGATCGCACGCGACCTCCTCGAACGCCAGCAGCGAGCGGACGTTGCCCGCCCCGTCGAACGCGTCGACCCTGGCCGCAAGCAGCTTCAGGCAGGCAAGATCGCGGGCGAGCTCGTCGCGCTTGAAGTAAGTATGCAGGTAGACTTCGAAACCGCGCTTACTTCGCAGCAACTCCGCAAGGCCGGGATGCCGGATCGCCGCCCGAAGGACCTCCGCGCCCTCGCGCCTGACCGCGGCCTCCTCCTGTCCGCTCAGGCCCTTACGGATTCGCGGCGTCACTTCGAGCTGGAGGACCGCGGCCTCCGCCCCCGTCGCGCCGCGCGCCTTCGCCAGCTCCGCCAGGTGGCTGCGGATCGCTCCGCACTGGCCCTCATCGAGCTGCGCGAGGATGCCGGCCTGCTTGAGCTGATGGAGCTGCGGAAGGGTCAATTCCGACAGCGAAATGCCCTTGAGAACCTGGTATAGCCGCGGATCCGGGACGCCGTCGAGGTTCCGCTTGCCGTTCGCCTTATAGTAGGCCGCCGCCGCCTCGACCTGCGCGTCGGTCGGCACGTTGGCTAACGCGAAGCCGCGCGAGAGAACGAATGCAGTGAGAAACATCCAGCGTGTGACGTGGTGCAACACGATTTGTGGCTCCTCCGGGCAGGCACATCGGTACGATGCCCAAGAGTTTACCACCAGTTCGTCCGCATGGCCTCGTCGCGGAGCATCCAGATGGGACCCTGGACTGTCTTTACGACCTGCGTTCACATTGAAGCACGAAGATGTCTACTCCCGTACGCCTTGGAGGGCGCACAGCAGAACACGATGGAGTGGATTTGGAGCAGGCGGCGCATGCGCGGCGTTCATCCTGTAAATCCTGTTAATCCTGTCCAAAGGCGTTTAGTGCACTGCGGGACAGGATAACAGGATCTACGGGATTGTAATCACGATCGGGACGCGCTTCGCGCTACTGCGAGGTGAAGACGCCGGCCAGCCAGGTGAAGTTGTCGAACAGGCCGAGGTTGGAGCCGCCGCTGATCGACGACCCCTGCGCATTGACGGTATTCGCCACGCCGCCGCTGACCACGCTGGAGCGGAAGAGCGCCGTGTTGAACGCGCCGCCGGCCACCGAGCAGTAGACGCCCAGCGCCTGGTTGCCGTTGCCGCCGCTCACGCTGCACTGATCGCCACGCGCGGTGTTCTGGAAGCCGCCCATGACGGTGCAGAAGTTGCCGTTCGCGATATTGGACTGCCCGAATGCCGCCGAGCCGACGCCGCCGATCTCGTTGTCGTTGCCCGCGACGACGCCGCCGTAGCCCGAGAAGTTATGGTACGAGCCGACGATGACGTTGTGCGAGCCGGTACGGACGTCGCCGTCGCCGCGCAGCTCGTTGTATCCCACGATCAGGTTGCCCACTCCGTTCGCCGTCTGCGTGCTCCCCGTGCCGTTCTGGATTCGCAGGTTGTAGCCATCGAGAATGACGTCGAGCCCGGAGATCGTGAATGGCGACGCGCCTGCAGGCCCCTGCGGTCCAGCCGGGCCGACGGGTCCTAGGGGTCCCTGCGGTCCGGCAGGGCCGGCAACGCCCTGCGGCCCTTGCGGCCCGGCAGCACCGGGAGAGCCCTGCGGCCCCTGTGGGCCTGAGGGTCCGGGATCGCCCTGCGACCCCTGTGCTCCGGCAGGACCGGCGGGCCCCGCTGCTCCAGGGTCCCCCTTCGGGCCGGCTGGTCCCTGGGCTCCGGCGGCGCCGGGAAGACCCTGTGGCCCTGCCGGTCCGGCCGGTCCCTGCGGGCCGGCGGCGCCCGGATCGCCCTTCGGTCCGGCTGGGCCGGCTGGCCCCGCCGGGCCGGCGGGGCCACGCATCTGCGACAGCGCCGCGATGCTCCGGTTAAGGGCATCCTCGGCCGCCTCCGCGCGCTTGGTTTCCGCCTCTAGCGCGGCCTGCAGGCATTTGACCGAGTTCTCGAGTGCTTCGACCCGGCTCTTGAGGCCGTCCTGATCCTGTGCCGAGGCGCGCTGCACGATGCAGAGGGAGAGCGCGCATACGGCAAGGATTACGAGTTGGTTGGCTCCGCGCCGGACCGGGCGACCCCGGCATGCGCGGGAGGCTTCGCCGTGTGGAGAAGTAGCTGAGGGAGACATGGCGGATGGTCCCCTTTCTGTTTTGCATCGGTCCCCGATGGACGGATGCGCTGGTGCGCTTCGGATCGCTACGGCCATGTCTTCGCAGCCGTGCAATCCGCCGCCGTCGGAACATGCGCATTAGAGAAAGTGGCATTCAGCCGGACCTGGCCACCTTTGGGCGCCCGGGAGGCGCCCACAATGGAGCGGCTTCACCGCATAGATCGTTGTTCCACAGTCCCTGCTCGCTTCATACCCGGCCACCGGGCCAGCCACAATTTCCGGTACAATTGCGTCCGGCGTCCCACAGCCGCTGGGCAAAGTGAACGCGTAAAGCGACCCGGACCGCACGGACCCTTGCAGGTATATCGCCGCCCCGCGTCCAAAGGTAGCCCAATCGCAGCGCGTGGCTTGAGAGCTGCACGTTCCGGCCATGCGCCCTGGACTACGACGGACGCGATACCGATCGCACACTACAGACATTGCTTTGGAGGCAGGACGGATGATTGATACTTCCCTGGTCGCATGTGCGCTTGGAGTGCTGACGGCATTGGCCGTGTCCGCCGGCGGACCGGCGAAGCCCCGGAGCATTGCGGCTCCCGGCGCAACGGTCGTCAAGATCGCAAGCGACTTCGAGTTCACCGAGGGCCCGGCCTGTGATGCGAAGGGCAACGTCTACTTTACGGACCAGCCGAACGACCGCATCCTGAAGTGGACGCCCGACGGTAAGATCACCACCTTCTTGCAGCCGGCCGGCCGCTCGAACGGTCTCTGCTTCGACACGAAGGGCGATCTGTGGGCCTGCGCCGACGAGAAGAACGAGATGTGGCGCATTCATCCGGACGGCAAGCACGAGGTTATCTTCAAGGACCACGCCGGCAAGCTGCTGAACGGTCCGAACGACGTCTGGCTCCGGCCGGACGGCGGCCTCTACTTCTCCGACCCCTACTACGAGCGGTCCTACTGGCATCGTGGCCCGAAGGAGTATGGCGGCGAGTACGTCTTTTACCTAACGCCGGACCACAAGACGCTTCGGCCGGTCGCCACGGACCTGGTGCGGCCGAACGGAATCATCGGTACGCCGGATGGCAGGACGCTCTACGTGGCGGACATTGACGGCAAGAAGACCTACGCCTACGACATCCAGCCGGACGGCTCCCTAGAGCACAAGCGACTCTTCTGCGAGCTAGGCTCCGACGGCATGACCATAGACAACGAGGGCAACGTCTACCTGACCGGGCAGGGCGTGACCGTCTTCGACAAGACCGGCAAGGAGATCGAGCACATCGGCATCGAGGAGCCCTGGACGGCCAACATCTGCTTCGGCGGCCGGGACCGGCGCACGCTCTTCATCACCGCGAGCAAGTGCGTCTACACGCTGCGGACGCGCGTCCACGGCGTCGGGAGCCAGTGAGACTGGTCTCGCGCCAAGAACGCAAAGAGCGCAAAGATAATGGTCACACAGAGTCGCAAAGCCGCAAAGAAGACGCTGGTTTGAACACATGTTTGCCCGTACGATATCACTACTATGACGCTGGAATCGCGCACAAAGGGAGCCGTACTGCCGCTGCTCACGGGGCTGCAGCTGGCTCTGATGCTGCCGTCGCCGGTCCTCGCGGCCCGGAGGACGGCCGGCCACGGAATGGTCGCCTCCTCCAGCGCGCCGGCATCCGTGGCGGGCGTCGAGATCCTAAAGCGCGGCGGGAATGCCGTGGACGCGGCCTGCGCGACGGCCCTTGCGCTCGCCGTCACGCACCCGGCGGCCGGCAACCTGGGCGGCGGCGGGTTTATGCTCATCCGCCTGCCGGATGGCACGGCCACCGCCATCGACTATCGCGAAACGGCGCCCGCCGGCGCGTCGCGCGACATGTACCTGGACTCCGCCGGCAATGTTGTGCCGGAGTCGTCGCTCGTCGGCTACCGGGCGAGCGGCGTGCCGGGCACCGTGGCGGGGCTGGCACTGGCGCAGGCGAAGTACGGCCGGCTCAAGTGGCGCGACGTGATCGCGCCGGCTATCCGGCTTGCCGAGAGCGGTTTCCGGGTGAGCTGGGCACTTGCGCGCGGGCTGCGGGAGACCAAAGCGCTCGGCAAGTTCGAGGAGAGCCGGCGCATCTTTCAGAACGGCGGCGCCCACGTCAAGGAGGGCGACCTCTTCAGACAGCCGGACCTTGCCGCCACGCTCCGCCGCCTTCGAGACGAGGGCCCGCGTGAGTTCTATACCGGCCGCACGGCCCACCTCATCGCGGACGACCAACGCGAGCACGGCGGCCTGATCACTCTTGCCGACCTGGCCGCGTATCGCGCGGTCGAGCGGGCGCCGCTGCGCGGAGCCTATCGCGGCTATGAGATCATCACGATGCCTCCGCCAAGCTCCGGCGGCATTGCGCTGCTCGAATCGCTCCACATCCTGGAGCGGTACGATCTCACCGCGATGAAGTCCGCCCCGGTCCGTACCGACCACCTGCTCGTCGAAACGATACGGCGCGCCTTCGCGGACCGGGCCGAGTTCGCGGGCGACCCCGATTTCGTCAGGATGCCCGTCGCGGGCCTGCTCTCACAGAAATACGCAGCCCGGATCGCCGCGACGATCGACCTGGATCGCGCCACGCCGAGCAGCCGGATCGGGCACGGCGCGCCGGTCGCCTACGAATCGCCGCAGACGACGCACTTCTCCGTGGTCGACGCCGATGGCTGCGCCGTCTCGAACACCTACACGCTCAATATGGGCTATGGCAGCGGCGTTACGGTGAAGGGCGCCGGCTTCCTGATGAACGACGAGATGGACGACTTCGCCGCCAAGCCCGGCACGCCGAACGGCTTCGGCCTCATTCAGGGAGAGGCGAACGCCATCGCCCCGCGGAAACGCCCGCTCTCCTCCATGACGCCCACGATCGTGCTGAAGGATGGCAAGCTCGAGATCGTGACCGGCAGCCCCGGCGGCCCGACGATCATCACGACCGTGCTCCAGATACTCGTTCACGCGATCGACCAGGGCATGCCGCTGGAGCAGGCCGTCGCCGCGCCGCGCCTTCATCACCAGTGGATGCCGGACGAGATCCGCGCGGAGCGCTTCTCGCTCACCGGCGAGCAGCGGGCCAGACTGGAAAAGATGGGCCACCGCTTCGCGGCCGCGGCCGGCCGCGAGGTCTGGGGCGACGCCGAGAGCATCGCCGTGGACCCGAAGACGGGCATTCGCACCGGCGTCACCGATCCGCGCTCGCCGGACGCCGGCGCGAGCGGGTACTGAGCACCGGAGGGAGCGACAGCGCCAAAACAAGAGGAGGAAATCGCGGCTGTCGGAGATTGCCGCCGCTCGGTGGATGCGGGCCGGAGATTGAGAATCCCCGACTCGACAAAGCGGGCGTCCTACGGACGCGACTTCGATGCGCGGGAATTTCCGTCCGAAGGACGGGTGCACTTTGGAGTCGGGTGTTTTCAATACCCGAGCACCCGACCAAGCGATCGCTCGCTCGCCCGACCGGGCAATCGCCCAATCCATCGATCAAGCGGCGAGCGCGGGCGGAACAGGAGAAATCCCAAAATGGAGATGACCGAACCGCGGGTTCGCTTCTTCCAAACCTTCGGCTATCTGGGATTCCCAGGGCTGTTCCGGCCGGAGGAGGCGGCGTGGATCACGGAGGAGTTCGAGTCGGCCATCCAGTCCGTCGGCGGCGGGGACCGGCACGACGGCACGAAGCGCACCATGTTCGGCGGGCCGATCGAGCGGACGGAGCGCCTCTGCACGCTGCTGGACGATCCGCGCATCGTCGGCATCCTGAGCAGCCTGCTGGGAGATGATTTCAACTACTGCAGCGGAGACGGCAATTACTACACGGGCGACACGCCCTGGCACCCGGACGGCAGCTGGGGCGAGCTGTTCGCCGTCAAGATCGCCTTCTACCTCGACCCGGTGACGCGTGACACCGGCTGTCTGCGCGTGCTGCCCGGCAGCCAGGACCCCGGCCACTTCGTGCGGCGGCAAAAGATCGATCTCAACAAGTCGCAGGAGTTGTTCGGCGTCGCGCCGCGGGATTTCCCCGGCAACGTTGCCCTGGAGACCAATCCCGGCGACCTGGTGATCTTCAACCACGATACCTACCACTCGGCGTGGGGCGGCGGCTCGCGGCGCCGCATGTTCACGATGAACTGCACTCGCCACTATCACACGGCATACGAGCTCGACCTCGGCCTGAAATACCTGCGCGTCCACACGCCGGGCGGCTACAAGGTGAGCACGGGCGCCGGCATGTACTTTCCGCTCATGCTCGACACCGCCGGCCCGGAGCGGATGAGGCACCTCGAGCAGCCCGCCAGAATCCACGACGAGCTGTTCCCGGAGCTCGCGCGACAACGGTAGCTCGCGTCAGCGGGTCAGCTTCTGCCGACCACCTCTGGATAGGGCTCCGCGCGGAACCCGCAGTTCGCCTGGTAGTCTATGTGCACGGTTTCGCCGTCGAAGTGGCAGGCGAGCGTCGGGCAGAAGGGCGTCTCGGTGAAGCAGAGCCGGAAGACGAAGGTGGTTGCGTCCCGCCAGGCGCCGGCCGCGGCGACCGCCCCGCGGTGCGAGTCGTGCAACGGCGTCTCGGTGCGCATCCACCGGCCGTCCAGGCCACAGGCGATCCGGTGCTCGCCGCGAGCGTTGCGGATTCGCACGGCGCCGCGGCCCTCCGGCGCCGTGGTTGCGGAGGCTTCGCCGTACGAGTGCCCAGAGGAAGATTCAGCACTCTGTTCTGCGGCGCTGCCGAAATCGAAGCCGATGGACTCGTACCCGTGAGCGTTCGGCTCCAGCGCATAGGTTCGGCCGGAAATCTCGGCTGCCCACGGCGAGTCCGGCTCGCCCACCGGCGTCGGCAGCTTCAGGGCGGCCAGTCTCGCGGATAGAGCCTGCTGCCCGGCGGGGTTGTCCGCCAGCGGCTCCGCGCGCATGGCCGGCAGCAGGCGCTCCCAAACCCGGTCCAGCGGGCCCTGCATGTCCTTCAGGCCGGCCGTGATCGCGAGCACCGCGTCCTGCTCCGGCATCACCAGGCAGTACTGACCGAAGGCGCCGTCGCCGCGATAGGCGTTGTGCCGGCAGCGCCAGAACTGGAATCCATAGCCCTGCCGCCAGTCCGCGTTCGACATGCCCGCGTTGGCCACCTGGAACGAGGTCGCCTGCTCGACCCACTCTTCCGGCAGCAGCCGCTCCCCGTTCCACAGTCCGCGCTGCAGATAGAGCTGGCCGAACCGCGCGATGTCCTCTGTTTTGAGCTTCAGCCCCCAGCCGCCGATGTCGATCCCGCGAGGGCACCGGTCCCATGTCGCGCCGTAGATGCCGAGGGGCTCGAAGAGGCGCGGCGTCAGGTAGTCGAGCAGCCGCTCGCCGGTCACCTTCTGCACGATGGCGGACACCATGTAGGTCGCACCGCTATTGTAGACGAAGTGCGTTCCCGGCGCGTGCTCCACCGGGCAGGCCAGGAATCCCTTGACCCAGTTGTCGCCGCCGACCTGTGCAAGCGACGGCGTCGAGTCCTTGTCGTGCCCTGTCGCCATCGCGAGGAGATCCCGAAGGCGCATCGCCTTCAGGTTGTCGCTCGGCTCCGCGGGCGCGTCCTCCGTAAAGAAAGAGAGCACCTGGTCGTCGAGCGAGAGCCGTCCCTCGGCGACGGCCAGTCCTGCCGCCGTCGAAGCAAAGCTCTTGCTCAGCGAGTAGAGCACGTGCGGCGCCTCCGACCGGTACGGGTCCCACCAGCCCTCGGCGACAACGTGGCCGTGCCGCACGAGGATAAGGCTGTGCAGCTCGTGGCCGCTCGCCTCGACGGCGTCGATAAAGGCGAGTATGGCGGCCGAGGCAATGCCCCGGCTCTCCGGCGTGGCGCGCGGCAGTGGCTGGTCCGTCGGTGCTCTGTTCATTTCGACTCCGAAATAAAACGTTCGCTTCAGCCGGCGGGCGTATCCGGGATGCCGGCGCTGCCGATGATATCACCGAGCTCCAATTCGTCGCGAATGAGCTGGTCCGTCGACACCTGAAACAGGTCGGCAATCTTGATTATGAAATCTACGCGTGGAGTGATCTTGCCTGTTTCAATCAGGCTTATGTACCCGTTGTTGGTATATCCAAGCGCGTGGGTAAGCTGGACCAGCGTCAGCCCGCGGCACTTACGAAGCGCTCGAAGTTTCGATCCGAATCTTTCCACGGCCAGTTGACTCTACCCGTAATCTGCGTTATACTATCTTCTAGGTGTAGAAGAACAGATTCCTCGATCGCACGGTGCTATAATCTCAACGACCCGGCGCGAGCCAGCATTACCAGGACCTGTTAAAGACCCCACGGGATACAGCAAAGGCTCGTCGAACCCGGCCTACACCCCCGACGATAGGAGCGTAATTGGAACCGAACAGCGTTTCCGATCGTGATGAGCTTGCCGGCGTCACCGTCCAAAGCGACGCCGTCGCCTACGGCACGGAGCCCCTGCATCGCGGCCTAGACGGATCAAAGAAGCCGCGGAAGACGGGTAGAGTTAATTCAGGCATTGCGACAAACGACCTGGTCCACAGCGCCTACCAAGATAATAACGACGCGGTGTTTCCACATATTCTGAGTCTTTACGTTCCACCGCATTCTCGCGTCGCCGACGTTACGTTTGGCCGAGGCGTATTCTGGAAGAATGTCGACGTTTCGCAGTTTGAATTCTTCCCAAGCGATCTGAAAATGGACGGCGTACCGGCCGGCTGCGCAACTGGCATCGACAGTCGACGGCTGCCGTACGGCGACTGCACCCTCGACGCGGTTGTGTTCGACCCGCCCTATATGCACACCCCCGGCGGCACGGCGCACAACGGCCACCAGAACTACGAAGCTTATTACGCAAATAATGCGGAGCAGGATCCGAAGGTCGTAGAGCAGATATGGATCGAGACGGACGGGAAACCTCCGAAGTACCACGAGGCCGTGCTGGATCTCTATTTCCGCTCCGGACGCGAGGCCTGTCGTGTTCTGCGGCCTGGCGGCATCTACATCGTCAAGTGCCAGGACGAAGTCTGTACCAACCGCCAACGCCTGACCCATCTGGAGATCACCATCGAGCTTGAACAGTACGGGTTCATAGTCGAGGACCTGTTCGTCGTAGTGCGCACAAGCAAGCCCGGCGTTTCGAGACTTCTGCACCGCCAGTACCACGCGCGCAAGAACCACTCCTACTTCATGGTTTACAGGAAGGTTGGCGGCATGAGGCCGGATCGCGGCCCGCAACTCACGATCGGCGAGCGCAACGCGCAGACGGCCATGACGCTACGGGAACGGAGTGCACGGCAGACGTAACGTACGTAGCCTGCACACACCGGCCAGCTCATCAGGCATCGTCAGCAAGCGTATCCGCCTCGTGGAAGAACTCGCCGAATGTCTTGACATGTATTCGCGGGAACTCCGCGGCGAGGTTTGAATACGCGACCGGCACATCAAGATAGTAAACGCGCTTCAATTGAGCGATAAACAGCTGGTATATTCGCCATTGGTCTATAAGGCAGATCTCCTGAACGTGGATTGTCCTCTCGGCGACGTGTGTTTCAGCCAGGCACACAAGAAGCCCGAGAAACCTCCCTACGCCGAAAACGCCGTCGATTATCCTCTGATGCGCCCACACTTGTATTACGCGCTCACGGGTCGATGTTTTTACAGGAACGTGGAATTTCGGCTTGCCCCTGCCAAGGTCGAACGTCAGGTCGGTAGGCAGCTCCGCGCGCATGTCGAGATTGAGCACATCCAAGTTGCGGACAGCGGGTACGCCAAAGCGCAACGCTACCAGGTGAGCCACGACGTGCTCGAAGTAGGTGCCCTGGGTCTTCCGATCGTTGGGCCTCGTCAGGTCGATCGCTGCGCAAAACGCCATCGCCATCTTGTAAACTGCCCTGTTGATTGCGTCGGCGGGAATTTGAGTGACCTCTCCCCGCTCCAGTGCTCGAAGAACGGAATCAGGCTCAACGGACGTAGCGCGGAACAGATCGACATTGACCGCACGAGAACGCTTGCCCGCAATGTCGAACGCGAAATAGTCCTTTCCGGTTATGGACGTGTTCAGCTCGCGGTCGCGAGCACCATCAAGAACGGTCGTGCTCTCCACATAGATCGCACGAAGACAATCGCTGATCTGTTCAGACGGAGCGCCGGACGCAGACAGTCTCCGCAAGGCATTATACGATTCATGTACATCAGGCACTCTAAAGCTCCTTAGACTTCTCGCGGCGGACCGAGCATGCGCTCTACTGGTCGCCGGCCGCGTAGTCCGGCAGGCTCTCCGCGAAGTGGCAGGCGGAGTGCTGGCCGGGCGCGATCTCGCGGAGTGGCGGGGGCTGGGAGCAGACGGCCTGCGCGAAGCTGCAGCGGGCGCGGAAGACGCAGCCGCCCGCCTCGGCGGAGCCCGATTCGGCCGGCGGCCGTGCGGGCGCGGCGTCGGGATCGGGCCGTGGGATGGCGGCGAGCAGCGTGCGCGTGTAGGGGTGGCGCGGATCGGCGTAGATTCGCTCGCTCGGCGCCAGCTCCACGATCTTGCCGAGATACATGACGGCGATCCGGTCGCTCATGTGGCGCACCACCGCCAGGTCGTGCGCGATGAAGAGCATCGTGAGGCCGAGCGTCTGCTGAAGATCGAGCAGCAGGTTCAGCACCTGCGCCTGGATCGAGACGTCCAGCGCGGATACCGGCTCGTCGGCGATCAGGAACTCCGGCTGGACCGCCAGCGCCCGCGCGATGCCGATCCGCTGCCGCTGGCCGCCGGAAAACTCGTGCGGATACCGGTTGCGGTGCGCGCTTCGCAGCCCGACGGTATCCAGCAGCCGCGAGATTTCGGCCTCCTGCTCAAGGCGCGACAGCCGCCGCGGCTCCAGCCCCTCGCGAAGGATGTTGCTCACGGACATCCGCGGGTTCAGCGAGCCGTACGGGTCCTGAAACACGATCTGCATCTTGCGACGCAGCCCGCCCATTTCGGACCGGCCGAGGCCGAACAGCTCGCTGTCCCCGAAGAGGGCCTTGCCGCTCGTCGGCTCGATCAGGCGTAGGAGCAGCCGGCCCGTCGTGGACTTCCCGGAGCCGCTCTCGCCCACCAGCCCCAGCGTCTCGCCCTTGCGGACCGTGAAGCTGATCCCGTCCACCGCCTTCACCACGCCCGCCGGCCCGCCCAGCAGCCCCCCGCCGATCGGAAAGTGCTTCACCAGATTCTCGACGCGTACGAGGTCGGCCATCACGCGGCGGCTCCCTTCGCTCCGGCGACCGTCGGCGGCGCTGCCGCGAATTCGGGCTGGACCCAGCACGCGGACGCATGCGCCTCGCCGACGGCCATGAGCGGCGGCTCCTCTTCGGCGCACTTGCCGATCGCCCAGGGGCAGCGCGCGCGGAAGCGGCATCCGGCCGGCAGGCGCAGCGGGTTGGGCACAATGCCGGGGATGGTCACGAGCGGCTGCTTGGGCGGATGATCGAGCCGGGGCACGGCGCGGAGCAGCCCCTGCGTGTAGGGGTGGCGCGGACCGCGGAAGAGCGACCGCTTCGGAGCGCGCTCCACGACCTTGCCGGCGTACATCACGGCGACGGTATCGCAGTTCTCCGCGACAAGGCCAAGGTTGTGCGTGATGAGCAGGATCGCCGTGCCGTGCTCGCGCTGCAGCTCCCGCTGCAGCGCGAGGATCTGCGCCTGGACGGTCACGTCGAGCGCCGTGGTAGGCTCGTCCGCGATGAGGACCGCTGGCCGGCAGGAGAGCGCGACGGCGATCATGACGCGCTGGCGCATTCCGCCGGACAGCTCATGCGGATAGCTGCGGATCCGCCGTTCGGGGTCCGGTATTCCTACGTCGGCGAGCAGGGCGGTCGCCTGCTTCAGCGCCTCCCGACTGGTAACTCTCCGGTGCGCGCGCAACGCCTCTACGATCGGGTCGGAGATGGGAAACAGCGGATCGAGGCTGGTCATCGGCTCCTGGAAGATCATGCCGATCTCGCCGCCGCGCCGGACGCGCATCTCGCGCTCCGGCAGCTTGAGCAGGTTCTCGCCGCGGAGTAGGACTTCGCCGGCGACGATCTTCCCCGGCCGGGCGATGAGCCGCATGATCGACAGCCCCGTCACGCTCTTGCCGCAGCCGGACTCTCCGACGAGGCCGAGCGTCCGGCCCTGCGCAATCTCCAGGTCAATGCCATCGACCGCCGGCACGCGCCCCTGGTCGGTGAAGAAGTGCGTCTTGAGCCCCCGCACCTGCAGCACGGGCGCATCGTCGATTTCGGCCAATACTACCTCCGCAGCTTCGGGTGTCAGGGCGGGCTCATCTTGCGCAATCGAGCGGCAATCGGGCGCGCGGTCCCATAGGCGGGTTCAGGGCGCCGGCAGGAACAGCGCCGCGGCGGCGAGACGCCGATGCCGGCTACCTCCGCAGCTTCGGGTCGAGCGCGTCGCGCAGGCCGTCGCCCAGGAAGTTGAACGCAAGCACGGTGATAAAGATCATCAGGCCGGGCGTGAGCATCCAGAACTTGGATGTCAGCACCTCCAGGTCCTGCGCGGCCGAGAGCATGTTGCCCCAGCTCGGCACGGGAATCTTGATGCCGAGACCGAGGAAGCTCAGCCCGGATTCGGCGAGTATATAACCCGGAATCGCAAGCGTCGCCGATACGGTTGCGTAGGTGAAGGTGCCTGGCAGGATGTGTCGGCGAATGATGTTGAAGTCGGACACTCCCAGCGCGCGGGCCGCCTGCACATACTCCAGCTCCCGCGTCGCAAGCGAAATTCCGCGGATGACTCGCGCCAGCCCGGCCCACCCGACGAAGCTCAGGATCACGATGATGAGCAGGAACGTCAGCCGGGGATCGAGCGTCGGTGGCAGCAGCCCGGCCAGCGCGATCAACAGGTAAAAAGTCGGGATCGACTGGATCACCTCGCACAGCCGCATCAGTACGTTGTCGATGGCCCCGCCGAAGTAGCCTGCCGCCCCGCCGATGAGGAGGCCGATCGAAAACGTGATGCAGATCGCGATGATTCCGATCGAGAGCGAGATTTGCGACCCGACGAGCAGGCGCGAAAAGACATCGCGGCCCTCGGTGTCCGTGCCAAGCGGGTGGAACGCCGTGTCGCCTTGGCCGCCGAACAGGTGGGTTCGGAGCGGGAGGATACCGAGCAGGCGGTACTCCTCGCCGCGGACGAAGAAGCGGATCGGCGTAATGCTGTCGCGGGCGACGTGGTACTCCTGCGACTCGATGTCCAGGTCCAGGCGCTCGGTATGTGGAAGCAGCGAGAATCGGCCCCGCGCGTCGTGGAAGACGATGGGAGATGGCGGCTGGTAAACGCGGTCGCTGCGTTCCGTCATTGGGTACGGCGAGAGGAAGTTCGCCAGGATCGCCATGAGGTACAGCAGGATGACGACTGCGCCCGCTACCATGGCCACCCTGTTCTTGCGAAGCTGCCGCCAGGTCAACTGCCAGGGCGTCTCGGACGGGCCGTCTTCGAGCGCCCCAGGGTCATCTGCGGTGCTCGCCGCCGCATGTGTCGCAGGCAAAGACACTACCGTCCCATCCGTATTCGAGGGTCCGTTACCGCAAGCAGAATGTCGCTAACCAGATTACCGGCCATGAGCAGGGCCGCGCCCATGGTGAACGCGCCCATCACCAGGAAAGTGTCCTTGCTCAGCACCGATTCCAGGATAAGCCGGCCGAGACCGGGCCATGCCATCACATTCTCCACAAGCGCGGAGCCGGAAAGCAGGCCGGCGAGGCTGAATCCGAGCAGGGTGATAAGCGGGTTGATCGCGTTGCGGAGCGCGTGCTTGAAGATCACCGCGCGCTCCGGCAGGCCGCGAGCGCGCGCTGCCGAGATGAAGTTCTCGTGCAGCGTGTCCAGCATGCTTCCTCGCATCTGGCGCATGATGCCCGCGCAGCCCGCGAGCCCCAGCACCAGCGTCGGCAGGAGCAGGTGCCGCGCGGTATCGACGAACTGCTCCCTGGCGTTCATCTCATCGAAGTCGGGACTGTGCATTCCGCCGATCGGAAACCAGCCGGACCGCTGCGCGAAAAGCATAGCGAGAAGCGCGACGAAGAAGCCCGGCACCGAGATGCCGCTGTACGCCAGCAGGGAGCACGCCCGATCGACCACGCTGTTGCGCTTCACCGCGGAAAGGACTCCGAGCGGTATGGCGGTGCCCCACGCCACGACGAACGCGCACGCGGAAAGCAGCAGCGTGTTGCCCATCCGCTGCCAGATCACCGTCGCCACCGACTGGCGCGTGGCCAGCGAAACGCCGAACTTGAGGTGAAGTGCGTTCCAGAGCCAGAGGAGGTATTGCACGGGCCACGGTTTGTCCATTCCGAACTCGCGGATCACGCTCCTTTTCAGCTCTTCCGAGAACTGATCGCTGCTCATCATCGTGTGAACATAGTCGCCTGGCGCGAGCTGCAGAACGGCGAAGCATAGGAAGGATATCCCGATCAACATCGGGATCATCGTCAGCAGCCGCTTAAGGATAAAGCGGATCATCGCCGGCAAAGCGGTCTCCTCACGTGCCGGACGGCCGTCGCAGCCAGCCGGCCCTGCCGCTCGGCCATGTTACGAGCAGCGCGGGCATTTTCGCCAATGTATGCCGCGGACTGGCCCCGTGCAGCCGCGGACCGGCCGGCCTCAGCGCGAACGGCGCCGGCGCTATCGCTCCGAGAACTCATAGATGTTCCAGCGGACGCCACCCAGCGAGTTCGGGCGCACGTTTGCGAGATTGTTCTTCACGGCCCAGAGGGAATCGGACGTCGTCAGGAATATGAGCGGCTGCTGATCGTACAGAATCTCCTGCCACTTGTTGTAGAGCGTCTTGCGCTTGGCCGAGTCAGGCTCCTTCTCCGCCGCGCCGAAGATGCGGTCGATCTCGGCCTCCCACGGCGTCGCGGGCTTAGCCTCGCGCGGCCACCAGGGATGGACGATCCCGGAGCTCAGCCAGACGTTCTTGCCGCCGACCTGCTCGACGCCTCCCGTGAATGCCAGCACGTGCGCCTCCCAATCGAACGTCTTCCTGAGCCTCTCGACGAGCGAATTGAACTCGACCTGCGAGACGGTCACCTTGATACCCAGCTTTCGCAGCTCCTCCTGGATCGCGGTGCAGTAGGCCGCGTTGATGTTGTTGCCCGTGTTGGTCATGAGCGTGAATTCGACGGGATGGCCCGCCGCGTCGTACAGGTCCGCGCCGCGCTTCACAAAGTGCGCCTGTCCGAGAAGCGCCGCGGCCTTTGCGAGATCGTGCGGGATCGGCTTGAGCTTTTCGTCGAAGTAGAGCTTGTTGGCGACCGAGACGGGGCTGAAGAGCGGCCTTCCCAGTCCGCGGAGGGCGGTGTTGCACATGTTTTGGCGGTCGATCGCGTAAGAGATCGCCTGGCGGAACTGCTTGCTGTTGAACCAGGCCCGTTTATAGGCGGGCAGCTTCGTGTTCGCCGGATTCACGTTGAAGCTCAGATAGGAGAAGCCCCAGTTCGGCCCAACGTCGAGCGCCCGGTAGCCGCCGGAGCCGGCGCCCGCCCTTACGCTCGGCCAGTCCTGTGGCCGAAGCTGGACGTAGTCCGTTTCGCGGGCGCGAAAGCGCAGGACGGTCGTGTTCAAATCCGGGACGACCTCGGTGAAGAGGCCCTGCAGATACGGCAGCCGAGCGCCCGTTGCGCCCGCGCGCCAGTAGAGCGGGTTGCGCCGAAACGTGATGTTCTGCGAAGGCGTGTACTTCGAGATTATAAACGGCCCCGTGCCGACGATATCGGTTACCGGCGTGCTCAGGTTCCACGTATTATTGAACTGCCCGGCCCTCCAGGCGGCCTCTAGCTTGTGCTTCGGCAGGATCGCGGGGCCTATAACGTCGAGGAACGGGCCGACAACGGTCGGCAGCGTAAACTCCACCGTCATCGGGTCGACCTTGCGGTACTTCATCGGTTTCCCGCTGAAGGTGAGGATGTCGCGAACAGGCGTGGGGATGTTCTTGTCGTAAATCAGGTTGAAGGTGAAGACGACGTCGTCCGCCGTGAACGGCTGCCCGTCCGACCACTGAGTGCCGCGCCGCAGCTTGAACGTCCACTTCAGGTGGTCCTTCGACTCCTGCCAGGAGGAGGCCAGGTTCGGCTCGATCTTTAGGGTCTCCGCATTCCGGCCCACCAGCCCGTCGAACACGTAGCCGAGCGGAACAGTGCTGGAGGTCTCATTGGCGATCAGTACGTTCCAGGTCTTGGGGTCCGCGATCGCGGCGTCGATTACGCGGCCGGCGAGCTTCCCGGTGGTCGGCATACGGAACAGGTCCGGCCCCGCGGCGGGCCTCGCCTGCGCGCTGGCCGGCATTCTCGTCCAGAGCGCGATCACCCCCATCGCCGCACACACCGCTGCTAACCGAATCCAGACTGCTCTTCGCATCGTCCACCTCTCCGCCACGTAAGTGCCTTGCGCGGCCCGATGCCGGACCGGCGATGGAGTTCTACGCGGGGCGCTGTGAGTCCTGCGTTACGTTCGCGAGTGCGAGACGCCGTTAGAGCAGCTTCACCGCCTCCACGCGCCAGCCCTGCCGGTGGTACGTGTCGCCGAACGTCCCTTTTTCGTTCAGGGGCAGGTTCAGGCTGTCCCAGGCCGTCTGGTCCCAGCGGATCAGGATGCGGCGGTTCTCACGCTCCCAGGTCCATTGCCCCCGTGGCACGCCGTTTGCCGAGAGGACAGTGCCGTCGCGCTGAAAGGTCCAGATCGTCTGGAAGCTTGGACCGCAGCGCACAGTCCATTTGCCCAGCAGCGCGTCCTTGATCTGCGCGCTATCGTTCGCGGCGGCGGGGCCGGCGGATTTCGCCGCGTCACCCGCAGGCAGGTCGCCCAGCGCGGCGAGGATGCTTCGCGCGCCGGCGAAATCGTGGCGCTTCGTGGCGGCCAGCAGGTCGCGGCGCAACGCCCGCTCCACGCGCACGCGCTCGGCCTTGACCGCCGCCTCGTACCTCCGGCGCGCCTCACCAACACGAAATCGGTAGCGGGCCATGGCGGCGCTCGTGCTCGCCGGCAGTCGCTGCGTGGTCGTGGAACCGGCGATAGGCGCCGCCTGAGCGGCGGAGCACCCCAGGGCAATCGACAGTGTGGCGAAGACAAAGACACGTTGCTTCATACCGGACCTCCAGGTGACGGGTAAGATGCGGACACCGATTTGACGACCGAGGACGCCCATCGTTACGCAGCGCCCGGCTCGCTTGCGTTGCCAGGCAGGAAACAGCCCGCCCGCGGCCGAACTGTCCGCTTTAGCGCCACGCACGGCGCTGCCGGCCCGCGCCTGGTTGTACCACGATGCTCACACTTGTTTTCACGGACATGGAGGACTCGTCGGTCTTCTGGCGCGAGCTGGACCACGCGTTTACGCCGGTCCTGAAGCGCCACGACGACCTTCTGCTGACTATCGCGGCCG
>Ga0070735_10002241_pt1 | contig 17718 bp, 19 predicted proteins | sample Coa_R1_FD_66443 | JGI IMG/M metagenome (GOLD analysis project Ga0070735, IMG submission 66443) | Surface soil microbial communities from Centralia Pennsylvania, which are recovering from an underground coalmine fire - Coalmine... | ecosystem: Environmental > Terrestrial > Soil > Unclassified ... | reverse complement strand
CGAGCCGAAGACATCTCACGCGCGTAATCCTATCCAACCCACCTCATGCGGCGCTGGGCAGTTCATCGTGGTGCCAGGCGCAAGTGCAAGTGGCCCGCTGCTCTTCATTAACGGGCGGGAACATATGGTAGTACATCCCAATCACCATCGGGATGAACACGATCGTGTTGTAAAACAGGTGGAGTTCCACCCTGGGAAAAATCAACTGCAATATGCTGCAAGGAACCGGCCGTCCCCAGAAATTGTGGTGCGTCGTCGCCTGGAAGATCAGAAGGAAATGCTCGATGTGGTGCCAGAACTGAATCCAGAACGCCACCATCCACCATGTATACGAGACTCCAGTAAATCCTTTGCGCAGGAACCAAAGGCAAATCAGCATCACCAGAGCGTAGCCGTAGTGGAGCGTCTCCGACTTGATCAGCCATGGATACCAGAGACCAATCAGTCCGTTGGCTTTCGGGCGCGGCCATCCCATCACATAGATCTGATAGGCCTGAAAGAGATGTTCTGCCCAGTGAGCGAGCACGATGAACATGAATACCTGAAGCGCGCGCTCGTGCCATTCGGAGTTGAGTCTTTGCAGAAAGCTCTGGCCGCTGTCTGATGCTGCGGCAACGTGAGGCATGGTGCGGCTTGCTGTCATTGGAATCCCACCCCCATTTGTGGGACTTGCTCAAACGAAGGAGAGGATGATCCCACGCCCGAGGGCGAGGTTCAATAGTAGATTTAAGTTAGGTGAGGCGAATTCTGCAGCTTCTGATTCCCACCCGATGACGAATGGTGACCTCTTCTTTTTTATGCGCGCAGCCGAGCCAGAAGAGCGTTGGCCTTTCGAAACCACGGGCGCTCTCGCCGCCGCAAATATCCCGGCATCGTCGGTTTCTTTTCGAGAATCTTTCGGGCCCACTCTCGCGCTTCGGCAATACGTCCCTGCGACTGCAGAAATAGCGCATAGTGATAGTACGTTTCAGAAATCGTCGAGATCCGGGTGGCCTCACGAAACATCGTATTCGCTTTTTCCGGCTGTCCCGTCTGCGCGTAAGCCCACCCTAATAGTCCCTTGGCGCGATGGAAATCATAGTCCGGATCGGAACTGACGGCGCGCTCCAAGTCCGGCACCGCCGCCGCGAAATCTCCCAGCTCGACTTCCGCAACTCCGCGCCGGTAGAACGGATCCACCGAATCCGCTCGCGACGAAATTGCCCTGTCGTAGCACGCGCGGGCTCGCGCAAAGTCACCGTCGTCGAGATACAGCAAGCCCAATTCTTCGTAGTTTCCCGCAGAAGGGTTATCAAGAATCTCGCGCTCAAGTTCGTGAATGCGCCGCCGGCGCGGGAACACCTGAAACGAGCCCCTCAGCAAATCCGCGTCTGGGACCACTTCCACGACAATGTAAACGAGCGCCCCGACCCAATGAAACAGGATCACGAAGATCCAGAAAAAGTCAGGACGCCGCCGGATGAAGTGGACAATCGCCACGATCCGCAGCAGGATGCCCCACCACGAGAAAGCAAAGAAGAGGAACGATCCCATCGTGAAATCGCACTATAGCATGCAGGTGGCGTACGCCTCTTTACGGGAACACAGCCCTCGTCCGACCGCTGGGATCCAAGAGGGGAACGTCGAAAAGAGCCTGGCGTTTCCAACGCTCAAGTGGAGTCGCCAGTGGGGAAACCACGTCCACAAACCAATCTGCGACCTACTTCGTCATTGCCGGAGTGGCCGCCGGCGCTGCCACTGCGCTCAGATCATCCATCACGGTCTTCGGTAACTTGTCCGAGTTCGCCAGCAGCAAGCTCACTTGCCACATCTCAGTTGGCGACAATGATTTGTCGAATCCAGGCATCCCGGTCATGCGAATCCCGCCCGAAACTTTCCAATATGTTTCTGCTGCAGGATCGTCACTCACGCCCGTCCCTTCCATCAGTTTCGGAGGCTTCGGGAACATTCCTTTGGCAATGGCTGTCTGCGGCTGCCCGGGCAACCCGTGGCACACAGCGCAGTGATCCTTGTAGATATGTGCTCCCGCCGCATAAGCAGCTTCATCGGCTGCCACCGGAGGCGCCGACTTCGGCATCTCCTTCTCCATTCGGGCATGCAGAGCCATTCGCGCGAAGGTTCTCTCAAGCGGCATCGGCTGCGCGGACGTCGCGACCGGAGCATTGCCCGAAGCGAAATACATGTAGACCACCACAGGAACCACAACCAATCCTAGAATCAGACCAACAATAAACGCTTTCATTCACTTTCTCCTGAACAACTTGCTCTTGAATACTAACGTACCGCTTTCTGCTTTCTGGGCTAAATGAGAAAATACCTGCCGCTGTCCGCTCGCGCGTCCGGAGGGATGAAATGTCGACCCAAACGCCAGATGCAACTTCGCTGGATCTGCTTGCCAAACGCTACATCGCTACTCTGGCTACTGAGAACCCCGACGGCACGCTTCATCTGACAGCGGTCTGGTATCTCTTCGAAGATGGAAAGCTATTCATCGCGACTTCCTCAAAAAGCCGAAAGGCGCGAAATTTGCATGCGCGCTCCAAAGCCTCGCTGATGATCGATGTACGCAAGCCCGGAGAGGAACGTGGCGTCACCGCCGCCGGAACCGTCGAACTCATTTCCGGCAACCGCTCTCAGCAAATCAATCGCCGCATCCACAGTCGCTACATGAGCCAGGCCGCAATTGCCGATCAAGCCATCGGCCCCGTCTTCGAATTATTCGACGACGTGACCATCTGCCTGACGCCCCGTTCTTGGACCGCATGGAATATGGCCGTTCTCGATGCCCAGGCTTTCGGCGGCCGGCTCTGCGGAACTCCCGGATACCTGCTGCCGCTCGACTGATCCCTTTGCCGCTCCCATGCCACGACCCAGTAGACATCGCCGCGCGTCCGCGTTACCCTCTCGGCCATGAATCCACGAAGCACGAATGAACGAGAGATGAATCGAAGAGACTTTGTCGTCGGCTCCGCCGCAGCCGCAGCTGCGATTACGCTGCCTCGCTTGCTTCTCGCCGGAGAAGCCGACCTCCAACCGATCTTCACCGAGATCGAGAAGCGCCACGACGAAGCCGTCAGGCGCCTGCAGACTTGGATTCGCCAGCCTTCCATTGCCGCAGAGAATCGCGGCGTGACCGAAGGCTGCGACCTGACCATGGCGATGCTCGGTGACGCTGGCTTTCAGTCGGTCACCAAGATCCCAACCGACGGTCAGCCCGGCATCTTCGCCACGCTCGACGCCGGCGCTCCGCGCACGATCGGCGTCTACTTCATGTATGACGTTAAGCAGGTCACGCCGTCCGAGTGGTCCTCGCCTCCGTGGGACGCCGCGCTCGTCGACAAGCCCGGCCTCGGCAAAGTCCTCATCGGCCGTGGAGCCGTCAATCAGAAAGGGCCCCAATCTACTTTCCTCGCCGCCCTTCACGCCATCCGCGGAGCCGGACGCAAGCTCCCGGTCAACTTCGTGCTCGTCGCTGAAGGTGAGGAAGAAATCGGATCGCCGCACTTTCCCCAGATCGTTCGTCGTCCAGAAGTCATCGCCGCCTTAAAAAAGACAGACGGGATCTTTCTTCCGGACGCTTCCCAGGACCTCGATGGCAGTGTGACCGTTGATCTCGGCGCGAAAGGCGTCGTCGAACTAGAGCTCGTTTCAAGCGGCGAGCACTGGGGGCGCGGCCCCGCGCACGACATTCACTCCAGCCTGAAGGCCTGCGTCGATAGTCCCGCATGGCGCCTCATTCACGCCTTGAACACTCTCGTTTCCGCCGATGGCAATACGCCCGCAATCCCGGGTTTTGCCGACAAAGCCCGCCCGCTGTCCGACGATGAGAAGCAGATGATCGCCGTCGCCAGCAAGCGCATGGACGAAAATCTTGCGAAGCAAGCCTACGGGGTCAAGCACTGGATCAACGATGTCGGCTGGCAGGAGTCTCTCGAAATGCTGACTTCGCGGCCCACGGTGAACATCGAAGGCCTAGTCGGCGGATATACTGGCCCCGGCGGCAAGACGATTCTTCCGCATCGTGCCGTTGCCAAACTCGACCTGCGGCTCGTCCCCGACATGACTGCGGCCGAGGCTCTGGCATCTTTGAAAGCGCACTTAGCGAAACAGGGCTTCGGTGAGATCGAAGTCAACATGACAGGCGGGTACGATCCCAACAGCACCTCAGCCGACGCGAAGATTATTCAAACCGAACTAAAGGTTTACCGCGCGAAAGGCGTCGATCCCATCGTGATGCCGCGCAGTGCCGGCTCGTGGCCTGGATACGTCTTCACCGGCGATCCGCTGCATCTGCCCGCAGGGGGCTTCGGCCTCGGTCATGGCGATGGCGCCCATGCGCCCGACGAATATTATTTGATCGAGTCTGCCAATCCCAAAGTTCTCGGCATGGATGGCGCTGTGCGCTCGTACGTGGAGTTTCTTTACGAAATGGCCGTCTAGCAGTGGGGAGTTGTTGAAGCGTTGAATTCGTGTCCTCGCTAGAACAGTTTGTGATCACTGGCAAAGCGAAAGGACCTCAGTCTTGCCGATAGCGCCAACGCCGCAAGCCGCTACCAGAAACCAAGGTCCCTTGTTGTAAGCAAAAGTAACAGCTACTTCGCCGAACTCACCAAATCATTCTTCAGCAGATTCACTTCCACCCGCGCGGTGCTGCTCTTCTTCCCCATACTCTCCCCCGCGACCGGAGAGTTGCCCATCCCCACAACATAAATCCTATACACCGGAATACTGTGGGTGAGCACGAGGTATCGAACAACCGAGTCCGCCATCTTCTGGGAACTCGCAATGGCGGCCTGCCCATGGCCCGGCGCGAAGCCACGCACTTCAATGATGTAGCTGGTCTGGTCCTTTAGCGGGACAGCCATCTCATCGAGCGCGTCCTTCGCCTGCTTGCTCAGCACAGTCTGCCCAGGACGGAAGCGGATCTCCGTTTGTCCGGTGCCTTTGTACTGATCGAGGTTGCCCACCATCTGTTCCACATTCGTAACGTGGGTTGTGGCCTGAGTCGCAGTGGTCTGCGCCACCTGAGCCTTGCTCGCGGCATCAGTGGCATGCTGGTCGGCCAGATTGGTCTTTTCCGAGACTAATTGAAGACCTTTCTGGTTACGGGCGTCGATATCCTTGATCGTCTGGCTATTGGTTGTCGTGATCTCGTCCAGTTCGTTCAGGCGATCCTTGATCGGCAGCGTCAGCCGCTTCACATACTTCTTGCTGGCAAACGGATGCGTCACAAGATTCGCCAGGTTGGGCTCGTCGCCATCCCAGAAGTTGACAGCAGTTGGTGCCGGCAGAGGTTCCCTGTCGCTGTTTCCCGCGGTCTGTGGGGGAGTAGATTGACTCGTTGAGTTGGTCTGCTGCGCGTGTCCCGGCAGCGCGAGTGCTCCGGACACCAGCAGAGTTATAAATAGATTCTTCATGGCAGAACTCCTTGCTGGACGGTAGGATTAGGGGTTTCCGCCAGCGTGACAGGCTCTTTACGTCACTGATGATTGTGCACTGACCCGGCAAAACCTGCAAGCCAAACATCACGAAAAATCAATGTTTAGCGCGCCAAAACCGCGCCCAAGCCGGGTTTAGACGGCAAAAAGGCGCCAGGAGAAGACCAACCGCCTCCGGAGACGCCCAATTCTTGCTTTTGCTAAGGGCACGATTCAAAGCCGTGCCGAAAAGGAAGACGAATCAGCCCGGCTTCAGCCGCAGCGGGATTGATTCCGCGAGGGAATCCGAACGAAGAGAATAATAGAGAATAAAAGGAGGACCGCGAGAAGTTCAGATCTTTTCTCCGCTTTCTCTACGTGCTCGGCGTAATCCCCGATCACGCACACCGGAAGTCCCTCAACAAACTCAAGACGATCCTTTTACAACTCGCTGACTCTTTCGTGACACCTGTGCTTACTCGTCACCCTATTCTCCATTCACGTTGATTTCGAAGTCCCTGCGTCGACCTGCAACGTCATCGCAAAAATTTGGAGTGTACAAAGTTATGGGCAATGAAAAAACGCCTTCTCCTGTTCTCACCTCGGAAACCATTCAACCGACTGTTCGTGACGAAGCCCAGACTCAGCCCGCCCCCGTCACGCCCCGCCGTTCTTTCCTCAAGGGACTCGGAATGGCGGGAGCCACCCTCACCGCCGGCGCACTCATGGCCGGCAAGAGTCGCGCCGACGACGGTAAACGTGGCGGGGGCAAGCTTTCGAAAGGAGACATCGCAATCCTGCGCTTTCTCGCGGCCGCTGAAATCATCGAGTCAGACCTCTGGCGGCAATACGCCGAACTCGGCGGGGTCACTAGCGGAGATCAGAACGCCTATCAACTCGCTCTCCAACAGTTAGACGGCGATGGCTCGCAGTACATCAGCAGCAACACGCTCGACGAAATCAGTCACTCCCTGTTTCTCAATGCATATCTGGAATCGAAAGGCGCGCCGCCGGTAAATCTCAACAAGTTCCGTACCCTGCCCAGCAGCCAGGCGATGGGCGCAAAGCAAATCGGCCGCCTGACCAACCTCACGCAGCTCACGGTCGACACCAGTTTCTACACGCGCTACCGCAGCCGGACGAACCCCGACTTCGGGGCGAACTTTCCACAGGCGATCAAACTTGTCGACCTGCCGGCGATTCCGCGAGACAACTCCGACTTCGCCAACAAGGATCACGTTCAGGCGATCGCCAACACCGCTGCTTTCCACTTCGCTTTCATCGAGCAGGGCGGCAGCAGCCTGTATTCGGCGATGGCCCAGAAGGCGCGCGACGCGGAAGTTTTGCGAATCGTCATCAGCATCGGTGGAGACGAAGTCGCGCACTTTCTCGAGTGGGTCGATTTTGCCGGCAACGGTGTCCAGGGTCCCATCGCACCCTTCACTGATCCTACCAACGGCCTGACCTTTCCTGACTTCAACGCTACCGGTCGCTCGGCGCTGCAGACGAATCTCATCTTCCCCGTCCCGTGCGAATTCATCAGTCCGTCGTTGCCGCACTGCGCGGTCATTCGTCCGACTGAGCCGGATGGAATTGCCGCCGGAGCAGTCAAGGCCTTCACCGATGATGGACTCTTTATCGGACAGCCGGTGGAGTTCTTCGACACTCTGGCTGCTCTGGCCGAAGCCGCCGACGAGGCAAAGCGCGATTCGTAACGAGGTTTGAGATGGCGTGAAAGAACCTCGGGGGAGGGGGTTTCATGCATCTCATCGAGCAGGCGCCGTCACCGAAAACCAACGGCTGCGGCGCCTGCACTCCTAGCCAACAATGCCGGGCAATTTCAATCGAGGAAGGGAATCAAAATGTTTGAAGGACTGTTCCAACCCACGCACATGCTGGTGATTTTCGGCATCGCACTCCTGGTCTTCGGGCCGAAGAAACTCCCCGAACTCGGCAAAGGCCTTGGCGAAAGCATCCGCGGCTTCAAGTCTGCGATGTCGGCAAAAGAAGAAACAAATCCGGTCACAACCTCCGAACGAGATACGAAAAAGTGAAAACCAAAACCGACCACTGGGAACTGGCATCTGAGAACTGAGAACTGGTCTGTTAAACTCGCATTCGATGCTGACTCATCTCGAATGCACCCGCTGTGGCGAACACTATCCCGCGGACCGTCCGCAATCTGTTTGCCCCAAAGATGGCGGCATCCTCTATGCGCGTTACGATCTGGCTACGATCAAGCACACGTTCTCTTCCGCGCGCCTCGCGGGGCGCGCGCCAACGATGTGGCGCTACGACGCGATTCTTCCTGCGGCTGACCCCGTCTCACTCGGCGAAGGCTTCACGCCGATGCTTCCCAGCCGCGAGTATCCCAACGTCTTCATCAAAGACGAAGGCCTCAATCCCACCGGATCATTCAAAGCCCGCGGGCTCTCCGCCTGCGTTACCATGGCTCGCCATTTTGGGCTGAAGAAACTCGCCATTCCGTCGGCTGGAAATGCCGCGGGCGCACTCGCTGCCTACTCCGCAGCCGCAGGTGTCGAAGCTCACATCTTCATGCCGAAGGATGTTCCCATGGCCAATCGCATCGAGTGCGATTACTACGGTGCGCACGTCACTCTCGTCGACGGACTCATCAGCGACTGCGCGAAGAAAGTTGCCGAACTCAAAGAGAGCGAGTCCTGGAAGAAAGAGGGATGGTTCGACGTCAGCACCACCAAAGAGCCGTACCGCGTCGAAGGCAAGAAGACCATGGGATATGAAGTCGCCGAACAACTTGGCTGGCGCATGCCGCAAGGCATTATCTATCCCACGGGCGGAGGCGTCGGCCTGCTCGGCATGTGGAAGGCTTTCGACGAAATGCAATCTTTGGGCTGGATCGGACCAGAGCGCCCCAAGATGATCACAGTGCAGGCTGCAGGTTGCGCGCCCGTTGTCAAAGCTTGGGACGAGCGCCACTCCACCGTGGAAATGTGGCCCAACGCCGCGACTATCGCCTCGGGCCTGCGCGTTCCTAAACCGTACGGCGACTACCTGATCCTCGACATACTAATGAAGAGTAAAGGCACCGCGATCGCCGCCACGGATGAAGAGATCCTCGAAGCCACGCGGCACTGGGCCAAAGTGGAAGGCATCTTCGCCGCCCCCGAAGGCGCCGCGAGCCTGGTCGCCTATCGCAAACTCCGCGCCAACAATTTCTTCACACCCGAAGACACAGTAGTCCTGTTCAATACAGGCAGCGGCCTGAAATATCTGGATGTTCTGGACGCCAATGTGGCGCGGGCGCCCACGCCCGCGAAGCCGGCGCAACCGGTGAAGCCCGCCGCAAGACAAATCGGCGGAATTATCGGACCGTACTAGGCGCCGAACGCCTATTCGCGATCTTACCGGTAAGTTGAAACTATGGACTGTCCAAGCATGGTCGTGCTTAGGACGACGCTCCCGTTCGGACTTAGGGTTCCATTCGCACCAACGTTGAACTGGGAAACCGTGTCGACATCCGTGAAGGCAAATGCGAATTTTCCAGAAGGATCCATTGTCATTACGCCGACATTCGATAGATTCGGACCGTTCGGCGCGAACATGCCCGTGGTCGCATCCACGCTGAATTGCGAAACCGTCCCGCCGCAGCTTGTGTAGGCGTATTCTCCCGACGGGGTGAACGCGACTGGAAAGCCTCCACCATTCGGGCACACCACGAAACTGCTTACCTGCCCGAGCGTCCCGTTGCTGGCATTGATCTGAAACTCGTTTACTCCGCCTCCGGCACCATTGATTGGGGAGTAAAGAAATCCCTTCGGAGAAGCTGAGAGCCAGAAAGGGTTGATGCTTCCCGCTGCGATCGAACCAATGGGGGTGAGCGTACCTCCAGAAAGGGAATACTCATATATCCGATTGTCATTCGGGCTGCCAAAGTACACGAACCTTGATGAGGCATCCACGGCGATCGGTCCTGCCTGGCTAGTGATTCCAGCGTTACCGACTAGCGTCAAAAGTCCATCGGAGCCGAAACTGTAAACGTTGAGCGTATTCGATGGCAGACCGTCTGAGCCAACGCCAGTTGTAATTACAAAATGACCGTCGGGCGTGAAGACGGCAGTAAAGGCAGTGACTCCCGTCGGTGGAGCGAGGGTAAGAGTTCCGTCATTCTCAATCGCATATTCCAAGATTGTGCCGGAGTCTTTGGCCAGAAGATACCGGCCTGAGGGATCCACCGCTAATGAAGAAGGAACCGCGCTCGTCGGAACGGTAGTTGGATCAAGGTTTGTCAGCATTCCATTGCCGTGTAACCTTAGCTGCGCAATCGAGCCGACCCAGACACCGGTTTGAGTCGAGCGTTGTGCTTGAGCAACGTAGACATAGGTGCCGGCGGGCTCGACTTTGCTCGTGCTACCGCAGCCAAACCCAAGTGTCAATGCGGCAACGAGTGCAACAAGTTGCAAGGCGGCAATCGGACCAATGCGGTTCTGCATGGAGTACTTCTCCTCAACGCGCCTGACTTCTTAAAGCCCGAATTCGGCAAATATCAATGACCGTCATCTTTCGGAACAATCGATTTCTTCCTGTCTGCGTAAACTGTGTGCAAGTCTTATTGTTGCAGTCTGGGGCTGGCAACGTCCCCAACGAAGGTCGCGTGACTGGTTGCCTTGACCGGACCTGGGCAGATTCTGGCGATCCCAAAAGTTGGAACTCGATGCAAGGATCTGTCATCCGGGAAAATCGCTGAATAGACTTGCGTTCCTCCGTGTTGTCCGCGTCCTCCGCGGTTAAAATAAAGTCTCCCCATGACTGACCGCATCTACTACCACGACTCTTTCCTTTACGATTTCGACGCAGAAGTCCGCGACGTGCCCCAAGGTCCGCGGCCCGCGCTCATTCTCGACCGCACCGCCTTCTACCCGACCAGTGGTGGTCAAATCTTCGACACGGGATGGATCACCGCCAACGACGACGCCAAGTTTCGCGTCACCGAAGTTGCCGACACCGAGGACGGTAAAGTCGTTCACTACCTCGAAGCTCCGCTCGGCGATGCGCACAAGAATCTGAAGCCGGGAACGCGCATCCGCGGGGCGATCGACGCCGCTCGCCGCCGCGACCACATGCAGCAGCATTCCGGACAGCACGTGCTCTCGGCCGCTTTTATCCAACTCTTCGATCTGCACACGGTTTCGTTCCACATGGCCGATGACTATTGCTCCATTGACCTCGATACGCCGACGCTGACCAAGGAGCAGATCGAGTCCGCCGAGCGACTCGCCAACGAGATCATTCTCGAGAATCGCGTCGTCGACATTCGCTTTGTGAATCGCGAAGAAGCAGGGAAGCTCGGCCTGCGGAAAGTTCCAGTCGCCGATCGCGATGAGCTGCGCATTATCGACATTCGCGGCTTCGACCTGAGCGCGTGCGGCGGAACGCACGTCAACCAGACCGGACAGATCGGGTCCGTGCTGCTGCGCAAGGCTGAAAGAGTGCGCCAGGGATGGCGCGTGGAGTTCGTCGCCGGACAGCGCGCTGTTGTCATCGCATGCCGCGACTTCACAGCGCTCACCGAAACTGCGGGCTTGTTTTCCGCCCACATCTACGACGTGCCGCAACAGGCGCGCAAACTGCTCGACGAAATCCGCTCTCTGCGGAAGCAACGCGAACAGTCGCAGGAAGAACTGGCCGCTGCCCAAGCCGCAACGCTGCTGGCTGAGACTCCAGAAAGCAACGGGCGCAAGCTCGTCGTTCGAACATTCTCCGACCACGAGTTGAACTTCGTGAAGTTGCTTGCGCAGAAACTTACCCGGCTTTCCACCAACGCTATCGCGCTGCTCGCGACGACTTCGCCCCAACCATCGCTGGTCTTTGCCCAGTCGGCAGGGCAGCCCTTCGACATGGGCGCGCTCATGAAAGAAACGATGGCAAAGCTGGGCGGTCGCGGAGGCGGTAGCAAAGATATGGCGCAGGGCGGAGTCGCGCGAGGCGAGGGGCTCGAATCTGTGTTAAGAGAAGTTGCTCAACGGTTTTGAGACCGATTTTGAAAAAAAATACTGAAAGCCGCCGCGGTGTCTTTTCAATCTACGAGACATAGCTAGCAAAAATATCCATTGCCAGATCGGATACGTGCGCGAGAGTGGGGCCCTCATTCATCTATAATCGACACAGGTGTTTCCCCTAAATCCGATGCAATTTTCCCCCTTGCTGGCAGCGTTTGTCGGCGGCGAAATCGTCGACATGGTCTCGAATAGTGGTCCGATTGCCAAGCTGGTCTTGCTCACCTTGGTGGCGTTCAGCCTGATTTCTTGGGCGATCATCCTGACCAAATGGAGCCTGTTGCGGCGCGCTCGCATGCAGAGTGGGCGCTTTGTTCGCGCGTTCCGCAAGGCACAGCGACTGCAGGATATTGCCGCTGTGGCCGAGCAGTTCAAGCCCAGCCCGCTGGTCGGGGTGTTCGAGGGCGGCTACGAAGAGTACAAGCGGCAGGCCGCGTCGTCGGGCGCGCTGAGGAACCTGACGGCGATCCAGCGCGGCATGCAGATTGGAGCTTCGGAGGAAGTTACGAGGCTGGAGCGCAACGTGCCGTGGCTGGCGATTACCGCCGCCGTTACGCCGTTCATCGGTCTGTTCGGGACGGTGTGGGGCATCATTGACGCCTTTCATGGATTGGGGACTGCCGGTGCGGCGACATTGCGCGCCGTAGCGCCGGGTATTTCCGAGGCGCTGATTACGACTGCCGCAGGGCTAGGAGCGGCGATCCCTGCCGTGATTGCCTACAACCTGATCGGGGCATCGATTCGCGAATTTGCCTCGCGCAGCGACGATTTCGCACTTGAAGTTCTTAACGCGGTGGAACACAGCCAGGCACAGGCTACGGTCCCCACCGCCGCGGAGACGAGGCGCTGATGGCGTTCACTGCCTCGAACGGACGCACGCAGACCGCCCTGGCTGACATCAACATCACTCCGCTTGTAGATGTCGTGCTGGTGCTGCTGATCATTTTCATGGTGACGGCTCCGGTTCTGCAGTCGGGCATCGACGTCAACGTTCCCAAGACGCGCACCGTCAAGGAGATCACGGAAGAGCGGATGGTGATCACCATTAACAAGGATCAGCGTGTCTTTTTGGGCAACGACGCCATCAATATCAATGAGATTGGGACGAGGTTGCGTCAAAAGATTCGTGATCCGCGCAACCAGTTCATTTTTGTCCGGGCGGATGAGAACGTCCCGTTCGGAGCATTCGCAACCGTGATGGACGCGGTGAAGCAGGCCGGGATTACTAACGTCAGCATTGTGACGCAGCCTTTAGAACAAAATGGCCGCAAACGCTGAGATCTACTTCGAGCATGACCACTGGGGGCGGCCGCTGGCGTGGTCGGCGGTGCTCCACGGAGCGGTTGTCGCGTTCCTGCTCGTGTACTCTGCCATCTTTTATGGGACGAGCGGGCAGGGTTGGGGCGCGGGTGGAGGTGGAGAAGCGATTGGAGCGACGCTCGTGAGTACGGTACCGTTACCGGCAAATCCGTCACCGTCGCAGAATGTGCTGGCCAATGAATCGAAGGGGCTGACGCAGTCACAGCCGAAGATCGAAGAGAAGGAACCGGACGCGATCGAGATTCAGGGTAAGAATACAAAGATTAAGAAGAAGCCAGAGACCGCCACAAAAGAAAAGGCGAAAGCGAAGCCGGAACCGGAGCCTGAGACCAACCAGGTCGCGTTTGGAGAGGGCGGCCCGGTCAGCGGGCCATACGGTACGTTCAGCGCGGCGGGCGCGAAGGGTGGATTCGGATTTACTGGCGGCGGAGGAGATTTCGGGACGCGCTTTGCGTGGTACGTGCAGGGCGTGCAGCGGATCGTTTCGGAGAACTGGCTGAAATATGAAATAGACCCGCGCATCACGAGCGCGGAGCGGGTGTACGTAACGTTTGATATTGGACGGGATGGACATCCGTCGAATGTGCAGGTCGAGCAGTCGAGCGGAGTTCCATCGCTCGATATTTCGGCGGCTCGCGCGATTCAGCGGATCGACACGTTTGGTCCTCTGCCTCCGGATTACTCGGGGAACAAGGTGACAGTGGAGTTCTGGTTCGACTACAAGAAATAACCGCGCCAAAGATGTTTGATCCTGCGATGGTGGCGGTAATCAAAGGGGTACGCGAGCAACATTCTGACGCGAGAAAAGAGCAGAATGAAATTCTCATACCTGTGACGGAAGCGGCCACATTTAGGGGATATGACCTTGCCAAGCAATAAGTATCGGGTTACGATATTGTCGTACGGCGTACGTTTCTCCGAAAAGCGGATGGACCCACGCGTAAGACCAACCCCCCGGCGGTGGACGCGCAGCTTGCATAGAATGGCGCTTGTTCTGGTGCTGATGTTCGTGTGCACCTTTGCAGGCTCTGCTTTCGCGCAAGACTGGGTGAAAACAGGAACGAGCCTGGGTGTGGCGAAAGTCCGGCTGGCCGTTCCCGACTTCAAGCCTGCAAACGCCGATCCTCAAAATACCGCGCTGTTGAAGACGTTCAATGACACGCTCTGGAACGATCTCGATGTCTCCGGCGTGGTGGAACTTGTGTCCAAGAGTTTCTATCCGTTGCAGACGCCGGGCCAACCCCCTGAGGTGAACTTTCTGGCGTGGAATGCGCCGCCGCCGAATGCCGGCATGTTGGCATTCGGAAGTCTGGGAGTGGCCAGTGGAAGACTCACGGTTCAGGGATGGCTGTATGACGTAAAGAATATTCAATCGCCGCAGGTTCTCGGTAAGCAATACGGAGATGTTCCCAGCGATGCGACGGCGCGCATCATGGCGCACAAGTTCGCCGACGAAATCATTTTTCGTTTAGGCGGCGGTATCCAGGGTATTGCTGAGACCCAAATTTATTTCGTGAGCGATCGGAGCGGCCATAAAGAAGTCTGGGCCATGGACTACGATGGATCGAACCAGCACCAGATTACCCATCTGGGATCGATTGCGATTTCGCCGCATATTTCTCCAGACGGTTCGCGCATCGCCCTCAGCGCCCTGATCAAAACGGGCTGGGAGATCATGATGTACTCCGTTGAACTGAACCGTATGGTGGGTTTCCCGCACCTTGGAGGCACGAATCTGTCGCCAGCGTGGTCAGCGGACGGAACAAAGCTGGCTTTCTCGTCGTCGCACGCAGGAACGCCTGAGATCTACGTAAGCGACCCGTCCGGTGCGAATCCACGGCGGATGACGACGGCGAAAGGCCCCGATGTTTCTCCGGCTTGGAATCCCAAGACGAATTCGCAGATTGCGTTTGTAAGTGGTCGAACTGGGTTGCCCCAGATTTACACGATGGAAGCCGACGGGACCAACCAGCAGAGAATGACGGACCAGGGCTACGCGGTTTCTCCGAACTGGTCGCCGAACGGGCAGTTCCTCACGTTTGCCTGGGTGCGGAAGTATGGTCCGGGAGAGCCGGGAGCCTCGGATATTTACCTCATGGATATCGCCAGCAAGCAGTGGGTGCAGTTGACGCACGATGGCGGGCGGAATGATTTTCCGTCATGGTCGCCGGATAACCGCCATATCGTGTTTCAGTCGAACCGGTCAGGCACTCTTCAGATATGGACAATGCTGGCGGATGGGAGCAAAGTTCAACAGCTGACTTTTTCGGGCCGTAATTCGCAGCCCAACTGGAGTTGGAAATAGTAAATACACTTCGTCTGACGTCGTAGTAAGAACTACGGGTCGTAGGAGGATTCAAGTGAAGCACAGAACCACGAAATGGATGTTCCTGGTAATCTCACTCGCCGCTCTTCTGGTACTTGGTGCTTGCAAAAAGAAAGCAGCTCCCCCACCGCCGCCACCCCCACCGCCGCCAGCGGCTCCCACCGCTTCGATTTCGGTGAGTCCAGCCAGCATTCAAACAGGGCAGTCGGCCTCGCTGACCTGGCAGACCAGCAACGCGACGGATGTCTCGATCGACGGCATTGGCGCTGTGCAGGCGAACGGATCGCAGAGTGTGTCGCCGACGGACTCGACCACCTATCATCTGACGGCGAAGGGTGCCGGCGGGACACAAGAAGCTACGGCGCGGCTGACGGTAACGCAGCCACCGCCACCGCCGCCAGCACCGCCGACGGTCACGGATCAGGAACTGTTCGGTCAGAACGTCAAAGACGTTTACTTCGACTATGACAAGTCTGACGTCCGGGCAGACCAGCAGACTTCGATCTCGGCCGATGTTACATTCCTGAACGCGCACCCGAACGTGAACTTCACGATCGAAGGTCACTGCGACGAGCGCGGATCGACGGAATACAACATCGCTCTGGGCGACAAACGTGCAACGTCGGTAAAGAACGCGTTGGTCGCTGCAGGGGTGAGTGCCAGCCGCATCAAGACCATCAGCTACGGCAAAGAGAAGCCATTCTGCACCGAGAGCAACGAAGCTTGCTGGCAGCAGAATCGCCGCGGCCATTTCGTTTATCAGCAGTGATTGTGTTTCCAGGGGACGCCGACTCCGGCGTCCCCTATTGCTGTCTCTCTGGGCGAAGGCGTTGGTGCGCGCGGATGGTTGCGCGCCATGCGCTGACCGGAAAGTGCCCGGTTAAACTTTCGATTCCGCCTAATCCTTGCGCTGCCCAATCCTCCCAACCTATGGGATACTCAAGGCATCCGAAGAGTGTGTTTTCAGGGAATCTATTATGAGACTACATCGTGTTTCCACGTATTTCGCGTTGCTGTCGGTTCTGTGGCTGGGAATGGCGCCAGCTTGGGGTGCGAGCAAAGAAATGATCCAGCTGCAGACGCAGGTGCAGCAACTGCAAGAGCAGATGACTGCCATGCAGCGCAGCTTTGACGAGCGCATGGGCGTTATGAAGAACCTGGTCGAGCAGGATACGGACGCGGTGAATAAAGTGGTGTCAGCCTTGAACGCGCTGCAGACGACATTGCAAAAGCAGCAGGCCGATGCGGGCACGCGGACGGACCAGGTATCCGGCCAGATTCAGGCGATGAATGACACGATGGACGAGTTGAAGGTCCGGCTGGCGAAGGTAACGAAACAACTCGAAGACATGCAGGCGGCGCAGCAGAGCATCCAGGCACAACAGGCTACGCAACAGGCGCAGCAGCAGGCGCAGGCGCAGGCCCCGCCTCCGGATGTGCTCTACAACAATGCCCTGCGCGATTACAACGGCAACAAGAATGATCTGGCCCTGCAGGAGTTTTCGGATTACATCAAGTTCTATCCGAACACCGATTTGGCTGGGAACAGCTATTTCTACCTGGGCGAGCTTCAGTTTCGCCAAGGTAATTATCAACAGGCGGCGCAGAGCTACGATCAGGTATTACAGAATTTTCCCAGCGGGAACAAAGCTGCTTCCGCGCAGTTGAAGAAGGGATTCGCATTGATCGAATTGGGGAAGCAGGATGACGGCGTCGGGGAACTGAGGCACTTGATCCAGCGGTACCCGCATTCTCCGGAAGCGCTGCAGGCGCGGGATCGACTCCGCAAGCTGGGGGTTTCGACCACGGGAAGAGGGTAGATCGCGGTAGATATTGCCCGCGAACTCTAAACCGTGCGGTGATGGCGATGTTTGGGAGTGTGGTGCTTGCCAGCCCTGTGGGCGTGGTGATGTCGGCCTCGGTGGTGAGAGCTGACGCGCACGACAGAGGCTTTCGGAGTGGCCCAAGCGACGCCACAGCAGAAAACGCAGAGGATCACTGCCAAAAGCAACTTCTTCATACCCTTGTTCTCCTGCAAACCTCCCCATTTATAACTATTCCTCGGAGCAAGTTCCAGTGATAAAGTCGACTCCGAAGTGATTCCTACGAGAGTCCTGTCTGTAATTTGTTCCTGGTGAGTGCGAGAGGTGCAATCATGACGAACGATCCTATCGATCAAGATGCAGGCAAGGGTGCAACGGAAACCGAAAATCATACGCCCCCCGGAAACGTCGGGATGCAGGAGCAACTTGGCCATCGCGATCAGGACCCGATGCTGAAGGATGCGGATAGCGACTTCCCCGAGCCGGGGGAGAATCCGGAGCATAGCGGCGAACCGCGGCGGAAGAGCGCTTAACCGAGGCGCTTCCCTGACAATTGGACATCTGCCGGCTCCGCAACAGAAGCGAGCGCAACGCATGAAAAATGGCCAGCCTTTGGCAGAAGTGCAAAGGCTGGCCATCTCAAAGTTGCTCCCGATCAGGGTTTGATTTTAAACACAGTGCCGGCGTTGTGGCTGCCGCCCCCCGTCGTGGTTCCGTACAAAAATCCTTGGTCTAACAGCAAATCTCCTGCCGGCAGGTAACGCCCCGGGAACTTGAAGAGAACGGTCTCCGTTCCC
>Ga0070735_10002240_pt1 | contig 17721 bp, 14 predicted proteins | sample Coa_R1_FD_66443 | JGI IMG/M metagenome (GOLD analysis project Ga0070735, IMG submission 66443) | Surface soil microbial communities from Centralia Pennsylvania, which are recovering from an underground coalmine fire - Coalmine... | ecosystem: Environmental > Terrestrial > Soil > Unclassified ... | reverse complement strand
CCGATCGCGGCCGCTTCGTTCAGTCGTGCGGTGTCGAGGCTGCGCCGGCGACGGCGCCGGTGCTGCCACCCACGGCCGCGCCAACGGCCGCGCCTGGGCCGCAGCCAATCGGAAGCGTCACGACACACCCGATCGCCGCACCGATACCGGCGCCCGCCGCTACGCCCGTCAGGGCGCGCGCACCAGGATCCGCGTGCCAGCTCCCGTCTCGCTCGTAGTACCCGCGGTCATTGTCCGGGTCGGCGAGCCAGTGCACATGCGCGTCGCTCTGGTGCGCGTCATACCAATCGGAATTGTAATATGTGATCGGCTCGTCAGGGCCGTACGCATACCTTTGATGCACCCGCCAGCAGTCGCCGTACTGGTTGCAGGCCACGTAGGTCCGCTCAACCGAGTCGGCGCTCGCCGCCGTCGGCGTCATTGCGCCTCCACCCATAATTGCGAGAAACGAACTCAGTCCCAAAGCAGTGGCAAGAACCTTCATTACCGTCACCTTTCTTTAGCGATCGGCCGCGGGGGCCGGCGAGTTGTCCGTTCAGCGACAAACGAGGCGAACAAGACCTTGGTTCCAGCCATGGAGGGCAGAGACCGCCGGAGCGAGCCGGCTTAGCCGGGTCTTCCGCGAGTGTCGGCTTAGGGTCGGAACCAAGTCGCACCGCGGCATCTTTGTCGCCGGGGGGGCCGGCCACGGGCGATCCTCAATCGGATCGCCGCGGCTGCAGTTCCGACCACAATGCCCTAATCCTCCGGCCTGCCGCTGGGGCCGTTCGCAGGTCGTGCGCGGGACCAAGCCTCAAACCGACAAACTCATTTCGGCGCCAGATCACCTCCGCGTCCCAAAGCATGCCCTCGGAGATGGCCAGCAGAGACAGCGGAGCGCCCAGGGGCACCTGGCTGGACAACCTGATCTGGGCGCCCCCGGCGGAGTGGCTGCGGATGACGCAGTCGGCGCTCGTTACGCAATCGCCGACAATGATCTTGGCCGCGAGAAGCGAGCGATTGCGCCGATCCCGCCGGCGCTCTGTGCGATGGTCGATAAGTCGCTCTGCCGTCATCGCTTCAAGACGACGCTGCTGTCCGAGAAGCTCGCGCCCACGCCGTTCGGCACCGGCACGCTGGAGGTGGCGTAGCTCGAGTTGATGATCAGGTGGGCGCTGCCGGAAAGCTGGATCGACTGCGCCACCACGACGGTCCAGGCCGACTGCTGCGCGACCCGATTGGCCGTCCCTTGCACGTGCAGCGTCGCCGCCGGGATGTAGATGGTCCCTTCCAGTTTCTCGGCGCTGGTCGCGGAGATGTTGAAGGTTCCGGTGTTCTCCCGCGTCGTGGCGATCACGAAGCCGGCGTACTGACCACTGGTGCGGCCGCTCAGCATAACCGTGCTCTGTCCCGCGAAGTCGAAGTGCGACTGCTTGTCGAACACCAGCGCCACGTCGCTGCCGGTCAGCGTGGCCGAGCCCTGCAGGTTGAGGTTCCCATGCACGAAGAAGTGGTCGCCCGGGGAGAGGATCAGGCTCGCCCCGTTCTGCACATTGAGGTCGCCGCAATGCACGCCGGCGGGCAGCACGTTCGTTCCCGTGGAAAGATAGGTGACCGGCGGGGTCGGAGGACAGACGTAACCGTTCATGGTGATGCTGACCGAGGCGAACGGGTCGCTGATCGGCGGCGCGCCGCTCTGCGCCGCCGGCGTGATCGGGCCCTTGGCCGCGCCCACCGCTTGCGCCAGCCCGGCGTTCAGCCCCGCCGAGTTGCCCACCGTGATGTTCCCGTTCGACTGAACCAGACAGTTCGCCGCCGTCAGCACGGACTGGTCGTTGACGTTGAGGTTGTACATGCCGGCCTGGCCGTAGCTGAGGACGCACAACGGCACTTCGCCCAGGCTTTGCGCCGTCGCCGACACGTTCAGGTCCCAGCCCCCGGGCGGCAGCAGGTTGCCGAAGAAGGACTCGCGGTGGCCGCTCAGCTGCACGGTCACCGTGCGGTTGATGGTGTCGACGGAGGCGGTCGTCTGCACCGCGTCCTTGCTCGCAAGATCGCCGAGCTGGGCGCGGGCGTAGTTGTTGGCGCGGGCGTCGAGACCGACGGCCGTCGCAACCCCCAGCGTCTTGGCCATGGCCAGCGCGGTGGCGTCCGCCGCGTCCTGCATCGCGCTGTGCTCGGCGGAAAGTGAGGCGAGCTCGATCGCGCCGCAGGCGAGCATCACCAGAGCCGGCACGGCGACCGCGAACATGACGGCGATGCCGCCGTCACGCGCTCTGGCGGCGCGCTGAAATACTCGCAACAGCCAGCGCATGAGCTTCTTCCACTCCCTCGTCGTGGCCCAGAGTCCACGTCTGACCTCGGAAGTGTGGCGCCAACACCTTGCCCAATTCTTAGGCGCCGCAGCGGGTCGACGCCCGGGCGGACTCGTCAACCTCGGAGGTTTGGGTCGGGAGGAGACGCCGACGTCACGCCGGACAGCGGACGACTCTTGCGCCGGCGAGAGGGCCGAAATCTGCCCACAGTCTTGCGCCTCTTATCCACAGGGTGGACTGCCCGGAGGGTTGCGTGAGGTCGTCGTCGGTGGAATGCATTGTGCGCCGACCTTGAGTTTCCTCACGGAGACAGCGGGCCGACCGAAGGCCCGGTTGGGAAACCAGCCGGGCCTTCATATGTCCTGAGCGTCAGCCGACCCGTTTCGCTCCGGCCCTTTGGCCCTCGATCACCGTCGCGCGGCCGCCCTGGTTGATCTCGATCCGGCGGGGCTTCAGTTGCTCGGGCAACTCCCGCTTCAGCGCGATGGTCAACATGCCGTCGCTCAGTTGTGCGTCGGTGACCACGACATAGTCGGCCAGCTGGAACTGGCGCTCGAAGTCGCGTTGCGCCAGGCCGCGGTGCAGATAGTGGCGGCTGTCGTCCGCCTTCGCCTTGCGGCCTTGGACCGTGAGCACGTTGTCTCTCGCCTCGATGGTCAGTTCGTCCGGCCGAAAGCCGGCGACGAACAGTTCGATGCGGTAGTGGTCCTCGCCGACCAGCTCGATGTTGTAGGGCGGGTAGCCCGGACCGCTGTCCCTGGCGGCCGAGTCGAGCAGCGCGGCCATCCGGTCGAAGCCGACGGCGGAGCGGTACAGAGGGGTGAAATCGACAGGCATGGCATCCTCCTGAAGAGCAAGGTTGCTAGGCATGCGGATCGGGCGTGCGCGAACCAGCCTCACGCCGATCCGGAAGGCCCGGGTCTCCGGCGCCCTCGACCCGTCGAGGTAGGCGCTGCGGCGGCGGTGTCAAGACGCCCACGCTGGCGTCGCGATCGCGTCGACCGCCGGCGCCACGCCAGACTTGAAAATGTCGCGCGGCGATTCAAAATAATTGGCGCCGCCCGCCTCGCCAGGCCCAGGGCGGCAGGAGAAAGGACCAGACTGGAGACAAGACCGATGATGCTCGCGACATCGAAGGCGCCGTTCGAACAGCTTGGACTTGGCGATGCGCTTCAGCGGTGGCTGCGCCCCGCTGTCGGCTTCGATCACCCCACCGACGTGCTCAAGGACCCGATGCTCACGCTGCATGACAAGCGAGCCGTCCTGTCCTCGTGGGCGTCGGACGCCTCCGCCGTCCAGGACGAGCCCACCATGCGCTGGCTGCTCGGCACGCCGGCGCCCGTCCCCCTCGCCGACATCCAGGCCGCCATGGCCCGCCTCGACCGGTGGGACGCCTGGGGCTTGTCGGCTGAGCGATCAGCGGATCAGGACCGGTCGATCAACGCCTGTTGAACGGCCCTCGCGGCTCGCGGCGGCCAGCCTTGGCGTTATTTGTCGCGAGCCGGCAGTCCCAGGTCCTCGATCGCCCAATCGAGATTGATCCGCGCAAGCCGCCGGAAGACGCGCAGCAGCCACGGGGGAGCGCCTCGCGTCTCGTCGGCGGCGCGCAACGCAAGCTCGGCGCTCTGTTGCGCCGCCCACGGACCGCCGTGCGGCATCACGCTCGCCGGCGCCGGCCCGCCCTCCAGATGCGCTGTCGGCAAGAACAGCGCCAGGTCCGTCGCCGCCGCGCCGCGTCGAGCCTCGCTCCAGTCCACGAACGTCACCGCATCGTCCGTGAGGCAGATGTTGTCGCTGCGCATGTCGCCGTGGACGAAGGCCTCGCCGCGCCAGTCCAGCGCCGCCGCCGCGCTCGACAGCGTCTCACCGTGCCGGTCGAGCCAGGCCGCCGAACAAAGCTGCAGCCGCAGAAAGGCCTCAGGCGAAGCGAGGATCGTTTTCCAGCCGTCGGACGCACGCTGGTTTTGGTCAGCCGGCAGGACCGGAGGCGGCTGCAACTCCGACAACGCTTTGATGGCCGCGAAGACCCGCTCGAGGTCGCCCGCCCGCCACTGCGTTCCACCCGCCTGCACCGGCCAATACGCCTCGACCAGCGCCTCGACGACCAGGATCGGGAAATCGTCCCCGTCGTCGATCCACGCCACCTCCTTCGGCGCGAACGCCGGGGCGGCGCCAAGCGCCGCGCGCTCGTTGCGCAGCCAGGCCGCCGTCTGGGCCGTCGTCGCGCCTTTGACGAAGACGCTCGTCCCATCATCGAGCTCAACGAGGAAGCGGTGCGCGGCGGAAAGACCCGTGCTCGGCTTCGACCACGCCGACCACGCTCGCCCCAAAGCCGCCTCGACGCGCGCCGTCAACGCCGCGGGCGGCGCGCCTTGAAGACCGCTCGGAACATATCGGTCAGCCATGCTGGGCCGGAGCGTACCCGTGGAAGACCGCCGCCAACAAGCGACCGGCGCTCGGGGTTCTAAATCCCCTCGGCGCGGGCCGCTTCGGCGTCGGCCATGCGTTCCTCGCGCGAGCGCATGGGGATGGCCGGGATCAGGATGACGACGACGAGGCCGAGGCCGGCCACCAGCAGGCTGGCGCGGAAGATGTCGACGGTGGCGACGGCGAGGCTAGCGCGGGTGGCGCCGACCAGCGCCGCCGGGACAGGCGTCGCGGCGCGGATCTCCGGATGCTCCGCCTGCTCGAGGGCGGCGGACTGAAGCCGCGCCGCCGCGGCTGGCGCGAGGCCGAGCGCTGACGGCGGGGCGCGCCTGGCCATCTCCAGCGTCACGTCGTGGGTGAGCAGCGCGCCGGCCATGGCCACGCCCACCGTCGCGCCGATCTGGCGGAAGAACTGGCTGGCGCTGGTGGCGACGCCCATCTGCCGCGGCGGAACGGCGTTCTGCACCGCCAGGCTGAACAGGCTCTGGGCCGGTCCGAGGCCGAGCCCGACGATAAAGAGCCGCCAGCCGATGCCGATCAGGGTCGTTTTCGGCCCGACCGCGGCCAGCAGCCCCAGCCCGATCAACAGCACCACGCCGCCGGCGATCAGCCAGGGCTTGTAGAGGCCGGTGCGCGAGACGAGGTAGCCGGCGAGCCCGCTGGCGAACACCAGTCCGAACATCAGCGGCAGCAACGCAACGCCGCTCGCCGTCGCCGCGACGCCCAGTCCGGCCTGCAGGTAGAGGGGCAGAAACGCGACCACGCCCAGGAAGGCGGCGTTGAAGATGAACGTGGCCGGATTGGCGGTCGCGAACACCCGGTTTCTGAACAGCGCCAGCGGCACCATCGGCTCCGCCGCCCGCGCCTCGGCCCAGACCAGCGCCGCGAGCGCGACGGCCGCGGCGGCGAGGAGCCCGAGGATGAGCGGCGATGTCCAGGCGTAGTCGTGCCCGCCCCAGCTCAGCGCCAGCAGGAACGGCGCGAAGGCGGCGACGATCAGCCCCGCGCCCAGCCAGTCGATCGCTCCGCCCGCGTGGTGCGCCAGCCGCGGCATGCGCGCGGCGATGATGGCCATCGAAAGCAGCGTCAGCGGCAGGTTCACGTAGAAGATAAACCGCCAGCCCTCGATGGCGCGCCCGGCTAGCGTGACGTTGGCGTGGTCGGTCAGCAGCCCCCCGATCAGCGGCCCCAGCACGCCCGCCAGCCCGAACGTCGCCCCGAACAGGCCCGAATAGCGCCCCCGCTCGCGCGGCCCGAACATGTCGGCGATGATGGCGAACGAGGTGGTGAACAGCGCCCCGCCGCCGATCCCCTGCAACGCGCGGAAGGCGATCAGCTGGGTCATGCCGCCGCCCAGCAGCGGCAGCGTCCCGAACTCGCCGGAGAGTCCGGACAGCGTCGACCCGGCCAGGAAGATGCCGATGGCCACCATCAGCACCCGCTTGCGGCCATAGAGGTCGGAAAGCTTGCCCCAGATCGGCACCATCACCGTCGAGGTGAGCAGGTAGGCGGTGGTCACCCAGGCGTAGAGGGAAAGGCCGTTCAGCCGCGCCACGATGCGCGGCATGGCGGTGGCGACGATCGTCTGGTCGAGCGCGCCGAGCAGGAAGACGATCATCAGCCCGGTCAGCGTCCACCGCCGCTCGCCGGGCGTGAAACTCTGCAATGTCGGATCGTCGGCGGTCATCGGGCGGCCGTCCTGTTAGCGCCGATCCGGCGCCGACGCACGCTAGGCGTCGAGAAGCAGCCGCTTGGCGAGCGCGGCGGACCTGCCGCCGCCGCGGACGCGGCTGAGCCGGTCTTGCACGTTCTTCGCCAGCGGTCGCCCGGTCACGGCTCGCGCCTCGACCAGAACCTCCATGAGCCGGAAGATGTTCTTCTGTTGCAGATCGAGCTTGGCGAGCAGCGCCTCGAGCGCTTGGTGCACGGCGGCGGCGTGGACCTGGGACACCTGCCTCACCGGCGTCAGGCTGTCGGCAAGGCGTCCCCACTTCACCCATTCGCCCTCGGCGAGGTCGGCGAGAGTCGACGCAAACAGTTCGGGCTCGAACAGCCGCGCCTCGATGCCCTCGATCAGCGCGTCGACGGCAAGCCCCCTTGCGTCGGCGTCCTTCCCGATCAAACCGGCGCACAACAGCAGGTGACCCGGCTCGCGCCAGGGCCGGCGGCGCTGGAACAGGCTGATCATATGACCGAAGCCGGGGCTCCAGCCGCTGCTCTCGCTGTCGATCCGACGGATGAGCTGGATCGCGCCCCGCATCTGGGCGGCTGCCGGATTCTGCGGCCAGACATAGCTCAGCCACTGGGCGACCCATGTCGCGCGCAGCTCGCCCGAGAAGCTGCGAGCCTCCAACCGGCGATTGGCCGCCGCCGTCGGCAGCGCCCTCCAGTCGGTCGCGATCTGACCGCTCGCCGCACGAACCAGCCCGTCGAGAATGCCCGGCCGCCCGGGCGTCTGCCGCCGCCCCAGGAAGACGACCGAAACCTCGAACACCGGCGCTTTCCCGGGGAGCTGCTCGTAACGTGGACCCTTCCAGTAAGACGAGCGCCAGATGTAGCGAGCGGGCTTCAGGCTGTCCGGCCACGGGTCGTGGAGGCTCAAAGCTGCGAACTCCGGCGTCCAGTCTCGGTACGTCAATCGGCAGCGCGCGGCCATGATCCAAGTCGCGTAGTTCATGCGGTCCGCCCTGCCGGGGCGCCCGTCGCCGCCAAGCGCGAAGCTGGCGATCCCTCGCAGTGGCGGCCCGAGCGTGGCGCCTCGCGCCAGCGCCGTTTCACGGTTGTCCGGCGCCAGCCGCAGCAAGGAGAGGCGAAGATCCATCGACTCCGCGATGCCGGGTTGATGCTGTAGGGAGTGAAGCCGTTCGATCCAGACGAGCGGATCGATCCAGCCGCCCTTGTGTGTGGGCGCGGAGAGGAGGGGCCGGCCTTGTCGCCGGGCGACCCGCTCGGCGATGGCGCGCAAATGCGCGATCATCGGCACGAACGCGTCCTCCGTGGTGTAGTAGGGGATGTCGGCGTCTTTTGTCTCGCGCAGCCTCCCGGTCAGCCACGTCTGGACGAGGTCGAGCAGGGCCGAACCCAGGCCGTTCGGCCCGACAATCATGCCGTTGGCGCCGCCTCCGCGACGGTCAAGGCGGTGGAGAACCGGGGCGGCCCTCGCCGTGAAGTCGTCCGCGCGCTCGTGCGCGAGACGGCTGATGGCGTCAACGATGCGCTCGACATCCTCGGGCGAATCCACGACCTCGATGGCATGCAGGATCGCGTCGATCAGGCCGTCGACCGACGCGATCGGTTCGATTTCCTCCGCTGCCGAAAGGACGCAGCGATCGCACGGCGCGCCGGAGAGGGGCTCGTAGCTGGCGGCTTCGCTGCGCGCGCCCGCTTGAGACTCGGTCGGCCGCTCCGTTCGTTCGTCGGCGTCGCCGAGGCGTGGGCTCGCGGGCCGATGGGAGATCAGCTTTAGGAGTCGCGGTCGGTTGCTCGCCGGCAGGAAGTCGTCCAGGCCGGCCAGAGCATCGATTTGGCGCTGATCAAGCTCAGCGGCGTGCGTCTCGAGAAGCGTCAGCGCCAGGGCCTGGACGTCAGTGTTGCTGTGTCTCAGCGCCTCGGAGACGCCGCTCAGGCCTTCGCCGGCGAGCGCGTTGTTCCGGGCGATGATCCGGTTGATCAGCCTGAGCGCCGAGATCGCATTCCCCTTGCTGGCGCCTGAGAAGACGGCCGGGAGCTCTCGCAGCACCGTCTTGGCGTCGAGTCCGCCCGCCTTCTGGACTTCGGCCAGCATTTCAACGGCGAATTTCACTACGTGGCCGACGGGACGCCGCAGGAGATCGATGTAGTTCTGCTGGTGGCGGAGCTGTTCATCGGGCCGTGGCGCCAGGCGCTTGTAGAAGGCCGCGAACCCCGACAGCTGATTTTGCTTCAGGTCGAGACCCAATCCTTTGACCGCCAGGTCGAGAAGCCGCCCCCGCTCCAGCCGCCCCTCAGCCGCAAGCTTGACCAGGGCATCGGGCCAGGTCTCGTACTCGGCATTCGCGCCCTTGCGCAGCCAGGCGTTGGTGTTGAAGGCGTTGCTCTCGATGCGGAACAGGCTCTCGACATCGTCGAGCAGCTCGGGGTCGGCCAGCAGTTGCCGACTGATGGGCGGCGCGACCTCCCCGCCTCGGTTGAAACCAGTGCGCATCAGAAAGGCCGCGAACTCTCGATAGTATCCGTCCACGGATGGCTTGCGGCACAAGCCGTCGCGGATCCAAGCGCGCAGGGTGGCGAACCCGAGCTGATGGAAGTCGCGCTCCAGATCGTACGCGATCCAATCGTCGAGCCAGTCCGGACGCCGGTCGCGGATGATCTGGTCGAGCAGCGGACGAGCCTGCGGCCAGATCCAGACATTGGGTCTCTTGACCGCTGAGGCTGGGCCAACCGCGAACAGCGCCAGCGTGGCGTTTTGCGTCTCGCGCGCGTTCCAGCCCATCAGAGGGTTCCCCTGCCTCCGGGCAAAGAAGTCCTTCAGGCGGTGCGAGGCGCCTGGGTCGGCTTTGTTTCGGCTGAGCTGCCTGTAGAGTCGCTGGGCGGGCGACGAGAGCTTGACCCTCTGGCGCTCGTCCAGCCCTTCGAAGGCCTTCGGCAAATCGGCCAGGTCACTCGGTTCGAGAAGCAGGCGCTCCAGGTCATCCAGCGTCATGCGCGCGCCGTTTCAGACTCCAGGTCCTCCGCGAGCAGCGACGCCGCAAGGATGTGTTTGCAGGGGCCGCGCTGCCCCTGATAGCGGCTGAACCAGGGGCAAGTGCAGCTCGGCTGCTCGGCGGACAGCCTCACCCGATGAAGCGCGCCGGCGCCTTGGACTTCGAACACCATCGCGGCCGGCTCGCCGAGCCGCCTGACCTGGCCATCTTCGATGAGCTTCCGCGCGTTGCTGAGGCGCGGTTGCATCGCCTCGACCTTCGCGAGGTCGAATGGGAGTTCCCGGTGGAAATAGCGCCCCAAAGCGGCGTCGTAGCCGGCCAGGCCCTGACTGCCAAGCACCGCCAGCGCCCCTTCCACCTCGGCTTCGCCCAACGCGAGCTCGTTCGCCAAGACGCAAGGATCGATTTGGGACCGCCACTTCAAGTTGGCCCGCACCTTTGCCACGACAAGATCGGATGGAGGTTTCGCGAGCGCCGCCAGCATCTGCCCTTCTCCGGAAAAGCCGCGAAACACCTCCGGGCTGATCATGAGGAAGAAGGATCCGACTGGAAAGCACACCTCCCAGCCGCTGGCGCCGCTGTCTTCCTCCAACCAGATCCGCAGGCTCTTCGCCCGCGCCAAAAGTGGCTCGATCACCCGGACTCTGTGCGTGCCGAGGATCGGGACGGCGCCGGGCTGAGGTCGTTGGCTCAGGCGGATCGATCGGTTTACCGAGACCGCGTAGCTCGGCATCCGCGGCGTGGCCGCCTTGGGCAGCGTGCGGACGAACCGCAGCGCTTCGGCGGCGCTGACCTCCATCTTGAGGACCAGCTTGGGCTGGTACGCCTGCACTTCGCTGAAGCTCTTGATCCACCGAAGCGGCATCTTGACCTTCTTCTCGATCGTCCTCTCGTTTCCCTTGCTGAGGACGACTTCATCGGCGCCGACGGCGAATTGCACGTCTTCGTCGTCGTGCAAGCGCAAGAGCGCGTTGCGCATATCGGTGTTGAAGTCGACGTTGGTGGTTCCCCTGCCCTGGCACTCACCCTCGAAGGCCGCCGCCGGCAGGTCGACGCGCGCGTAGACCCCGCAACAGCCGCTGAAGCCTTCGAGTCGGAGCAGCTGCTCGTTGCTCGTGAGGACCGGATCGAGAATCGCCGGCCTTGGAAGGAAGAAGTGTGTTCGAACGACCTGGCTCAGGGTGAAGAGCAGGTCTCCCATGATCCTGGGTTGGCGCACCCGGCCATCGAAGAAATAGGGCTGCTGATGATCGCCGCTGCACGTCGCCAGGGAAAGCTGTGGCTTGCCCCACCCGGCAGACGTCACGCCAGAAGGAAACGCATATCGGTACGTAAAATCGAGCGCCGCTGACACGTCACCCCTCCCTTCCCATAAGGTTGCAGGCGCCTGCCTGAATGTTCAAGCCGCGCGATTGCAAGCTCTGCGCGATAGAACATATAAAGAACAAATTGGAAAGCGGGCGGGAGCTCTCCGACACAAGCCGCCCATGAGGGCTGGACGCAGCGAGTCGTTCCGGGTCTCTGTTCAATCGTGCCTCGCTCTCTCATCTCCAGGCGCACCCTGATCGCCGCCGCCGGCGCGCTCGCCGCCACGCGCGCCTTCGCGCAAGCCCCCGCCAATCCGCGCGTCGTCATCGCGACCGACCATGGCGAGATCACGGTCGAGCTGGCGCAGGACAAGGCGCCGATCACCGCCGGCAACTTCCTGCGCTACGTCGATCACCACCGCTTCGACGGCTCGACTTTCTACCGGGCGGTCCGCACGCCGGGCGATCCCACCGACGGGCTCATCGAAGGCGGCCTGCAGAACGCGCCGGGAAAGCTCTTTCCGCCCATCGCGCACGAGAGCACGGCGCAAACCGGCCTGCATCATATCGACGGGACCATCTCGATGGCGCGCGCCGCGCTGGGCACGGCGACCGCCGACTTCTTCATCTGCGCCGGCGCGGCCGCCTACCTGGACGCCAAGCCGGGCGCGCCGGGCGACAACGCCGGCTACGCCGCCTTCGGGCAGGTGGTGCAGGGGATGGACGTGGTGCGCGCCATCCTGGCGCTGCCCACCAACGGCGTTGCCCGCAACCCCGTGATGCAGGGCCAGATCCTCAGCCCGCCGGTGGTGATCGAGCGGATGCGCCGGGGGTAGTGTCTCGGTTCGGCGAAACAGTCTGACGATGATGCCCCTAGGGCTCGCCCTCTTTCTCCTGGCTTTTGCCGCTTGGTCCGCCTGGAGGGTCCGGGCTTACCTCCTGGGCGGTGGTTTTTGGTTCCCGCAGCGCTGGCGCGTTACGCGGGCCAAGGACCCCATCACCTTTTGGTGTGTCGTCGTCGCCTATGGAGCGGTCGCTGCTGTGACCGCCATAGCGGGCCTCGTCGGCTTTGTCGGCGCGGTCTTCGGAAACCATCACATTCCAAGCTGAGACACCACACACCGGCGTCACGAGTTGACCGGTTAAGACGACCTTTGCTAGGCCCGGTCTATTCCCTCGCACCTCGATTTGAATTGGCGGCATTCCCCCTTGCGCACGTTTGACACAGCCGACGTCCTGGCGTCGGAGATCGACCATCTCGGCCACATGAACGTCCGCTTCTATGCGGAGCGGTCCCAGCGGGCGAACAGCGCGCTGCTGGCCGAACTCGGGCTCGATCCCGACATGGGCGCGGACCGCGGCGTCCGGCTGACGCAGACCGACAGCTACACCCGCTATCAGCGCGAGCAGTTCGCCGGCGCGACCCTGGTGGTGCGCGGCGGCGTGCTGGGCGCGGACGCGCTCGGCGTGCGCACCTACTACGAGCTCGCCAACCCGGCGAAGGACGAGATCGCCGCCACCTTCCTGATCACCACCGCGCTCACCGACCGGACGACCGGCGAGGTTTCCGCCCTGCCCGAGGCCGTCGTGGCGCACGCCAACGCGCGGCGCATCGAGCTGCCCGCCCACGGCCGGCCGCGCACGATCGATATGGGGCCGCCGCGCACCGACCTCGACTTCCAGGACGTGGCCGCGCGGGTCACCGAGGATCCCGACGACCACATGTCGCGCCGCTCGGACTGGACGGTGCCGCCGGAGGCCTGCGACGAGCACGGCGTGCTGGCCGACGTCGGCATGATGATGTTCGGCGGCTTTCGCCCGCCGACGCCGGACGAAATGAAGCGCTTCGGCCCGATGACCTTCGAGACCGAAGAGGGCCACCGGGTCGGCTGGGCCTCGCTGGAGACGCGGATGGTGCGCGTCAGCCCGGCGCGGGCGGGCGATCAGCTCTGCTCGATCGGCGCCGAGATCGGCCTGCATTCCAAGGTGCGCCACACCCGCCGCTGGCTGTTCAACACCACGACCGGCCGGCTGGTGACCCTGAACGACAACGTCAACATCGCCCTCGACCTCGACGCCCGCCGCGCCATCGACATCCCGCCCTCGCTGCGCAAGTCGATCGAAGCGCGGCACACGCCGGAGTTCGCGTGAGCGCTGCGGCGCACACGCTGCACAGCCACCAGGGCCACACCGGCTGGGACAACGCCATCGCGCCGGTGCTCACCGTCGCGCCGGGCGAAACGGTCGAGTTCCACCCCATGGACGCCTCCGGCGGCCAGCTCACCCGCGCCTCCAGCGTCGCCGACGTTGCCCGCCTCGACTTCGGCAAGGTCAATCCGGTGGTCGGGCCGGTGTTCATCGACGGGGCCGAACCCGGCGATGCGATCAAGGTCACGCTGGTCGCGTTCGGCCCTTCCGGCTGGGGCTGGACCGCCAACATCCCCGGTTTCGGCCTGCTCGCCGACCAGTTCCCCGATCCGGCGCTGCACGTCTGGACCTACGATCCGGTCTCGATGGCGCCGGCGATGTACGGGCCGGGCGGGCGCGTGCCGCTGAAGCCGTTCGCCGGCACGATCGGGCTGGCGCCGGCCGAGCCAGGCCCGCACAGCATCGTCCCGCCCCGCCGGGTCGGCGGAAACCTCGACGTGCGCGACCTCGCCGCGGGGGTCGAGCTCTACCTGCCCGTCGAGGTCGCCGGCGGGCTCTTCAGCCTCGGCGACACCCACGCCGCCCAGGGCGACGGCGAGGTTTGCGGCACGGCGATCGAGAGCCCGATGTCGGCCGCCGTCCGCTTCGACCTGATCAAGGACGCCGACCTCGCCTTCCCGCGCTTCACCACGCCCGGCCCGGTCACCCGCCACCTGGACGCCAAGGGCTACGAGGTCGCGACCGGCGTCGGGCCCGACCTGATGGCCGCCGCCCGCCACGCGCTCGCCGGCATGATCGACCTGCTCGGCCGCCAGCACGGCCTCTCGGCCGTCGACGCCTACATGCTCTGCAGCGTCTGCGCCGACCTGCGCATCAGCGAAATCGTCGACCAGCCCAACTGGGTCGTCGGCCTCTACTTCCCCCGCGTGGTGTTCGACTGAGATCGAACTTGAGCGATATCAATAATTTGGCGGCAGCCTAACCCCGCTCATCCTCGCGCTGCGAAGCAGAGGCGCGTAGCAGCCAAAGCGGGGCATAGTTTTTCGGACCTAGCTAGATAGGAAGTACAGTCGCAAGCGTGTACGAACCGCCGACCTCTCATTCGTGGTCTTCATTAGAATCTCTTTTGAGCAAATCGGCGTTCGATAGTTCGGGTAACATTGGATCGAGGGGCCAGCGATAGCGTTCTTTCGGATAGGCCCAAGGCTGGCGGCCCCCGACGACCATTTGCATGTCTTGGAGTAGCGCGTTTCCAATCCGCGTTTGCCACCACCCAGTCATTTCTGTTGGGGCGTCCTTGTTCTCCCACCACCCCGGCTTGTTCTCGGGTGGGGGCCTGCCGCCAGTTAACCGCCAGCCCTCTTCATGGTGGGCCTTAGCCTGCGCGAGCATGTCAAGTAGTTGATCGGCCTTGGCATCGCCGAGTTTCTTGCGAAGATTTTCTACGCCCTGTCCGATGCTGTAAAAAACGCCGTCGAAGTCAAAGAAGGGTTTGCCATCGAAGATAGTCGATGGAAATCTACGTGTTGGTGAGGATAATATAGCAACTCCGAGCACATCCGTGAGTTCTCGAACGGTTTTCGGGATAAGACGCTCAGGGTATAACAAGGTTGGGTCCTTCGGAGCATATCTGGGCTTGAGGAACCGCGAACCTACCTGATGCCCCCGATGGGCTCCACCAAGGGCTGCTTGCGCCTATGTAGGCCCGTAGTCTTTTGCCTGAGCCCGTTGTGGCCGCGGCGCCGCTCCATTGAACCGCAGAGGACGCAGAGAAGGCGCAGAGGACGCAGAGAAGGCCGCTGCACCTTCGCGCCCTCTGCGCCTTCTCTGCGATCTCTGCGGTTAGAAGCACCGGGTCCCCGCCTCGCGCCGATGCCTAACCTGTCGGTGCCCGGTGCTGGGCAGGCCCTAACGTCTCTATTCAGAGGCCCGGCCCTGATTGATCAGCGTGGCGACCCTGGTTGCTTCGGCCGGCGTGAAATGGCCGGAAATCTCCCCCGCCCCGCCGCTGATCTCACCGCGAATGACGTACGCCGACATCACTGCGCCGTTGACCACGACGGCCAGGCGGCCGCCGATGTTGGCGCGCGTGAGGGCCGCGAGCCGCCTGGCCCCCTCGGGCGTGAGCGTGAACCTCACGACTTGTTCGCCTTGCTCGCCGACGACGGCTCTTGCCTCAATGACCATGTCGCCGGCGATGACCGGTTGCTTGACCACCCCACGCTCGTCCACGACCCGCATGGTGAGCCCTCGGGTCGACGGTGCGGCGACGCTGGGCGAGAGCGCTGGCGCGGACCGTTCGGCGGCTGCCGGCGTCTGCGCCCATGTGGCGGCCCCAACGGCCAGGGTGAGCAGGCCGGCGGCCGCGGTGGCGCCGAACGACGCGGCGGCCCTTGCCGCGGTCGGTTGGGTTGGAGTCATGACGGCCTCGAGACGCATGGACAGCCTCCGCTTTCCATTGGGGATCAGCGTGCTGGCGAGCTGGGGCCTGAGACCGAGCCTGACGGCCAGGAGCAGGGTTTCGCCGTAGGCCCTGCGCTCTGAGGCGTCAGCCGCGCCGAGCACGGACTGGTCGCAGAGCAGCTCGCGCGCTTCGGCGGCCAGGATCGCCGCCCAGGTCACGAAGGGGTTGAACCACAGCACCGCGCGAAGCAGCTCCTCCGCCAGAAGACACAGATTGTCGCCGCGACGGGCGTGGGCCTCTTCGTGCGCCAGCACCCAATGCAGCTGCGCGGCCGTCATCTGTTCCAGCGCACGCGCCGGCAGCACGGCGACGGGATGGCGCAGGCCGATCAGGAGCGCGGAAGGAACCCGGTCGGTTGTCCGCACCGGCAGCGCGGAGGTGGCGCCCTTCAATCGCTCCGGCGCGACCGCGCGGGCCTCGCGCAGGACGCGGCGAAGCTCGAGCCACCGCCAGCCCAAGCGGCCGATGCAGGCCGCGGCGCCGATGACGTAGGCGACCAACAGGGTCGGGGCGATGCGCGCGAGCATCCACGACGATCGTGGAGCTTCGGCTGAGCGAGCCCACGAAATCACGGCCGACCCGGCCAGATGCAGCGGCGCGAGCACAGGCGTCTGAGGGTCGGCGGCGAACCCGAACCCCATGAGAATCGGCGCGAGCGCGAAAACCAGCGCGGTGGTGCAGGCCACATAACGCAGGCGGGGCGCCTTGGTGAGACCGGCCACGATCACGGCCGCGGCCAAGCCAACGCCGCCCGAAACGAGGGTGGCTGCCAAGGCGAGGATCCATGCGGACGCGGTCATGTCTCGTCCTCCTGAGCAGCGTTGAGGACCTCTTCGAGCTCCGCCAGGTCTTCCTCGGTCAGGATCTGGCTGCCGGAGAAGGCCGAAGCGGGCAGCGCACCGTCCACTTCGAGAACGCCGCGAACCAGGCGCCGCAGCAGCGGGCCGAGCACTTCGACTTTGCCGTGCGCCGGTCCGTAGACCACCACACCGTGAACGGATGAGCGCTTGAGCAGCCCTTTGGCGCGCATCCGCTCCAGCACCGTGCGGGTGGTTGAAAGCGCCCATCCCAGCTCCGGGGAGGCAAGATCGTGAAGCTCCCGCGCGGTCATCGGACCGGCGCGCCAGAAGCGCTTTAGGACTTGGAGCTCGGCGTCCGAAGGGGTTTCCATACGGACGGACGTTACATTTGTAGCGCATCAGCGTCAACCGTAACGCACCGGGTCGCGGCGTCCTTCGTGAAGCGAGCGGCGCAAGCGTCTGTTACACGCTGTCGCGTCGCGGCGTAGCCGCCAACGCCGCCCCTCGGGTTCCTTCTCCCTCTTGGGGGAGAAGGTGGCGGCGAAGCCGACGGATGAGGGGTCGCACTCCGCTCTCGGATTAGCCTGCAGCAAGCAAATCCCCGACATCTGAGGACCCCTCATCCGCCCCGCATACGCGACTTCTCCCCCGAGAGGGAGAAGGGCGCACGAGAGCCGCCCTGCGCGTCTAGCCGGCCTCCGTCCGCCGACAGTCGCCGCTAAGCAGATCCCTGAGCGGCCGTTGGGGTGGGCGATACTCGCGCCGTCCGGACACCGCCTATCAACCCTCAGACCAGGAGCGCGCATAGTCGAAGCTGGAGCCCCGCGCGGGCTCCTCGCCCAGAGGCAAGGATGGCCGGCTCGGTCCACCCCCTCCCTCCCCCTCATCATCAACCGACGCTTGCCATCCTTTCCTCTGGGCGACGCCACTCGGGCGGCTGCTCCTTCCTCTCGCCATCACGCCGAGGCCCGCTGGCCCGCGGCGGCGAACCCGCGTGCGGGGCCGCTAGCGGCGCCCCGAAAACGCGCTCGGGCGGGGACCGCCAAGCCCCCGCTTGGTTGCGGCGCAGCGGAGCTTCGTGCTATCAGGCGCGCGGCTTCGGGCGCGGGGATTTTCAAGCCCGCGGGCCCAGGTGCTTTCTTAAGCGCATTCAAGCCTTTATCAGCCGCTCGCGGTTCGTCCGGGCGCGGTGAATTGAGAACCGGCGGATTGATCCAGTGGCCAACGATTCCACGGCTGGCGAGGTAGGCTCGCGCTACGCGTCGGCCCTGTTCGATCTGGCGCGGACTGAGGGCCAGATCGGGCCGGTTGGCGCGGACCTCGCGTCCCTGAAGACGATGCTCGCCGAGGCGAAGGATTTGCGCGCCGTTCTGGCCTCGCCGCTGTTCGATTCCACCGCCAAGGGCCGGGTCCTGGCGGCGCTGGCCGAGCGGGCCGGCTTCACGCCGCTGACCCGCAAGTTCCTCGGCGTGCTGGCCGCCCAGCGGCGCGCCGCGGCCCTCGCCGCGGTGATCGCCGCCTACCAGAAGCTCGACGCCGACTATCGCGGCGTGGTCGCCGCGCAGGTGACGACGGCGATGGCGCTGACGCCGGCGCAGA